>JGI24140J50213_10000081_pt1 | contig 38609 bp, 40 predicted proteins | sample BarGraIncu00222A_FD_50213 | JGI IMG/M metagenome (IMG submission 50213)
GCGGGGGGTTCGCGGGGGGGGCCGCGGGGGTACGGGTCAGCCGGGCGGGGTGCCTGGGGGGAGGTCGATGCGGAACTCGGCGCCGCCGCCCGGGGCGCGACCGAGCGCGATGGTCCCCTCGTGCAGCTCGACCATGCCCTTGGCGATGTACAGCCCGAGGCCGGTGCCGCCACGCCGGCCGCCGCGCCAGAACTTGGTGAACACGCGGGCAGCAGCCTCGGGCGGCACCCCGGCACCCTGGTCCGAGACGATCACCGAGGTACCTCTCGAGGACGGCGCCACCAGGATCCGTACCTGCCCGTCGCCGTGCCGGAGCGCGTTCTCCAGCAGGTTCGCGAACACCTGCTCAAGCTTGTCCGAGTCGGCCCAGGTCTCCGGCAGCCCCGGCTGGGCCTCGAAGACGAACCGATCCTCGGGCTCACCGCCCGCCACCAGCCGCGCGACGTGCCGCTGCAGAACCGCGGGCAGGTCGACGAGGCTGCGGTGCAGCTCGAGGCGGCCGGAGTCGATCCGGGCCACGTCGAGCAGCTCGGTGATGAGCCGGGTGACGCGGTCGGCGTCGGCCTCGACCGTCTGCAGCATCAACCGGCGCTGCTCGTCGGTGAAGAACTCCCACTTGGCCAGCAGGGTCGACGTGAAGCCCTTGACGGACGTGAGGGGTGANCGCAGCTCGTGCGCGACCGTGGCGACGAGCTCGGCGCGGTCGCGCTCCAGCCGGTCGCGCCCAACGGTGCCGCGCATCGCGACGACCACGCTGGTCACGGGCGTACGCGGACCGCCAGCGCGCAGGTAGGACGCGGTCACGAGCAGCCCCGGCCCACCGGGGAGGGTCAGCTCGACCTCCGGGTGACCGGTACGGGTGACCAGACCGTCGTAGGGCTGCGCGCAGTCCCACCACGAACGCCCGCGCGAGTCCTCGAGCGGGAGGGCCTCCGAGAGCGACCGCCCGAGCACCGCCTCGGGGTCGAGCCCGGTGAGCCGCACCGCAGCCCGGTTGAACGCCACGACGAGTCCGGCTGCGTCAGCGACGACCACACCGTCGGGNGCCGCCGCGAGCACCGCCGCGGGATCGACCTGGCCGCTCATGTCGTCAACCATCNGCACGGGTCCGACCGCGGCGCTGGGCTCGGGCCGAGGCGTACAGGCAGACGGCAGCAGCGGTGGCCAGGTTGAGGCTCTCGGCCCGCCCGTGGATGGGCACGCGGACGACCTCGTCGGCGAGCGCCGCCACCTGCGCCGGCAGCCCCCACGCCTCGTTGCCGAACAACCATGCCGTGGGTGCGGCCAGCGAGCCCGAGTCGAGCGCATCGTCGAGGTCGCGCTCCCCCGCGCCGTCAGCGGCCAGGACCCGCAGGCCAGCGGCTCGCAACCCGGCCATGGCGGCGTCGACCGGCGCCCCGGTCACGACCGGGAGGTGGAACAGGCTGCCCGCGGACGCGCGCACGCACTTGCCGTTGTACGGGTCGACGCTCGCTTCCGTGAAGACCACGGCGCCCGCTCCGGCCGCGTCGGCGGCGCGAAGGACGGTGCCCGCGTTGCCCGGGTCGCGTACCTGGACCAGCACGACGACCAAGGTCGGCGACCCGGCCAGGGCGACGTCCAACGAGACGTCGAGGAACGGGCACACCGCGACGACCCCCTGCGGGGTGACCGTCCCGCTGAGCGAGGCGAGCGCCTCGGCGGGCAACCGGTGGACCGGCACCCCTGCCTGCTGTGCGGCCTGGACGAGGTCGGCGTGCCGCTGCTCGGCATCGGGAGCCACGAAGATCTCGCTGACCGCTCCACCTCGTACCGACGTGAGCGCCAGCGCCTCGCGCACGGCCTGCGGCCCCTCGGCCAGGAAGGCCCGGTCGGCCTCGCGGAACCCGCGCTTGGACAGCCGACGAGCCGCCGTCACCCGCACGCTGCGCGGGGACAGCGGCCCGGAGCCGACCGTCATCTGCTGGAGTTCAGGCCGCAGGCGCGTTGACGTCAGCCGGCAGCGCCGCCTTGGCCAGCTCGACCAGCTGGGCGAACGCCGGAGCGTCGTTGACCGCGAGCTCGGCGAGCATCCGCCGGTCGACCTCGATGCTGGCGGCCTTCAGCCCCTGGATGAACCGGTTGTACGTCATCCCGTTGGCTCGCGCTCCGGCGTTGATCCGCTGGATCCAGAGCTGGCGGAAGTCGCCCTTCTTCTTCTTGCGGTCGCGGTAGGCGTAGACGAGGGAGTGGGTGACCTGCTCCTTGGCCTTGCGGTACAGCCGCGAACGCTGCCCGTGGTAGCCGCTGGCCCGCTCGAGGGTCTCGCGGCGCTTCTTCTGGGCGTTGACCGCCCGCTTCACGCGTGCCACTGGGTTGCTCCTTGCTCATCGGCCGGCGGCAGCGCTCTCGCGCTGGTCGCCCGGCTGGTCGGGACGGCGGGTTCAGATGCCGAGAAGGCGCTTGATCTTCTTCACATCGGTGGGTGCTGCCACGGCGTCGAGTGCGAGCCGGCGCGTACGCCTGGAGGACTTGCTCTCCAGCAGGTGGCGACGGTTGGCCTTCTCGCGCATGACCTTGCCGGTGCCGGTGACCCGGAACCGCTTCTTCGCGCCGCTGTGCGTCTTCATCTTCGGCATGACGCCGGGTCTCCTCAGGTTCGGTCTGGTGCTGCGTCGGTCGGTTCGATCTGGTCGATCTGGTCGATCTGGTCGATCTGCTCGGTCGGGGCGCCCTTGCGTCGCTCGGCCTCGCGCTCGGCTCGGACGTCAGCCTTCTTGCGGGTCGGGCCGAGGACCATGATCATGTTGCGCCCGTCCTGCTTGGGTGCGGACTCGATCGTCCCGATGTCCGAGACGTCGCCGGCCAGCCGCTGCAGCAGCCGGTAGCCGAGCTCGGGTCGCGACTGCTCGCGACCACGGAACATGATGGTGATCTTGACCTTGTCGCCGGCGTTCAAGAACCGAACGACGTGACCCTTCTTGGTCTCGTAGTCGTGCGGGTCGATCTTCGGCCGGAGCTTCATCTCCTTGATGACCGTGTTGACCTGCTTCTTGCGGTCCTCACGAGCCTTCATTGCCGACTCGTACTTGAACTTGCCGTAGTCCATGAGCTTGCAGACCGGGGGCCGGGCCATCGGCGCCACCTCGACGAGGTCGAGGTCGGACTCCTGGGCCAGCCGGAGCGCGTCCTCGATGCGGACGATGCCGACCTGCTCGCCGTTCGGACCGACCAGCCGCACCTCTGGGACGCGGATCCGGTCGTTGATGCGGGGCTCTGCGCTGATGTGCCCTCCTCGGGAACAACCTTGGTCGAAGGTGGTGGCGTCCCCAGGCACGAAGAAGGCCCCCGTGCCTGGCGCAGGCGGGGGCCCGTCAACGACCGGTCGCGGATCCGGATGGCCGCATACGAGCAGCCACGTCGAACCCGAGCAGCCGGCGAACCGGCTGCCTGACCGGACCCGAAAGCCGGAAAGGCCGGCGGGTGGGAGGTGGGCCTCCACTTGCAGACCGCCCCAACCCGGCAGAACCGGGCCGACGCGGTCGGTCGTTCTTCCAGGTTAGCAGGGCCCGGGCACCGGCCCGGCCAGGCTCAGCGCGACCAGGCTCAGCGCAACGAGGCTCAGCGCAACGAGGCTCAGCGCGCCCAGGCGCCGGTGCCCCAGCGGCCGTACACCTGCGCGGCGGGGAGCGTGGGCCGCCAGCCGTTGCAGGTGAAGGCGCCGAGGAAGGCCGGCTCCTTGCCCAGAACGTTGCCCAGGCCGTACGTGACCTTCTTGAGCGGGTCGTACGAGAGCATCGTGGAGTACGCCCAGTAGGTATGGGAGACGTAGTTGCCCGTGCCGATCACGTCGTGCACGTAGATCTGCGTCGTCTGCGGGTTGGCGACGAACGGCGCGCTCGCGACGTACATCAGGTTGCCGACGATGACGTTGTTCGAGACGTTGGCGTGCAGCAGGATCTGCCGGCCGGCCTTGGCGAGGGTGTTGTTGGCCACGCGCACGTTCCACGGGCCGAGGGCGCCGGCGAGGCCACCGTCGCCGAGCTTGATGTTCTCGCCGTTGGGCGCGTTCCAGATCAGGTTGCGGATGATCGAGCCGCTGGTCGCGGCGGAGCCCTGGAAGGTGACGTAGATGTTGTGGTCGACCGACGGGGTGCTGGTGACGTCGGCCGCGTCGTGGATGCAGTTCTCGCTGAACATGAACTGCCTCGGGTAGCCGCCCGTACCCATGATCACCACGTTGGCCAGGGACTTGGTCTGCGCCGCGCCCCAGACCTCGACCTTGTCGACGTCCCAGCCGGTGCCACCGTCCATCGTTAGGCCGGCCAGCCCGGCGGCCGTCCCCTGGATGCGCAGCGAGGTCAGGTTGAGGTAGTTGGGGCTGTAGAAGCGCAGGCCACCGAGCAGCAGCGGCGGGTTGGCGGGGTCGGCAGCCATGATGGTGATAGGTGCGGAGCCGGTCCCGCTCGCCATCGGGGTCACGCGCAGGTAGCCGGTGTTGTACGTGCCCGGGTTGAGCTCGAGGACGTCGCCAGCCTTGAGCTTCAGCATCGCAGCGAGGACGTTGGCCCCGGGGCTGATCACGGTGACGGTCGACGCGGAGGCCGCTGGCGCCAGGCTCAGCATGCCGACGGCCAGCCCGACGGCCGCCACGACAGCGAACAGACGGTTCCTCGTGGCACGACGGAGCGGCCGGTTGCTGCGCATGGTCACGTGTTCGACCCCTTCGAGCGGCGTCTTGAAGCGTCCTCGTCCGGTTCACCCGTTCGGCCATCAGATCACGACCGGACGGTGGATGGCCAACCCGGCGGGCTCAGCGTGGGGTGACGGCCAGGTCGAGCCCGCGCTGCAGGCGCATCCGCAGCAGGTCGACCGCGGCCAGGCGCTGGGCGGCCTCCTGGGCGACCTCCCGTGCCGACGTGCCGACCTCGTCCGAGGCCGTCGGGACGTGCAGGGTGAGGGTGAGGTCGGCGTCGGCGGAGCTGCCGACGTCGACGCCGGCGAGCCCGGGCAGCCCGGCGAGCGCCTCCCCCACTGCGGCGAGCACGTCGGGGTCCTCCAGCGGGGGTACCCAGGNGCGACCCTCGGCCAGGGCGAGCAGCGGCGGCCCCTCGAGCACGACGTCGACGGGTCCGGCNACGTCGACCAGCATCGCCACCGCGCCGTCCGAGTAGGCGCCGCGCGCCACGTCGACGGCGGTGGACGGGAAGGGGCGGGCGCTGGGGTTCCACGCGGCGAGGGCAGCGAGCGAGGTGAACACCGGCTGGGCACGCCGCCCGTCGCGGCCCGCGACGGTGACCGACGACATGTGCGCGGTCTTGTCGAAGGGGCTGCCGTTCGCGGTCTGCCCCACCTCGTCGACCACAGCGACGACCGGGACCAGCAGCCGGGCCCCGAGGAGCGCCCGCTGGACCGCGTGCAGGTCGACGCGTCCGGACCGGTAGTCGGCGAGCACCTGCGCCAGCCGGGGATCGGGCGACCCGTCGTCGCCGGCGAAGACGCTCGGCGGTGGGAACGGGTGGAGGGTCACGCTCCGACGCTACTCGGGTCGACGCCGGATCCGTGCGACTCCGGCGTCCAGGTCGACCTCCATGGCGGGGTCCTGACCGTCCGGTGCCGTCTGCCGCCGTACGACGTCGGCCGCCTTCTCGTCCAGCTGCGCCCGCGCCCCCGAGCCGCCCATCAGCGCGCCCAGCTCGCCGAGGCCCGCTCCCAGGGGAGCGCCCGCCGAACCCGCCTCGCCGGCGATGCGCCGCAAGATGCCACCGCCGTACAGCTCGGCCGGGGTGTCGGCGTCGGCTGCGTCGCCGTCGCAGGGAACCGCCACGACGGCATCGGCGTGCTCCGCGAGGTAGTCGCGGGCCCCCACGTCGCCGACCGCCTGCGCGATCACGCCGGCCCAGTGTCGTCGCCCGAGCAGGACCGGGTGGCCGCGCTGGCCCGCGTACGTCGCCTGCGCCAGCTCGGCGCCGGCCTCGTACGCGGTCAGCAGGCGGCGTACCGCGGTCGTACGGATGCCGGGCTGGTCGACCAGCAGGACCACGACGGCGCCGCACCCGGCGAGACCGGGAGCGACGAGCCCGGCGCGCAACGACGAGCCCATGCCCTCGGCCCAGCCGTCGTTGACGACCACCGCGTCGGCGCCCGGTACGTCGACGACGGCCGCGCCGAGAACGACGACGACCGGGTCGCACCCGCCGAGGGACAGGATCCGTGCGGCCCGGTCGACGAGCCGCTCGCCGTCGAGCTCGGCCAGGGCCTTGGGCCCGCCGAACCGCTTGCCCTCGCCCGCCGCGAGGACCAGCCCGGCGACGCGGTCAGGGCGCCGTCGTGCCGTCATCGCACCGCGTCGCGGTGGATCGGCCCGTCTGCCAGCCCCAGCCGCCGGCCCGAGCCGCCCCAGTGCGCCGAGACGATCTCGGCGGCGATCGAGACGGCGGTCTCCTCGGGCGTCCGCGCACCGATGTCGAGGCCGATGGGCGACGAGAGACGGGTCAGCTCGGCCTCGGTGAGCCCCGCCTCCCGGAGGCGGGCGATCCGGTCGTCGTGCGTCCGCCGGCTGCCCATCGCTCCGATGTACGCCGCCGGGGTGCGCAGCGCCGCCTCCAGCAGCGGCACGTCGAACTTCGGGTCGTGGGTGAGCACGCAGATCATGGTCCGGGCGTCGACCTCCGTACGCTCCAGGAACTTGTGCGGCCACTCGACGACGACCTCGTCGGCCTCGGGGAAGCGGCGGGTCGTGGCGAACACGGGCCGGGCGTCGCAGACGATCACGTAGTAGCCGAGGAAGCGACCGATCCGCGCGACGGCCGCAGCGAAGTCGATGGCACCGAACACCAGCATCTTGGGCGCCGGCGCGTGCGACTGGACGAAGACGGCGAGCTCGTCGCCGCGGCGCTCCCCGTCGGGGCCGTAGTGCAGGAAACCGGTGCGACCCAGCTCGAGCATCCCCCGCACGTCGTCGGCCACCGCGTGGTCCAGGTGGTCGCTGCCGAGGGAGCCGGCTGCACGGTCGGGCCAGACCGTGCGCTTCGCACCGATCCGGCCGGGCCCGGCGACGACGGTCGCCACCGCCACCGGCTGCCGCTCGCGGACGGACGCGATCACCTCGGGCAGCTCGGGCCAGGTACCGATCGACACCCGCTCGACGAAGATGTCGAGGATGCCGCCGCACGTCAGCCCCACGGAGAAGGCGTCGTCGTCGGTCACCCCGTAGCGCTGCAGGACTGCCGTACCGGTCTCGAGCACGTCCTGGGCCAGGTCGTAGACGGCACCCTCGACGCAGCCGCCGCTCACGCTGCCGACCGCCTCGCCAGACGTCGACACGGCCATGGAGGCGCCGGCCGGACGCGGGGCCGACTGCCAGGTGCGCACGACGGTGGCGAGGCCGACGACCCCTCCGTCGGCGGACAGCCGCTCCAGGTCCTCGAGTACGTCACGCACGGTGCCTCCCTGATCCGGTGAGCGCGGCGGAGAGCTCCTCGTAGGCAGCGAAGCTGTGCCCCGAGACGAAGTCGTCGACGTGCGGCAGCGCGGCGGCCATCCCGGCGGTCAGCGGCTCGTAGCCGGCCCGCCCCTTGTGCGGGTTGACCCAGACGACGCGCCACGCCAGCCGGTGCAGCCGCGCCATCTGCTCGCCCAGCAGACCGGTGTCGCCGCGCTCCCATCCGTCCGAGGCGACGACGACCACGGCGCCGCGGGCCGTGCCCCGCTGCCCGTACCGGTCCAGGAACTCCTTGAGGTCGGCGCCCAGCCGGGTGCCGCCGCTCCAGTCCGCGACGGACGCTGAGACGGCCGCCAGCGCGCCGTCGGGGGTCCGGTCGGCGAGCTCGCGGGTCACGCGGGTGAGTCGGGTACCGAGGGTGAAGACCTCGGTGCCCGGCCGGCGCGTCGTCGCTGCGTGGGCGAAGCGCAGCAGCGTGTCGGCGTAGGGAGCCATCGAGCCGCTCACGTCGACGAGGAGGACGAGCCGGCGCGGCCGATCGCTCCTGCGGTGCCGGCGCAGGCGAGCCGGCTCTCCCCCGCGCTCGAGCATCGCGCGCACCGTCCGCCGCTGGTCGAGCGGGCCGCGCGCCGCCGGCCGGAGCCGCCTGGACACGCGCGTCGGGGCCGGGCCCTGCAGGAGCGCCAGCATGCGACGGAGCTCGGCGCGCTCCGGCTCCGTCAGCCGGGCGACGTCGCGGTGCCGCAGGATCTCCTGCTCGCTCGCCGTCGCCGCCTTGGACGGGTCGCCCGCTGCGTCGTCGCCCTGCTGGGCCGTGGCCGGCACGGCCGCCTCCCTGGGCACGCGGACCACGGTACGAGGCCGCAGCCGGGCCGGCTCCTCGCCCCCGAACCACGCCTCGAACGCCCGGTCGTACCGCTCGACGTCGTCCGGCCCGGCGCAGAGCGTGGTACGGCCGGCCCAGTAGGTGTCGCTGCGGCTGCCCGCGTCGAGCTCGGCCAGCGCACACACCATGGCCTGGAGGCGGTCGGGACCGGCATCGACACCCGCGGCACGCAACGTCCGCGCGAAGCCGACGAGGGTGGACACGATGCCGTCGCCCGGCCCGGTGCTCATCGGACCAGGACCTCGAGGCCGGCGGCTCGTACCCGTTCCTGGTCCTCGCGGTACTTGAGCACGGCCCCGAGCGTGCGGGCGGCGTGGTCCGGGTCGAGCTCGCGGGCGCCGAGGGCGAGCAGCGCCTCGGTCCAGTCGAGCGACTCCGCGACGCCCGGCGGCTTGAGCAGGTCCTGGGTGCGCAGCGCCGCAGCCGCCCGCGCGACGTCTGACGCGAGGCGCTCGCTCGCCTCCGGATGCCGGCGCCGGATGATGGCGACCTCGCGGTCGAAGCCGGGGTGGTCGAGCCAGTGGTAGAGGCAGCGCCGCTTCAACGCGTCGTGCACCTCACGGGTGCGGTTGCTGGTCAGGACGACGAGCGGTGGCGTACGCGCCTTGACCGTACCGAGCTCGGGCACGGTGATCGTGAACTCGCTCAGCACCTCGAGCAGGAACGCCTCGAACTCGTCGTCGGCCCGGTCGATCTCGTCGACGAGCAGCACGCTCGGGCTGGTCTCGATCGCCTGGAGCAGCGGCCGCGCGATCAGGAACCTGCGGTCGTAGAGGTCGCGCTCCACCGCCTCGACATCGTCGACCCCGACGGCTTCCGCGGCGCGCAGGTGCAACAGCTGGCGCGGGAAGTCCCAGTCGTAGAGCGCCTGCGTGACGTCGAGGCCCTCGTAGCACTGCAACCGGATCAGCGGAGCGTCCGCCACCTCGGCGAGGGCCCGGGCCAGCGAGGTCTTGCCCACCCCGGCCTCGCCTTCGAGGAACAGCGGCCGGCCCATGCGGAGCGCGAGGAACGCGGCCGTCGCCACGCCCTCGTCGGCGAGGTAGCCGACGGCGTCCAGCCGCGCGGACAGGTCGCCTGGTGCTTCGATCCCCGCGATCTCGAGACGGTCCACCCCCTCACGCTAACCGGTCTACGGGGTGAGGGCTCGGCCCACGAACGCGAAGGCGGCCGGCGTGACCCGGTTCCAGTAGACCCGCCGGTGGGCCCCCTTGTCCCAAGCGGCGATGGCCGGCCGGCCCCGGATGCGCCGCGCCAGCTCCTGCACCGCCGGGAGCAACGGGTCGGACTGCCCGCACCACAGCGCGGTGCGCGAGCCGACGAGCGCGTCGACACCGGTGAAGACCGCGTCGGTCGTACCGATCGCCGGGCTGAGCGCCGACACCGCGCGGAGCCAGCCCGGGTAGTGCTCGGCCGTGTACAGCGAGCCGTAGCCGCCCATCGACCAGCCGTAGGCCGCGACCCGCGAGGCGTCGAAGCCGAGGTCGGAGCACCACGAGGGCAGCTCGTCGTGCAGCATCCGCTGCGGGTCGTCGGCACCGCTGCCGCGCCAGAACGTACGGCCCCCGTCGGCGCCGGCGAGGACGAACGGCGGCACCCCGGCCCGTACCGCTGCCGTCAGGAACTTGCCGAAGCCGAACGCGGTGTAGCTGGCCGTCGTCGCCGTGAGCCCGTGCAGGATCAGGCAGACCGGCAGCCCCTTGCCGTCGCCGTGACCGTCGGGCACCGCGGTCCAGAACCCGACGTCGACCCCACGGGCGGAGCTGTGCCGGGTCGTGCGGCTGACGTTGCCCTGCGGCACGTCGGGCACCACCCCGTCCGGGCCCTCGTCGTCGAGCAGCCGGCTGATCCGCCCAGGTACGTGGACGGTCCCGGTGGCCAGCGCGGCTCCCCCGAGCGCTGCGGTGCCGACAACGGCCGCGCCCCCGACGATGAACCCCCGCCGGCTCAGCAGATGAGCCATCCCCAGAGGCTACGTCCCCCCACCCCTCCCCTGCGCGGAAATGGGAGGGGGCGGAAGGCTGGGCGGGTCAGAGGCGGCAGGCGTGGATGTCGGTGACCAGGATGCCGCGGGCGCCGAGGTCCCACAGGTCGTCCATCACCTTGTTGGTCTCCTTGCGCGGCACCATGGCGCGCACGGCCACCCAGCCCGAGTGGTGCAGCGGTGAGATGGTGGGCGACTCGATGCCTGGCGTGAGCTGCACGGCGCGCTCGACGAGCGCCGCCTCGATGTCGTAGTCCATGAGGACGTACGTACGGGCCACTATGACGCCCTGGATGCGTCGGATCAGCTGGTCGACGCCGGGTGACGGATCGGCCCCCCGCCGCCGGACGAGCACGGCCTCGGACTCGAGGATCGGGTCGCCGAAGATCTCCAGCCCGGCCTGGCGCAGCGTGCCGCCGGTCTCGACGACGTCGGCGATCACGTCGGCGACCCCGAGGCGTACGGCGGTCTCCACGGCACCGTCGAGCCGGATCACGTCGGCGGCGACGCCGTGCCGGGCCAGGTGCGCGGTCACCAGGCCCGGGTACGCGGCGGCCACCCGGAGACCGTGCAGGTCGTCGACGGACGTCGCCGTGCCCGGGCGAGCGGCAAAGCGGAAGGTGGACGCGGCGAAGCCGAGCGGCAGGATCTCGTCTGCAGCGGCCCCGCTGTCGAGCAGGAGGTCACGGCCGGTGACACCGACGTCGAGCTGTCCCGAGCCCACGTAGACCGCGATGTCACGCGGGCGCAGGAAGAAGAACTCTGTGTCGTTCTCGGGATCCTGCAGGACGAGCTCGCGCAGGTCGGCCCGCTGCCGGTAGCCGGCCTCGCGCAGCATCGTGCTGGCCGGCTCGGAGAGGGATCCCTTGTTGGGTACGGCGATACGCAGCATCGGGCGACCTGTCGTCGGGCGGGCTAGAGCCGGGCGTACAGGTCGTCGAGCGTGAGCCCGCACGCGAGCATCAGGACCTGCGCGTGGTAGATCAGCTGGGCGATCTCCTCGGCGGCCCGCTCGGGCGTCTCGTGCTCGGCGGCCATCCAGGCCTCGGCGGCCTCCTCGACGACCTTCTTGCCGATGGTGTGGATCCCGGCGTCGAGCGCAGCGACGGTGCCCGAGTCTTCGGCCTGGTTCGCCACGCGCTCCTGGAGCTCGTGGTACAGCTGCTCGAACGTCTTCATGGCACCAGCCTATTGATCGCGAGCGCCGTCGCGACGGCGGCCTGCGCCGACTCGTACCCCTTGTCCTCGCGCGAGCCCGGCAGACCCGCCCGGTCGAGCGCCTGGTCCTCGGTGTCGCAGGTGAGCAGGCCGAACCCGACGGGTACGCCGGAGTCGAGCGCGACGCGCGCCAGACCCTCCGTCGCGGCCGTGCAGACGAAGTCGAAGTGCGGCGTACCGCCGCGGATGACCACCCCCAGTGCGACGACGGCGTCGAACCCGGCGCGGGCCGCGGCCTGGGCCGCGATCGGCAGCTCGAACGACCCGGGGACGCGTACGACGCTCACCGAGGCCACCGCCGCCTCGGCAAGCGCGCGCTGCGCTCCCTCGAGCAGGCCGTCCATCACCTGCGCGTGCCACTGGGCGGCAACCACCGCGACCCGCAGGTCCTGGGCGCCCTCGACCTGCAGCGCCGGCGTGCCCGAGCCGCTCATCGGGCGTCGCCCTTCGGCTCGGCGGGGAGCTCGGAACCCATGTCGGAGGGCAGGTCGTGCCCCATCCGGTCCCGCTTCGTCTGCAGGTAGCGCAGGTTCTGCCTGGTGGCGTTGACCGGCAGGGCCACGCGACCGAGGATCTCCAGGCCGTAGCCCTCGAGGCCGGCCCGTTTCGCCGGGTTGTTGGTCAGCAGCCGCATCGAGCGGACCCCGAGCTCGGCCAGGACCTGCGCACCCGTCCCGTAGTCACGGGCGTCGGCCGGCAGGCCCTGCTCGAGATTGGCGTCGACCGTGTCGGCCCCGCCGTCCTGCAGCTGGTAGGCGCGCAGCTTGTGCACGAGGCCGATCCCGCGTCCCTCGTGCCCGCGCATGTACAGCACGACGCCGCGCCCCTCGTCCGCGACCGCGGCCAGGGCCGCGTCCAGCTGCGGCCCGCAGTCGCACCGCAGCGAGCCGAACACGTCGCCGGTGAGGCACTCGGAGTGGACGCGNACCAGGACGTCGACGCCGTCGCCGATGTCCCCTCGGACGAACGCGACGTGCTCCACGCCGTCGAGGAGGTCCCGGTAACCCACCGCCCGGAAGTCACCGTGCCCGGTCGGCACCACCGTCTCGGCGGCACGCTCGACCTGGCTCTCGTGATGCCGCCGGTAGGCGATCAGGTCGGCGATCGAGATCATCACCAGGCCATGGGTGTCGGCGAACGCCCGGCAGGCGGGGGCGCGCATCATCGACCCGTCGTCGTTGACGAGCTCGCACAGCGCGCCGGCCGCGTTGAAGCCGGCCATCCGGGCGAGGTCGACGGCAGCCTCGGTGTGCCCTGGCCGTCGCAGCACCCCGCCCGCAGCCGCCCGCAGCGGGACGACGTGACCGGGGCGGGTCAGGTCCGACGGCTCGGTCGCCGAGTCGGCCAGCACCTTGATCGTCCGGGCCCGGTCGACGGCCGAGATGCCGGTCGCGAGGACGTCGCGGGCGTCGACCGTCACCGCGTAGGCCGTCCCCTTGCGGTCCTCGTTGACCCGTGTCATCGGCGGCAGGCCAAGGCGATCGAGCTCGGGCCCCTCCATCGGTACGCAGATGTACCCCGACGTGTAGCGGATCATGAACCCGACGAGCTCAGGGGTGGCCCGCTGGGCCGCGAAGATGAGGTCGCCCTCGTTCTCGCGGTCCTCGTCGTCGACGACGACCACAGCCTGGCCGGCCCTGATCGCCGCCACGGCGTCCTGGACCGGGTCGAGGCGCACCTCTTCGGTCGATTCGTGCAGCACGGCGCTCATGAACGGTCTCCCATCAGCTTCTCGACGTACTTGGCCACGATGTCCACCTCGAGGTTCACCGGGTCGCCGGGACCCTTGCGACCCAGCGTCGTGAGCTCGAGCGTCGTCGGGATCAGGCTGACCGTGAACCAGTCGGCACCCACCTCGACGACCGTCAGCGAGACTCCGTCGACGGTGATGGAGCCCTTCTCGACGACGTACCGCGCGAGGCCGTCCGGCAACGAGACTCGGACGAGCTCCCAGTGCTCGGCAGGGGTCCGCGCGAGGACCTCACCCGTACCGTCGACGTGGCCCTGGACGAGGTGGCCGCCGAGCCGGTCCGCGAGGGTCACCGGACGTTCGAGGTTGACGCGGCTCCCGACCCGCAGGGCGCCGAGCGACGACCGGGCCAGCGTCTCGGCCATGACGTCGGCGGTGAAGCTGGTGCCGTCCGTCTCGACCACCGTGAGGCAGACCCCGTTGACCGCGATCGAGTCGCCGTGCCGGGCCTCCGCCACGACCTGCGGGCCGCGGATGGTCAGCCGGGCCGCGTCGGTCTGCTCCTCCACGCCCGTCACCTCGCCGAGCTCCTCGACGATGCCAGTGAACATCTCTAGTCCTCCTCTGCGCGGACGACCCGCGCGGTGATCCGTACGTCGGGCCCGAGCACTGTCACGTCGTCCGGCCGCAGGCGGAACGCCGAGTCGATGGTCCCGATGCCCGCCTCGCCGAGGGCGGCAGGGCCCGCCCCGAGCAGCACCGGGGCGACGTAGGCGACGACCCGGTCGACCAGCCCGGCGGCGAGGAACGCGCCCGCCAGGGTGGGGCCCCCCTCCAGGAGGACGTGCCGCAGCTCGCGCGCCTGCAGCTCGGCCATCACCTCGGCGAGGTCGTCCGTGGTCAGCAGCAGGGTCGGGGCCGAGGAGTCGCGGACCTTGGCTGCCGCCGGTACGTCGCGACGTCCGACCACCACGCGGAGCGGCTGGCGCCCGGCTCCGGCGGGCCCGCTCCTGTCGGCGTCGCCCGCCTCGGCTCGTACCGTGAGCGCCGGGTCGTCCGCGAGGACGGTCCCCGTGCCGACGAGCACGGCGTCGACCTCCCCGCGCATCCGATGCACGTCGGCGCGAGCCTCCGCAGACGTGATCCACCGGCTCGTCCCGTCGGCCGCAGCGCTGCGCCCGTCGAGCGTCGCGGCCAGCTTCCAGGTGACGAACGGCCGGCCGTGCCGGGTCGCGAACGTCCAGTACGGGTTCAGCGCGGCCGCCCGGTCGGCGAGCACCCCGCCCTCGACGTCGACGCCTGCGGCCCGAAGGGCACCGGCTCCCCCCGCTGCGACGGGGTTCTGGTCCGCCTGGCCGTAGACCACGCGGGTCACCCCGGCAGCCACGAGAGCGGCAGCGCACGGGCCGGTACGACCGCTGTGGTTGCACGGCTCGAGGGTGACGACGGCGGTGGCGCCACGCGCCGACCCGGGCCCGGCCGCGGTCAGGGCCTGGACCTCGGCGTGCGGCGTCCCAGCACCCCGGTGCGCTCCGCTGGCGATCTCGCTCCCGTCCCGCGCGAGCAGGATGCAGCCGACCCGCGGGTTGGGGCCGGTCAAGACCCCCTCGGCGACGGCCACGTCGAGGGCACGGCGCATCGCCGCTGCCTCGATCTCGCTGGCCACCGTGTGCTCCTCGCGTCCGCTCCGTCGTGACGACGCAGGGCGCTCCGGGGGCACGGGTGGCCGGACCGGCCGGCCGGGAAGCGNTCCGCTCGCCCGGGCAGGCACCGACGGCACGACCCGCCGCGTGCGCCTCCCATCCGGACTTTCACCGTCGGTCCAGGAATCTCACCTGGTCAACCGGCCGATGGCTTCGGCCGGGTCGCGGACTTTACCGCCGGTTCGGAGTTGCACCGACCCCGGAGCACGCGTGCTGTCGTTCGTTGCTGCAAGTACTGCTCAGCCCAGTGTGCCACGACTGCCGCCGGCCGCCGTGGCCGCCGTGGCTGCACGCCGCAGCCCCTCGATCGCAGCAGCGGGGTCATCGGTGCCGTAGACCGCAGAACCGGCGACCAGAACATCGGCGCCCGCCGCCGCGACTCGCTCCACGGTCTCCATCGAGACGCCGCCGTCGACCTGCAGCCAGACCGCGCCGCCGTGCCGGTCGATCAGGGCGCGGGCCCGCCGCACCTTGGGCAGCACCACGTCGAGGAACTCCTGGCCACCGAAGCCGGGCTCGACCGTCATCAGCAGCAGCATGTCCAGCTCCGGCAGCAGGTCCTCGTACGGCTCGACGGGCGTCGCCGGCCGCAGGGCCATGCCGGCCCGCGCGCCCGCGGACCGGAGCTGACGGGCCAGCCGCACGGGAGCCGCAGCCGCCTCGACATGGAAGGTCACCGAGCCCGCCCCGGCCTCGACGTAGGCGGGCGCGTGCCGGTCCGGGTCCTCGATCATCAGATGGCAGTCGAGCGGGATGGGCGAGACCTTGTGCAGGGCCTCGACCATCTGCAGCCCGATCGTCAGGTTGGGGACGAAGTGGTTGTCCATGACGTCGACGTGCAGCCAGTCGGCGGTGCGGACGGCCGACGCCTCGTCGGCGATCCGGGCGAAGTCGGCAGCGAGCAGGCTCGGGGCGATCTGGATGGCCACGGGCGAAAGGTTATCGTCCCGATCTTCCGGCGAAGATCAAGACGGGCTTCCGCGATTCCGAAACACATGATCAGGACGTGGGGCGGACAACCGGGGGTACGAGGATGCAGTTCCGAGATCGGCTGAGCCGACTCGTCGAGGTCGACCACGCCGACCCGGCTACTGCACGGCAGGGACGGATCCTGGCCTGCCTCGTGGTCGGTCTGATCGGCGCCGCTGTGCTGGCGCTGCCCTTGACCTGGGCGCTTCCGGAACCGCGGGCGGCGTTCCTCGCCGTGAGCATCGGGCTGGTGCTGTTCCTCGGCATCGTGCGCGTCCTGCGCTCCGGGCGGGTCCTGCTCGCGTCCGTCCTGATCCTCGCGACGTACCTGCTGGTGCTCGTCGTCGGCGTCGTCGCCTCCGGTCGGATCAACAACGGCCCGCAGTTCGTGGCACTCGCGGTGACCATGGCCGGCGCCACCCTGGGCGTGCGCCAGGTCATGGTCACTCTGGCCTGCTCGCTCGGGACGCTCGGCGGGCTGTACGCGCTCGACGAGCACACCGGCGACCAGGTCGTGCACGTCTCCGGGCTCATCATGTACGCCGCCGTGATGTGCGCGGTGACCGCTGTCGTGTCCGCCGTGACGGGCTCGGCGGTGCGCCGAGCGCTCGACGCCGAGAACGACGCGCGGCTGCACTCGGACCACCTGGCGACCGAGCTGCGCGAGGTGAACCGCAGCCTCGAGCAGCGCGTCGCCGAGCGCACCGTCGAGCTCGAGCTCGCCCTCTCCAACCAGACCGCCCTGGCCTCAGAGCTCGCCGAGCTGACGGTGCGCGACCCGCTGACCGGCCTGCACAACCGACGGCACATGGACGCCGAGCTCGTCCGCATGTTCGAGGAGGCGGTGCGCTACGAGCGACCGATGTGCCTGGCCTTCCTCGACCTCGACTCGTTCAAGTCGGTGAACGACCGCTTCGGCCACGACACGGGCGACGAGGTGCTCCGCCGCGTGGCACAGATCCTGGTCGAGTGCACCCGGGGCGCCGACCTCGTGGCGCGGTACGGAGGCGAGGAGCTGGCCCTCGTCATGCCCGACACCACCCTCGCCGCGGCCGTCGACGCGTGCGAACGGATCCGCCTCGCGATCATGCACGCGCCATGGGACGACGTGGCACCCGGCCTCGTCGTGACCGGCAGCCTCGGGGTGTGCGACGAGCGTGGGCACGACACCGTCTGGCACCTGCTGCGCTGCGCGGACCAGCGGCTGTACGCAGCCAAGGGCGCGGGCCGCAACCGCGTGCACGCCGAAGCGGTGCGGACCACCTGACGNCCTGACNGCGNCCTGACGACGAGCTCAGAGGCGGCGCAGCAGGGCCAGGAACATCGCATCGGTGCCGTGCACGTGCGGCCACAGCTGGACGTACGGACCGGCGCCGAGGTCGGGCACCCCGGGCAGGTACGGCCGGGCATCGACTGCCTCGACGTCGTCGCGACCCCGCAGCACGTCGCCGACGACGACCCGCGTCTCGGCCAGGTGCGGCGAGCAGGTGACGTAGCCGACGAGCCCGCCCGGACGAACCGCGTCGAGCGCCGCGACGAGCAGCGCGCGCTGCAGCCTGGTAAGGGCGGCGACGTCGGACGGCTGGCGCCGCCAGCGCGCCTCGGGCCGGCGCCGGAGCGCACCGAGGCCGGTGCACGGCACGTCGGCGAGCACCCGGTCGAACGAGCCCGGCTGCCACGGACCGGCCAGGCTGTCCGCGACCACCACTTCGGCCGTACCCCCGAGCGCGTGCGCCACGAGCCGGGCCCGGTGCGGCGCCCGCTCGGCCGCAAGGAGCCGGGCACCGCGGCCGTCGGCCAGCCCGGCGAGCAGGGCGGCCTTGCCGCCAGGTCCGGCGCAGAGGTCCAGCCACCGGGCGTCCGTCCCGTCGACAGGGGCAGCCGCCAGCGCCAGGGCGACCAGCTGGCTCCCCTCGTCCTGGACGCCGGCGCGGCCGTCGCGTACCGCCTCCAGCTGGGCCGGTGAGCCCCCCGGCCAGCGGGCCGCCCAGGGCGACCACCGCCCGGGCTCGGCACCGGCCGCGAGCAGCTCGTCGACCGTCGCCCGGCCCGGCCGGGCCACCAGGCTCACGGCGGCGGCCTCGTTGTCGGCCGCCAGCAGGGCGGCGGTCGCAGCGAGCGAGCCGCCGAGCGAGTCGCGCACGGCCTCGACCACCCACCGTGGATGGGAGTGGACGACGGACAGGTGCCCCACCGGGTCGCTCGCCGCGTCGGGCGCGACCTGGTCGAGCCAGGTGGGAAGGTCGCGGGCGGCGACCTTGCGCAGCACCGCGTTGACCAGGGACGAGCGACCGTCGCCCACGGTCGCCCGGGCCAGCTCGACCGTCGCACCGACGGCCGCGTGCACAGGGACGCGCATCGACAGCAGCTGGTGGGCGCCCAGCCGCAGCAGGTCCAGGACCGGCGCGTCGAGCTGGTCGAGCGGCCGGTCGACGCAGGCGCCGAGCACCGCGTCGTAGCTCCCGCGCCCGCGAAGCGTGCCGTACGCCAGCTCCGTGGCGAAGCCGGCGTCGCGCCCGCTCAGGCCCCGCTCGGTGAGCAGCCCGGGCAGCACCAGGTTGGCGTAGGCGTCCCGCTCGTCGACCGCCCGCAGGAGGTCGAAGGCCGCGCGGCGCGGCGCGTCCGGCTGAGGGCGCCGGTAGGGGCGGGCCGGCCGGCCGCTCACGCGTCGAACCCCTCGCCGGCCGCCAGCCGGAGCCCGCGCACCCAGTCGGCCGCGGTCATCGCCCGCCGGCCCTGCGGCTGCACGGCGCCGAGGACGACGGGCCGGCTTCCGGTGCCGACCCGCACGCCGTCGCGATCGACCGCCAGCTGGCCCGGCGCGAGGGTCGCGTCGCCGTCGTACGGACCGACCGGGCCGAGCTTCACGCGGTCGCTGCGAAGCGTCGTCCACGCACCAGGCGCGGGGGTGCAGGCGCGTACCAGCCGGTCGACGCGCAGCGCCGGGGCGGACCAGTCGACCCGAGCGTCGTCGACCGACAGCTTCGGTGCGAAGGACACCCNGTCGACGGGTTGCGGCTGCGGCCGCAGGGCGCCGCTCGCGATGCCGTCCAGCGTCGCCACGAGCAGCTGTGCACCCGACGCCGCCAGCCGCCCGAGGAGGTCACCGGTCGTGTCGTCGGGGTGGACCTGCTCCGTGACGAGACCGTAGACCGGGCCGGTGTCGAGGCCCTCCTCGAGTCGGAAGGTCGAGGCGCCCGTGACGTCGTCGCCGTGCAGGATCGCGTGCTGCACGGGCGCGGCTCCGCGCCAGGCCGGCAGCAGCGAGAAGTGCAGGTTGACCCAGCCGTGGACGGGGACGGCCAGCGCCGGCGGCGGGATCAGGCCGCCGTAGGCGACCACCGGGCAGCAGTCAGGGGCGAGCTCGACGAGCCGGGCCAAGAGCGCCGGTTCCCGCGACGTCGGCGGCTGCAGCAGCGGGATGCCCCTCGAGCCGGCCAGCTCGGCTACCGGTGACCTGGTCAGCGCGCGGCCGCGTCCAGACGGCGCGTCTGGGCGGCTCAGCACGGCTACCACCTCGTGCTGGGAGGCGAGCACCGCCTCGAGGGCCGGCACCGCCGTCTGCGGGGTGCCGGCGAAGACCAGCCGCACGGGGTCGCCGCTCCCGCTAGAGCGCGGTGCCGTAGGTGGCGTGCGGGCTGAGCTTGAACGAAGGCATCGCCTCGCCGAACCACTCGGCCTCGCGGATCTCCTTGAGCGCAGCCTTGCGGGCGTCGCGGTCGAGCCGGTCGATGAACAGGACCCCGTCGAGATGGTCGGTCTCGTGCTGGACGCAGCGGGCCAACAGCTCGGTGCCCTCGACGGTCACCGGCTCGCCATACATGTTCCAGCCCTTGGCGACGACGCCCATCGCGCGCTTGGTCGGGAAGGCGAGTCCTGGAACGGAGAGGCACCCCTCGTCACCGTCCTGCTCCTCGTCGGAGAGGTCGAGCGTCGGGTTGATCAGGTGCCCCAGCACGTCGTCGACGAAGTAGGTGAAGACGCGCAGCAAGACGCCGATCTGCGGAGCGGCGAGGCCCACCCCGGGCGCGTCGACCATCGTCTCGGACAGGTCCTTGACGAGGCCGCGCAGCTCCTTGTCGAAGTCCTTGACGGGTTCGGCCGGCGTGCGCAGCACGGGGTCGCCGAACAGCCGGATCGGTTGGATCGCCACGGAGCCGAGTCTACCGGCGGGCCGGCGCCGGGCTGGTCGGCCCCGCGTCGAGCAGGCCGAGCCGGACGAGGTCCGTACGCAGCGCCGCGGGGTCGGTGAAGAGCAGCCCGGTGAGGCCGAGGCGGACGGCCGCCTCGACGTTGTCGGCCCGGTCGTCCACGAACGCCGTGCGCGCCGGTTCGACGGCGTACCGATCGAGGAGGACCCGGAAGAGGGCCGGGTCGGGCTTGGCCAGGCCATGCTCGCCGGAGACGACGATGGCCTCGAAGTGCGCGAAGGAGGCGAACCGCTGCCGCGCCACCGGGAACGTCTCGGCCGACCAGTTGGTGAGCGCGAGCAGGCGCACTCCCCGGGCCCGCAGCTCGGCCAGCACGTCNGCGGTCCCCGCGATCTCGGCGCCCAGCATGTCCTCCCAGCGCTCGACCCAGGCGCGGATCAGGTGCTCGTGGTGCGGGTGGGCGGCGACGAGCTCCTGCACCGCCTCGGCGCGCGAGCGGCCGGCGTCCATCGCGAGGTTCCACTCCGGCGTGCACACGGTGGCGAGGAAGTGCTCCATCGCCTCGTCGTCGCCGTCGAAGAGCTGGCGGTAGAGGTAGCGCGGGTCCCAGTCGGCCAGCACCCCCCCGAGGTCGAAGACCACCGTGTCGATGGCTGTCATGTGCCCGTCCTCCGCGCTCATCGGTCCCTCATCAGCCGAGCTCGATCGGGTCGACGTGCACGGTGACGAAGTCGCCGGCCTTCCGGGCGCTCCGGACGGCCTGCGCGGCCTTGAGCGCCGCCGTCAGGACCGGCCCCTCACCCAGAGGTACGCGGACGAGGGCGCGGACCAGGGCCTCGCCGTCCCTGGCTGCTCCGTCGATCGGCAACGGGCCCAGCACGCTGGTCGAGGCCGGCAGCTCGCAGACGTCGAGCAGGTCGAGCACCGCGCTCGACGTGCCGAGCAGGGCGGCCATGCGGATCGCCGGCGGGAAGCTCAGGCGGGTGCGCTGCCCGAGCTCGCGGGACGCGGCGCCGGGCGGGTCCCAGCGCAGCAGCGCCTGCACCGGAGTGAGGCTGCTCTCGGCGAGCACCACGACGCGGCCCCCCTGGGCCTCGGACCGGACCAGCGCAGCAGCCGCGAGCCAGCGGCGCAGCGCCTCCTCCTCGGCCCTCAGGTCGGCACGTGCCAGCAGCGCCCAGCCGTCGAGGAGCAGGGCGGCCGCGTAGCCGCCCTCGGCGACCGGCTCAGCTCCCGGCGTCGACACGACGAGAGCCGGCTCCGGGCCGACGTCGGCGAGCACGCCGTCGCGGCCGGACGTGCGCACGGGCACCCCCGGGAAGGCGCGACCCAGCTCCTCCGCAGTCCGCCCGGCTCCGACCACCAGCGCACGGAACCGGGTGCCGTCGCACTCGGGGCAGCGCCAGCCGCCCGCGGTACGACCGCACCACCGACAGCCGGCCAGGCCGCGCTGCGACGGGAGCGCCAGCGGGCCGGCGCAGTGCGTGCAGCGGGCATGAGCATGGCAGTCGACGCAGGCCACGCTGGGTACGTAGCCCCGCCGGGGCACCTGCACGAGCACCGGACCGCTGGCAAGACCCGTACGAACCGCCTCCCACGCGATCGTCGGCAGGCGGGCCGTACGAGCCGCCGGGTCTCGGGCCAGCTCGACGTCGTCGCCGGCAGCCCGCACCCGCGGAGCCACGACCCGGAGCTCCTCGCGCGGCGGCTGCACCGGATGAGCCCGCCCCGACACGATGAGCAGCTCGCCCTCCGCGGTACGGGCGAGGCCGCCGACGAGCAGTGCTGCGCCCTCCAGCTCGGCTCGCAGCGCGAGCACCTCGCGGACGTGCGGGTAGGGCGCGTGCGGCTCCGCGTGGAGGTCGTCTCCGTCGTCCCAGACGACGGCGAGGCCGAGGGCCGCGACCGGCGCGAACATGGCGGCCCGGGTGCCCACGACGGTGCGGACCTGGCCCCGGCGCACAGCCAGCCAGCGGCGGTAGCGCTCGGCCGGGCCGAGCTCGGCAGTGAGCACGACATGGTCACCGCCGCCGAGGCGGGCCTCGATCGCCGTCGCGACGCGGACCACGTCCCGATGGTCGGGCACCACGACGAGCACCCCGCGCCCGGCGGATCGTGCAGTCCGTGCGGCGATGGCGATCTCGTCCGGCCAGGTGGGTCCGGGCAGCGCCGTCCACACGGCTGCCGGCGCGGAGCCTGCCGCGAGGGCGCGCAGGAAGGCCGAGCCGGCCCCGTACCGGTCCCACCCGGCTTCCTCCGCGCGGTCGGGTGGCGGCGTGCTCGGACGCGCGGCCGGCGTCTCGGCCTCGACGCGGGCATGCCGTGGTGGCACCGCCAGCCGCAGGACGTCGGAGAGCGTCCCCGCGTAGCGATCAGCCACCTCGCGGGCCAGCGTCGCGATGGCGGCGGACAGCACCGGCTCGGGCGACACCACGCGGTCGAGCCGAGCCAGGCGGCCGACGTGGGCGGACTCCTCGACCCGGTCGAGCAGGTAGCCGCCCACCAGCTGGCCGGCGAACCGGACCCGGACCCGCACCCCGGGCTGCGCGGCGTCGTGCATCGACCCGGGTACGAGGTAGTCGAACGTGCGGTCCAGGTGAGCAAGGCCGAGGTCGACCGCCACCTTGGCCACCGGCCGGTCAGGCGCCGGGCCGTCGGGCGGCGTGGGCCTGGCCCGGCGGACCTTGTCGCGCACCAGCGCGAGCTGCTCGTCCCGCGGAACCGTCGTCACACCGTCCGTCCTACCAGAACGAGCCGACCCGACCACGCGCGGCGGGGCCCGGTGTGCACCGGGCGCACCGCGCGCTGGCGCTGTGGATCAGACGCCGGCTGCGGCCCGCAGGGCGTCGACGCGATCCGTACGCTCCCACGTGAAGTCAGGCAGCTGCCGCCCGAAGTGCCCGTAGGCCGCAGTCTGTGCGTAGATCGGCCGCAGCAGGTCGAGGTCGCGGATGATCGCCGCCGGCCGCAGGTCGAAGACCGTGGTCACCGCCGCCTGGATGTCGTCGTCGGACATGGTGCCGGTGCCGAACGTCTCGACAAACAGCCCCACCGGGTGCGCCTTGCCGATCGCGTAGGCCACCTGCACCTCGCACCGCTCGGCGAGCCCGGCGGCCACGACGTGCTTGGCCACCCAGCGCATCGCGTAGGCAGCCGAGCGGTCGACCTTGGACGGGTCCTTGCCCGAGAACGCCCCGCCACCGTGCCGGGCCATGCCGCCGTAGGTGTCCACGATGATCTTGCGACCGGTCAGGCCGGCGTCACCCATCGGGCCGCCGACCTCGAACCGCCCGGTCGGGTTGACCAGGACCCGGAAGCCGGAGGTGTCGATGTTCAGGCCCTCCAGCTCGGGCCGGATCACGAACTCCTCCACGTCTGGCTGCAGGAGCGTCGCCAGGTCGATGTCACCGGCGTGCTGGCTGGACACGACCACCGTGTCCAGGCGCACCGGCTTGCTGCCGTCGTACTCGATCGTGACCTGTGTCTTGCCGTCGGGACGCAGGTAGGGGATGGTGCCGTCCTTGCGGACCGCGGACAACCGCTGCGCGAGCCGGTGCGCCAGCCAGATCGGCAGCGGCATCAGCTCGGGCGTGTCCTGGCAGGCGTAGCCGAACATCAGGCCCTGGTCGCCGGCGCCCTGGCGGTCGAGCGGGTCGACGCTGCCCTCGGAGCGCTCCTCGAAGGCGTCGTCGACGCCCTGGGCGATGTCCGGGGACTGCGAGCCGATCGAGACCGACACCCCGCACGACTGCCCGTCGAAGCCCTTCTTGGACGAGTCGTAGCCGATCTCGAGGATCTTGTCGCGCACGATCGTCGGGATGTCCGCGTAGGCCGCGGTCGTCACCTCACCGGCGACGTGCACCTGGCCGGTCGTGACGAGCGTCTCCACGGCGACCCGGCTCTTCGGGTCCTCCTTGAGGAGCGCGTCCAGGATCGTGTCGCTGATCTGGTCGGCGATCTTGTCGGGGTGGCCTTCGGTGACCGACTCGGAAGTGAACAGTCGACGGGACACGATGCTCTCCTGCGCTGGTGCGTTCGGGGCCGTGCGTACTGGCCGGGGACTGCCGCCGAGTGTATCCGCCCCTCGCCGTCACCCCCGCATCCGCCGCGGCCAGCCGTCCACACCCGTCGACGGGACGCCCCCCGTCCACAGGCGCTCGGACGCTGGCCAGCCGGGCCCGGAGGCTGCCGCAGAGTGAGTTGTCGTGCCCATGTACTCCCCTCGTGCGCTCTCCGGGATCGCGAGCACCGCCGAGTTCGGGCGGTCCGGAACAGATCGCTTCGCTCTCGCCCGGAGCGCGCGTGCCGGACGAACGCACCGGGTCGGGTATGGGCTGTATTCCGCCACGCCAGCGTTCGATCCACTCGTTCTGGCCAGCCGGTACGGCGTGGTCTCGCACGCGAGCGCAGCCGCGCTCCACGGACTGGATCTGCTCGACGAAACCGCCTTGCACATCACGAGTACCCATCGGCGACGCTCCCCACCTGCGGATGTTCAGGTGCATCGGGGCCACCTTGCGCAGCACGAGGTGGTAGGCATCGGAGACATCCGGGTGACGACTCCCTTGCGGACCCTTCTCGACTGCGCGCGCTACCTGGAAGAGCCCGCTGCAGTCGTCCTCGCGGACTCTGCACTGCGGAAGCACCAAGTGTCGCTGCCTGAGCTCTGGGCAGAGGCACGCCGGTGCGCCGGGCCTGGCTCGGCTCGCGTCCGGCGCGTGGTGTGCCTCGCGAACGTGGCGTCGGAATCGGCCCTCGAGACGCTCGCGCGCCTGCTGTTCGCGGCCCATGGACTGCACCCGAAGCTCCAGGTGGTGATCACCGACGCGCACGGCTTCGTCGCCCGGGTGGACTTCCTGTTCGAGGCGGAGCGCTTGGTGGTCGAGGCGGACGGCCACGCACACCACAGCGACCGGGCCTCATTCCAGCGGGACCGGCAGCGGTGCAACGCGTTGGTTGCCGCGGGCTACCGAGTGCTGCGCTTCTCGTGGGCGGACGTGGTCGGTCGACCCGACCACGTGGTCTCGCTGGTGCGGTCCTTGCTGGCTCCGGCGTGACCACGGCGACGCGCACACCTGGCACGCGATCGTCCCCGAAGAGAATGCAAGGGGCGGTCTGTCGAGCGCGACCACAGCGGGTCGCTACATCGCTTGGGTGCGATTGCGTGCCAACCGTGCGCCGAGGGCTGGTTCGAGCGGCCCGACGCGGGGGTCGGGGTCAGGCGAGTCGGGCGGCGACGAGGTCCCAGACCACGTCGGCCAGGGCCTCTTTGGGCCCGCGCGTCACCTCGGTCTCGCTGCCGTCGGCGCCGAGCACGACGGCCGCGTTGTCCGGCACCTCGAACCCGATCCCGTCGCCGACCTGGTTGACGACGAGGAGGTCGCAGCCCTTGGCCGCGAGCTTGGCGCGGCCGTGGTCGAGCCAGCTCAGGTCGGCGTCCCCGGTCTCGGCGGCGAACCCGACGACCACCTGCTCGGGCCGCGTCCGCGCCGCGACGAGCCCGGCCAGCACGTCCTCGGTCGGTTCCAGCACGATGGGCGCAGGCGCGCCGCCACTTTTCTTGATCTTCGAGACGGGCACCTCCGACGGCCGGAAGTCGGCCACTGCCGCCGCCATCACGACCGCGTCCGCCGACCCGGCGGCGGCGCGCACGGCGACGCCCAGCTCGGCGGCGGTGGAGACACGCACGACGTCGACCCCCGCCGGTTCGGGCAGCGAGACGTTGGCAGACACCAGGACCACCTTGGCGCCCCGGGCAGCCGCGGCCAGCGCCAGCGCGTAGCCCTGCCGACCGCTCGAGCGGTTGCCCACGTATCGCACCGGGTCGATCGGCTCCCGGGTGCCCCCCGCGGACACGACCACGGTGCGGCCGGCCAGGTCGGGCCCGGCGCTGCCCCGCGCCAGCAACCGGGCCACGAGGGCGAGGACCGCCTCGGGCTCGGGCAGCCGGCCCTTGCCGGAGTCGGCTCCGGTGAGCCGTCCGACAGCGGGCTCGACGACGACCACGCCGCGCCGGCGCAGCAGGTCGACGTTGGCCCGGGTGGCCGCGTGCTCCCACATCTCGGTGTGCATGGCCGGGACGAAGACCACCGGGCCGGTCGCCGTGAGCAGCGTGCTGGTCAGCAGGTCGTCGGCCAGGCCGTGGGCCGCCTTGGCCATGAGGTCGGCGGTGGCCGGTACGACGAGGACGAGCGTGGCCTCGCGCCCGATCCGTACGTGCGGGACCTCGTGCGCGTCGTCCCACACGTCGGAGGCGACGGGCTGGCCGGACAGGGCCGCCCAGGTGGCCGCACCGACGAAGTGCAGGGCGGCGGCNGTCGGGACCACGCGGACNGTGTGGCCGGCCTCGGTGAGCCCGCGGAGGACCTCNCAGGCCTTGTAGGCCGCGATGCCGCCGCCGACACCTAGGACGATCATGAGCCGGTCACAGCTGCGGACAGGCGGACGGCATCGGGGTGGACCGGTCGGTCAGGGCTCGATGTGCTCGAGCGAGAGCAGGCCCTCGTTGATCTCGCGCATGGCGATCGAGAGCGGCTTCTCCTGGACGTGCGTGTCGACGAGCGGGCCGACGTACTCGAGCAGGCCCTCGCCGAGCTGGCTGTAGTACGCGTTGATCTGCCGGGCCCGCTTCGCGGAGTAGAGCACCAGGCTGTACTTCGAGTCGACCTTGGAGAGGAGCTCGTCGATCGGCGGGTTGGTGATGCCTTCGGGAGCGGCGACGGTACCGGACACGCGGAGCCTTCCGTGACGGGAGCGGTGGGCGGCGGCTGGTCAGCCTCCTCCGCTTGCGGTGATACCCATCAAGGCTACCAGTCGGGCCGCCGCGTCCTCGACGTCGTCGTTGACCAGCACGGCGTCGAACTCGGTCTGAGCGGCCAGCTCCACCTGAGCCGTGGCGAGGCGGTTCGCGATCACGTCGGCCGGCTCGGTCCCCCGCCCGACCAGCCGGCGGACCAGCTCGTCCCACGACGGCGGCGCCAGGAACACGAGGAGCGCCGCTTGCGCCGAGGCGCGGACCTGGCGCGCTCCGTGCAGCTCGATCTCGAGGAGCACAGGTGTACCTGCCGCCAGCCGGTCGACGACGGGCTGCCGCGGGGTGCCGTAGAAGTGCCCGGCGAACTCCGCGTACTCCAGCAGCTCCCCGCGCTCGACCATCCCGGCGAACTCTTCCGGGCTGACGAACCAGTAGTTGACGCCGTTCGTCTCCCCCGGCCGAGGCCGGCGGGTGGTCGCCGACACCGAGAGCCAGATCTCCGGGTGGTGGTCACGGACGTACGTCGCCACGGTGCTCTTGCCCACGCCGGACGGCCCGGACAGGACCGTGAGGCGGGCGCGCTCAGGAACCGGCACCGAACTCCCGCTCGAGCGCTGCGACCTGGTTGGTGCCGAGGCCGCGGACCCGCCTGGTCTCCGCGATGCCGAGGCGAGCCATGATCTGCCGTGCCCGGACCTTGCCCACCCCGGGCATGGACTCGAGCAGCGCCGAGACCTTCATCTTCCCGATCACGTCGTTGTCGTGGCCGTCCCGGACGACAGCGAGCAGGGAGGCTCCGGAGTGCTTGAGCCGGTTCTTCACCTCGGCGCGCTCCCGCCTGGCAGCGGCCGCCTTGGCCAGGGCGTCGGCTCGTTGCTCGGGGGTGAGGGGTGGGAGCGCCACGGGGTTCCTCGCAGGTGGGGGCTTCGGGGCGTACGGATCGAAACAGTGACGATCTCCGGCGTACGGAACCTAGTGGCCGGGCCGCGACGAGAGCAACGACAACGCGCGTGCGGCGGCGCCCGGATCGGCAGCCCCCGTGATCGGCCGGCCGATGACCAGCAGGTCGGCGCCGTCGGCCAGGGCCTGCTCGGGCGTCGTGATCCGGACCTGGTCGTGCCGCTCCGCGCTGTCGCCACCGGCGGGGCGGATCCCCGGGGTGATGAGGACCACGTCGGGACCCACCTCGGCGCGNACGGCGGCCACCTCCTGCGGCGAGCAGACCAGTGCGCGTGCCCCTGCGCCNACGGCGAGGACGGCGAGCCGGCGAACGGCGTCCAGAGGCGGCCCGACGAGCCCGATCCGGTCGAGGTCGGTGGCCGAGAGCGAGGTCAGGACGGTGACGGCCGCGACCTTGGTGCCGGGCACGGCGTCGGCGGCGGCCCGGATCATCGCCGCGCCGCCGCTCGCATGCACGGTGAGGTAGGCCGGCTCGAGGGAACCGACGGCCCTCGCGGCCCCGGCGACGGTGTTCGGGATGTCGTGCAGCTTGAGGTCGAGGAAGACCTCGCGGCCGCTCGCCTCGGCGGCGACGACCACGGCCTCGGCGCCGTAGCGGCAGAACAGCTCCAGCCCCACCTTGACGGTGCGCACGTAGGGTCCGACGGCTCGCGCCCAGGACGCGGCGGTCTCGAGGTCGGGCGCGTCGAGGGCCACGGCCACCGGAGCGAGGCCTGGACGCCCGTCGACAGCTGCGGGCGTCATGCGTCGACGTCCTCGGCCTCGGCGCCCGCGAGGTCGTCGGCCGCGTCGACCAGTACGGGTGCCGGTTGGGGCCGGTGCGCGTAGCCGACCGCATCGCTCAGCCGGTCGAAGCCGTGGTCGCCGAGCTCGATCTGCAGCTCGCGCAGGACCCGGTGGGGTGCGGACGGGTCGTTGAAGATCACCGTACCGACCGCGACCGCGGAGGCCCCGGCGAGGAGGAACTCGAGGGCGTCCAGCCCGGTACGGATCCCACCCATGCCGACGATGGGGACCGTCGGAAGGGCCTCGTGCACCTGCCAGACGCAGCGCACCGCGATCGGCCGGATCGCCGGGCCGGACAGCCCGCCGGTCACCCCCGCGAGGGTGGGGCGCATCGTGTCGGTGTCGATCACGAGGCCGAGCGAGGTGTTGATCATCGCCAGGCCGTCTGCACCGGCGTCGACCACGGCGCGCGCCACGGCGACGATGTCGGTCACGTCCGGGGACAGCTTGGCGATCACCGGGATTCCGGGCGCGGTGTTCCGGCGGACCGAGCTGACGACTGCGGCGGCGGCGAGCGGGTCGCAGGCGAAGACCAGGCCGCGGTCCTCCACGTTGGGGCAGGAGATGTTGACCTCGACGGCGGTCAAGCCGTCGGTGTTGCGCAGCCGCTGGGCCAGCTTCGTGTACTCGTCGACGCTGCTCCCGGCGATGGAGACCACGGCCCGCGCGCGCCGCCGACGGAGCCAGGCGAGATCGTTGTCGACGAAGCTGTCGATGCCCGGCCCCTGGAGGCCGATCGAGTTGAGCATGCCGCTCGACGTCTCGGCCATGCGGGGCGTGGCTCGGCCGGAGCGCGGGCGCATCATGATCGACTTGGTGACCACCGCGCCGAGCTCGGTCACGTCGAAGAACTGGTCGAGCTCGCGGCCGGAGGCCGCGCACCCGGACGCGGTGAGCATCGGGTTGGGCAGCTGGACCCCGCCGAGCGACGTGCTCATGTCGACGTCGGGCAGCTCCCGGGTGCCCGGCCGCTCGGTCGTGATCCGCATGCGCGTCATCGCTTCTCCTCCGCGACGGGCGCGCCCACCGTGTCGGCGGGGACGGTACCCAGGTCGTCCCAGCGGATGCGGTCACCGCGGAAGACCGGGCCCTCGACGCACGAGCGCAGCATCCGGGTCAGGCCGTCGTCCCCGACGACCGGCAGGACGCAGGTCATGCAGACTCCGATGCCGCAGGCCATCGACTCCTCGACCGCGCACTGGCTGTGGGCGCCGTAGGCCGCCGCGATGGTGTGGACGGCCCGCAGCATCCCCATGGGACCGCAGGCGTAGACGACCTCGGCCCCGGACCGCTCGATCATCGAGGGCAGCACGTCGGTGACGCGGCCGCGCTCGCCGAGCGAGCCGTCCTCGGTCGTGATCGAGACCTGGGTCGACATCCGCTTGGCCTCGAGCGCACCGAAGAGCCGGCCCTCGCTGGCCGCCCCGAGCACGAAGTCGACGCGGCAGCCGCGGGCGCGCAGCTGCTCGGCGAGGGAGAACAGCGGCGCGGAGCCGTAGCCGCCGCCGACCAGCGTCGCCGTCACCGGCTCCTTGGGCAGCGCGAACGGGCGCCCCAGCGGGCCGACGATGTCGACGGGGTCGTGGGCGCGCCGCTCGGCCAGCCAGGCCGTGCCCTTGCCGTGGACGGCGAAGATGATCTCGACCGTGCTGCCGTAGACGCCGCGTTCCTGCACGCGGTAGATCGAGAACGCCCGGCGCAGCAGCGTCGCCGCAGATCCGCCCCCCACCGCGACTGCGACGAAGTGCCCCGGCCGCGTGCCCTCGGAGATCCCGGGCGCCACGATCGTGAGCGCGTGGTAGTCGCCGGCCTTGCGGATGGACAGCACCTCACCGCGCACCTGGACCGGCGCCATCAGCTGTCTCCTCGTCCTGCGCGCACTGCCGCACCGTACTCCTGCAGCGGCACGACCCCGATCTCGCCCCGGATCAGCGCCTCGATGCCCTGGACGGCGGCGGAGAGCCCCTGCACGGTGGTGATGCAGGCGACGCCTTTGGTCACGGCCGCGGTCCTGATCTCGTACCCGTCCAGCCGCGAGCCGACACCGTACGGGGTGTTGATGATGAGGTCGATCTCTCCGGCGAGGATGCGCTGGACGGCGTCGAGCGTGCCGTCGTCGGGCTCGTAGTGCTTCCGGACCACCGTGGCCACGACCCCGCACCGGTACAGGACCTCGGCGGTGCCCTCGGTCGCCAGGATCTCGAAGCCGAGGTCGGCGAGCCGCTTGAGCGGGAAGACCATCGAGCGCTTGTCCCGGTTGGCGACGCTGACGAACGCCCGGCCCTTGGTCGGCAGGCCACCCTCGTAGGCGGCCATCTGCGACTTCGCGAAGGCGGTGCCGAACAGCGCGTCGATACCCATCACCTCGCCGGTGGAGCGCATCTCGGGGCCGAGCACCGTGTCCACCCCGTGGAAGCGGCCGAACGGCAGGACCGCCTCCTTGACCGAGACGGGCGCGTCGCGCCGCATGGTCCCGCCGTCGCCGGTCCGCGGCAGGAGCCCCTCGGCCCGCAGCTCGGCGACGGTCTCGCCCATCATGACGCGGGCCGCGGCCTTCGCGAGGGGTACGGCCGTCGCCTTGGAGACGAACGGCACGGTCCGCGACGCGCGCGGGTTGGCCTCCAGCACGTACAGGATGTCGCCGGCGAGGGCGTACTGGACGTTGATCAGGCCGCGCACGCCGACGCCGCGTGCGATCGCCTCCGTCGAGCGCCGGATGCGGTCGATCTCGGCGTGGCCGAGGGTGATCGGCGGCAGCGCGCAGGCCGAGTCGCCGGAGTGGATGCCGGCCTCCTCGATGTGCTCCATCACGCCGCCGAGGTAGAGGTCGGTGCCGTCGTACAGCGCGTCGACGTCGATCTCGACCGCGTCGTCGAGGAACCGGTCGACGAGGATCGGGTGGGCCCAGCGGGTCGAGCCGGCTGCCACCGACGAACCCCGGATGCGCCGCAGGGCCTCCCCCAGAGCGTCGTCGTCGTAGACGATCTCCATGCCACGTCCGCCCAGCACGTACGACGGGCGGACGAGGACCGGGTAGCCGATGTCGGCCGTGATCTCCAGGGCCTCCTCCTCGCTGGTGGCCATGCCGTACTTGGGCGCCGGCAGGCCGGCCTGGGCCAGCACCCGGCCGAACGCCCCGCGCTCCTCGGCCAGGTGGATGGCAGCCGGCGAGGTGCCCACGATGGGCACGCCCGCGTCGGCGAGGCCCTGCGCGAGCCCGAGCGGCGTCTGGCCGCCGAGCTGGACGATGACCCCGGCGACGGGACCGGCCGCTCGCTCGGCGTGGACGACCTCGAGGACGTCCTCGAGGGTCAGCGGCTCGAAGTACAGGCGGTCGCTGGTGTCGTAGTCGGTGGAGACCGTCTCCGGGTTGCAGTTGACCATCACGGTCGCGTAGCCGGCCTCGCGCAGCGTCATCGCCGCGTGCACGCAGGAGTAGTCGAACTCGATGCCCTGCCCGATCCGGTTGGGCCCGCTGCCGAGGATGAGGACGGCGGGCGCGGTGCGCGGCGCCACCTCGGTCTCCTCGTCGTAGGCGGAGTAGTGGTAGGGCGTCGTCGCAGCGAACTCGGCCGCGCAGGTGTCGACCGTCTTGTAGACCGGACGGACGCCGAGGGCGTGCCGCACCCCGCGCACGACGTCCTCGGGCAGGGACCGCAGCTCGCCGAGCTGGTGGTCGGAGAACCCGGTGCGCTTGGCCTTGCGCAACAGGGACTCCGTGAGCTCGGAGGCGCTCGCGATCTCGGCGGCGAGGTCGTTGATCACGCGCACCTGCTCGAGGAACCAGGGGTCGATCGCGGTGGCGGCAGCCACCTCGTCGACGGTCGCCCCGGCTCGCAGCGCCTGCTGCACGATGGTGAGCCGGCCGTCTCGCGGCAGGCCCGACTGCGCGACGAGGGCGGCACGGTCGAGCTCCTCGGTGGCCCCGCGCCAGTGGAAGACCGCCTCGGGCCGTTCGAGCGAGCGCAGCGCCTTCTGGAGGGCTTCCGGGAACGACCGGCCGATGGCCATCGCCTCGCCGACGCTCTTCATCGTCGTCGTCAGCGTGGGGTCGGCCTGCGGGAACTTCTCGAACGCGAACCTCGGCACCTTGACCACGATGTAGTCCAGCGTCGGCTCGAACGACGCCGGCGTCTGCTCGGTGATGTCGTTGGGGATCTCGTCGAGCGTGTAGCCGACCGCGAGCCGCGCCGCGATCTTCGCGATCGGGAAGCCGGTCGCCTTGGACGCCAGGGCCGACGAGCGGGAGACCCTGGGGTTCATCTCGATGACGACCATGCGGCCGTCGGTCGGGTTGACCGCGAACTGGATGTTGCAGCCTCCGGTGTCGACGCCTACCGCCCGGATGACCTCGATGGCGATGTCGCGCATCCGCTGCAGCTCGCGGTCGGTGAGCGTGAGCGCGGGAGCGACGGTGATCGAGTCGCCGGTGTGGATGCCCATCGGGTCGAGGTTCTCGATCGAGCAGACGACGACCACGTTGTCCGCACGGTCGCGCATCAGCTCGAGCTCGTACTCCTTCCAGCCGAGGATCGACTCCTCGAGCAGGACCTCGGTGGTGGGGCTCGCCTGCAGGCCAGCGCCCCCGATCCGGTGCAGATCGGTCTCGTCGTAGGCGAGCCCGGACCCGGCGCCGCCCATGGTGAACGACGGACGCACGACGACCGGGAACCCGAGCACCTCGGCCCCGGCCAGCAGCTCGTCCATCGAGTGGCAGATCACCGACTGCGCCGACTCCGCGGCCAGGTGCGGGGACAGCCGGCCGACGATCTCCTTGAACTTCTGCCGGTCCTCGCCACGCTGGATCGCGTCGAAGTCGGCACCGATCAGCTCGACGCCGTACTGGGCGAGGACGCCACGCTCGTGCAGGGCCACCGCGCAGTTGAGCGCGGTCTGGCCGCCCAGCGTCGCAAGGAGCGCGTCGGGCCGTTCCCGCTCGATGATCTTGGCGACGACCTCGGGGGTGATCGGCTCGATGTACGTGGCGTCGGCGAACTCCGGGTCGGTCATGATCGTCGCCGGGTTGCTGTTGACCAGGATCACCCGCAGGCCCTCGGCGCGCAGCACCCGGCAGGCCTGCGTCCCCGAGTAGTCGAACTCGCAGGCCTGGCCGATGACGATCGGCCCCGACCCGATGACCAGGACGCTCTGGATGTCGGTACGTCGTGGCATCAGCGCGCCCCTGCGGTCGGGGCGGCCATCAGCTCGGCGAAGCGGTCGAACAGGTAGGCGGAGTCGTGCGGGCCCGCCGCGGCCTCCGGGTGGTACTGCACCGAGAACGCCGGCACGTCACGGCAGACCAGCCCCTCGACGACCCCGTCGTTGAGGCAGACGTGGCTGACCTCGACCCGGCCGAACGGCGTCGTCGACACCCGGTCGGTCGGCGCGTCGACCGCGAACCCGTGGTTGTGCGCGCTGATCTCCACCCGGCCCGTCGTCCGGTCCTGGACGGGCTGGTTGGTCCCGCGATGGCCGAACTTCAGCTTGTACGTGTCGAAGCCGAGCGCGCGTCCCAGCACCTGGTTGCCGAAGCAGATCCCGAACACCGGCTGGCGGCGGTCGAGCGCGCCACGCACGAGGTCGCGCGCGGAGTCGGCCGTCGCCGGGTCGCCGGGGCCGTTGGAGACGAACAGCCCGTCGACGTCCATCGCGAGCAGCTGGTCGGTCGTCGTCGAGGAAGGCACCACGTGGACCTCGATGCCCCGCTGGGCCATCAGCCGCGGGGTCATGGCCTTGATCCCGAGGTCGAGGGCGGCGACCGTGAAGCGACGCTCGCCGACCGCAGGGACGACGTAGGGCTCGGGCGTCGACACCTCGGCGGCGAGGTCGGCCCCTGCCATCGCTGGCGCGGCGAGCACGCGCTCGAGCAGCGCCCGCGGGTCGGACTCGACCGACGAGACCCCGACGCGCATCGCGCCGCGGTCGCGCAGGTGCCGCGTGAGCGCCCGGGTGTCGATGCCGCTGATACCGACCACACCCTGGGCCTCGAGCTCGGCCGGCAGGCTCCGGCGCGAGCGCCAGGACGACGGGATGGGCGAGGGGTCGCGCACGACGTAGCCGCTGACCCAGATCCGGGACGACTCGCCGTCCTCGTCGTTGACGCCGGTGTTGCCGATGTGCGGCGCCGTCATGACCACGACCTGGCGGTGGTACGAGGGGTCGGTCAGCGTCTCCTGGTATCCGGTCATCGCCGTGCAGAACACCGCCTCGCCGAACGTCTCCCCCCGGGCGCCGTAGGCCTCGCCGCGGAACGTGCGCCCGTCCTCGAGGACCAGCAGGGCCGCCTCGGTGCGGCTCATGCGAGCGCCCCCGCGAGGACCGTCGGGCGACCGCGCAGGAAGGTGGCGACCACGCCGGCCGGCAGCTCGTGCCCGGCAAACGGCGTGTTGCGGCTCTTGCTCGCCAGCGCCGTCGGGTCGACCGACCAGGCCGCCGAGGGGTCGACGAGCACCAGGTTGGCCGGCTCCCCCACGTCGACCGGTCTGCCGTGGCCGGCGAGCCGGCCGATGCGGGCCGGGCGGAAGGACATCCGGTCGGCGACCCCGGCCCAGTCCAGCAGACCGGTCTCGACCATCGCCTCGGCGACCACACCGAGCGCGGTCTCGAGCCCCACCATCCCGAAGGCCGCAGCGGACCACTCGCANTCCTTGTCCTCGACCGGGTGCGGCGCNTGATCGGTGGCGACGGCGTCGATGGTCCCGTCGGCCAGTGCCGCTCGCAGCGCCTCGACGTCGGCCTTCGTACGCAGCGGCGGGTTGACCTTGTAGGTCGGGTCGTACGTGGTGGCCAGCTCGTCGGTGAGCAGCAGGTGGTGCGGGGTCACCTCGGCGGTCACGTCGACGCCCCGGCCCTTGGCCCAGCGGATCAGCTCGACCGATCCCGCCGTGGACACGTGGCAGACGTGCAGCCGCGAGCCGACGTGCTCGGCGAGCAGGACGTCGCGGGCGATGATCGCCTCCTCNGCGACCGCCGGCCAGCCCTTCAGCCCGAGGATCCCGGCGAGCACGCCCTCGTTCATCTGGGCGNCCTCGGTGAGCCGCGGCTCCTGGGCGTGCTGCGCGATGACGCCGTCGAAGGCCTTCACGTACTCCAGGGCCCGTCGCATGAGGACCGCGTCGGCGACGCACCGGCCGTCGTCGGAGAACACGCGCACGGCCGCGGCGGAGGTGGCCATCGCGCCGAGCTCGGCGAGCTGCTGCCCGTCGAGGCCGAGCGTCACCGCACCGACGGGCTGGACGTCGCAGTGGCCGGCCTCGCGGCCGAGCCGCCAGACCTGCTCGACGACGCCGGCCGTGTCGGCGACCGGGTCGGTGTTGGCCATCGCGTGCACGGCGGTGAACCCGCCGAGTGCCGCTGCCCGCGTACCGGTCTCGACCGTCTCGGCGTCCTCGCGGCCCGGCTCGCGCAGGTGGGTGTGGAGGTCGACGAGGCCGGGCAGGACGACGAGCCCGTCGGCCTCGACGACGTCGGCGCCCGCGGCGGACAGGCTGCCCGCAGCACCGATCTCGACGATCACCCCGTCGTGCAGCTGCAGGTCGGCCGGCTCCGCGCCGAGGACTCGCCCGCCACGGATGATGGTGCTCGTCACAGTGCCGCCTCCGCCTTCTCGCTCGTGCCGCTGATCGCCGGTTCGCTGATCGCCGGTTCGCTGATCGCCGGTTCCCTGCCTCCGAGCAGCAGGTAGAGCACCGCCATCCGTACGCTCACTCCGTTGGTGACCTGCTCGACGATCGTGGAGCGCACCCCGTCGGCCACCTCCGCGGCAATCTCCATCCCGCGGTTCATCGGACCGGGGTGCATGACGATCGCGTGGTCGGGCAGCATGGCCGCCCGCGCGACGTCGAGCCCGTAGCGCCGGCTGTACTCGTTGGCGCTCGGGAAGTAGGCGTCGGTCATCCGCTCGCGCTGCACCCGCAGCATCATCACCACGTCGCTTTTCGCCAGCGGTGCGTCGAGGTCGTACGACACCGAGCAGGGCCACGCGTCGACCCCGACCGGGAGCAGGGTCGGAGGTGCGACGAGGGTGACCTCGGCGCCGAGCGTCGCGAGCAGCAGCACGTTGGAGCGCGCCACCCGGCTGTGCAGGATGTCGCCGACGATCGTGACGCGGCGCCCGGCCAGGTCACCGACCCCGCCGGCCAGGTGCCGGCGCATCGTGAACGCGTCGAGCAGGGCCTGCGTCGGGTGCTCGTGCGTCCCGTCGCCGGCGTTGACCACGGAGCCGCCGATCCAGCCGGAGTTGGCGAGACGGTGCGGGGCACCGCTGGACCCGTGCCGGATGACGACGGCGTCGGCGCCCATCGCCTCCAGGGTCAGCGCGGTGTCTTTCAGCGTCTCGCCCTTGGAGACGCTGGACCCCTTGGCCGAGAAGTTGATGACGTCGGCCGAGAGCCGCTTGGCGGCCGCCTCGAACGAGATCCGCGTGCGGGTCGAGTCCTCGAAGAAGAGGTTGACGACCGTGCGTCCCCGCAGGGTGGGCAGCTTCTTGATCTCGCGGTGCGCCAGCGCCGCCATCTCGGTCGCCGTGTCGAGGACCAGCAGCGCGTCGTCGTAGGTGAGGTCCGCTGCCGAGATCAGGTGCCGCTTCACCGGGTTTCCCCCTTCGGGCTGGACGCGTCCGGCGCGTCCTTGGTGTCGAGGAGGACGGCGTCGCGCCCGTCCTGCTCCTGGAGAAGGACGCGCACCCGTTCCCGGAGCGAGGTGGGCAGGTTCTTGCCCACGTAGTCCGCGCGGATGGGTAGCTCCCGGTGGCCGCGGTCGACGAGGACCGCGAGCTGCACCGACTGCGGGCGGCCGAAGTCGCTCAGCGCGTCGAGGGCGGCCCGTACGGTCCGGCCGGAGAAGAGCACGTCGTCGACGAGGACGACGACCTTGCCGTCGATGCCTGGCGGTGGCACCTCGGTGCGCTCCAGCGCGCGGGCCGGGTGCAGCCGCAGGTCGTCGCGGTACATGGTGATGTCGAGCGACCCGACTGGGACCGGCTGGCCCTCGACCTCGGCGATGCGCTCGCCCAGCCGTCGGGCAAGCGGGACGCCCCGGGTCGGGATGCCGAGCAGGAGGACGTCACCTGCGCCCTTGTTNCGCTCGAGGATCTCGTGCGCGATGCGGGTCAGAGCCCGGTGGATGTCAGCCGGCTCGAGGACCTCACGAGCGGCAGTGCTGTGATCGGTGGCAGACGTCATGCCGCACAGACCTCCTTCCCCGCCTCGCAGGACGGGTCGTTAAAGGACGTCGAACGGTGGACACGCTACCAGGGCCGATCCGGCGGTCTTGCATCCACCGAACGGCCGGACTCGTACCCCGTCTATTGACGCTCTTGATCACCCTCCGTAACGTCACAGAGTGTCACCGGAAGGCCCACGCAGGGTCGTCGGGGCTCGAGGGAATCGCTGGGGGTGGGGACTAGATGCCGTCCGACTACGCACGTGCTCTGGGATCCAGGTTGCGCTCGATCCGTACGCAGCAAGGTCTTTCCTTGCACGGCGTCGAGGAGAAGTCGCAGGGCCGCTGGAAGGCGGTCGTCGTCGGCTCGTACGAGCGCGGCGACCGTGCGGTGACCGTGCAGAAGCTGGCTGAGCTGGCCGACTTCTACGGCGTGCCCGTCGGCGAGCTGCTCCCGGGTGCCGGCCCGGCCGGATCGTCCGAGCCGCCGCCCCGCCTCGTGCTCGACCTCGAGCGGCTCTCGCTGGTCCCTGCCGAGAAGGCCGGCCCGCTGGCCCGCTACGTGTCGACCATCCAGAGCCAGCGCGGCGACTACAACGGCAAGGTGCTCTCGGTCCGCCAGGAGGACCTCCGCACCCTCGCCGTCATCTACGACACGTCACCGAGCGTGCTCGTCGAGCAGTTCATCGTCTGGGGCGTCCTCGGCGCCGAGGCGCGCCGCGCCCTCCCCCTCGACTAGTACCGCAGCACCGCCCCCACCCGCCCGCCCCACCCGCGTTGATCATGGACGAATAGCCCCTGTTCCTTGATCCACATGGGCCATTCGTCCATGATCAACGCGGGTGGGCGGTTGGGCGGTTGGGCGGGCTGGCTGGTGGCGAGGGCGACGGCGAGGGCGAGGGCTACCGGACGTAGGCGGGGGCTGCCTCGCCGACGGCGTCGCC
>JGI24140J50213_10000085_pt1 | contig 38171 bp, 38 predicted proteins | sample BarGraIncu00222A_FD_50213 | JGI IMG/M metagenome (IMG submission 50213)
GCACCCGTCGAGGCGGCACCCGTCGAGGCTGCACCAGCTGACGACGTCGCGGCGGACGTGCTGCCGGGCGGGCTGCCTCCGACCGCGCGCCGGGCGGTACGTGCTGAGCGGGCCCAGCGAGCCCGCCGAGTCCGGCTGATCGCAGCCGTCGTCGTCGCCGTGCTCGTCGTCGCCGCTGCGGCGTGGGCCCTGCTCGGGTCGCACGGTGCCAGCAAGCCGCCTGCGACGGCCGTCGTGTCGTCCAGGGTCCAGCAGACCCTGCTGCTGCAGATCGTCGACTCGAGCAACCAGACCATCGAAGGGGTGCTGCTCGCCCACACCCAGACCGCACCCGGTACCGGTTTCGGCGGCCTCGTCCCGAGCACCCTCCTGGTCGACGCACCGAGCCTGGGTCCGGTGGTCTTCGCCGCGACCTCGACCGCCGAGGGAGCGGGCGTGGGTGCGGGTCCAGCGGCGCTCTCGGACGCCATCGGCGTCACCGTCGACGGCGGCTGGCGGCTCTCCCAGGCCGGGCTCGTCGCCCTCGTCGACGCCGTCGGCGGGCTGGACGTGACCGTCGACGAGGACATCCAGCAGCCGACGGCTGGGGGCAGCATCCTGCTCATGCGGGCCGGACCGCAGCACCTCAGCGGCGGGCAGGTCGCGGCCTATGCGACCTACCTCGACGTCGGCTCGCCCGAGCAGCAGCGGCTGGCCCGGCTCAGCACGGTCATGCAGGCGCTGCTCGCCAAGCTGCCCAGCGACCCTCGTACCGTCTCGAACCTCGTCTCCGCGCTGGGTGAGACGTCCGCCAGCACCCTGCCGCCCACCCGGCTCGGCGGCTTCCTCACGCTGCTGCGCGCCGACGCCATCGGCGGTCGGCTGACCTTCGACAACGTGCCGACGCACCCGCTGGACAGCGGCGGCACGATCCCGACCGTCGTGGTCGACAGCACGGCTCTTGTCGCCTGGGTGAAGTCCGACTTCGCCGGCTCGGTGCCGACGACGGCTCAGGCCGGGCCGGTACGGGTCCTCGTCCAGAACGGTGTGGGTACGCCCGGCCTGGACGACAAAGCCCGGCTCCGGCTCGCCGCTGCGGGTCTGACGTACGTCGCCGGTGGCAACGCCACGACGTTCAACAACCCCACGTCGACCGTGCTGATCGCCGACGGGACCGACGCCTCGCGCATCCAGGGGGCCATCGTCGCGAAGGCGCTCGGACTGCCGGCGTCGGACATCAAGATCACCCAGCTCGGCCAGAACCTGGCCGACGTCATCGCCGTGCTCGGGGACGACTTCAAGCCGTGAGATCCTGGGAACGCCCCGTCCATCGACCGGAAGTCCCCTCGTGACCGCTTCACCCGACGCGCTGGCTCTCGTGGCCGTCGCCGCCCGCGCCGCCGCCGACAAGCTGGCCGACGACATCCTCGCCTTCGACGTGAGCGAGCAGCTCGTCATCACCGACGCCTTCGTGATCTGCTCGGCCGCCAACGACCGGCAGGTCGTCGCGATCGTCGACGAGATCGAGGAGCGNGCCCGCGTCGAGCTGGGGCAGAAGCCGGTGCGGCGCGAGGGCGACCGCGACGCCCGCTGGGTGCTGCTGGACTTCGTCGACGTCGTCGTCCATGTGCAGCACATCGAGGAGCGCGTCTACTACTCGCTCGAGCGCATCTGGCGCGACTGCCCGGTGATCCCGCTGCCCGACGACGTCCTGGTCGCGGCCCAGCGCAAGGACGCGGCGGGAGGCTCCCGCTGAGCGCGCGCCGCCTGGTCCTGTGGCGGCACGGGCGCACGGCGTGGAACGACGAGGGGCGGTTCCAGGGTCAGCTCGACATCGAGCTCGACGAGGTCGGGGTCGAGCAGGCCGCCCGCGCCGCCCGGCTCCTCGCGGCGATGCCGATCGACGCCATCGTCAGCTCGGACATGTCCCGAACCCAGCAGACCGCCGAGCCGCTCGCTGCGCTCACCGGCCTGCACGTCCAGACCGACGCCGGCCTCCGGGAGACGTTCGCGGGAGACTGGCAGGGACTGCTGAGCACCGAGATCCAGGCGTCCGACGGGGCCCGGCTGGGCGCCTGGCGAGCAGGGGCCGACGTCCGCCCCGGCGGCGGCGAGACGCGAACCGAGATCGCCGACCGGGCCGAGGCGGCCCTCTACAAGGCGCTGGCCGAGGTACCCGACGCCGGAGTGCTGGTGCTGGTGACGCACGGCGGCACCGCTCGGTCGCTGATCGGTCGCCTGCTCGGGCTCCCGCAGGTGTCCTGGCAGGTGCTCGGCGGCCTGGCGAACTGCTCCTGGTCGGTGCTCGAGGAGTGGGGCGAGCGCAGCTGGCGCCTCACCGAGCACAACGCCGGCACCTTGCCCGAGCCCGTGATGGGCGACGACGGAGCCTGAGGCCGCCCCCGCGGGGGTCGGCGGTTTCGTGGCGGGCAGCCCGACCGGCTATCCTTGCCCAGCCCGCAGGGGCACCCGGGGCTATAGCTCAGCTGGTAGAGCACTTGCTCGGCAGGCAAGGGGTCAGGGGTTCGAATCCCCTTAGCTCCACCCACAGCTCCACCTGGTCGTTCGTCGAACCCCGGTCCTCCGTGCGAGGGCCGGGGTTCGACGTCGATCTCCCCGGTCCCGTGCACCGAACGGCACGCAATCGTCCCTCGATCGCTCGGTGCTCCTCGGCATACCAGGGCAATTCGGGCGCACGTGTGGACGGCCGGGGCCCATTGCGTGTCATCTGGTTCAGGGCGGGTCGGGGGACCGCGCTTGCTCCCCGCTTACCCTCACCGACCTAGCGTCGAACCCATGAGCTTCAAGTGGATCGGTGAGCTGGCCCTCTCGCTCCTGGCCGCGGTGGCTGTGTTCGCCCCGATGGCCTTCGTGGTCGTCCGGGTCGTGTAGCCCCGTCCGACGGCGCATGATGGAAGGGCGCTCGCGTACCGAGGAGGTCGCCATGTCTGCTGCCCGCACCGTCCGCGCTGCCCGTACCTGCCGCGTTGTCGTGCTGGGTGCGATGCTCGTCGGCGCCGTGACGCTCGGCCTGTCCGGGGTCGCCGCAGCCGCACCGCACGTTCGTGTCGGGCCTGACCAGACGTTCCGCGCCCTGGTCGACGGACGCTCTGGCCGTGCGGCGCCGGTGGCCATCCAGATGGCGTGCTTCGGACCGCTGCAGCCGGGTCAGACCGGGCACCCGCTGCCCGGCCAGCACGTCGAGGTGCTCCTCGGGCCGGCGAGCGCGGCGCACGGTGGGTTCACCGGGGCGAACGGTACGAGCATCGGCGCCTTCTTCGGCGCGCCCCCTCCTGCCGGGGCGCCCGCCGCCGGCTACATCGACCTCACCCGCTACGGCGTGGCCAAGGTGATCCCCACGTCGCTGGTGCTGCCGTGCGCCGGCTCGGGCCAGGTCATCTTCGTCCCGTTGCCGATGAGCCCGCCGACCTCGCGGGACGTGGTCGTCGCAATCACGTACGTCGGCCAGCCGTGAGCGTGACCGGCATCCACACGCTGGTCTTCGCCGACGATGCCGCGGCGGCCCGTAGCTTCTTCCGCGACGTGCTGCTCTGGCCGCACGTCGACGCCCACGACGGGTGGCTGATCTTCCGTGCCGGGCCGTCCGAGCTGGGCGTCCACCCGACCGGCGGATCGGGTGCGCACCACGAGATCTCGCTCATGTGCGACGACGTCGTCGGCACGATGGCCGAGCTGGCTGCGCGGGGGGCCGAGTTCAGCAGCGGGATCGAGGACCGGGCGTTCGGACGCACGGTCACGATGAAGGTCCCCGGGGCCGGAGACCTGGTCCTGTACGAGCCCCGNCACCCCACGGCGGTCGACCTCTAGCGCTCGACCTCTAGCGTCTGACCTCTGGACCTCGTCCGCGGTGGGAGCGGGACGAAGCCGCTGGTCTGCTGGACGTACTCGGCAAAGCCGGGCCGGTCATTCATGCGACCCTCCAACAGCTTCTTGCCGGTGCCGCGCGCCAAGACGTACGTCATGACCAGCGGCGACAGCACGGTGAGCACGCCCGGCCAGGCGCTGGCGGAGACCAGGAACAGCCCCCACCAGACGCAGGCGTCACCGAAGTAGTTCGGATGCCGCGTGTACCGCCACAGCCCCCGGGTCATCACGATGCCCTTGTGCGCCGGGTCCGCCTTGAACCGGGCCAGCTGGTAGTCGCCGACCGCCTCGAAGAACAGCCCGACCGCCCAGACGACCACCCCGACCCAGGCCAGCCACCCGAGCGCTCCGCGCGAGAAGAACGTGACCTGTACGGGTAGCGACACGAAGAGCAGGACGACCCCCTGGACGAGGTAGACCGACCGTAACGCGTACACGTCGCGGTTGCCTGGGGCCTTCGCGAGCAGGTCGTCGTAGCGGGGGTCCTCACCGGCCCCGCGAGCCCGCCAGCCGATGTGGCCCGCGAGCCGCAGCCCCCACGCGCCGGTCATCGCGGCAACGAGTACGCGCCGGGCGTCGTCGCCGTGACCTGACGACGCGGCGAACCCGACGAGCGCGACGACGGCGAACGCCAGCCCCCACGCGGTGTCGATGACGCTGTGCCGGTGCTGCGCCAGCGCGACGGCGAACGTGACGGCGAGCACCGCGACGACGCCGAGCACGAAGAACGGCAAGGCGTGCAGGTACGCCGATCCGTCGAACCCCTGGGTACCGCTCACACCGCCGCTCCCTTGGTGAGGATCAGCTGCTGCACGTCGAGGTAGCCAGACCGGAAGCCGGCTTCGGAGTAGGCAAGGTAGAACCGCCACATCCGCCGGAACGTACGGTCGAACCCCAGCGCGTCGACCTCGGCCGCGCGCGCGTCGAACGTCTCCCGCCAGAGCTGCAACGTCTGCGCGTAGTGCGCGCCGAACGAGAGCATCTCCGCTACGTGCAAGGCGGTGTGCTCCGCGACGGTCTCGCGGATCGCGCGCACGGACGGCAGCAGCCCGCCGGGGAAGATGTACTTGTGGATCCAGGTGTAGGTGTCCCTCGAGGCCAGCATCCGGTCGTGCGGCATCGTGATCGCCTGGATCCCGACGCGACCGCCCGGCGCGAGCAGCCGGTCGAGCACCTGGAAGTAGCTGGGCCAGAACGAGTAGCCGACCGCCTCGATCATCTCCACCGACAGCACAGCGTCGTACACGCCCGTGGCTGCGCGGTAGTCGCACAGGTCGATCGTGACCCGGTCGCTCAGCCCTGCGTCCGCCACCCGCTGCCGGGCCAACACCTGCTGCTCCTCGGACAGGGTGATGGACCGTACGGTGGCCCCTCGCCGGGCAGCGCGGATCGCGAGCTCGCCCCATCCGGTGCCGATCTCGAGGACCCGGCTGCCGGCCCGCACGCCTGCGCCGTCGAGCAGGCGGTCGATCTTGCGGTGCTGCGCCTCGAGCAGTGCCGTGCCGGAGGTCAGCGGCTGGCCGAGCTCCTCCCCGCCGAAGAGCGCGGACGAGTAGGTCATGCTCTCGTCGAGGAACAGCGCGAACAGGTCGTTCGACAGGTCGTAGTGACGCGAGATGTTGTTGCGGGCGTTGGCTTCCGTGCCGTGCTCGCTCGACGGCTGGTGCTGCACGGCCAGGTCGCGCAGCCGCTGCAGGGGCGGTGGCACGAGGCTGGCCATGCGCCGCGCGAACACGGTCAGGACCCCCGCGAGGTCGTCGGCGGTCCAGTCGCCGGCCTGGTACGCCTCGCCGAACCCGATCAGCCCGCCGGCGCCCACCCGCCGGAAGAAGGACTCGGGTCGGACCAGGTCCATGACCGGGCCGTCGAGCCCGCCTGCGCCGAGGACGTGCCCGTCCGGCAGCAGCACGCGCACCGGGAGCCTCCTCACGACGCGCTCGAACAGGGCCTTCGCGACGCGCGACCGCACCCCGCCCGATGGGACCGTGACGATGTCCGGCCAGAGCCGGGGGTCGGCGAGGGTCGCCTGGGTCTGATGACGCTCGATCGTGTGGCTCATCGGACGGTCTCCTGTACGTGGGCCGGTGCGTGGTCTGCGGCCGGACGGGCGGGTCGAGGGACGACGGGCAGGCGACGCAGCCACAGCCGTACCCCCTGGCTGCGGATCCGCAGCGCGACGGCTGCAGTGACCCATGGCGCACCTACGGCAGCGCGCAGCAGACCGAGCGAGGTCGCGGGACGGCGCCGACCGCGCACCGTTGCCACGAACGGGCGCCCCTCGTCGCGGTGCAGCGTGATCGTGAGGGCGAGCTCCTCGCCCGGTACCGGAAGGCTCATCTGGTACTCGCCGTCGACGGGGTAGAACGGGGACACGTAGAACTGCTTCGCGGTGCGCGCCCGGCCACGCGTGTCAGTACGCAGCAGGTAGCAGTGCCGGCCGCCGTACGTGTTGTGCACCTCGGCCACGACGCACACGAGGCCGCCATCAGGACCGAAGCACCAGAACACCGACAACGGGTTGAACACGTAGCCGAAGGTGCGGGCGTTGGCCAGCATGAGGATCTGGCCGCCCTGGAGGTCGACGCCCTCCGACACGAGGTAGGCGTCGAGGTTGCCGCGCAAGGTGCCGGCCGGGTCACCGACATGGTCACGTGCCTCGAACCGCGCGAGGGGCCGCAGCGCCAGTGGCACGCGGGGGAGCCGGTCGAGGTCGACCAGCCACTGGTAGCTGCGGTAGGTGAACGCGTTGCGCAGCGGGGTCGTCCGTACGTGGCTGACCTCGGTGTCGTAGATCGCCGCGGTCACCAGCCGCCGCCCAGCTTCTGCGCCGCGCGGAACCCGGACAGGCAGCCGTCCTCGTGGAAGCCCCACCCGTGGTACGCCCCTGCGAACGCGACCCGAGCAGTGTCGAGCTCGCCGAGCCTGGCCTGCGCGGCGACCGACTCAGGGGTGTAGACCGGGTGGTGGTAGACCATCCGTGCGAGCACGGATGCCGGGTCCACGTCCCTGGCCCCGCCGAGGGTGACCACGAAGCGCTCGCGACCGGGCAGCTGCTGGAGCCGGGTCATGTCGTAGCTCACCAGCACGCGGTCCGCCCGGTCCCGGCAGGATCTCATCCGGTAGTTCCACGAGGCTTGGGCGCGCCCGCTGCGTGGGAGCACGGACTCGTCGGTGTGCAGGACCGTCTCGTTCCGCGAGTACCGGAAGGCGCCGAGCACCTCACGCTCGGCACGCGTCGGCTCGGCGAGCAGCGCAAGGGCCTGGTCCGGGTGAGTGGCCACGACGGCGGCGTCGTAGGTCTGCACGCAGTCGCTGTCGTCGCGCACCTCGACGCGGTCCGCGAAGCGGCGCAGCTCCCGTACCGGCGTCGAAGTCGAGACCGCCGTCAGATCCTTGGCGACCTTGTCGACGTAGGTGCGCGAGCCGCCGGTGACCGTGCGCCACTGCGGCGAGCCGGTGACCGACAGCATCCCGTGGTGCAGCAGGAACGCGAACAGGTAGCGCGCGGGGTAGTCCAGCGCGAGCTCGGGCGCGCACGACCACACCGCGGACACCACCGGCGTCATGAAGTGGGAGACGAAGTACTGCGAGTAGCCGCCGGCCGCGAGGAACTCGCCCAAGGTCTGCTCGGGGGCGGTCTCGTCGGTGAGCAGGGCGCGGGCCGCCCGGTGGAATCGCGGCACCTCGGTGAGCATGCGCAGGTACCTCGGCCGTACGACCGAGCTGGGCTGAGCGAACAGCCCGCCGAGGCCCCGCGCACCGGCGTACTCGAGCCCGCACCCCTCGCACCGGACCGACATGCTCATGTCCGAGTCCTGGGTGGTGACACCGACCTCGGCGAACAGCCGCAGCAGGGTGGGGTACGTCTCGCGGTTGTGCACGATGAAGCCGGTGTCGACGGCGACGGACCCACCAGTCGGCCGCGCGATGTCGTGGGTGTGCGCGTGGCCGCCCAACCGGTCATCGGCCTCGTAGAGAGTGACGTCCGCCGAGGGCTGCAGAGCCCAGGCGGCGGTGAGGCCGGAGACTCCGCTGCCGATGACAGCGACCCGTCTCCGGTCGCTGGTTGCGTACGTCATCCGAGCGTCGACTCCGCTTCGCTAGAGCTTCAGGTGCACCCCCTCGTCGGGGATCCGGTATGGGTGGTTCGTCACCATCGTGAGGGAGGATTGGTCGGTCCGCTCGTCGAGACCGCTCGTCACGAAGTAGCTGGTCAGCCCCTGCCACAGCGCTGCCCGGCGCAGCATCGGGTGGCCGTCCCCGCGGATCTCGACCCGGCGCACGGACGCCAGGGGAGCGGCACGCTCGGCGAGCGCCAGCGAGGCCGCGGGATCGGTGGTGCGGTCCTGCGACCCGTGCAGGATCAGCACGGAGCGACCGCGGAGACCCTCGTACGGCTCGTCGGGCGGGAGCCAGGGCGCCAGGGCGACCACGGTGCGGACGGACGCGTCACCGGCGACCCGGATCGCGGTACGGCCGCCCATCGAGTGCCCGACCAGCGCGACGGGGACGTCCCCATGCCGGCTGCGCACCTCGTCGAGCGCCCACCGCACGTCCTCGACCGGGGAAGCCTCGTCCCCGTTCCAGCCGCGGTAGCGGTACCGGACGGTCCACACGGCCAGGCCGTCGTCAGCACCCGCCACGTGCAGGGAGCGGGCAAAAGGGATCATCCGGACAGCGCTGAGGTGCCAGGGGCGTGATCGGGCGTGGCTGCGGACCCGGCCGCCGGGAAGGACGAGGGCGACCGCACGCGTCTGGCCCGAGACGGCACGGACGCTGAGGCCGGCTGTGGGCGGTCGGGAGAGCATGGATCCACCTTGCCTGATCAAGCCGGGGTCGCAAGCCGCCGACCATCTATCGGTGGAGACCCTTCGCCGATCGAGTCGTTTCGACTCGACGGTCAACGACGTGCTGCCCGCCGTGTGCGCGCTGCTCGCCGCCACGACGGCCGTGCTCGCGGTGGGCAACCTGTTCGTACCGGAGTCGCGCCCGCGCGCGGTGATGCCCTGGGTGGCCGGGGGGACGACCGTCGTCCTGCTCGTCCTGCTGGCCGTGCTCAGCCGGCACCGGCTCCCCGAGCACTGGGCGCACCCGCTCACGTCGACGATCTGCGTCGTCCTCGGCGCCGAGTCGACCCTGCACCTGTACCTCGGCCACGAGGCCTGGTTCAGCAGCAACATCATGATGATCGTCGTGGGTGCCGGTGCGGTGATCCTCGACCTCCGCTGGCTCGCGGGGACGATCGCCGCGACGGTCGCCGTCTGGGCGGTCGGGATGACCGAGATCGGGTGGCCGCAGCGCGAGCACTGGGTGCTGGGCGTCGCCGCGGCCGCCGTGCTCGGGCTCGCCATCAACGTCATGCGGCGCAACTCGCTCGACCGGCTCTTCCGGACCGTCGAACGGGCCGAGCGTGCGTCGGTCGAGGACGACCTCACCGGCCTGCTCAACCGCCGTGGGATCGCCCTCGTGGGCGCCCAGATCGTGGCGTCGGCACGCCGCTCCGGCAACGGCGTCCACTGCGTCTTCCTCGACGTCGACGGGCTCAAGGACGTCAACGACCGCCTCGGCCACTCCGCCGGCGACCGGGTCCTGCTCGCGGTGGCCGACGCCATCCGGCTGACCGTGCGCAGCGGCGACGTCGTCGCTCGCTGGGGCGGGGACGAGTTCTGCGTCGTCGGACCAGGACCGGGCACCGCACCCATCGACCTCGAGAAGCGCGTCGCCGCCAAGGTCCTCGAGCTGCCACCGGAGAACGTGCCGGGCTGGCGTCCGCAGGTCAGCGCCGGATCCGCCATGCTCGCCCCATGGGACGACGGCGACCTCACCTCCCTGCTGGACCAGGCGGACCGGGAGATGTACCGCCGACGGGGGCTGCGCCGCGAGGTGCCGCTCGAGCGCGAGCCCGCGCAGGAGTGACGGAGCACGTCCTCGTCTTCGGCGACTCGCTGACCTTCCACGGACCGTCCGGTCCGGTGGCACTCAGCGACCCCCGGCTGTACCCGAACCGGCTGGCGGTCGCGCTGGCCGAGGCACGGGGTACGGAGGTCGCGGTCGACGTCGTCGCACGCCTCGGCTGGACGGCGCGCGACGCGTGGTGGGCACTGACCAAGGACCCGTACGTCGCGACCGTCGTGGCGCCTCGGGCCACCGCCCTCGTCCTCGCCGTCGGGCAGATGGACCACCTGCCGGCGGCCGTGCCGACGTACCTGCGCGACGGGATCCCGTACCTGCGGCCCGGTGCCCTGCGGCGGGCGGCCCGCGACGCGTACCGCTCGGCCGGCCCGAGGGTGATCCGGCTGACCGGCGGCCGCCTCCGGCAGCTGCCCCAGGCGGCCACCGACACGTACCTGACCCGGATCGCGCAGGCGGTGCGGCTGCTCAGCCCCCTGGGTGCGGCCCTGCCGGTCGTGCTGCTGGCGCCCTCTCCGTACGCGGCGCCGTCGTACCCGTCCCAGCGGCACCATGCCGCGGCGGTCGCGGCCGCCTTCCGGTGGGCCGCCGCGAACGGGACAGCGGTGGTCGACNTCGACGCGATCGTGCAGCCCTCGCTGGACGCGGGTACGGGCAACCCGGACGGCATGCACTGGGGGTGGGACGTCCACGCGGCCGTAGCCGCCGCCCTGACCGGTGCCCTCACGGCNCCCCTCTCCGACCTGTCCGTACGAGACCAGGCTCCGACCTGANCTCGTACGGACAGGTGCTGCGCTACCCTGGGTGAATGCGTCACGGACTGCTCCTTACCGGGCCGCGCTGACCAGCGAGCACCATGTCGGCGCGGCGACCCCTCCTGGGCGAGGGGTTTCTTCATGTCCGGGACCAGCAGCCGTACGGCGACGAGGCCAGCGGCGGGAACGAGAGGCGACGATGACCGACACCAGCGGGCCGACGACCGAGGAGGCCGTCGCGCCCCACCGCTACACGGCGGCGCTGGCCGGGGCGATCGAGGCTCGTTGGCAGGACCGGTGGGAGGCCGAGCACACGTTCGAGGCCCCCAACCCGGCCGGGCCGATGGCCGAGGCCGACAAGGTCCAGGGGCGGCCGAAACGCTACGTGCTCGACATGTTCCCGTACCCGTCCGGCAGCGGCCTGCACGTAGGGCACCCGCTGGGCTACATCGCGACCGACGTCTACGGCCGGTACAAGCGGATGTGCGGCTACAACGTCCTGCACGCGCTGGGCTACGACTCGTTCGGGCTGCCCGCCGAGCAGTACGCCGTGCAGACCGGCCAGCACCCGCGGGTGACCACCGACGCCAACGTCGCGAACATGCGCCGGCAGCTGCGCCGGCTGGGGCTGGCGCACGACCCGAGGCGCAGCGTCGCGACGACCGACGTCGACTTCTACCGCTGGACGCAGTGGATCTTCCTGCAGGTGTTCGGCTCCTGGTACGACGAGGACGCCGGGCGCGCGCGGCCGATCGCCGAGCTGGAGGCGGAGTACGCAGCGGGGACCCGGGCCACGCCTGACGGCCGTCCCTGGTCCGAGCTGTCGGCGATCGAGCGGCGCGTGACGGTGGACGACCGGCGGCTGGCCTACCTGTCCGAGGCACCTGTGAACTGGTGCCCCGGCCTCGGGACCGTGCTGGCCAACGAAGAGGTCACCGCCGAGGGTCGCAGCGACATCGGCAACTTCCCCGTCTTCAAGCGCAGCATGAAGCAGTGGATGATGCGGATCACCACGTACGCCGACCGGCTGATCGCCGACCTCGACCGGCTGGACTGGCCCGAGTCGATCAAGATCATGCAGCGCAACTGGATCGGTCGGTCCGAGGGCGCGCGCGTGGACTTCCCGGTCGACTCAGACGGCGTTCTGGCGGTGTTCACGACGCGGCCGGACACGCTGTTCGGGGCCACCTTCATGGTCGTCGCACCCGAGCACCCGATGGTCGACTCGCTGGTGCCCGCGCAGTGGCCCGAGGGAACGAAGCCGGCCTGGACCGGGGGAGCGGCCTCCCCGCGAGAGGCGGTCGACGCCTACCGGGCCGAGACGCGCGGGCGCACCGAGCTGGAGCGCCAGGCCGACCGCAAGGACAAGAGCGGGGTCTTCACCGGGGCCTTCGCGGTCAACCCGGCCAACGGTTCGCGACTGCCGGTCTTCGTCGCCGACTACGTGCTGATGGGCTACGGCACCGGCGCGATCATGGCCGTACCCGGGCAGGACCAGCGTGACTGGGCCTTCGCCGAGACCTTCGACCTGCCGATCGTCCGCACCGTGCAGCCGTCCGAAGGCTTCGACGGGGAGGCGTACACGGGTGCGGGTGTCGCGATCAACAGCGGCTTCCTGGACGGCCTGCCCATCGACGAGGCCAAGCGCACGATCATCGACTGGCTGGTGGCGAACGGCAGCGGCGAGGGCACCGTCACCTACAAGCTGCGCGACTGGCTGTTCTCGCGGCAGCGCTACTGGGGGGAGCCGTTCCCCGTCGTGTACGACGAGACGGGCCTGCCGATCGCCCTGCCGGCCTCGATGCTGCCCGTGGAGCTGCCGGAGCTGGCCGACTTCACCCCGCAGGCGCTGGACCCCGACGACGCGACGAGCGAGCCGTTGCCGCCGCTCGGCCGGGTCGGCGACTGGGTCGACGTCGAGCTCGACCTGGGTGATGGCCCGCGCACCTACCGTCGCGAGCTGAACGTGATGCCGCAGTGGGCCGGCTCGTGCTGGTACGAGCTGCGCTACCTGGACCCGACCAACTCCGAGGCGTTCGTCGACCCCGAGGTCGAGCGGTACTGGATGGGACCGGAGGCCCCCGGCGACGTCGGTGGCGTCGACCTGTACGTCGGTGGCGTCGAGCATGCGGTGCTGCACCTGTTGTACGCCCGTTTCTGGCACAAGGTGCTGTACGACCTGGGCCACGTCTCGAGCGAGGAGCCGTTCCGACGCCTGTTCAACCAGGGCTACATCCAGGCCTTCGCCTTCGTCGACTCCCGCGGGCAGTACGTGCCGGCCGAGGAGGTCGTCGAGGAAGCGACCGGCGGCTACAGCTGGCAGGGCCAGCCGGTCACCCGCGAGTACGGGAAGATGGGCAAGTCGCTGAAGAACTCGGTGACCCCGGACGACATGTTCGCCGAGTACGGCGCCGACACGCTCCGCCTGTACGAGATGTCGATGGGCCCGCTGGACGTGTCGCGGCCCTGGGAGACCCGTGCCGTCGTCGGCTCGTTCCGCTTCCTGCAGCGGATGTGGCGCTGCGTCGTCGACGAGCAGACCGGTCAGACGCGCGTGGTCGCCGACCCCGCTGACGAGGCGACGATGCGTGCCCTGCACCGCACGATCGACGGCGTGAGCCGCGACATGGAGTCGATGCGCTTCAACACCGCGGTGGCCAAGCTGATCGAGCTGACCAACCTGCTGACCAAGCTGCCTGCCGTACCCGCCGAGGTGGCCGATCCGCTGGTGCTGATGCTCGCCCCGCTCGCCCCGCACGCCGCCGAGGAGCTGTGGTCGCGGCTCGGCCATGCCGGGTCCCTGGCGTACGAGCCGTTCCCGGTAGCCGATCCCGCCCTGCTGGTCGAGGACTCGGTGACCTGCGTCGTGCAGGTCGCGGGCAAGGTGCGCGACCGGCTGCAGGTGCCGCCGGGCATCGACGAGGAAGAGCTGCGCGCTCGGGCGCTGGCGTCCGCGGCCGTGGCCAAGGCGCTGGACGGTCGCGAGGTGCGCACGGTCGTCGTCCGCGCGCCCAAGCTCGTCAACGTCGTACCGGTGTGAACTCCCGCTAGCCTTCGGCCATGTCGGTCGCGCTGGTCACGGACTCGACGGCGTACCTGCCGGACGCCGTCCTCGCGCGCTACGGCATCACGATCGTCGCCGTCCAGGTCGTCATCGGCGGGACCTCGCACGACGAGGGCAGCGACGTGTCCTCCGAGTCGGTGACCGAGGCCCTGCGCGACTGGCGGCCCGTGACGACGTCGCGCCCGTCGCCGCAGGCGTTCCTCGACGCCTACGAGGCGGCGGCCGCGGCCGGTGCCACTGGAGTCGTCTCTGTCCACCTCTCCGCCGACATGTCCGGGACGCTCGGCTCAGCACAGCTCGCGTCGGCCGACGCCTCGATCCCGGTACGCGTCGTCGACTCCCGGACCCTCGGGATGGCGATGGGCTTCCCCGTCGTCACGGGAGCCGAGGTCGCGGTCGGCGGGGGTGACCTCGACGCGGTGGAGGCGGCGGTCGCGGCGCGGTGCGCTGCGTCCTCGCTGTTCTTCTACGTGGACACCCTCGAGTACCTGCGCCGGGGTGGGCGGATCGGCGCCGGCGCCGCGCTCCTCGGGTCCGCGCTGGCGGTCAAGCCGTTGCTGGAGATGGTCGACGGCCGCATCGGGCTGCTCGAGAAGGTCCGTACGTCCAGCAAGGCCCTCGCCCGGCTGGAGGAGATCGCGTGCGAGCGCGCCGGGTCGGCGCAGGTGGACGTGGCCGTGCACCACCTGTCCAGCGCGGAGCGCGCCGCCGCGCTCGCCGACCGGTTGCACGCCCGGCTGCCCGGACTCCGGGAGCTCGTGGTCAGCGAGGTGGGGGCCGTCGTCGGCGCGCACGTCGGACCAGGGATGATCGCCGTCGCCGTGGTTCCCGTCTAGGTCGGCCCGAGTCGGCCATGTCGAGCTGGTGGCAGCTGACCCTGGCGTCCTTCCTCGGGTACGCCGTCGGCGCGGTGTCCCCTGCAGCGCTGATCGCCAAGGCCCGGGGGATCGACCTTCGGACCGCCGGGTCCGGCAACCCTGGTGCGACGAACGCCGGCCGCGTGATGGGCCGCAAGGTCGGCTATCTGGTCGGCGGGCTCGACGTGCTCAAGGGTCTGCTGCCCGCGCTGGTCGTACGGCCCGGCCTCGGGCTCGCAGCGGCGATGGTCGCCGGGGTCGCGGCCGTGCTCGGCCACTGCACGTCGCCCTGGCTGCACGGGCGCGGAGGCAAGGGGGTCGCGACGTCGTTCGGGGCGATCCTCGGGGTGGCGCCGGTGTGGGCGCTCGGTGCGCTGCTGGGCTTCCTCGTCGTGCTCGGTGCGACGCGCTGGGTGGCGCTGGCGTCCGTGGCGGCGGCCGTCACCCTGGTCGGGATCGCCGCTGTGGCTGCTGCGCGCGGCGGGTCCTCGGCGGACGTCCAGCGACTGGTCTGGGCGGTGGTGCTCGGCGGCATCGTCGTCTACCGGCACCGCAGCAACTTCGTCACCCGCTGGCGGGCCCGGGGTAGATCGTGATCGGCGTGCTGTACCACTCGAGGTCCATCTCGTAGCCGACGAGCCCGCCGTCGTACGCCTGGCCGCTGTGCGGGTCGAGGGCCAGCTGGATGTACGCCGCCCTGACCGAGGCCCGTGCGGCGTTGCTGGGTCCGAAGGGCGCGCCGCCGAACGTCCCGCCGATCTCGACGAGGATGACCGGCGGGTTGCCGGCTGCCGCGCCCGGAGTCCCCATGGCGTCGAGCGCGTCCTGGCGGTTGGTGCCGATGAGGCGGGCGCTGGTGACGTAGGCCGGCCAGCCCGTCGGGCTCGCGTGGCCGCGGGCTGTCGGGGGCGCCTCTTCGCGGGCGGCGGCCTGAGCTGTCGCCACCGCCTTCTGGATCTCCGCCGCACTCGGCTGCCACGAACCCGGGCCCCCGTTGTTCCGCGTCACGACCGCGCCGACCACGAAGAGCACCCCCGCGAGCCCGACGGCGGCCGCGATCGAGGCGCGACCAGAGGCCCGCTCGGGAGGGTTCACGCTCCCGAAGGTACGCGTCCCCGACCGGGCTGGGCAGTCCGCTCCGGACTCGTCCACAGGACAACGGGGTGGCGCTCGATGTCCACAGGTCCAGGACCGGACCGGCCGGTACCGGCTGCTCCGGCCCAGGATCGTTCGGTGTCGCTCACCTCGTCCGTCCGCCGCCGCGAGCGGGTGGCACTCGCGCGGGAGCGGCTGCTCCGGCTCTGGTCGCCGAGTCCGTCGTCGGGCGCGCCCGACGACGACGAGGTCGCTGGCGTGGCCACGTCCGCTATGGCGCGGCTGCTGCCCGGTGCGCTGCGCCGCGGCCGGCTCGCTCTCGACGGCTGGGCCGTGGTCGCGGTCGTCGGGGTGGCGCTCCTGGGTGTGCTCGTCGCGGCCTGGTTCGCGTGGCGCGGGGCGGCTACCGAGGCTCCGCTGGGGCGGCCCGCGCTGCTCACCCCGGGTGCTGCCGTCGCGGTCGCCTCGGCGAGGCCGACATCGACGTCGGCGGGTCCCAGCCCGACCGCGGCACTGCTCGTGATCGACGTCGCCGGCCGGGTGCACCTTCCTGGCCTGGTCCGGCTGCCGCCGGGCTCGCGGGTGGCCGACGCGCTCGCTGCAGCCGGTGGGGTCCTGCCCGGAGTCGACCTCGCGGCGATCAACCTGGCCGCCCTCGTCACGGACGGCCAGCAGATCGTCGTCGGCATCCCGGGCATGACCGGCTCGGGAGGGGCGGCCGGTTCCGGTGGTTCCGGGGGTTCGGGGACCGGCGACGCGTCATCCGGCCCGGTCGATCTCAACGCCGCCACCCTCGAGCAGCTCGAGGCCTTGCCCGGGGTCGGACCCGTTCTGGCCCAGCGGATCCTCGACTTCCGTACCGCCCACGGCCATTTCTCCGACGTCGGTGAGCTACGCGAGGTGGGCGGCATCGGCGAGCGCAAGTACGCCGAGATCGCACCCAAGGTGCGGGTATGACCGCCGAGGACGTACCGAGGGGCGAGGCCGCTCCGGCCGCTCCGGAGGCACCGCCGCCCGACCTACGGCTCGTTCCCGCTGCGCTCGCCGGCTGGGTCGGCGCTCTGGTGGGAACCGCCCTCCCGCCCGTCACCGGTCTCGTCGTCGCACTCGCCGGCATCGCGGCGGCGGCGGTGGCCGCAGTCGGGTGTCGGCGCTCGGGGGGCCGGCGCCGGGCGGTGCTTGCCGTCGCGGCCGCCGCTCTCGCCTGCTTCTGTGCCACCGAGCTGGCGGGGGCCTGGCGGGTGCAGACGTTGCACTCGGGCCCCGTCGCGCACCTTGCCGCGGATCGGGCCGTCGGGCTGGCCGAGCTCGTCGTGACGGCGGATCCGGTCCCGGTCAAGGCTGCGGCACGCAGCAGCAATCGAGCCCCGTCACAGGTGGTGGTGAGCATGCGGCTGGAACGGTTCCAGGCCCATGGGCTCGACGTACGTAGCCACGAGCCCGTGGTCGTGGTCGCTCCCGCGGTGGGATGGTCAGACCTGTTGCCCAGCCAGAGGTTGTTGGTGGATGCCCGGCTCGGCCCACCGGACCCGGGCGACGACGTGGCGGCCTGGTTGCGCGTGCTCGGCGGGTCGCGGCTCGTGGGTTCACCCTCTGGGCTGCAGCGGGGGGCCGGGGTGGTCCGGCGACGCTTGCGGGAGTCCACCGGTGGCCTGGGTGCAGCCGAGCGAGGGCTCGTCGCCGGTCTCGTCGACGGCGACACCTCGCAGCTTCCCGCCGACGTCGCGGACGAGTTCAAGGTGGCCGGCCTTACGCACCTGTCGGCCGTGTCCGGGAGCAACGTCGCCTTCGTGCTCGCCGCCGTGCTCGTCGCCGCCCGCTGGATCGGCCTGCGCGCCCGGGCGCTCCCCGTCGTCGGGGTGCTGGGCCTCGGCGGCTTTCTCGTGCTCGCGCGACCCGAGCCCAGCGTCCTGCGCGCCACCGTGATGGGCCTGCTGGTGGTCGCGGCTATGGTGCGCCGTGGCGCCTCGGGCCGGGTGGGGTTGCCCGCCCTCTGCGCCGCCGTGCTGGTCCTCGTGCTGGTCGACCCGTTCGTCGCGCGGACCGCCGGGTTCACCCTTTCTGTCCTCGCGACCGCAGGTCTGCTGGTGCTGGCGCCCGGCTGGCGGGAGCGGCTCCGCCAGCGGCTGCCCAGCGCACTGGCCGACGGCGTCGCGGTGGCCGCGGCGGCCCAGCTGGCGTGCACCCCGATCCTCGTCCTGCTGGCCCCGCAGGTCAGCCTGGTGTCCGTACCGGCCAACCTGCTGGCGGCCCCCGCGGTCCCGCTCGCCACCGTTCTGGGGGTCGTCGTCGCGGTCCTCGGCGTCACCGTTCCGGTGCTGGCGCCGCCGGTGGCCTGGCTCGCCGGCGTTCCGGCCGGCTGGATCGTCCTGGTGGCCCACGTCATGGCGGGACTGCCCCTCGCGACCGTCGCGTGGCCGGCGGGGCTGCTCGGCGCGGCGCTCGTCGTCGTCGCGGTCGTGGCCCTGCGGCTGGCGTGGCCGTGGCTGTCGGGGCATCGCCGACTCGTTCTCGGCGGCGGCGTCGCGGTGTCGCTGTTCATTGCCTCGCCGCTCGCGCCAGGAGGGCGCTGGCCGCCGCCTGGCTGGATCGCGGTCGCGTGCGACGTGGGCCAGGGCGATGCCCTGGTCCTCTCCGCGAGCCCCGGGACAGCGGTGGTCGTCGACGCCGGACCCGATCCGGCCAAGGTCGACACCTGTCTGCGCAGGCTCGGCGTCAGCCGGATCGGGCTCCTCGTGCTGACCCACTTCCACGCCGACCACGTCGAAGGGCTGCCCGGGGTGCTCGACGGCCGACGGGTGGCCGAGGTCGAGGTGTCACCGCTCGCCGAGCCACCCGACGAGGCGGCGCGCGTCCGTGCCTGGACCAGAGCCGCGGGGGTTCCCGTCACCGTTGCCGTGGCGGGGGAGCAGCGGGCCTTCGGAGCGGTGCGCTGGACCGTGCTGTGGCCGAGCCGCATCGTCCGCATCGACTCGGTCCCGAACAACGCGAGCATCGTCATGCGCATCCAGACGCACGGCATCGTCCTGCTCGCCACGGGCGACGTCGAACCGCCGGCCCAGTCGGCACTGCTGACCGACCCGTCGCAGCTGCGCGCTGACGTGCTGAAGGTGCCGCACCATGGCTCGCGCTACCAGGACCCGGCCTTCATCGCTGCCGTGGGTGCCCGCTTCGCGCTGATCTCGGTGGGGCTGGGCAACGACTACGGGCACCCGGCCGCGAGCACCATCACGATGCTGGAGGACGACGGCGCCACCGTCCGCCGTACCGACCTCGACGGCTCCATCGCGCTGGTCGGACCACCGGACCACCTGCACCTCGAGACGCTCGGCCCCAGCCCTTAGTGGCGCGGGAGGTAGTCGCGCCGCAGGACGGTGGCGACGAGCTCCCCGCGACTGTGCACCCCGGTCCGCGCGAAGACCGACTTCATGTGGTCCTGGACCGTGTCCATGGTCAGGTGCAGCCGGTCCGAGATCTGGCGGGTCGACAGGCCCTGGCAGACCAGCCCGGTGATCGTCCGCTCGCGATCGGTCAGGCCGTACGCGGTCATGATCATCGGCGCGACGTCGTCGGGAGTCGCCTCCTCGACGATCACGGCGAGGCGCGGCTCCAACGAGTCGTTCAGCCAGGAGGCGTGCAGCACGGCCCACCGCCCGCTCCTCGTACGGACCCGGAGCCGGGGCATCGCCGGCTCCGTCGTGCCCCGGCGCCGCAGGAGCGTCGCGAGCAGGGTGATCTCGCCGGGAAGGTCGGAAGGGTTCGCGCTGCCGCCCAGCTCGGCGAGCCAGCCGTCGGCGGCCGGGTTCGCCCCGACGACGGTCCCGTCGACGGCCAGCATGACGAGGCCAGGGCCATCCGTCGGGCTCGCGACGTCGCAGGCCTGGTGCAGCAGACCCATCCGGATCCCCTCGGCGAGGTACGGCGCGACGCGGCGGACGAAGCGCACCTCGTCGTCCGAGAACGTCGAGCGGGCCTGCTCGCGGTGCAGGCACACGAAGCCCCAGCAGGCACCGCGGAATCTGAGCACCGCCCTCAGCTCGTCCTCCAGCCCGAGCGGTTCGAAGATGTCCCGGTACCTCGCACTGCGCCCCGGTCTGGAGCCAGTGGCCCGCATCAGGGTGCTCACCCCGGTGGCGTCCTGCGCCAGGGACGTCCACTTGTTCACGTCGTCCGTCAGGAACTCGTTCTCGACGAAGTACGGCCCCGAGTCCGCTGGCAGCTCGTACCGGAACGCCTGCGTGAAGAGCAACGTCGCCGGATCGGCAGCGGCCCACCACAGCGCATCCGTCGGGACCGCCCTCTGCAGTCGCGGGATGACCGCGGCGCGCAGTGCGTCGGGAGCGAGTCCGGAGCGGCACACCTGCGCGATGGAGGCGGCGACGTCGTCGAGCGCCGGACCGGTCAGCATGGCTGCCCCTTCTCCTGCCGGCAGTCTACGTACCGGGTACCACTTCGTAGCGGCCCTGCGCCACGAGCTCGGCGCCCGTGGCGGCGACCGTGGTGGCGCGGCTCTGCTCCGCGAACCGGTCCGTCGCCTCGGCTGCCGACTCCGTCTCCCACAGCGTCAGGGTCAGCGCCGTACCGCCTGCACGATCGATCAGGAAGACGACGCCTGCGTTGCCCGGCAACCCCTGCACGAAGCCCTTGACGGTTGACGCGGCGTGCTCGGACCAGTGCTGCAGGGCTTCCGGTGATCCCGTCCAGGTCGATGTACGTGCGAACATCTCGGCTCCTCGGTGTCGCGGCGGGTCGTTTCCGCGATCCTGTCCGCCATCGCGGGGAAGCACCCTCCCAGAATCCTGGGAGGGGCTCGGGACTCGCCAGCTACGTCACTCCGGGGTCGGTGCCGGTCTCGCGGGCCCGGCTCTGCCGGCCTTGAGCCGACGCCAGCCGCCGGCGCGGTTGTCGGCGACGATCAGCGCGAGCATCGCGCCGAGCGCTCGGGCGTTGACGACGTCCCCCTTGCGGTAGGCGACGGTGCGCGCCGTCAGGTTGTCGTGCCCGGCGGTGATGATCCCGTCGGGATCGGGCACGATGCCGCCGTCGTACAAGAACACGTTGACGTGGTCCTTCGCGGCCAGCAGCGCGCAGACGTTGCCGTCCAGGACGAAGTACGGCTGGCGGGTCCGCTTGATCGTCTCGGCGACCTCGGGGTCGACCGAGTGGACGAGGTCACGCACCTGCTCGCAGATCGCCTGCTGCCAGTCCGGCAGTGCGTCGATGTAGGCATCGACCCGCTCGTCCTTGGCGTAGCTGTTCTTCATCCCAGCACCTTCGCCCTCGCGAGCAGTGTCGTCCAGACCCGGTGGCTGGTCACCTCTGCGGCGAGCTCGACGTGGAACCCGGCCGCCGTCACCTGCTCCCGTAGCCGGCTCGGGTCGCGGTAGACGAACCAGCGCACGACCTCCGGCGCGTACGGAACCGGTTCGAGCCGGTCCCCCTCGCCCGCTGCCGTGACGAGGGCCAGCACCCCGTCGGGACGCAGCACCCGCCGGAACCCGTCCAGAACCGTGGCGGTCGCCGGCTCGGGTACGTGCAGCAGCGCGGCCGAGCACCAGATCCCGTCCAGCGTGCGCGGTGCCAGCGGGAGGGCACGCAGGTCGGCCTGGGCGACCCGGCCGGGGAGGGCCGCAGCAGCAAAGCTGAGCATCGCCGGGGACAGGTCCAGCCCGACCACGTCGTGCCCGGCCGCCGCGATCCGCGCCCCGTCCGCCGCCGGCCCGCAGCCGAGGTCGGCCACGAGCGCCACACCCTGTCGGCCTCGCCCGGACAGTGCGGTGAGGAATGCCTCCTCGAGCGGTGCGAGCCACTGCCCCTCGGGCCCGGCGGCGCGCATCGCTGCCCGCTGCCGGTCGGCGTACAGCCCAGCGATCTGCTCGTACGCCGCCCGGTTGAGGGCGGTACCGTCCGTCGCCACGTCCCGATCCTGCCAGCCCTCGCCTCCACACACAGCGAGAGGCAGGGAGGGCGGGCGGTGTCTGGGCGGCGTGGGATGCTCGGGCGGTGCCCGACATCCCGACACCGCCGCCGGTCACCCTCGTCACCGGGCCGGAGGAGCTGCTGGTCGAGCGGGCCGTCGGGCAGGTCATCGGGCTGGCCCGGGCGGCAGACCCCGAGACCGACGTGCGCCGCCTGACGGCCGCCGAGGTCGAGGCGGCTCGCCTGCGCGAGCTGACCAGCCCTTCGCTGTTCGGCGAGACGACGGTGCTGGTCATCGACAATGCCCACGAGCTCGCCGCCGACGCGGCCACAGCGCTCGCGGCCTACGTTCGGGAGCCGGCCGAGCACGTCCGCCTCGTCCTCGTCCACTCCGGCCAGGCCAACCGGGCCAAGGCGGTCCTGGAGGCCTGCCGCTCGACCATGGTGCCGGAGATCAGCTGTCCCAAGGTGACCCGGATCTCCGACCGGGTCGACTTCGTGCGTTCTGAGTCGCGGTCGGCCGGGCGGGCGCTCGACGACGACGCGGCGCGGGCGCTGGTCGACGCGGTCGGCAGCGACCTGCGCGAGCTCTCGGCAGCCTGCGCCCAGCTCGTCGCCGACACCGACGGCCCGATCACGCCCGAGGTGGTGACGCGCTACTACGAGGGCCGCGCCGAGGTCACGAGCTTCCAGGTCGCCGACCTCGCGATGGAGGGGCGGACGAGCGAGGCGCTCAAGCAGCTGCGGTTCGCCCTCGGCTGCGGGGTCGCGCCGGTGCTGGTCACCAGCGCGCTGGCCGCGGGGCTCCGGTCGATCGGGCGGGTGGCGTCGGCGCCGCGTGGAGCCCGGCCGGCAGACCTCGCCCGCGACCTGGGGATGCCGCCGTGGAAGGTTGATGTCGTCCGTCGACAGATGCGGGGCTGGAACGCCGACGCGCTCGCCGACGCGATCGCCGCGGTGGCGCAGGCGGACGGAGCGGTCAAGGGGGCCGGCGGTGCCGCCGACCCCGGCTACGCGCTGGAGAAAGCGGTCGTCCTGATCTGCGCCGCGCGAGGCGCCGGCTAGGCGCGCAGCCGGCTGCTCAGGTCCTGAGGTCGCTCAGGCGCTGAGGTCGCTCAGCTGCTTGGCGAGCGCCGACTTACGGTTGGCCGCCTGGTTCTTGTGGATGACACCCTTGCTCGCGGCCTTGTCCAGGCTGCGCGAGGCATCCTTGAGCAGCGTCGTTGCCGTAGCGGTGTCGCCGGCGGCTGCAGCCGTGCGGAACTTCTTCACCGCCGTCTTGAGCGAGGACTTGACCGCCTTGTTGCGCAGCCGAGCCTTCTCGTTCGTCTTGTTGCGCTTGATCTGGGACTTGATGTTCGCCACGAAAGTCAGCCTCGGTGAGTGTCGGGATGCGTGAACGCGCGCGAAATCACACGCGCACGCGAACCGCCAAGGTACCAGCCGCGCCGGGCCGCCCTCAAACCAGCCGACAGGGTCAGACCGAGCGGGGGCCTGGGCCATCGCTCGGTCTGACCCGAGCGAGCAGCGCGGCCGCGACCCGGTCGAACCGCTCCCGTTCCAGCGCGGCACCCTCCCGGCGTACCGCATCGGGGGACACGGCGAGCACCCGGTCGAGGCGGACGCTGCTGACCCGGCCCTCGGGGTCCCAGGCTCCCGGGCCGAGGACCAGCCACCGGTCGTCGCCTGCGTGGTCCTTGCTGGTCAGCATGAGGACCACGAGGTCGTCGGTACGGCCCCGCGAAGGTCGGCCGACGACGACGACCGGGCGGTCCTTGCCCTGGCTCGCGTCCTCCTCGTAGGGCACCCACGTCCACACCACCTCGCCGGGGTCCGGCTCGCCGTCCCGTCGTGGGGCGTACGCCAGGGAGACCGGCCCGTCGTAGTCGCGCGCCCGCCCGGGGTCGCGGGCTGCCGGAGGGTGCGGAGTCGGAGCGTGCGGAGTCGGAGCGTGCGGCGCCGCGGGGAACGGGACCGGGGCAGGTGCGGACGGGCGCCGGCGCGACGACCCGCGCAGCAGCCGCACGACTTTGCTGAGCACTCCGCGATGCTAGGCCGTGGGAGCATGGAGGCGTCCGCACGTCCCGTCGCATGCGTCCCGAGAAGCCCGAGGTCCGAGAGCGTGCCGCCGATCCGTCCAGGTGCAGCACCCCAGCCGGGTTCGACGCCACCGGAGATGATCCGGAACTTCTGCATCATCGCCCACATCGACCACGGCAAGTCGACGCTGGCCGACCGCATGCTGCAGCTGACCGGCGTGGTCGACGGGCGGCAGATGCGGGCCCAGTACCTCGACCGCATGGACATCGAGCGCGAGCGCGGCATCACGATCAAGAGCCAGGCGGTACGCCTGCCGTTCACCGCCTCCGACGGGCTGACGTACGTCCTCAACCTGATCGACACCCCTGGCCACGTCGACTTCACGTACGAGGTGTCGCGGTCGCTGGCCGCCTGCGAGGGCACTGTCCTCCTCGTTGACGCCGCACAGGGCATCGAGGCGCAGACGCTCGCCAACCTGTACCTCGCGCTCGAGAACGACCTCCAGATCATCCCGGTCCTCAACAAGATCGACCTGCCCGCGGCGCAGCCGGACAAGTACGCGGCCGAGCTCGCGCACATCATCGGCTGCGACGCGGCCGACGTCCTGCGCGTCAGCGCGAAGACCGGCGAGGGGGTGGGCGAGCTGCTGGACGAGGTCGTCCGACTCGTACCGCACCCGATCGGTGACCCGAAGGCCTCCGCCCGCGCGATGATCTTCGACTCGGTCTACGACACCTACCGCGGCGTCGTCACGTACGTGCGGGTGATCGACGGCGAGCTGACCACGCGCGAGAAGATCCTGATGCTGTCGACCAGGGCCACGCACGAGATGCTCGAGGTGGGGGTGATCTCGCCCGAACCCGTGGTGAGCGCCGGGCTCGGCGTCGGCGAGGTGGGCTACCTGATCACCGGCGTCAAGGATGTGCGGCAGTCGCGGGTCGGTGACACGGTCACCTCGGCGCTGCACCCGGCCACGCAGGCGCTCGGCGGCTACCGCGACCCGGTGCCGATGGTGTTCTCCGGGCTGTACCCGATCGACGGCGACGACTACCCGGACCTGCGCGACGCCCTGGAGCGGCTGCAGCTCAACGACGCGGCGCTGGTCTGGGAGCCCGAGACGTCCGCGGCGCTCGGGTTCGGCTTCCGGGTCGGCTTCCTCGGCCTGCTGCACCTGGAGATCGTGCGCGAGCGCCTGGAGCGAGAGTTCGGCCTGGACCTCATCTCGACGGCGCCCAACGTGGTCTACCGCGTCGTCCTCGAGGACGGTCGAGAGCGCACGGTCACCAACCCGAGCGAGTTCCCCGACGGCAAGATCGCCTCGATCCACGAGCCGGTCGTACGCTCCACGATCCTCGCGCCCAGCGAGTACATCGGCACCATCATGGAGCTCTGCCAGGGCCGCCGGGGCACGCTGCTCGGCATGGACTACCTGTCGGAGGACCGGGTCGAGCTGCGCTACACGCTGCCGCTCGGCGAGATCATCTTCGACTTCTTCGACAGCCTCAAGTCGCGTACGCGTGGCTATGGCTCGCTCGACTACGAGCCCACGGGCGAGCAGGAGGCCGACCTCGTGAAGGTCGACATCCTCCTGCAGGGCGAGGCGGTCGACGCGTTCAGCGCGATCGTCCACAAGGACAAGGCCTACGCCTACGGTGTCTCGATGACCGGCAAGCTGCGCAAGCTGATCCCACGACAGCAGTTCGAGGTGCCGATCCAGGCGGCCATCGGCTCCCGAGTGATCGCCCGCGAGAACATCCGCGCGATGCGCAAGGACGTCCTGGCGAAGTGCTACGGCGGTGACATCACCCGCAAGCGCAAGCTGCTGGAGAAGCAGAAGGAGGGCAAGAAGCGGATGAAGATGGTCGGCCGGGTCGAGGTGCCCCAGGAGGCCTTCATCGCCGCCCTCTCGACCGAGGTCGAGGTGGCCGGCACGGCCAAGGGCCGGTAGGTCCGCAGGTGGTCGTGCGACGGGTGGTCCACGGGCTCGGCGAGATCCTGATCACGCTCGGGGTCGTCTCCCTGCTCTTCGTGGTCTACCTGGTCTTCTGGACCAACGTCCGTGCCGACGCGGCCGCCAAGACCCTTACCGACGAGCTGCAGCAGCAGTGGGACGCCCACCCGCACGGGTCGTCGACGCCTGGAGGGATCACCCTTGTCGCCGGCCAGCCCTTCGCGATCATGCGGATCCCGCGGCTCGGCTCGCACTGGAGCTCGCCGGTGATCGAGGGCGTGACGCTGCCCGACCTCGCCGAGGGGGTCGGCCACTACCCGGGTACGGCAGCCCCGGGCGCGATCGGCAACTTCGCGGTGGCCGGGCACCGGCGCACGCACGGCCAGCCGTTCGCCGACCTGCAGAAGCTCCGCCCGGGAGACCTCGTCACCGTGGAGACGGACACGGACATCTACACGTACGTGGTCGACAACGACCCGAACAAGACGATCGTGCTGCCAGGCGACGTCTGGGTGATCGAACCCGTACCCGGGAAGCCGACGGCCACGGCGACGCGGGCGTTGCTCACGCTGACCACGTGCAACCCGACGTGGAACTCCTCGCACCGCATGATCGTCTTCGGTCACCTGGTCTCGACGAAGGCGAAATAGCCGGGACCCCGCTGCGACTGTCGGGAAGGATGGGCCCATGAGCCCCACCAGCGGACCCAGGATCCTCAGCGTGAGCGTCGTGCACGCCCTGATCGTCGACCCCGTCGGCAGCATCGGGCGGACGGCCATCGACAAGCGGCCCGTCGACGGCATCGTCCGTGTCGAGGAGCTCGGCGTCGTCGGGGACACCGTGCTCGACCGTGCCAACCACGGCGGCCTCGACAAGGCGGTCTACGCGTACGCCGTCGAGGACCTGGCTTTCTGGGAGAGCCAGCTGGGCCGGCCGCTGGCCCACGGCACGTTCGGGGAGAACCTCACGACGGAGGGCCTGGACGTGACCGGTGCGGTGATCGGCGAGCGCTGGGAGATCGACGGCAGCGGCACGGAGCCGGTCGTCGTCGAGGTCTCGATGCCGCGGACCCCCTGCGTGACCTTCCAGGCGTGGATGGACGAGCAGCACTGGGTCAAGCGGTTCACCGACCACGGCGCACCGGGCGCCTACCTTCGCGTGCTCGTCGAGGGCCGTGTCGAGGCGGGGGCCGCCGTCCGCGTCGTGCACCGTCCTGAGCACGGCGTCACGATCGGGGAGGTGTTCTCGGCCAGGCACGCAGACCCCGACCGGCTGCGCCTGCTGCTCGACCAGCCGCACCTGGCTCCAGAACTCGTGCGTACGGTGAGCAGGTTCGCGCTCTAGAGTGCCTGACGTGCACCGCAGAGCACTCCAGGGAGGAACCTCATGAGCGTCACCAGCGTGAGCACGGCGCCTTCCGTCGGCCGCCTCTTCCTGGACCGGGTGGCCGCGACGCCGCACCGCGAGGCGTTCCGCTATCCGGCCGGCAACGGGTGGGCCAGCCTCTCGTGGGCTCAGACGGCCGACCGCGTACGCGCCATGACCGGCGGGCTGCTCGCGCTGGGCCTCCAGGCCGAGGACCGAGTGGCGATCGCCTGCTCGACCCGCGTCGAGTGGGTGCTGGCCGACCTCGCCGTCATGTGCGCCGGCGGCGCGGTCACCACGGTCTACCCCTCGACCGGGGCCGACGACGTCGCGTTCATCGTCTCCGACTCCGGCTCCAGGTACGTCATTGCCGAGGACGAGACGCAGGTCGCCAAGCTGCGGGCCGGTCGCGGCCTGCTCGGCTCCGTCGCCAAGGTCATCGTCGTCGACGGGCTGCCCGAGCCCTCCGACGGCGACTGGGTCATGTCGCTCGCCGACCTGGAGTCGCTGGGCGACGCCTACGCCGCAGAGCATGCGTCGGCGTTCGACGACGCGGTGTCCGCAGTCGGCCCCGACGACCTCGCCACGCTGATCTACACGTCCGGTACGACGGGGCGCCCCAAGGGGGTCGAGCTCACGCACGCGAACTGGACCTACGAGGGCGCGGCCGTCGACGCGGTGGGCATCCTCAGCGTCGACGACGTGCACTACCTCTGGCTCCCGCTCTCGCACTCGTTCGGCAAGGTGCTGCTCGCTGCGCAGACGCAGATCGGCTTCGCCACCGCCATCGACGGGCGGATCGACCAGATCGTCGACAACCTCGGGGTCATCAAGCCCACGTTCATGGCGGGCGTGCCACGGATCTTCGAGAAGGTCTACGGCCGTGTGGTCTCCACTGCCCAGCAGGAGGGCGGGCCCAAGCTCAAGATCTTCGACTGGGCCTTCCGGGTGGGAGCCAAGGTCGCCAAGGACCGGGCGGCGGGACGGCAGCCGGGACCGGTGCTGAAGGTCCAGCACACGGTTGCCGATCGGCTGGTGTTCACCAAGATCAAGGAGCGGATGGGTGGCCGCATCCGGTTCTTCTGCTCGGGCAGCGCAGCCCTCGCGCCCGAGATCGCGGAGTGGTTCGACGCGGCCGGCCTGATCATCCTCGAGGGCTACGGGCTGACCGAGACCAGCGCGGGAACGACCCTCAACCTGCCCGGGCACGTCTCCTTCGGGACGGTCGGGCCTCCGTTGCCGGGCACCGAGATCAAGATCGCCGACGACGGGGAGATCCTGATCCGTGGTGGCGGGGTCATGCGGGGCTACCACGGGCTGCCGGAGCAGACCGCCGAGGTGCTGCTAGGCGACGGCTGGTTCGCGACGGGCGACGTCGGTGAGCTGGATGCGCAGGGCCGGGTCCGGATCACCGACCGGAAGAAGGACCTGCTCAAGACGTCCGGCGGGAAGTACATCGCCCCGCAAGCGATCGAGGCCGAGTTCAAGGCGATCTGCCCGATCGCCAGCCAGATGGTCGTCACGGCCCGCAACTTCGCGGCCGCGCTGATCACCCTCGACGTGGAGGGGCTCGCGTCGTGGGGCAAGGCTGCCGGCCTCTCCGGCGACTACGCCGCGCTGAGCCAGGACGACGCGACGAGGGCCTACGTGCAGACGTGCGTCGACCAGCTCAACGCCCGGCTGAACAAGTGGGAGTCCATCAAGCAGTTCCGCATCCTCGACCGCGACCTGTCCATCGAGGAGGGGGAGCTGACCCCCTCGCTCAAGGTCAAGCGCAAGGTCGTGGAGACGCGTTACGCGGCCGCCATCGAATCCATGTACGGGCGCTGACGGCATGGCCGCGGAGCTGACGGTCCTCGCCGAGGGCTATGCCGACGACCGGGTGGGGAGCACGGTCGTGCTGCTGCGCGACGGCGACGCCATCATCGTCGTCGACCCGGGCATGGTCGCGAAGCGCTCGCTGATCCTCGACCCCCTCGACCGTCTCGGCATCAGCCCCGACGCGGTCACCGACGTGGTCCTCAGCCACCACCACCCGGACCACACGCTGAACGCAGCCCTGTTCCCGGCCGCTCGCGTCCACGACTTCCAGGCGATCTACACCGACGACCTCTGGGAGGAGCGACGGGCGGAGGGCTTCCGGCTGTCGCCGTCGGTGTGGTTGCTCGAGACGCCGGGGCACACGCCACAGGACGTGACGACGGTGATCGACACCGGTAGCGGGCTGGTCGCGTGCACGCATCTGTGGTGGAGCGCCGAGGGCCCTGCCGAAGACCCCTTCGCGCTCGACCGGTCCCTGCTGCGGGCGTCGCGCGAGCGGATCCTCGCCCTGGAGCCCACGCTGATCGTCCCCGGCCACGGCGCGCCGTTCGTCCCGGACGACGGAACCCCGCGCTGACTCGGCTGCGACACTCGTCGGGTGCCTTCCAGCCTTCCTGACGGCGACCCGGCGCCGCCGGACGGCGCTCTGCCCGCTGCCGCAGTCGCCTCGCGCGCCGCGTTCAGCGTCTACCTGCACGTCCCGTTCTGCACGACGCGATGCGGCTACTGCGACTTCAACACGTACACGTCCGACGAGCTGGGACCGGGGGCGAGCCGCGCCACGTACGCGGAGACCGTGGTGCGCGAGCTGGAGCTGGCCCGCCGGGTGCTCGGNGACGCCCCTCGCCCGGTGAGCACGGTGTTCGTCGGCGGGGGCACGCCGACGCTGCTGCCCCCGGCCGACCTCGCCCGCATGCTGCGGTCGGTCGACGACCTGTTCGGCCTCGAACCTGGGGCCGAGGTCACGACCGAGGCCAACCCCGACTCGGTGACTCCGCAGTCGCTGGCCGCGCTGCGTTCGGCCGGGTTNACCCGCGTCAGCTTCGGCATGCAGTCGGCGGTGCCGCACGTGCTGGCGACGCTGGACCGGACGCACACGCCTGGCCGGGTCGCGGACGCCGTGCGCTGGGCGCGTGCAGCCGGCTTCGAGCAGGTGAGCCTCGACCTCATCTACGGCACGCCGGGGGAGTCACCGGCCGACTGGCGCACCTCGCTGGACGCGGCGCTGCAGCTGGCCCCCGACCACGTGTCCGCCTACGCGCTGATCGTCGAGGAGGGCACCCGGCTGGCCGGCCGGATCCGCCGTGGCGAGCTGCCGATGCCCGACGACGACCGGCTCGCCGACGACTACCTGATGGCTGACGAGGTGCTCGCCGCCGGCGGGTTCGGTTGGTACGAGGTNAGCAANTGGGCCACCGGGCCGGAGGCGCGCTGCCAGCACAACCTGGNGTACTGGCGCAGCGACGACTGGTGGGGCGCCGGCCCTGGCGCACACAGCCANGTCGGCGGCGTCCGCTGGTGGAACGTCAAGCATCCGGCTGCGTACGCGGGCCGGCTGGACGAAGGGTGCTCGCCGGCGTACGCGCGCGAGGTGCTGGGCGACGCGGACCGTCGGCTGGAACGCATCCTGCTGGCGGTGCGCCTCGCGGAGGGCTGCCCGGTGGAGTGGCTGGGCGAGCGCGGTCTCGCCGCCGNGGCCCGGTGCGCCGCGGACGGCCTGCTCGAGCCGGTGGCCCTGGCNGCCGGCTCGGCNGTGCTCACGCTGCGCGGGCGCCTGCTCGCCGACGCGGTCGTGCGCGACCTGACGGACTGAGCCGGCTCGGCTCTCCTTCCTGACCCGCGCGTCAGCATCTGGCATGCTCGCGCGGATGGACGCCATGGTGGAACGGGTGCGCTCGACGGTGGAGGCCTCGGCGGGGGTGCTGGTCGAGCTGTCGCACGCGATCGCCGCCGACCCCGAGCTCGCGTACGAGGAGCACCGGGCTGCCGAGCGCTGCGCCGTCGTCCTCGAACGGCACGGCCTGGCCGTCGAGCGCGGCGCGTACGGCCTGCCTACCGCGTTCGCCGCCCGCGCCGGGAGCCGCGGACCGCACGTCGTCGTGTGCGCCGAGTACGACGCCCTGCCGGAGGTGGGGCACGCCTGCGGGCACAACATCATCGCCGCGTCAGGGGTCGGCGCGGGGATCGCGCTCGCGTCCCTCGCGGCCGAGGTGGGGCTGCGCGTGACGGTCCTGGGCACCCCCGCGGAGGAGCTCGGTGGCGGCAAGGTCGACCTGATCCGCGCGGGCGCCTTCGACGGGGTCGACGCCGCGATGATGATCCACCCGGCGCCGTACGATCTGCACTCCGCGCGCGGCCTCGCCATCGAGGAGTGGGAGGTCGTGGTGCACGGCCAGGCGGCCCACGCGAGCTGCGACCCGCACCTCGGCCGCAACGCCCTCGACGGGGTCGTCGCCGGATACACGGCGATCGCCATGCTGAGGCAGCACCTGCGGCCGTGGCAGCAGGTCCACGGCGTGATCACCGACGGCGGTGCCGCGCCCAACGTGGTCCCCGACCGGGCCGCGGCGGCCTACTACCTGCGAGCGGTCGACGCAGCCGACCTCGCGGACCTGCGGACCAGGGTGCGGGCCTGCCTCGAAGGCGCCGCGACGGCAACAGGTACGACGCTGACGATCCGCACTCTCTCCAACCCGTACGAGCCCGTGGACGCGAACCCGGCGCTGGTGGCCGCGTTCGGCCGGGCCTGCGAGGCCATCGGCCGCCCGTTCACGCCGGACCCGGCGGGTCCTGACATGGGCGGCTCGACCGACTTCGGCAACGTGAGCCAGCTCGTGCCCGCCGTCCATGCCGAGCTGGCGGTGCACAGCCACCCTGCGGCGTCCCACCAGCGGGAGTTCGCGGCGCACTGTGTCACTCCGGCAGCCGACCGGACGATGCTCGAGGGCGCGATGGCGCTCGCCCTCACCGCCATCGCGGTGGCCGCTGACCCCGCGATGCTGCAAGCGACCCAGCCGAGCTAGCCGAGCAGCTCCTGGACGGCGTCGGCGAAGACCTCGGTGTGCCGGTCGACGTCGGCCGCCGTCGTCGTCGGGCACATCAGCGCCATGTTGTGGAACGGCGTGATGAGCACGCCACGGTTCTGCGCGTACAGGTGCAGGTACTCGGCCAAAGTCTCGTCGCCGATGGCCGCGGCCTCCGTACCAGTACGGGGGGCCGGACGGGCAAAGGTGTACTCCGCGCGCGCCCCGAGCTGGCTGATCGACCACGGCAGGTCGTGGCGGTCGATGGTCTCCTGGACGCCTGCGGTGAACCGCGTCGCCAGCTCGATCATCCCGGCGAACGCCGCGTCGGTGAGGACCTCGCCCAGCGTGGCGCGCATGGCAGCGGTCGAGAGCGCGTTGCCCGCCAGGGTGCCGCCGATCCCACCCACGTCGATGAGGTCGGCGTCGGGGTGCGCGGCGACACGGTCCGCGATGTCCTGCGTGATGCCGTACGCCCCGGTCGGGATGCCGCCGCCGATGGACTTGCCGATGACGAAGATGTCCGGCTGCAGGCCCCAGGCGGCCGTGCAACCGCCAGGACCGGCGCTGATGGTGTGCGTCTCGTCGATCAGCAGCAGCGCTCCGTACTGCGTCGCGAGCTCGCGCAGCCCGTCGAGGAAGCCCGGCTCGGGCAGGACGATGCCGATGTTGGTCAGGGCCGGCTCGGTCACGATCACGGCCACGTCGCCCGCGGCTAGGGCCCGCTCGACGCTGGCGAGGTCGTTGAACTCCGCGGCGCGCGTCGTCTCCGAGACGGGAACGGGTGAGCCGACGTTGCCCGGCCTGGCCTGCGTGCTGCCGTCGTCGCCCATCACCGCGAACGTCTCGTCGACGCTCCCGTGGTAGCAGTACGAGAACGCGAGCACCTTGGAGCGGCCGGTCACGAGGCGCGCCAGCCGGATCGCCCAGCGGTTCGCGTCCGTCGCGGTCAACGTGTACGACCACAGCGGCAGCCCGAAGCGGCGGGTCAGCTCCGCGGCGACCCACTCGGCGTCCTCCGTGGGCAGCATCGTCGTGATGCCGCCCGCCTCGCCGATCCGGCGCTGGACCGCGGCGACCGTGGCGGCCGGCGAGTGCCCGGCCATCGACGCGGTGTCGCCGAGCGCGAAGTCGACGTAGCTGTGCTCGTCGACGTCCTCGACGCGGTTGCCCGAGGCGGTGGCCTGGTACAGCGGGAAACCGCCGGCCCACTTGTTCATCCACGTCATGGGCACCCGGCCGAAGAGGTGGTCTGCGGCCTCGAACAGCGCGCGTGACCCCGGGTTTCGCTCCTCGTGCGTGGCCCGCTCCTTCGCGAGCAGGTCCTGCGTACGTCCGGCGTCGATCGTCACCGTTGACGGTCCTTTCCAGGAGTTGAGGTGACGATTGTGCGGCATAGATCAAACGAATCGTCAGAGATCAGGGGGCGGTCACGAAGTCGATCAGCTCTTCGACCCGGCCGAGGAGGGCGGGGTCGAGGTCGGCGTAGGTCGTGACGGCAGCCAGGATGCGCCGCCAGGCCGCGGCGAGGTCTGCTGGCGACGCCGCCGGCCATCCCGCGGCCGCGCAGACGCCCTCCTTCCACGGCAGGCCACGTGGCACGTCGGGCCAGGCGTCCAGGCCGAGCAGCTGCGGACGGACGGCCTGCCACACGTCGACGTACGGGTGCCCGACCACGAGCACGTGCGGCGAGCGCACGGCTGCCGCGATGCGCGACTCCTTTGTCCCGGCGACCAGGTGGTCGACGAGGACGCCGAGCCGTCGCCCGGGCCCGGGACGGAACGCGGCCACGGCGTCCGGCAGCACGTCGACACCGTCGAGCTGCTCGACGACGACACCCTCGACGCGCAGGTCGTGGCCCCACACCTTCTCGACGAGCTCGGCGTCGTGCCGTCCCTCCACGTAGATCCGGCTCGCCTGGGCGACCCGTGCGGCATGGCCGACGACGGGGACGGACCCTGAGGCCGTGCGCGTGGCAGCGATAGGGCGGCCGGCGCCGGCGGGCCGGACGAGCGTCACCCGCTCGCCGTCGAGGAGGAACCCGGCTGGTGAGAGGGCGAACGCGCGCCGCTTGCCGAAGCGGTCCTCGAGCGTCACCGCGTCCTTCTCGACGGCGACGACGGCCCCGCAGAATCCCGTGTCGGAGCACTCGACCACCAGGTCGACCTCGGCGTCCACGACACGAGGCGGTGCCGGCCTGCGGCGGCTCTCGGCCAGCACATCAGGGCCGTAGTCCTTGCTGCGCATGCCAGCCGTCAGCCTTCCGCGTCCTGCGTCAGCTCGGCTTCCTCGGCCTCCTGCTTGGCGGCCTGCCGCTTGGACATCGGGTCGACGAGCAGGTCGGACTCGACGAGCTCGTGCCGCTGGACGTAGCTGCTGACGAAGGCCTGGATCGTAGCCGTCACGGGAAGCGCGAGCAGGGCACCGACCGGGCCGATCAAGGTCACGCCGACGATCACCGAGCCGAACGCCACGGCCGGGTGCAGCTGCATCGTCCGCGAGGCGAGCGGCGGGGTGAGGACGTAGTTCTCGACCTGCTGGTAGATCGCGGCGAAGCCGATGACGATCAGAGCCTTGCCGGGACTGGTCGACAGCGCCACCAGTGCCGGGAGGGCGGCACCGATGTACGTGCCGACGGTCGGGATGAACTGGCCGACGACACCGACGAACAGTCCGAGCGTGACGGCGTAAGGGATCCCGGCGATAGCGAAGACGACCGCGTGCGCCGCCGCGGACGCCGCCGCGAGCAGGAACCGGGAGTAGAGGAACCCCGCCGTCTTGGAGATCGCCAGCTCCCAGACCTGGAGCACCATGATCTGCCGGGCCGGGGGGAGCACGGAGCAGACGGCGCGCCGGAACTGCGGCCCCTGCGCGGCGAAGTAGAAGGCGAACAAGGCGACGGTGAGCAGGTTGAACACCGAGCCGACGATCGTCGCGCCGATGCCGAGCGCGTTGCTCGCGATCGTCGTACCGGTCGAGCCCAGGTTGTTCTCCAGCTTCTGCAGCTGTTGCGTCAGGTTGACGTGGAAGTGGCTGTGCAGGAAGTCGGACAGCGAGTTGACGGTCGAAGGCAGGTTCTTGGCCAGAGCGGCCACCTGGTCGACCACGAGCCCGCCGAGCGCGGCGCTGATCGCGGTGAAGACGAGGATGCCGGCCAGGTAGATGGCAGCGGTGCCGAGGCCGCGCTTCCAGCCGCGCTTGGCCAGCCAGTTGACGCCCGGCTCGATCGCGAAGCCGACGAACAGCGACGACAGAACGATGATGAACAGGTCCTTGAGCTGGGCGATCACGCCCCAGACCAGGCCGACGGCGAGGAAGCCGACGGCGGTCGTCAGGACCGCACGCGGCAGCCACCGGGGTGGGCGGTCCTGCTGCCACACCCAGGCGACCGGTGCCGACCGGTCGCTCACGGCACCTCCCCAGACGTCGCGTCCCCCGCCGATGAACCGTACCCGTACAGAACGGACATCGGCCGCCGGACCCGCCGGGCTGAGCGACGGTACACTGGCACTCTGGAACAGCGAGTGCCAGCAACCGACCGGAGGCGCGGGTGAACGACGACCGCAGGCTCGCGGTGCTGCGCGCCATCGTCGAGGACTACGTCGCCACCCAGGAGCCGGTGGGGTCGCGGGCCCTCGTCGAGCGGCACAGCCTGGGGGTGTCCCCGGCGACGATCCGCAACGACATGGCCGCCCTCGAGGAGGAAGGCCTGATCGCGCAGCCGCACACGAGTGCCGGCCGGGTGCCGACCGACAAGGGCTACCGGTTGTTCGTCGACCGGCTGGCCGGGGTCAAGCCGCTGACCACCCCCGAGCGCCGGGCCATCCAGACGTTCCTCGAGGGCGCCGTCGACCTCGACGACGTCGTCGGCCGTACGGTCCGGCTCCTCGCCCAGGTGACCCGGCAGGTCGCCGTCGTGCAGTACCCCTCGCTGACCCGCTCCACGGTGCGCCACGTCGAGGTGCTCGGCCTGACGCCCAGCCGCATCATGCTGGTGGTGATCACCAACACCGGCCGCGTCGAGCAGCGCGTGGTCGACTGCCCCGTACCCGTCGAAGACGAGCTGTTGGCCGAGCTGCGCGCGCGGCTCAACACCGCAGCGGCCGGGCGGCGCCTCACCGATGTGGCCACCTCGGTCGCCGACCTGCCCGACTCCTTCCCCGCAGACCAGCGGCCCGCGGTCGTGTCCGTGGTGGCCACCCTGGTCGAGACCCTCGTCGAGGAGAGCGAGGAGCGGGTGCTGCTGTCCGGCACCGCCAACCTCACCAGGTTCGGCGCCGACTTCCCCGACACGGTCCAGCCGGTGCTCGAGGCGTTGGAGGAGCAGGTGGTCCTGATGCGGCTGCTCGGCGAGGCCACCTCGTCCGAGCACGTGACCGTGCGCATCGGGCACGAGAACACCCTCGAAGGGCTGGCGGGCGCGTCCGTCGTCAGCGTCGGCTACGGAGGAGGCGAGGAAGTGGTCGCGCGCATGGGCGTCGTCGGACCGACCCGGATGGACTACCCCGGCACGATGGGAGCGGTGCGCGCCGTCGCCCGCTACGTCGGCCGCATCCTGGCGGAGTCGTAGTGCCCGCCGACCTGTACTCGACGCTCGGCGTGGGCCGCGACGCGTCCCCCGACGAGATCAAGAAGGCCTACCGACGTCTCGCTCGGGAGCTGCACCCCGACGTCAACCCCGACCCGCAGACCCAGGACCGGTTCAAGGAGATCACTGCGGCCTACGAGGTGCTCTCCGACCCGGCCAAGCGGGAGCGGTACGACCTCGGTGGCGACCCGTTCGGGGCCGGCGGGTTCGGCGCTGCAGGTGCCGGGTTCGGCTTCGGCGACATCATGGACGCGTTCTTCGGCGGGCAGGGCCAGCGGGGGCCGCGATCGCGGCGGCGGCGCGGGCAGGACGCGCTGATCCGGATCGAGGTCGAGCTGTCCGAGGCAACCTTCGGCAGCAACCGGGAGATCCAGGTCGACACAGCCGTGGTCTGCCCGACGTGCACGGGTGAGGGTACGGCTCCGGGCACGACGCCGACGGAGTGCGACATCTGCCACGGTCGAGGCGAGGTGCAGCACGTCCAGCGCTCGTTCCTGGGACAGGTGATGACGTCGCGGGCCTGCCCGCAGTGCGGCGGCTTCGGCACCGTCATCCGGTTTCCCTGCGCCGAGTGCTCGGGGGAGGGGCGCGTCCGTACGCGTCGTACGCTCGCGGTCAGGATCCCCCCTGGAGTCGACACGGGCACCCGCATCCAGCTCACCGGCGAGGGCGAGATCGGTCCAGGTGGCGGGCCGGCCGGCGACCTGTACGTCGAGATCGTCGAGAAGGCGCACGCGCTGTTCAGCCGTCGCGGCGACGACCTGCACTGCACCGTGCCGGTCCCGATGACGGCCGCGGCCCTCGGCACCGTGCTGGAGCTGGAGACCCTCGACGGCATCGAGCAGATCGACATCCGGCCGGGTACCCAGGCCGGCCAGGTGGTGCCGCTTCGTGGCAAGGGGGTGGCGCACCTGCGGGCCAGCGGGCGCGGCGACCTGCTGATCCACGTCGACGTCGTGACGCCGACCAAGCTGGACGCCGAGCAGGAGGAGCTGCTGCGCAAGCTGGCCGTGATCCGGGGCGAGGACACCCCGGTCGGTCAGTTCACGCCCGGCCAGCAGGGCCTGTTCTCGCGGCTGCGCGACGCGTTCAACGGCCGGTGAGCGCACCCGTCTTCTGGGCGCCTCAGGGCCTGCTTGTCCCGCTCTCGGCCGGCGAGTCGATCCGGCTCGACGGCCCCGAGGGCCATCACGCCGCTGCCGTGCGCCGGTTGCGCGTGGGCGAGGCGCTGGTCATCACCGACGGGCTCGGCACCTCGGCCGACGCCCTGGTGGCATCGGTCGCCGGCGACTCGTTGACGGCCACGGTCGCGAGACTCGTGAAGGCGCTCCGCCCGGAGCCGCGCGTGGTGGTCGTCCAGGCGTTGCCCAAGGGTGACCGCGGGGAGACTGCGGTCGAGACGCTGACCGAGGTCGGCGTCGACGTGATCGTGCCGTGGGCGGCGGCGCGCTGTGTCACGCGATGGGCCGGCGATCGGGGCACCCGCGCCCTGCAGAAGTGGCGCGCTACGGCGCGCGAGGCTGCCAAGCAGTCGCGACGGTCGTGGTGGCCCGAGGTCGCGCCGCTCGCCACGACGGAGGAGGTCGCCGCGCTGCTGGCGGCGGCCGGCGTGGGCGTCGTCCTGCACGAGGCGGCGGCGCACCCGCTGGCGACGGTGGCCGTACCTGCCACCGGCGACGTGGTGGTCGTGGTCGGTCCCGAAGGCGGCCTCGACGGCGCCGAGCTGGAGCGGTTCGCCGCCGCCGGAGCCATGACGGTGCGGATGGGACCGACCGTGCTGCGCACGTCGACCGCCGGCACCGCTGCGGCCGCGGTGCTGCTGGCGGCCTCACACCGATGGCAGTGAACCAAANGGCGCGGTGNANCANNCGGCACGCGATCGCGCGTGGGACACCGGGATATGTCGAACATAGCGGGGC
>JGI24140J50213_10000086_pt1 | contig 38140 bp, 37 predicted proteins | sample BarGraIncu00222A_FD_50213 | JGI IMG/M metagenome (IMG submission 50213)
ACGTCGACGAGACGGTGATGCAGTCCGTGTCGTCCTCACCGCGAGGGACGCGGAGCGGGCAGAGCTCACCGACCAGGAGCAGGACGGCGAGCGCGAACCAGCCGACGCAGCCCGCGCCCAGCCAGCTCACCGAGGGGACCTGAACGACGAGGGCCGCAGCGGTGCAGGAGACACCGGCGACGAGTACGGCGGCGACGTACATCTGCACGGCCGTGCTCCGGTCAGCCCGACAAGGGCCCGCGCTGCCCTGAACGGCATGCGCGGGCCCTCGCTCGACCGGGGTCAGCCCCACTTCTTGCCGGGGATCGTGATGGCGACCACAATTCTGTCCGTCGTCATCGCAACCCCGGAACGTGCGACACGACGAACAGCACCCACTTGACCCCGGCACCGGAAACGGCGACCAGGGCGGCAAGGCTCCCGACCACCGTCGTGGTGCGCAGGAAGACATTCTTCATGGCGTCCCCTCCCTGAGAGGACGGTCAGGGCGCCCACTGCGAGCGCCTGTTCGGACCGACCGTCTCTCGGCCTGAACATCGGCGCACGAAGATCCACAATGGACTCATACCGAAGATCATCACCCGAATGGATCAAGGTGGGCTCGTCGGCCCGAGGCGCCGAGCTCCATCGCGCCGTCGCGCGGCTCAGGCCCTGATGCGCTCGTTCTTCGGGTCGTACATCGGGCGAAGCGATGCAGTGGCCGGGTAGCGACGGCCCGCGATGTCGACCTCCCACGTGCCGGAGTCGATCCAGGTCTGGTCGAGCGGTACGCCCGCGTCGATCATGGCCAGCCCGACGGCCCCGCCGAGCGTGTGACCGTACGACGCCGCCCGCACGTAGCCGACCGGCTGCCCGTCGCGGTGGACCACCTCGGCATGGAAGAGCATCGGGTCGGGGTCGCCGACCAGCACCTGGACCAGCCGGCGCGTCAGGGGCCCGGCGGCCTTCTTGGCGAGGACGGCGTCCTTCCCCACGAAGCCGCCCGGCTTGTCGAGGTCGACCGCGAACCCGAGACCGGCCTCGAGCACGGAGTCGGTGTTGTCGATGTCGTGGCCGTAGTCGCGGTAGCCCTTCTCCATGCGGAGGCTGGCGAGGGCTTTGAGGCCGGCGTGCTGCAAGCCGTAGGCGGCCCCGGCCGCGACCACCCGGTCGTAGACATGGGTGGCCTGCTCGGTCGGTACGTACAGCTCGTAGCCGAGCTCGCCGAGGTAGGTGATCCGCACGCACAGCGCGCGGGCGAAGCCGAGATCGATCTCCCGCGCGGTACGGAACGGGAACGCCTCGCCCGAGAGGTCGACGGACGTGAGCGACTGCAGCAGCTCCCGTGATCGCGGGCCCTGCACGTTGAGCTGGGCGAACCCCGACGTGACGTCGGAGACGAAGGCATGCGCTTCGCCGATGTGCCGTCGCAACCAGGTCGCGACGTGCCGGTGCGCCGTGTCCGAGGCCACGACCCAGAAGCTGTCGTCGGCCAGNTTGGTCACGGTGAGGTCGGCCTCCAGCAGCCCGGCCTCGTTGAGCCACTGCGTGTACGTGATGACGCCGCTCTCCCCGTCGACGGAGCCGGCCGAGACGTGGTCGAGCACGCGGCCGGCGTCCCGGCCCTCGACGCGGAGCTTGGCCATGAACGACATGTCCATGACCACCACGCCCTCCCGCGCGGCCCGGTGCTCCGCCGCCCAGTACGGGAACCAGTTCTGCCGTCCCCAGGAGAGCTTCTCGACGACGGGCTGCACCCCCTCGGGGGCGTACCAGTCGGCGCCCTCCCAACCGCTCACGTCGCGGAAGTACGCCCGCTGGGCGACGAGCCGCTCGTGGAACGCTGACGTCTTCGCCCCTCTCGCCGTCTGCATCGACTTCGTCGGGTAGTGGCACTGGTAGACGCTGCCCAGCGACTCGACCGTACGGGTCGCGCGGTACTCGGGGTTGGCCTGGTACGTGTGCAGCCGGTCGATGTTGAAGCCGGTGACGTCGATGTCAGGACGACCGTCGACGATCCACTGCGCGAGAGCCCGGCCGAGGCCTCCACCGGTAAGGATGCCGATCGAGTTGAGGCCGGCAGCGACGAAGTAGTTCTTGAGCTCGGGGGCCTCGCCGACCACCGGCTGGAGGTCGGCGGTGAAGCTCTCCGGTCCGCAGAAGAACTTCCTGATGCCGACCTCCATCGAGATCGGTACGCGGGCCATGGCCTTCTCGAGGTAGGGCCCCATGCGCTCCCAGTCCGGCGGCAGCTCGCCGAACGAGAAGTCGTCCGGGATCCCGCCGACGTTCCATGGCGCGCACACGGGCTCGAACAGTCCGAGCATCAGCCCGCCGCCCTCCTCGCGGAAGTACCCGTAGTGCGACGGGTCCTCGAGCACCGGCCAGTCTCGAGAGATCTCCGGGATCTCCTCGGTCAGGAGGTAGTAGTGCTCGGCCGCCTGCAACGGGATGTTGACCCCCGACCGCGCACCCAGCTGGCGGGCCCACATGCCGGCACAGTTCACGACGACCTCGGCCTCGACATCGCCGTAGGGGGTGCGCACGCCGGTGACCGAACCACCGCTCGTGAGCACGTCCGTGACCGGGACGCCCTCGGCGATCGCCGCGCCGGCCAGTCGCGCGCCCTTCGCGAGCGCCATGGTCACGTCGACCGGGTTGGCGCGCCCGTCCTCTGCCACGTAGAACCCGGCCAGCAGGTCGTCGGTGCGGGCCAGCGGGAACATCTCGCCGATCTCGCGCGCGGAGATCTCGTGCACGTCGACGCCGCAGTGCCGGTTGAACACCGACACGCGGCGGTACTCCTCGAGCCGGTCCTCGTCGCTGGCCACCTCGATGAACCCGACCGGCCGGAACCCGGTGGCCTGGCCGGTCTCCGCCTCCAGCCGGGAGTAGAGGTCGGCGGTGTACTTGCGCATCTCGGTCGAGGTCTCGGACGTCGACCCGAAGGTGACCATGAGCCCCGCCGCGTGCCAGGTCGTCCCCGACGTGAGCCGGTCCCGCTCGAGCAGGAGCACGTCCTGCCCGAGGTGCGCCAGGTGGTAGGCCACGGACGAGCCGATCACCCCCCCGCCGATGACGACGATGCGGGCGCGCTGGGGCAGGACCGGGTCAGTCATGCCCGCCAGGGTAGCCAGGACCGAAGGCGCGGCAACGCCGAACCCCCGTGCTACTGATCAGCGAGTCAGTCCAAGGAGGCGGCTGTCCGCCGCTGACCAGCCCCTGGCGGCTTCCGAGCGGTGGACGTGTCGCCTGGTGGCGTCCTGGCACCACCAGACGCCACGCGCTCATCGGGCGCTCGCGTTCGCTGCCGGTCAGCCGCCGTACATGAGGGAGCCGGGCGTCGTGAGGAGCTCGCCGGACTCGAGCCAGGTCTTGAGCCCGGAGAGGATCATCGGCCAGCCGCCGTAGATCTGGTTGTTGGCACCCTCGCGCATCTGGTCGTGGGTGACGAGCAGGCGGCACGAGTCGCCGATCGGCTCGATCTCCCAGGTGACCCGCGTGGTGCCCTCGGCCTGCACGTCGTCGCTCCACAGCGCGACCATGCTCTGCACGAGCCGCCGCGGAGGGTCCACCTCGAGATTGACGCCCTCGCCGAGGAGGCCGGGTGCTCCCGGGGCCGTCATCTCATAGCGTGAGCCGGGCGTGAACTCGGACACGTGCCGCATGCCGAACTGGTACTTGCTCCTGATCTCCGGATCCGTGATCGCCTCCCACAGACGTTCGGGGGTGGTGCGGATGTAGATCTCGAACACCTTCTCCATGGAACGCTCCATCTCGGTCTTGAGGTCGCTCAGGGCGGCTGCCCACGGCTCCGCGTACTTGCTCACCCACCGGTCGTGGACGAGCCGGATGGGGACGGGGTTCAGGAAGTGCAGCTTCTCCCGGCCGCGCCGCTGCGTCACGACGAGACCGGCCTCCTCGAGCAGCTTGAGGTGCTTCATGACGCCGAACCGCGTCATGGGCAGTCGCTCCTCGAGCGCGCTCAGCGTCTGCCCGTCCTCGCGGAACAGCTCGTCGAGCAGGCTGCGTCTCGTCGGGTCGGCGAGCGCCTTGAACACTTCGTCCACGCCGCGAACATAGGTGACCATATGGTCACCTGTCAACGGCTCGCCCACTTTGACACACTCGGCCTCGACTCACTCGCCGAATGTCCGTGCTGACGGGAGCACCTGATGTCCGACTACTCGCTGCGCTACCCGGGAGGCGAGCTCGAGCTGCCATGCACGACGGCCACCGAAGGCCCCTCCGGGCTCGGGATCGGCCCGCTGCTCGGCACGACCGGGCAGGTGACGTACGACCAGGGCTTCGCGAACACCGCGGCCTGCAGCTCGGCGATCACCTTCATCGACGGTGACGCCGGCATCCTGCGCTACCGCGGGTACCCGATCGAGGACCTGGCCCAGCACGCGACGTTCCTGGAGACCTCGTACCTGCTGATCTTCGGTGAGCTCCCGTCCGAGTCGGCTCTCGCCGAGTTCTCCGACAGCATTCGGCGGCACACGCTGCTGCACGAGGACCTGCGCTGGTTCTTCGACGGTTTCCCTCGCGACGCCCACCCGATGGCCGTGCTCTCCAGCGCGGTCAGCGCGCTGTCCGCGTTCTACCAGGACAGCCTCGACCCGTTCGACCCCGACCAGGTGGAGATCTCGACGGTACGGCTGCTGGCCAAGGTGCCGACGATCGCTGCGTACGCGTACAAGAAGTCGATCGGGCAGCCGTTCCTCTACCCCGACAACGCGCTGGGCTATGTCGAGAACTTCCTGCGACTCACCTTCGGCGTCCCCGCCGAGACGTACGAGGTCGACCCGGTCATCGCCCGCACGCTCGACATGCTCTTCGTCCTGCACGCCGACCACGAGCAGAACTGCTCCACGTCGACGGTACGGATGGTCGGGTCGAGCCACGCCAACCTGTTCGCGTCGGTGTCGGCGGGGGTCAACGCACTGTTCGGGCCGCTGCACGGCGGCGCCAACCAGTCCGTGCTCGAGATGCTGGAGGGGATCGCGGCGGACGGCGGCGACATCGCGGCGTTCGTGGCCCGCGTCAAGGCGAAGGAGCCGGGCGTCAAGCTGATGGGCTTCGGCCACCGGGTGTACAAGAACTACGACCCGCGCGCGGCGATCGTGAAGAAGGCGGCGTACGACGTGCTGCAGCGCACGGGNGCGTCCGACCAGCTGCTCGACCTCGCCATGGAGCTCGAGCAGATCGCGCTGGCTGACGAGTACTTCCTCGAGCGGCGGCTGTACCCGAACGTCGACTTCTACACCGGGCTGATCTACAAGGCGATGGGCTTCCCCACGAAGATGTTCACGGTGCTCTTCGCCCTCGGCCGGCTGCCGGGGTGGATCGCGCACTGGCGCGAGCTCATGGCCGACGCCGACACCAAGATCGGCCGGCCGCGCCAGGTCTACGTCGGCCCGGCCGAGCGCGCCTACGACGGCATCGGCCTGCTCCGCTAGCCACTCCCGCAGCCGACGTACGGCCGCTCAGTCCTCGGCGTCGTCCGTGGCGGTGAGCCGGGCGAGGTAGTCCGGATCGATGACCTCGTGGCCGCTGTCGACGTCCTGCCCGAGTGCGCTGTCGATGGCGGCCTGCTCCTCCACGGCCTGCAGCCGCTGCGCCTGGTCGGCGCTGTCGCCGCTGCCCTCGTCCTCGGGGGCCGAGCTCGTCAGGTCGTCGTTCTCGCTCATGGTGTCGGTTCTCCTGTACGTAGATCAGCAGGGCGATGACCGCTCCCGCACCGACCCTACGATCCCCGACGGCTGGAAGTGGCCTCCAAGGCGTCGGACCCCATTCAGGTTTCGGGCTACGGTTGCCGACACCTCTAGCAGCGATTCCTGGGCGCACGCGCGCCGGGACGGGTGAGGGTCGAGGTCGGATGAAGGATCTGCGGGGTCTGCAGAATGCCGTCCGACACGTGGCCGACCCACTAGTGCGTCTGCGTCATGTGGTCGACGAGGCATTGGTACTAGTGCCCCGGGCCGATGGTGCCACTCTCGAGCTCGTCGGCGACGACGGCTGGCTCACCTGCGTCTGCTGTGCGGGTTCGGTCGTGGATCATGTGGGTACCCGGCTGCGCGGCGACGGCAGCCTCTCCGGGCTGGCCATGTCGACCGGCACGGTGCTGTGGGCCAAGGACACCGAGCACGACGACCGGGTCGACCTCGAAGCCTGCCGCCGCATGGGCGTGCGCTCGGTCGTGGCCGTCCCGCTGATCCGGCACGGACGGGCCCTCGGCGTCCTCGCGATGAGCTCCAGTCGTGTGGGCGTGCTCGGCGAGGAGGACGTCGCAGTGCTGCGTACGGTCGCCGACTTCCTCAGCATCGTCGTCGACGGGGTGGCCGACCTCGGTCCGGTCACCACCGCGCTGATGACCCGCGACGGCTGGCACCCGGTTGCTGGCGAACCGGGCGACGACCGGTCGAACGTGACCGCCTTCGTGGCGAACGTGCTGACCCCGAACCTGGCCGGCGACGTCGCCGCGTACCAGCGCGTTCGCGACCTCATCGACGGTGCGGACATCGCCGTCGTGTTCCAGCCGGTGGTCGAGCTCGCCAACGGTCGTACCGCCGGGTACGAGGCGCTGACCCGCTTCCCCGACCACCGGCCGCCGAACCAGTGGTTCGACGAAGCCCACCGGGCCGGCCTGGGCATCGAGCTCGAGCTCTTCGCGCTGAGCGCGATCCTGGCGGTCACGCCACCGCACCTGGACGGGTTCCTCGCGGTCAACGTGAGTCCTGCGGTCGTGGCGGGGCCGGGGATCCACCTGTGCCTGGCCGCGCGCCCCCGGGGTTGCCAGCTGGTGGTCGAGCTCACCGAGCACGACTCGATCGAGGACTACCAGGCGGTCCGTGCCGGCATCGCCCAGCTACGTGGCGCCGGCATCCGCGTGGCCGTCGACGACGTCGGCAGCGGCTACGCGAGCCTGCGGCACGTGGCCGACCTGCAGCCCGACGTCATCAAGATCGACCGCGGGCTGGTGTCCTTCATCGACCAGGACCCGGTCCGCCACGGGTTGGCGGTCGCCTTCAACCAGCTCGCCGTGAGCATGGGTTGGGACGTCGTCGCCGAGGGCATCGAGCGCGCCGAGGAGCTCGCGGTGTGCGGTGCGATCGGGATCAAGTACGGCCAGGGCTTCCTGCTGGCCCGTCCGGCGCGGCTGCCCGCCCAGCTCGGTCCCGAGCACGGCTGGGTCGCGTGGGCCGAGGAGATCGGCCAGGCGGCTGGTTCGGCCTGAGCCGTTGCCGCAGCGCTCACGGGTGCCCACGGGTGCCGGCTGCGCCTGCGCGCCGCGCTCCTTCCAGCAACCCGGGGATCGTCCCAGGCTGCCGGGGGCACGGCCGGTGATGGTAGCGCTTGCAGGCCAAAACTGCTGATTTTCGTGGGCGCGCTCCCAAACCCCCGCTCGCGCGTGGATCGAGGCCAAACCGTAACCGAATCTGAGGATAGAAATCCCTCGTTAGCCTTGCCGTAACGCCCTCCTGGGGTCAAGGATGATCGCGTTTACACCCCGGGCCTGCCCATGGCGCCGGGATGCAGGGTCACTAGGGAGGCGCTATGAGTTCACGCGCGAAACGATCTCGGATCGCGCTCATCGGTTCGGCGGTCGTTGGCACACTCGTGCTCGCCGCCTGTTCCAGCTCCAGCACTGGAGCACAGGCTTCGGCAACCAACACCGATCCGGCCTGCGCCCCGTTCTCGGCTTACATGGGTCACTCGGGCACGACAGTGAGCATGTACGGCTCGATCATCTCGCCCGAGTCCGACTCGTTGAACAAGTCGTGGGCGCAGTTCAGCAAGTGCACTGGCATCACCATCCAGTACGAGGGCTCGAACGACTTCGAGTCGCAGCTGCCCGTGCGCGTCTCCGGCGGTACCGCTCCGGACCTGGCGATCATCCCGCAGCCCGGTCTGATCGCCCAGATGGTCAAGACCGGCAAGGCGGTAGAGGCGCCGGCTGGCGTTTCAGCCAACGTCGACAAGTTCTGGAACAAGGCTTGGAAGACGTACGCGACGGTCAACGGCAAGTTCTACGGCGCCCCCATGAGCGCGAACATGAAGTCCCTCGTCTGGTACTCGCCCGCGACGTTCACGGCGAACAACTGGACCATCCCGACGACGTGGGCCGACATGATGACGCTGTCCGACAAGATCGCGGCTTCGGGCAAGATGAAGCCGTGGTGCGGCGGCATCGGGTCCGGCACGGCGACCGGCTGGCCGGCGACCGACTGGCTCGAGGAGGTCGTCATGCGTCAGGCTGGACCTGACGTCTACGACCAGTGGGTTGCCCACACCGTCAAGTTCAACTCCCCGCAGATCCAGGCTGCCATGGCCACGCTCAACAGCTGGATGCGGAACCCGAACTACGTCAATGGCGGCTTCGGTGACAGCAAGACCATCGCGACGACGACCTTCCAGGACGCAGGCAAGCCGATCCTGACGGGCAAGTGCGCGATGCTGCAGCAGGCGTCGTTCTACGAGGCCCAGTGGCCCGCGGGGACGACGGTCGGCGACGGCAAGAACGTGAGTGCGTTCTACCTGCCGCCGATGGGTACGACCTTCGGAAACCCGGTCGAGGGTGGCGGCGAGTTCGTGGTCGCCTTCTCCAGCAAGCCCGAGGTTGCGGCGGTCCAGACCTACCTGTCCAGCGCGGACTGGGCCTCCAGCCGCGTCAAGATCGCGACCGGTTGGGTGTCGGCGAACAATGGCGTCGACAAGTCCCTGTACACCGACCCGATCGACCAGCTGTCGGTGAAGTACCTGACCGACCCGACAGCGACGTTCCGCTTCGACGCTTCGGACCTGATGCCGGCAGCCGTCGGCGCGGGCGCGGAGTGGACGGCGATGACGTCCTGGTTCGGTGAGAACAAGGACACCAACTCCGTCTTGTCCACGATCGACGGAGCTTGGCCGTCCTGAGCTGAGAACCGGCGGGGCCCGAGGTCGAGCGTTGACCCGGGCCCCGCTGGTCAGCAGGATGACGTTCGGCCGGTCGGCACGCCGGTCGAGCGACGAGTGCATGCGCCACCAGCACCTCACAACTACCGACCGCGTCGATCGCCACCCCGCGGTCCCGAGGAGGAGCGAGTGTCTCCACACTTCCCGTCACCGGCCGTCCTGAACGCCACGTTCATCAGTGACTCCATCCCCAAGGTCGGCCAGATGCTTACAGCGCTGGCCGTGTTCTTCGCGGTGTTCCTTCTGGTGTTCCTCCTGGCCGCGAGGGCCAAGGGAAAGGCGCAGTCACCGATCGCCATCGCCGTCTTCCTCGGCCCCGCAGTCCTGCTGTTGCTGATCGGCCTCGTGATGCCCGCCCTGCGGACCATCACGCTGAGCTTCTTCAACTCCGACAGCTCGAAGTTCGTCGGAGGCCTGAACTTCGGCTGGGCGTTCACCGACCCAGACATGCGCACCGTGCTGATCAACACCGTGCTCTGGATCCTGATAGCGCCTGTCGTGTCGACGTCCCTGGGTCTCCTGCTGGCCCTGCTGATCGACCGGATGAAGCACGAGTCGGTGCCCAAGTCGTTGATGTTCATGCCCATGGCGATCTCGTTCGTGGGCGCGAGCATCATCTGGAAGTTCGTCTACGACTACCGCGACCCCGCCGAGAAACAGATCGGCCTGCTCAACCAGGTGGCCCTCTGGCTCGGCTGGAAGCATCCGCCGAACTGGCTGCTGACCATCCCGCTGAACACCTTCCTCCTGATGGTGATCATGATCTGGGTCCAGGTCGGCTTTGCCATGGTGGTGCTCTCCGCAGCCATCAAGGCGATCCCGTCGGACATCATCGAGGCAGCCTCGCTCGACGGTGCGACCGGGACCAAGCTCTTCCGTACCGTCACCGTCCCGCTGATCCGCAACACGCTGATCGTCGTCTTCACCACGATCCTCATCGCTGTCCTGAAGATCTTCGACATCGTGCGGACGACCACGGGTGGCAACTTCAGCACCGAGGTGCTGGCCAACGAGATGTACACCCAGACGTTCACCCAGTTCGACAACGGGCGCGGTAGCGCGCTCGCGGTCATCCTCTTCGTCGGCGTCACGCCGGTGCTCGTGTACAACGTCCTGCAGCTGCGAAAGGAGCGTGCGACGCGATGACTGTCGACTCGGCAACCACCTCGGTGACCGCTCCTCCGCCGTCGAAGCCTCCCGAGCACCGCGAGGGTTCGTCCGCAGCGATGCGATCCTCCTTCAGCTCGCCTCTCGCGTCGATCATCGTCGTGATCATCACGGTGCTCTGGACCATCCCGACGGTCGGCCTGCTCATCACGTCGATCCGTCCCCAGTCCGACGTGGCCAACAGCGGCTGGTGGACGTTCTTCACCCACCCGTCGTTCACTCTCGCCAACTACTCGAACGTGTTCTCCGGCAACAACTCCGGCGGTGGTGGGCTCGCCCCGTTCTTCGTGAACTCGTTCATCATCACGATCCCCGGGGCGCTCTTCCCGCTGGCCCTCGCATCCATGGCGGCGTACGCCTTGGCGTGGGTGCCGTTCCGCGGCAACACGTTCGTCTTCTTCGCGATCTTCGCCCTGCAGGTCGTGCCGCTGCAGATGTCGCTGCTGCCGCTGCTGCAGATCTTCACCGGCAACTTCAGCGTCTTCGGTTTCCACATACCCACACCGCACCTGGCCGGAATCAGCTGGATGCCGTACCTCCCGGTGTGGATCGCGCACACGATGTTCGCGCTCCCGCTGGCGGTGTTCCTGCTGCACAACTTCATCGCCCAGCTGCCACGGGATCTGTTCGAAGCGGCGCGCGTCGACGGCGCCAGCCACTTCCTGATCTTCCGCAAGATCGTGCTTCCCCTGTCGACACCGGCGATCGCCTCGTTCGCGATCTTCCAGTTCCTCTGGGTGTGGAACGACCTGCTGGTCTCGCTCACCTTCGCCGGTGGCGGGACGTCCGTCGAACCCCTGACCGCGCGGTTGTCGCAGCTGACCGGTGCCTTCGGCAGCAAGTGGGAGCTGCTCACGGCAGGGGCGTTCATCGCGATCATCGTCCCGCTGATCGTGTTCTTCTCGCTCCAGCGGTTCTTCGTACGAGGCCTGCTCGCCGGGTCTGTCAAGGGCTGACCTGCACGACCGATCCACCGCTGCACGGATTCACGGCTGCACGGATGGCGGCAGGCCGGCCCGCGGGTCGGCCTGCCGCCTACGTCTTGGCGAGCGGCCCGCGGGCCGCGATCCGGTCCCGCCACCAGTACGCGCTGTCCTTGGGTATGCGCTTCAGGGTGGCCGGTTCGATCCGCACCACGCCGAACCGTTTCGTCCAGCCCTCGGCCCACTCCAGGTTGTCCATCAACGACCAGGCGAAGTAGCCGCGAACGTCCACCCCGCCGGCCCGGGCGGCCAGCAGCTCGGTGATGTGCCGACGGAAGTAGTCGACCCGCTCGGCGTCATGGACGGCAGACCCCTCGACCGGGTCTGGTCCGGCCATCCCGTTCTCGGTGACCCACAGCGGTAGTCCGGGCAGCGCGGCGGTCGCCTGGCGCAGGATGTCGCCGAGGCCGGACGGGTCGATCTCCCAGCCCATGTCGGTGACCGGCTGGCGCGGCCGGAATCGGAAGGGCGGCGCGCCCGGGAACGCGGCCGCGTCCTTCCCGCCGTCGTCGTTCTCGCTCGTGCCGGCGGCCACCCGGAAGACGGTGTAGTAGTTCTCGCCCAGCCAGTCGATCGGCGCCGCGATCACCGCGCGGTCGCTCTCGCGCACGAACGACCAGTCGGTCAGGGCAGAGGTCGCCTGGACGATGTCTGCCGGGATCGGGCGGCCGGCGAGCAGCTCGAGGAAGAACCGGTTCTGCAGGCCGTCGACGTGGCGGGCCGCGGCCTCGGACGCTGCGTCCTCGGCACGGACCGGGTACAGGTTAAGCACCGTACCGACGTGCCGTGCCCCGGCGGCCCGCAGGCGCTCGACGGACAGACCNTGACCGAGCATCAGGTGGTAGGCGGCCGAGAGCGAGGCGGCGGGATCGCGCAGACCCGGTGCGTGCACACCGGAGGAGTAGCCGAGGAAGGCAGCACACCACGGCTCGTTCATGGTGGCCCAGCGGTCCACCCGGTCGGCCAGCCGGTCGGCGACGACAGAGGTGTAGTCGGCGAACCGTTCGGCGGTCTCGCGCGAGGTCCAGCCACCGTCCTTCTGGAACGTGCTCGGAAGGTCCCAGTGGTAGAGCGTCGCGACGGGCCGGATGCCGCGCGCCAGGAGGCCGTCGACCAGCCGGTCGTAGAAGCCGAGGCCGTGGGCGGACACGGCGCCCTCGCCGTCCGGGAGGACGCGCGGCCAGCTGATCGAGAACCGGTACGAGTCCACACCGAGCCAGCCGAGCAGGTCGAGGTCCTCGTCGAGCCGGTGCACGTGGTCGCAGGCGGGCTCGCCGGTCGCGCCGTCCCGCACCGCTCCCGGCACCTGGGCGAAGTCGTCCCAGATGGACGGTCCGCGTTCGGCGGTCGCGCCCTCGATCTGCCACGAGGCGGTGGCCATTCCGACCTCGAAGTCGGCCGGCAGCAGCGGCTCGGGGGTCTCTGGCGGGTTCACGGGCGGGCTCTCGATGGGCACAGGCATAGCCCGCAGGCTAGCGGTTCGCACTTCCTACGTGGCGCCCAGCGTGGTCCCAGGTCGCACACAGGTTCGGACTCGATCCTCTACCTGTGACCAGCACCGATGAACACGTGCGAACGAAGGACGAGGCCATGACAGCGACCCTGCCCCTGACCGTCCCAGCCGACGTCGCGCCGGCCGGGCTGCCCGAGTCGGCAGAGCCGCCGGCGGGTACGTCGCGGCCGAGTCGCATCGTCCGCGGGCGTCCGAGCGACCCGGCCTGGGTCCGTCCGAGCCTGCTGCTCCTCCTCCTGGCCACGGCCGCGCTCTACCTCTGGGACCTCGGGGCGTCCGGGTGGGCGAACACCTTCTACTCTGCCGCCGTCCAGGCCGGCACCAAGAGCTGGGAGGCCTTCTTCTTCGGCTCCTCGGACGCCTCGAACTTCATCACCGTGGACAAGCCGCCGGCGTCGCTGTGGGTCATGGAGCTGTCCGCGCGCCTCTTCGGCGTCAACGCCTGGAGCATCCTCGTGCCGCAAGCGCTCGAGGGCGTGGCAGCAGTCGGGGTGCTGTACGCCACGGTTCGGCGCTGGTTCTCGCCCGCAGCCGCCCTGCTCGCCGGCGCGGTCCTCGCGCTGACTCCCGTCGCCACGCTGATGTTCCGGTTCAACAACCCGGACGCGCTGCTCGTCCTGCTCCTCGTCGCAGCGGCGTACGCGATGACCCGCGCGGTCGAGAAGGCCGGCACGCGCTGGCTGCTGCTCGCCGGTGCTCTCGTCGGCTTCGGCTTCATCACCAAGATGATGCAGGCGTTCCTCGTCGTGCCGGTGTTCGCGCTGGTCTATCTCGTCGCGGCGCCGACCCCGCTGCGTCGGCGGATCGGCCAGCTCCTGCTGGCTGGCGTCGCCCTCGTGGTCGCGTCCGGCTGGTGGGTCGCCGTCGTCGAGCTCGTGCCGTCGTCGGCCCGCCCGTACATCGGCGGCTCGCAGGACAACAGCGTGCTCAGCCTGATCCTCGGCTACAACGGCCTCGGCCGGCTGACCGGCAACGAGACCGGCAGCGTCGTTGGCGGTGCTGCCGGTGCTGCCGGTGCTGCCGGCGGTACGGGCACCGGGATGTGGGGTGCCACCGGCTGGAGCCGGTTGTTCGGCTCCGAGTTCGGTGGGCAGGTCGCCTGGCTGATCCCGGCCGCGCTCGTCTCGTTCGTCGGACTGCTCTGGATGACGCGGCGTGCGCCTCGCACCGACCGGCTTCGTGCCTCGGTGCTGCTGTGGGGCGGCTGGCTGATCGTCACCGGGCTCACCTTCAGCTTCGCGCAGGGCATCATCCACCCGTACTACGCGGTCGCGCTGGCCCCGGCGATCGCAGCGCTCGTCGGCATCGGTGCGGCCACCTTCTTCCGCAGCCGGCACCTGCCCTTCGCACGCGCCGCGCTGGCGATCGGCCTCGTGGCCACCTCGGTCCTCGCGTACGTCCTGCTGGACCGCAGCCCCGACTGGAACCCTTGGCTGCGCTACGCGGTGGTCGTGGGCGGCGTGGGTGCGGCAGCGGTCCTGCTGGCCGGCCACACCCTCACCCGACGGGTGGCGCTGTCCGCCGCCGCGGTCGGTGTGGTCGTCAGCCTCGCGGCGCCGGCTGCCTACTCCCTCGAGACCGCGGCCACGCCGCACTCCGGCTCGATCCCGTCGGCCGGCCCGTCGATCAGCGGCTCCGGCGGCCCTCGCGGCGCCGGAGGGTTTGCCGGCGCCTTCGCCGGCCGGGGTGGGCCGGCCGCTGGTGGCCCTGGCGGTCCTGGCGGTCCTGCGGGTGCAGCCGGCGGAGGCGCGCCTCCTGCGGGCGCCCCGACGCAGGGCGGTGCGACGATCGGCGGTGCGACGACCCGCGGCAATGCCGGAGGCATCGGCAGCCTGCTCAACGGCAGCACGGCCAGCGCAGCCCTCGTCAAGGCCCTCCAGGCCGACGCGTCCAGGTACACCTGGGCAGCGGCCGCGGTCGGCGCCAACTCCGCCGCGGGCTACCAGCTGGCGTCCGGCGAGCCGGTCATGTCCATCGGCGGGTTCAACGGGACCGATCCGGCGCCCTCCCTGGCGCAGTTCGAGCGGTACGTCGCCGAGGGCAAGATCCACTACTTCGTCGCCGGGGGCGGCGCGGGTGGCGGCGGCGGTCAGGGCGGCAGCAGCAGCTCGAACGCCATCACAGCGTGGGTCGAGGCGCACTACACCGCGACCACGATCGGCGGCACGACGGTCTACGACCTGACGGCCACCACCAGCTCCACGTCCGGCACGTGAGCACGTCCCATCTGAATCCGATATCACATCCAAGAGAGGCCATAGCCATGGACTACAACGAAGCCCGCATCATCGCCCGCGCCAAGGGTCGCCGCCGCATCACCGCTGCCACCGTCGCCTTCGCGGTGGTCGGGGCCGCCGGCGCCGCCGGCATCGCGTACGTCGAGAGCAGTGCGACCAGCGCGAACGCCACCGCCGGCACCTCGACGAGCACCGGGACCACGACGTCGTCCGACGACTCTTCGGTCGCGACGACCAGCAACTCGGACGACTCGACGAGCACGACCAGTGGCACAGCCAGCACGAGCGGTACGGCCAGCACGAGCGGTACGTCCAGCACCGCGAGCACCCCGACGACCACTAGCTCTGGCGCCGTAGCCACGACGCACACGTCATGACCGCCGTCGACCTGGCGCCTCGGCTGGCGTGGAGCGACTGGTCAGCCATCGGCGTCGACGTGCGCGTCGTCGTGACCGAGCCCACCTGGCTGGACGGGGCGCGCGAGCTGCTCGAGCACCACCTGCGGGCGCTCGACCTGGCCTGCAGCCGGTTCCGGCCCGACTCGGAGCTGGTCGCGCTGAACGCGGCACGGGGCCGGACGACGGAGGTCAGCCCCTTGCTGGCGGAGGCGGTCGCTGTTGCCCTCGACGGCGCCCGCGCGAGCGACGGAGACGTCGACCCGACGCTCGGGTCGTCCCTGGTCCGGCTCGGCTACGACCGCGACTTCGCCGAGCTGCCCGCGGAGGGCGGGGCGGTACAGCTCACCTACCGGCGGTCGTCGCACTGGTCGCAGGTCGTGCTCGACCGGGCGGCGGGGACCGTACGGCTCCCCGAAGGGGTGCAGCTCGACCTCGGCGCCACGGCCAAGGCCTGGGCGGCCGACCGGGCCGCCGACGCGATCCACGAGGCGTTCGGGTGCGGGGTGCTCGTCAGCCTGGGCGGTGACATCGCCCTCGCTGGACCGTGCCCCGAGGGGGGCTGGCCGATCCGCGTGCAGGAGCGCCCGGGTCCGGTGTCGACAGCGCCCGACGGGGCGAGCCAGACGGTGGCCCTTCAGTCCGGAGGGATCGCCACCTCGAGCACCGTGGCCCGCCGTTGGCGGCGCGGGGGCGAGGTCATGCACCACGTCATCGACCCCGCCACTGGCATGCCCGCGGTCTCGGTCTGGCGCACGGTCACGGTGACGGCGCCCACCTGCTTGCAGGCCAATGTCGCGACCACCGCAGCCATCGTCCGCAGCGCGTCGGCGGTCCCGCGGCTGGTCGCGTCCGGGCTGCCGGCCCGGCTGGTCGACCACGACGGCAACCTCACCCTTCTGTCCGGCTGGCCCGAGGAGGCCCACGATGAGCACCGGTAGCGCCCTTTGGTACCTGAGCCGGGGGACTGGCGTCGTCTCGCTCGTCCTCCTGACGGTGGTGATCGTCCTCGGCGTCCTGACCCGCGGCGGCCGCCCGCTTCCTGGCCTGCCGCGCTTCGCGGTGGCCGGCCTGCACCGCAACGCCTCGCTCCTCGCGGTCGCGTTCCTCGCCGTGCACATCGTCACGGCCGTGCTCGACCCGTACGTGACGATCGGCTGGCTCGCGACCCTCGTGCCGTTCGTCAGCAAGTACCAGACGGCGTGGATCGGGCTCGGCGCGCTGTCGCTGGACCTGATGCTGGCCGCTGTCGTGACCAGCCTGTTGCGGCAGCGCATCGGGCGGCGGGTGTGGCGCGCGATCCACCTGTCGGTCTACGCCTCGTGGCCGGTGGCGCTGGTGCACGCCTTCACCCTCGGCCCGGACATCAAGACCGGCGCGCTCGCGTGGCTCGGCGTGGGTTGCGTCGCCGCAACAGCCGGGGCTGTCGCGTGGCGCGTCGCCGACGACCAGCAGCCCAGCAACATCTCAGCAAGGAACCAGCAGGTCCGGCAGGACGCGGACCGCAAGGAGGTCATGGCATGAGCGTGCTCTGCGAGGAGACGGCCGTCACCGCGCGGCTGCTGCCCGACGACGCGGCCAGCGGGCGGCTGCGTGATCTCGCCGCCCACCAGCAGGTGTTCGGCGCGCCCGCGCCGGCCGGGGCCCTGACGTCGACCGCGATCGTGGCGATGGTCGAGGCCGCCGGCCTCACTGGTCGCGGCGGTGCCGGGTTCCCCATGGCGCGCAAGCTCAAGGCGGTCGCCGCCGGTGGCTCACCCGTCGTCGTGGCCAACGGCGCCGAGGGGGAGCCAGCCAGCAGCAAGGACAAGGTGCTGCTGTCGCTCGTCCCTCATCTCGTGCTGGACGGCCTGCAGCTCGCCTGCCGCGCCGTCGGTGCCACAGAGGCGTACGTGTACGTCCACGAAGGTCCGCTCGTCGCGATGATGAGCTCGATCATCTCGACGCGCGCGGCGCTCGGCATCGACCCCGTGACGCCCAAGCTCGTGTCCGCGCCCGCACGCTTCATCTCCGGGCAGGAGAGCGCGGTCGTGTCGCGGCTGGACGGCGGTCCGGCACTCCCCATGGCGGTCCCGCCTCCGGTCTACCTGAAGGGTGTGCACAAGAGCCCGACGCTCGTTCAGAACGTCGAGACGCTCGCGCACCTCGCCCTGCTCGTCCGGCGCGGCTCGGGGTGGTTCCGGTCAGCGGGTACTGAGGCGGAGCCCGGGACGATGCTGTGCTCTGTCACGGGCGCCGTCGCGCACAAGGGCGTCGTCGAGACACCGGTCGGGACCTCGATCAGTGCCGTCCTCGAGCGGGCCGGTGGAGTCGACGGCGACCTGCAGGCGGTGCTCGTCGGCGGCTACCACGGCGCCTGGCTGCCAGGGAGCGCGGCCCTCGACCTCCCGCTGTCGCTGGCCGGCTTGCGTCCACACGGCGCGACGCCGGGGGCCGGGGTCGTGGTCGCTCTCTCCACGCGAACCTGCGGCCTGGTCGAGACGGCCCGCGTGGTCGACTACCTCGCGGCGCAGTCGGCCCGCCAGTGCGGGCCGTGCCTCAACGGGCTGCCGGCCATGGCGGAGACGCTCGGCCGGCTCGCCCGGAGGGACCGCACTCCTGGGCTGGTCGAACGCGTGCACCAGCTGGCCGGCCTCGTCGAGCGACGCGGCGCCTGCCACCACCCGGACGGCACCGTCCGCTTCGTACGCAGTGCGCTGACGGTCTTCGCCGCCGAGGTCGACCGGCACCTGGCCGGCGGCTGCACGGCGACCGACCGTGCCGCCGTCCTCCCGACGCCGCGTACCCGTGGAGGTGCGTCATGAACCAGACCCTGGCCGTGAACTGGATCGCCTGCGACGGCCGCGGGCTGTGCGCCGAGCTGTTGCCCGAGCGCATCACCCCGGACGAGTGGGGGTTCCCGGTCGTGGACGGGCACCCCATGGGGCCCGACCTGCTGCCGGATGCGCGCCGCGCCGTGGCGGCCTGCCCGACCCTCGCGCTGCGGCTTGCGGCAACCGGCCGGTGAGATCCGCCGGTCGGTGATTCATGGCCGGTACCCATGCCGTCCCCAGGTACCTGTCAGGTAGCGCCCCCATGGTTGCGGGAGCGAGGGGCGCCGTCGATCGGCCGACGCCATGCCTCGGCGGCTTCGAGGAGGATGTTGGATGAGACGGCGCACCTTGGTTGTCAACGGCGTTCTAGCCCTCGCGGTGGTCGGCGCGGGCGCCGGCGCGTACTTCTCCGTGGGCAGCCCGGCGAGCGCGCAGGCCGCGACGACGCGTACGGGAACTGTGGCCAGCGGGACCGTCACGGCGACGGTCTCGGCTAGCGGCAACACCGCGTCGACGACGGCGACCGGAGTGAACTTCGCCAGTACCGGGACCCTGACCGCCATGTACGTGAAAGCCGGCTCGCGCGTCTCGAAGGGCGAGGTCCTGGCTACCATCGACCCGACGTCGGCCGAGGCTACGGTCACGTCGGCCAAGGCTCAGCTCACCGCGGCGCAGGCGCAGCTCACGCAGGCGGACACCGGCCAGACCGCTCAGTCCGCCGAGCGTGACCGGCTGTCGGTCCAGTCCGCCCGGCTGACCGTCTCGAACGCCGTGACCGCGCTTGCCGAGGCGAAGGCGCAGCAGGCGCTCGATGCCGAGCAGCAGGCGCAGGACGTAGCGACGGCTGTCGCGGGCGGCAATGCCACAGCCATCACGCAAGCCAAGCAGCAGCAGGCTCAGTCCGCGCTCAAGGATGCCCAGTCGGTGTCGCAGTCGGCCCAGCAGCTCGCGGCAGCAAGGATCCAGCTCGCCCAGCAGCAGGTCACCGCAGAGACGGACGCGTTGCCACCGTCGGCTGCTTCGGTCGCCCAGGCCCGGTCCTCCGTCGTGTCGGCGGCCGCGTCGCTGACCACGGCCGAGACGGCGCTGGCCGAGACGACGATGCGTGCGCCCGTCGCCGGGACGGTGCTCTCCGTCGCCGCAGCGGTCGGCGACACGGTCTCGAGCTCCACCGGTTCCTCGAACGCGGCCTCGAGCACGTCGTCCAGCGCGGCCTCGAGCGCCTCCTCGACGGCCAGCTCCTCGTCGTCGACNACCGGCTTCGTCGTCCTCACCGACCTGGCCTCGCTGCAGGTGACGGCCGACGTNGCCGAGGCGGATGCGGCGTCCGTCAAGGTCGGCCAAACCGTGTCGATCACGTTCGCCGCGACCGACTCCGTCGTCCAGGGCACCGTCACCGCGGTGTCCATCGAGGGCACCGTCAGCAGCAACGTCGTGCAGTACCCGGTCACTGTGTCCCTCGCGAACGTGCCCGCCGGTGCCAAGCTCGGCGCGAGCGTGAGCCTCGTCATCACGACGGGCAGCAAGGACGGCGTCCTGTACGTGCCGAGCTCGGCCGTCACGACGCTCGGCAGCACCCACACGGTGACCGTCGTCGCGGGCGGCAAGAACTCGGTCGTCCCCGTACAGATCGGCCTGGTGGGCAACAGCACCACCGAGATCACCAGCGGCCTCACCGAGGGCGAGAGCGTCGTCCTTTCCTCGACGACGGCCACCGGCACGACGACGGGCGGGTTCCCGTCGCTGGGCGGCGGCCTGGGTGGCGGGCTCGGCGGCGGCCTCGGGGGTAGCCGATGACCCTGACGGGCGTACCGATCAGCCGACCGGTGATCGCGCTGGCTCGCGTGACCAAGACCTACGGCTCCGGTGACACCGAGGTGCATGCCGTCGCCGGCGTCGACCTCGTTGTCGAGCGCGGCGAATACGTCGCCATCATGGGCGCCTCGGGCTCTGGCAAGTCCACGCTGATGAACATCATCGGCTGCCTCGACGCGCCGACCCGAGGTCGCTACCGGCTGGACGGCGTCGACGTCCGCAGGATCGCCGAGCACCAGCAGTCCAAGGTGCGCAACCGCAAGATCGGCTTCATCTTCCAGTCGTTCAACCTGATCCCGCGGACCACCGCGCTGGCGAACGTCGAGCTGCCGCTCGCCTACGCGGGCGTCAAGCCGGCGGAGCGCCGCCGCAGGGCACTTGCCGCCCTCGACCGGGTCGGGCTGGGCGACCGGGTCGGGCACCTCCCGTCGGAGCTGTCCGGCGGTCAGCAGCAGCGGGTCGCGCTGGCCCGTGCGATCGTCACCGATCCCGTGCTGCTGCTCGCCGACGAGCCGACCGGCGCGCTCGACTCGCGCAGCACCGAAGGTGTGCTCGAGCTGTTCGCCGAGCTGAACGCAGCGGGCCGGACCGTCGTCGTCATCACGCACGAGGACGACGTCGCAGCGCACGCCAGCCGGGTCGTACGGATGCGGGACGGGCTCGTGGTCAGCGACACCCGGCGGGCGGCGGCCCCGTGAGCCTGACCGAGAGCGCCCGCTTCGCCGTGCGCGGTGTGAGTGCCAACAAGCTGCGGTCCTCGTTGACCACGCTCGGCATCCTCATCGGGGTCGCCGCGGTCATCATCCTGGTGGCGGTCGGTACCGGATCGAGCGCGGCGATCCAGACGTCGATCAGCAAGCTGGGGAGCAACACCCTGACGGTCAACGCGTCCCAGGGCGGCACCGGAGGACGCGGAGGTGGCGGGGTGGGCGGCTTCGGCGGCTTCGGCGGCGCGGGAGGCGGAGCCAGGCCCGGAGGCACAGGCTTCGGCGGTGCCAGCTCCACCACGGTCAGTTCCGGCACGCAGATCCGCAGCGCGACGCTGACCCTCGACGACGCCCAGGCGCTGACCGACAAGGCCCAGGCGCCGGACGTGCAGTCGGTGGCGCCGGTGGTCAGCGTCTCCTCTGTCGTCGCCACGTACGCGGGAGCGAAGCACACGGTGTCGACGTTCACCGGTACCTCGCCCAGCTACCTGGTCAACGACGACGACTCGGTCCAGGCCGGCGTCCCGTTCAGCAACGCCGACTACTCGGCGCACCGCCGCGTGGCGCTGCTCGGCGTCACGGTCGCCAAGGACCTCGTCGGCGGTACCGGCCTGTCGGCGGTGGGGAAGACGGTGCAGTTCAACGGCATCGGGTTCCAGGTCGTGGGCATCCTCGCCGCCAAGGGCAGCACCGGACCGCAGGACCAGGACGACCGGGTCATCGCGCCGCTCTCGTCGGTACGGGACACCCTGGCCGGGTATGGGTCGCTGGGCAGCATCTCGGTCAAGGCGAAGTCGGCTGCGACGGTGGCCGCCGCCACGAACGAGGTGGAGGCGATCCTGAACGGGCGGCACCACGTGACCACGGCGACCGCCGACTACACGGTCTTCTCGGCGTCGTCGATCCTGTCGGCCGCCACGTCGAGCACCCAGACCTTCACGGTGCTGCTCGCCTCGGTGGCCGCGATCAGCCTGCTGGTGGGCGGCATCGGCGTCATGAACATCATGCTGGTCACCGTCACCGAGCGGACGCGAGAGATCGGCATCCGCAAGGCCATCGGCGCCGGCAAGGGCGACATCGTCGGCCAGTTCCTCATCGAGGCCGTGCTGCTGTCCCTGTTCGGCGGCGTCGTCGGGGTCCTCGTCGGGCTGGTCGGGTCGCGTTTCACCATCGTTGGCGTGCAGCCGGTCGTCGCCCCGTACTCGGTCGGCCTGGCCTTCGGTGTCGCGGTCGCCGTCGGTCTGTTCTTCGGGCTCTATCCGGCGAGCCGCGCCGCATCCCTGCGTCCTATCGACGCCCTTCGGTACGAGTGATCGGAGCCCGCAGATGAGCAGCACCAACCTGGACGAGATGTTCGAGCCGAAGGGTGCCGACCCGGTGTCGAACGATGACGCGGGCGGCGCCGAGGACTTCGACGACCTCGAGCTCGAGCCGATGGCCAAGCGCCGGCTGCATCCGCTGACCGGTGCGCTGCTGCTCGCACTGTTCGGGATCGCCGCCTTCGCCGGTGGGGTCGCCGTCCAGAAGAGCCATGGCACGGCCGCGGCCTCGGGTGTCCCTACCGGGTTCCCCGCAGCGCTGGCAGGCGGCTTCGGAAACCTCGGCGGCCCCGCGGGTGCCGCCGGCGCGACCGGCTCGACGTCCTCCTCGTCCGCTGCGTCCGCCGCAGTCATCGGCCAGGTGGTGTCGATCAGCGGGAGCACGCTGACGGTCCGGAACTTCGGCGGCAAGACGGTGATCGTCCACCTGCCGGCCGGGACGACAGTGAGCCGGACCACGTCGGTGCCGCTGAGCACCCTGGTAGCGGGCTCGACGGTGACCGTTGCCGGGACGACCGGCAGCGACGGCAGCGTGACGGCTACCGCAGTGACCACCCGGGGTACGGGCTGATGCCCAGACCCCGTCCGACCCCGTTCGACCTGGCCAATCGAAGGAATCCCATGCCCCGCACCCGTTCGACCCGTACCGCCGCAGCAGCTGTAGCCGCCTTCGCCAGCACTGCCGTTCTCGCCGGGTGCGGGGGCGGCACGTCGACCGGTTCGACCGCGGCGGCGACCGCGGCGGCATCCTCGGCGGCACCATCCGGCCAGCCCGGTGGGGCACGGGGCGGGTTCGATGCCGCCACGCTGCAGAAGCTGACCCAGTGCCTCGCCGCAGCCGGGATCACCGTCCCGTCGTTCTCCGCGCGGCCCCGTCCGAGCGGCGTACCGACGGGCCTGCCCAGCGGCATCCCCAGCGGGGTGCGTCCCAGTGGTGCTCCCACAGGCGGTCCGGGTGCCGGCTTCGGTGGCGGTCCGGGAGGGGCCGGCTCCGTCCTCGGGAGCGCGGCCGCTCAGGCGGCGCTGAAGGCCTGCGGGATCACGTTGCCCGGGCGGCCAGGGGCTTCAGCGGCTCCGACCGGATGACCGGCTGACGGGATAACCGGCTGGCCGTGACGGGACTGACGAGGCGCCCGAGCCGCCGGTCAGGTCTCGCCGCCGATGTCGTTGGCGTAGGCCTCCCACATCAGGTCCGACCCCCGCTGGCGGTGCCGGATCAGCCGGAAGAGCAGGTCCGTGGCGCTCTCGCGGATGTCCGCTATGTCGTCGTCGACCTTCGCGGCCTGGACGAGCCGGCCGCAGTGGTCGAGCAGCTTGTTGATGACCTCGTGGTCGTAGCGCAGCTGGTCGACCGCGCGGGCCAGGCGCGGGGCGGTCGCCACGACGTCGTCGTAGACGCCGTCGGCACCTTCGGTGACGGTCACGTGCTCGGCGAAGTCGCTCGCCAGCTGGTCGAGGCGGCTCTTCACCAGGTGCGTCCAGCTCTCGATCCGCCCGGGGGTGGGCGCGGCCAGCGCCGTCTCGAGGCGGCCGATCGCCTCCCGGAGCTCGGCCCGGCGTCGACGCACCTCGTCGAGCGCGATCTGGCTGGCGGTGGTCTCGTCCTGCATGGTCGCCTCCGTGCGTACGCCGTCCGTAGCCATGCCTGCCGATGCTCTGCGCAGGTCTCGATGATGCGGCCGACGACGCGGAAAGGGAAGAAGCCGACGAGGCTGGACTGGCATGTCCAGCCTCGTCGGCCTGCCCCCCGATGGGCCTGACCACGGATGATCGGGCCTCGCGGTCCCCTGGTTGGGCCCACTATAAACTGGTAGACCGCCAGGAAACTAGACCTTGGACCCGCGAATGTCTGCGGGCCCCGCAGGTGCCCTCAGCGGGTCAGGCCGGCAGGCCGAGCTCGCGCTTGAGCAGGCCCAGGACCAGGGCTCGGACGCGGGAGGGCGTCGTTCCGGGCACGCCGGCCACGCACTCGATCGCCAGCCCGTCCAGGGCAGCGGCCGTGATCGTCGCGGTCTCGGTCGCGGACCGCACGGTGAACTCGCCGGCGTCGGCCCCCGCCTGGATCACCGATGCGAGGGTGGCCTTGAACCGGCGCGCGCTCCACTCGAGCACGGCCTTCACGTCGGAGTCGTAGGGCGCCTGGTCGAAGGCGGCCAGCCAGATCTGCCACTCGGGGTCGCCCACCCCCGACGGGATGGACTCGCCGATCGCCTTGGCGACCCGCTGCCAGTGCGTACGAGCCCCCTTCGTCGACCGGACGACGTTGCCTGCGGCGCGGTCCTCGACGTGCTCGAGGGCCGCCAGGAAGAGCTTCTTCTTCGTACCGAAGTGATAGCTCAGCCGGGCCGGGCTCATGCCGGTCTCGACGGCGATGCTGCGCAAGGTGATGGCCTCGTAGCCACGACTCGCGACGGCGGCGACGAACGCGTCCAGCATCCGGGCCCGCTCGAGGTCGCTCAGCGGTGGCCGCCCCGGTCGCGCAGCACTCCCAGGGGATGCCTTGGTCATCCGTGGATCGTACGGCCCCGCCGCCGCCCTCGGACTCAGCCGTTCAGGGCCTGCTGGACGTCCCAGACGTGGTGGTTGAGGTCGTGCAGCAGGTACCGCCCCAGGCTGCCCACGGTGAACGTCGGTCCGTCGCTGCGCCGCCCGGTACGCGCCAGCCCCTCGGCGTCGACCCAGTCGTACAGCACCGCGAGCCGCTCGGCGTTGGTCATGATCTGGGCGCCGACGACGGCGGGGGTGACCTCTCCGTACGGCACCTCGGCCGCGGTGGTGTCGGGGTCCCAGTCGGCGAACTCGGGGTCGTCCTCGGCGAGCATCCGGCTCGTCCGAACGGAGTACAGCGCGAGGACGTCGCGCACGTGCTCGCCGTACTCGGTCGGCGACCAAGTCGTCGGCGTCGGCCGGACCCTTACCGCTGGATCGGCGGCATGCCCGGCCAGCAGCACCTGCCAGCGCCGCCCGGTATCACGTACCAGGGTGGCGAGCTGTGCCTCCGGCAGGTCCCGGACGTCGTAGCCGCACTCGGCACAGGTCTCGTCGAGCACGAACGTCCAGTCGCGACCGTCGCCCACGGCGGGCCTCCCTTGCGTCGTAGCGGTCCTTGAGGTGCCGAGCCGTTCAGGTGATTCAGGTCCTGAGCCAGGCGGCCGACCCGCCGGGCAGCATGCCGCTGTCCACCGGCGCGCTTGCCAGCACGACGCCGCCCCACTCGTCCGGCAGCTCGAGCGCCTGGCCGCCGAAGACGACGACGCAGGTCGAGGTGCCGCGGCGGAACGCCATCGCGTCGACGCGCCCTTCGACGTGCAGCCACGTCAGTGCCGCCGCCGGGCCGGAGAAGTACGGTCGCCGCAGCTCGAGCGCCCGCCGGTAGAGGCTGAGGAACGAGTGCGCCTCGGTGAGCTCGAGGTCGACGGAGTAGCGGGTGAACCACTCCGGCTGGGGCAGCCAGGGCGCAGCGGGATCGTCGGTGAGCGAGAAGCCGAACGAGGGCTGGTCGTGCTCCCAGGGCAGCGGTACCCGGCAGCCGTCGCGGCCCAGCTGGCTGCCTCCGCTCCGTACGACGACCGGGTCCTGCCGCGCAGACATCGGGAGGTCGAGCACCTCGGGCAGGCCGAGCTCCTCGCCCTGGTAGAGGTAGACGGAGCCGGGCAGGGCCAGCAGCATCAGGATCGCCGCGCGCGCGTAGCGCTGGCCCTGGGCGAGGTCGACCGGCCCCCGGAACCGGGTGCTGGCTGCCGGGTCCTCGTTGTCGGCCACCACGTGCGACTGGTCCTGGCCGTAGCGCGTGACGGTCCGGTGAACGTCGTGGTTGGACAGGGTCCACGTCACCGCGGCGCCGACCTCGGCGATGTGCTCGAGGCCGCGCTCGATGGCGAGGCGGACGTCGCCGGCCCGGAACGGCTGGGTGAGCAAGGGGAAGTAGAAGGCCTGCGGCAGCTCGTCAGGACGCACGTACTTGGCGAGATCCTCGACGTCGCGTACCCAGATCTCGCCGACCAGCGTCAGGTCGCGCCCTTCGTACGAGTCGGCCACCCGCCGCCAGCGCCGGTAGACGTCGTGGACGTCCGGATGGTTCCAGAACGGGGAGGCGGTCCCCACGTCGGTCAGAGGGTCCCAGTCGGGCAGCGCAGGGTCCTTGAGCAGGCCGTGCGCCACGTCGATGCGGAACCCGTCGACGCCTCGGTCGAACCAGAACCGCAGCACGTCCTCGAACAGGTCGCCGACGTCCGGGTTTCGCCAGTTGAAGTCGGGCTGTCCCACGTCGAACAGGTGGAGGTACCACTGCCCTGGGGTTCCGTCGCTCCCGGTCACCCGCGTCCATGCCCGCCCGCCGAACACCGACCGCCAGTTGTTGGGCGGCTCGTCGCCGCCGGGCCCGCGTCCGTCGCGGAACAGGAAGCGGTCGCGCTCCGGCGAGCCGGGCGGGGTCGAGAGCGCGGCCTGGAACCACGGGTGCCGGCTCGAGCAGTGGTTGGGGACGAGGTCGAGCAGCAGCCGTAGGCCCCGCTCGTGCGCGTCGGCCAGCAAGGTGTCGAACTCGGCGAGGTCGCCGTAGGCCGGCTCGATGTCGGTGTAGTCCGCGACGTCGTAGCCGTGGTCGGCCTGCGGCGAGGGGAAGCACGGGTTGAGCCACAGCCCGTCGACGCCGAGGTCCTGCAGGTGGTCCAGCCGCGCGCGGAGGCCGGCNAGGTCGCCGATCCCGTCGCCGTCGGCGTCGGAGAACGAGCGGACGTAGACCTGGTAGACGACGGCGTCGCGCCACCAGGCGGGCTTGCCCGGACCGGCTGCTGGGTCGGTGAAGGCCGACGGGGCAGTCATGGAATCTCCTTCGCACTCGCGTGCGGACTACCTTTCCATGAACTGCCCCGCCGGTTCGGCTGCCCCTCGGGAGGTCAGCCGGCTCAGGGGGCCGACGCGCTTACCAGGCGCGGCCCGCGCGATCCACCCCGGTAGGTACGAGGTGTGCGCCGTCGAGGCGGTAACGCGTCATCGTGGTCAGCACGGGCGCGTAGACGTGGATGCTGACGGCGGGCTCCGCGCTCTGGTTGAGCATCTCGTGCCGGTGGTGGGCGCCGAACGGACGGACCCGACCTCGGACGAGATCGCGGTGCTCGACCGGGCTGGTCTCGGAGCCGACGACGATGCTCTCGGAGAGCACGCCCCGGACGACGACGACCGCGCCTGCGCTGCCGCCGTGGTCGTGCCACCCGGTCCGCTGACCAGGCAGCCAGGTCAGCAGCCAGGTCAGCAGCCAGGTCAGCAGCCAGGTCAGCAGCCAGGTCAGCAGCCAGGCCTCGAACCCGCCGGGGATCGCCAGGCGTTGCGGGATGCGCGCGTAGAAGCGCTGGTCGGCGTCGAACTGCACCAGGGACTGCCAGCTGCCCGGCCGGGACGCGAGGCCGTGTGCGGCGCGGGCGAGCAGGACGCTGGTCGTGGGTGCCGCGGTCTCGCGGCGGAGGGCAAGGGTGGACATGCGAGGGTCTCTCGTTCATTGTCTGTAAAACCTACCGGAACACTAGGAAAGTACTCGATCCCCAAGGAGCCCGTCAACGCGGGTGTACACCTGTACCCCGGACTGGTGCGGCGAGAGGAGCGGGTGGATGCGGCTGGACCGGTGGTTGTCCGAGGCGGTCGCTGCGCACGAGGCCTGGTTGTCGACCTACGGCGCGCATGTCGCCCACCCGGTGAGCGAGGTCTCCGACGAGCGGCTGGCCGGACCGTTCGCCGAGCTCGTCCTGCGCATGCGTGACAACTACCCCTTCGNGCACCCCGTCTACGCGGGGCAGATGGTGAAGCCGCCGCACCCGGTCGCCATGGTCGGCTACCTCGCCGCGATGCAGGTCAACCCGAACAACCACGCGCTCGACGGCGGGCCGGCGACCGCCGCGATGGAGAAGGAGGTCGTGGCGCAGCTGGCCGGGATGTTCGGCTTCGCCGACCACCTCGGCCATCTCACGTCCAGCGGCACCATCGCGAACCTCGAGGCGCTGTACGTCGCCCGCGAGACGCACCCCTCGCTCGGCATCGCGTACAGCGCCGACGCGCACTACACCCACGCGCGGATGTGTCGGGTCCTGGGTGTGGAGGGGCATCTCGTCTCGGTCGACGCCGGCGGCCGGATGGACCTTGCCGCCCTCGAGACCGTCCTGGCGGGGGGACGCGTCGGGACCGTCGTGGTGACCGCCGGTACGACCGGTCTCGGCGCCGTCGACCCGATCGACCAGGTGCTGGCGCTCAGCGGGCGGTACGGCGTGCGCGTCCACGTCGACGCTGCGTACGGCGGCTTCTTCCGGCTGCTCGCCGGCGACGTGGGGGCCGGCATCGCGGCCGCGCCGTGGCAGGCGATCGCGTCCTGCGACTCCGTCGTCGTCGACCCGCACAAGCACGGGCTCCAGCCCTACGGGTGCGGTGCGGTGCTGTTCGCCGACCCCTCCGTGGGGCGGTTCTACGACCACGACTCCCCGTACACGTACTTCACCTCCGACGAGATGCACCTCGGCGAGATCTCGCTGGAGTGCTCGAGGGCGGGCGCGGCCGCTGCGGCGCTGTGGCTGACGCTGCAGGTCTTCCCGCTCACGGCCGACGGGCTGGGTGCCGTGCTGCGACCCGGCCGGCTGGCCGCCTCGAGGTGGGCCGAGCTGATCGACGGCTCCGACCTCCTGGACCTGTACCAGCCGCCCGAGCTCGACATCGTCACCTACCTCCCGCGGGTCCCGGCCGGTGGCGCGGCCGGTCCTGCCCTCCCCGCCCTCTCTGCCGTCGACCGGGTCAGCGGAGCGGTCATGACCAAGGGCATGGCCGACCGCAGCGCCTACCTCGCGACCTACTCGGTTGCCGGGGCCGCGCTCGCCCGACGGGGGCACCGGGTGATCAACGATGTTGATCGAGGTCGTATCCTGCGCAGCGTGCTGATGAAACCCGAGGCAGAGCTGACCATCGAGGGCCTGCACCGCCAGGTCGAGACCCTCACCGCCGCCGCGCTCCGCGAGGAGGACTGCTGATGCCGGTCGACAACGCGTCTGCGACGGTGGTCGTTGCGGCGCCCTTCGACGACGTGCTCGCCGCCGTCCGCGACGTGGCCAGCCAGGTCGACTGGGTCAAGGAGATCACCGCGGCCGAGCTGCTCGAGGAGTACGAGGACGGCACGCCGGCGACAGCAAGCTTCGAGATGACCACGAATCTCGGCGCGGACGCGTACTCCTTGGAGTACGAGCACGCCCACGACTCGATGCGCTGGACCATGGTCCAGGGGACGATGCAGAAGGCCCAGAACGGTGCCTACCTCCTGCGCGACCTTGGCGACGGCCAGACCGAGGTGACGCTCGAGCTCGAGGTCGACCACTCGATCTCCGCTCCCGGGTTCCTGCGCAAGATGATCTTCAAGGGGGTCGTGGACGGCAACCTCGCCAGTCTCAAGGCCTACGTCGAGCGCTAGGTCGGACCAGTCCGTGTGGGGCCAGGCCCAGGCCTGGCCCCACACGGACAAGTCGGTGGCTAGCTGAAGATCTGCTTGAGGGCCACGCCGACCGCGAGGAGCACGGCGAACCAGCGCAGCAGGGCGTCGGGCAGCTGCCGCCCGTAGCGCCCGCCGACGAAGCCGCCGACGAAGCTGCTGACCATCAGCAGGGGCACGAGGGCCCAGTCGGGGTGGGCGAGGAATGCGAACAGGATCGCCGCGGCCAGGTTGACGATCGCGGCGATGACGTTCTTGACCCCGTTGGCCGCCTGGATCCCGCCGAGGAGCACGCCGAACAACGCCAGCAGCAGGACGCCCTGCGCCGCGCCGAAGTACCCGCCGTAGACGGCGACCAGGTAGACGGCGACCAGGAGCAGCGGGCTTGCGCGACGCTCGCCGGGCGCGGCGACCGCGCGGCCGCGGGCCAGCCGCGCGGTGATGTACGGCTGGAGGGCGACGAGGGCGGCTGCGACGAGCAGCAGCAGGGGAACCACGGCCGAGTAGCTCTTGGCCGGCAGGACGAGGACCAGTGTCGCTCCGGTGAGGCCGCCGGCGAGCGCCGGCAGCGCGACCTGTCGCAGGATCGGCCGGATGTCCCGGAGCTGGTCGCGGTAGCCGTACGCTCCGGCGAGCGACCCGGGGACCAGACCGAGGGTGTTGGTCACGTTGGCGGTCACCGGAGGCAGCCCGATCGCCAGGAGTGCTGGGAACGTGATCAGCGTCCCGGCGCCCACGACGGCGTTCATCCCGCCCGCGACGAAGCCGGCGGCGAGGATCGCCGTCGCGTCCAGGGGGGTCACGCGGTGGAGTCTGCCAGGTGCCTTTGGGCGGGTCGGCTGACGGCGCCCGACCCCGGCCCGCTAGCGTGCGCCGGGTGAGAGTCGTGGTTCCAGTCGAGAGGCGACCCGGTGAGCGCCGGGTCGCGGCCATGCCGGACAGCGTCGTGCGTCTGGTCCGGGCCGGCCTGGACGTCGTCGTCGAGACGGGTGCAGGCGCCCACGCGTTCGTGGCCGACGCCGACTACGTGACGGCCGGCGCGACCATCGCCACCGAGGACGCGCTCGCCGACGCCGACGTCGTGCTGCACGTGTCGCCGCTGTCGGTGGAGCAGGCGGGCCGGCTGCGTCGCGGTGCGGTGACCATGGGCTTCCTGTCCCCGTCGACCAACGCCGAGGGGATCCGAGCGCTGCGCGACGCGGGGACGTCGGCGTTCTCGGTTGAGCTCCTGCCGCGGATCTCGCGGGCACAGTCGATGGACGCGCTGACGTCGCAGGCGCTGGTGTCGGGCTACCGCGCAGCTCTGGTGGCGGCCGACCGGCTGCCNAAGTTNCTGCCCTTGCTGATGACCGCGGCGGGTACCGTCCCGCCGGCTCAGGTCCTCGTGCTGGGCGCCGGCGTCGCCGGTCTGCAGGCGATCGCGACGGCCAAACGGCTCGGTGCGGTGGTGTCGGCGTACGACGTGCGGCCGGCTTCCGCCGACGAGGTGCGGTCGATGGGCGCGAAGTTCGTCGAGCTCGACCTGGAGGCGCTCGAGGGTACGGGTGGCTACGCCAGGGAGATGAGTGACGACAGGGCGACCCGGCAGCGGGAGCTGCTCGCACCGTTCGTGGCCAAGTCCGACGCCGTGATCACCACGGCAGCCGTACCCGGCCGGTCGGCGCCGCTGCTGGTGACCCGGTCGATGGTCGAGGGGATGCGGCCGGGGTCCGTCGTGGTCGACCTCGCGGCCGAGACGGGCGGCAACGTCGAGGGGTCGGTCCCCGGCGAGGAGGTCGTCGTCGGTGGCGTCACGATCTGGGGAGCTCGCGACGTGCCGTCGCAGCTGCCGGTTGACGCGAGCCGGCTGTACGCGCGCAACGTCTCCGACCTGTTGCTGCTGATGACCGCTGACGGTGTCGTCGCACCGGACTGGGAGGACGAGATCGTGGCCGCCTGCTGGGTCACCCGCGAGGGTGCAGTCCGGGAGGGGGTGTCGGTATGAACGGCGGGATGGGCTTGCTCACGGTGTTCGTGCTGGCCGTCTTCGTCGGCTTCGAGGTCGTGTCCAAAGTGTCCACGACGCTGCACACGCCGCTGATGTCGGGGGCCAACGCGATCCACGGCGTCATCCTGGTCGGCTCGATCCTGGTCACCGGCGAGGCGACCGGTGCTGTCGAGGTGACCCTCGGGCTGGCCGCCGTCGTGCTGGCGACGGTCAACATGGTCGGCGGCTTCGTCGTCACCGACCGGATGCTCGAGATGTTCAAGGGCAAGAAGCGATGAGCAAGCAGACGTGGGTCGACCTGGCCTACCTCGTCGCGGCGACCTGCTTCATCCTCGCCCTCAAGGGGCTGTCCTCGCCCAAGAGCGCCCGCAACGGCAACCTGATCGGTGCGGCCGGCGCCACGATCGCCGTCATCACGGTGCTGGTCAGCGCCGATCTCAAGCACCTGCCGCTGATCCTCGCCGCGATCGCGGTCGGCTCGGCCGCGGCCGTGCCGGCAGCCCGGCGGGTACCCATGACCGCCATGCCCCAGCTCGTGGCACTCTTCAACGGTGTCGGCGGCGGAGCTGCCGCGATCGTCGCGTTCCTCGAGCTCAAGTCGACCGGCGGCGGGTTCCCGCTGGTGGCCTCGCTGTTCACCGTCGTCGTCGGGTCGATCTCGTTCAGCGGCTCGGTGGTCACCTTCCTGAAGCTCCAGGAGCTGATCACGACCCGTCCGGTCGTCATCCCTGGGCACCCCGTGCTGTTCGGCGGGTCGCTCCTCGGTGCCTTGGTGCTGGCGGTGGTCGCGTTCGCCAAGGGCGGCGCCGTCGACGCGGCGACCTACTCCGCGATCGGCATGGCCGTCCTCGCGCTCGCTGCTGGTGTGCTCTTCGTCCTGCCCGTGGGCGGCGCCGACGTCCCGATCGTCATCTCGTTGCTGAACGCCTTCACCGGTATCACGGTGGCCGCTTCCGGCTACGTCCTGGACAACGTGCTGCTGCTGATCGCGGGCACCCTGGTCGGTGCATCCGGCACGATCCTCACCCGGCTGATGGCCAAGGCGATGGGCCGGCCGATCACGTCGACGCTGTTCGGTGCGCTGCGCGGCGGGTCGACGGCTGGTTCCACCACGGCCGGTGCCGACCGGCCCGTACGCTCCGCGTCCCCCGACGACGTCGCGATCCTGCTCGCGTACTCCCGCAAGGTGATCATCGTCCCCGGCTACGGGCTCGCCGTCGCCCAGGCGCAGCACACGGTCCGCGAGCTGGCCGACCTGCTCGCCGCGCGCGACGTCGAGGTGCTGTACGGCATCCACCCGGTCGCCGGCCGGATGCCCGGCCACATGAACGTCCTGCTCGCCGAGGCCAACGTGCCGTACGAGCAGCTCAAGGAGATGGACGAGGTCAACCCGCAGTTCGCGACCACGGACGTCGTCCTGGTCATCGGCGCGAACGACGTCGTCAACCCCGCCGCCCGACAGCCGGGCACCCCGATCTCCGGGATGCCGATCCTCGACGTCGACCAGGCACAGAACGTCATCTTCCTCAAGCGCTCCATGCGGCCCGGCTTCGCCGGCATCGACAACGAGCTGCTCTACCAGCCCAACACGTCGCTGCTCTTCGGCGACGCCAAGGACTCCCTCACCAAGGTCGTCTCAGCCCTCAAGAACCTCTAGCGTGGTGGGTCAGACGACGCCGTAGAGGCGGTCGCCGGCGTCGCCGAGGCCGGGGACGATGTACCCCTTGTCGTTGAGCCGCAGGTCGAGGCCGGCCGTCACCACGGTCACGGCGACGTCGCGGGCGCCGAACGTCTCCTCGAGGCGCGCGAGCCCCTCCGGTGCGGCGAGCAGGCAGATCGCGGTCACGTCGTGCGCGCCCCTCGCGAGCAGCAGCTCGATCGTGGCGACGAGGGTGCCGCCCGTGGCCAGCATCGGGTCGAGCACGTAGACCTGGCGGTCGGCGAGGTCTTCGGGCAGCCGGTCGGCGTAGGTCGTCGCCAGCAGGGTCGACTCGTCCCGGACCATCCCCAGGAAGCCCACCTCTGCGGTGGGCATCAGCCGGACCATCCCTTCGAGCATGCCCAGCCCAGCCCGCAGGATGGGGACGACGAGGGGGCGTGGCTGCGCGAGCCGTACGCCGACGGCCGGCCCGACGGGCGTCGTCACGTGGTGCGGGACGGTACGGACGTCACGCGTCGCCTCGTACGCGAGCAGCGTCACGAGCTCGTCGGCGAGCCGTCGGAACGTGGGGGAGTCGGTGCGCTCGTCGCGCAGGGTGGTCAGCTTGTGGGCGATCAGCGGGTGGTCCGCCACGTGGACGCGCATGGCCGGAAGGTTACTGCCCGTGACCGCAAGGGCCGCTATCCCCTGTCGTCAAGGCCGCGGGCATGCCACCATGCCAGCATGGCCGACAGTCGTACGGACGGGACCGCGACCGATTTCGCGGTCGCCGTCTACCGCGAGGACGGCCAGTGGGTGGTGGCGTCGCTGCCGCCGAGCGCGGCCGAGGGGCTCGAGCCGCTCGTGCACGCGCTGCGCCAGCAGCCGGCAGAAGGCGGCACGATCGGCTTGGTCTCGGTGGCCGAGGACTTCTTCGTCGCGCTCCGCGTCTACGGCGACGACGAGCTGATCCTGCTCTCCGACGTCACCGCCGCGCAGGACTGGCCGCTGGCCCGGGAGGTGCTCGACCGGCTCGAGCTGCCGATGCCCGAGGGTGACGACCTCGACCAGGTGCAGCCGGCTGGCGACCTCTCGGCCTTCGCCGACCTCGGCCTCCCGCCGATGGAGGTCGCGATGATCTGCGAGGACCCCGACCTCTACCCTGACGAGATGCTCAGCTCGATCGCGTCCCGGCTCGGGTTCGGCGAGGAGTTCGAGCAGACCCTCGACCAGGTCCTCGGCTGAGCCTCGTCCACAGTCCGGTGCCTCCCTCCTCGTACGACGCTGCGATGCGGCTCGCCCTCGGCGAGGCGACGTCGGCCGCCGACGCGGGTGACGTACCGGTCGGCGCCGTCGTCCTCGACCCGGCCGGGACGGTCGTCGGGCGCGGCCACAACGAGCGCGAGGCCCTCGGCGACCCGACCGCCCACGCCGAGGTGGTCGCGATCAGGGCCGCAGCCGCTGCGCTCGGGCAGTGGCGGCTCGAGGGCTGCACCCTCGTCGTGACGCTCGAGCCGTGCTCGATGTGCGCCGGGGCCATCGTGCTCGCTCGGCTGGCGCGCGTCGTCTTCGGCGCGTACGACCCGAAGGCCGGTGCCGTGGGCTCGATGTGGGACCTGGTGCGCGACCGGCGGCTGAACCATCGGCCCGAGGTCGTCACCGGCGTGCTCGAGGGGGAGTGCGCTGCCGCGCTCACCGGCTGGTTCTACGACCGCCGGTGAGGGGGCGGCGCCTGGCGAGCGGGTCGGCCGTCATCGCCGCTGCTGCGGTCGTGGCGGTGGCCTTCTGGCTGGTCCTCTTCGTCAGGGGCAACCGGTTCCCCATGGTCGACCTCGCCGTCTACCGGGCGGGTGGCCGGGCCGTCCTCGACGGGCGGGCCCTGTACACGATGCATGCCCCCGGGACCGGCCTGCCGTTCACGTACCCGCCGTTCGCGGCTCTGGCGTTCGTCCCCCTTGCGGCGATCGGGGTGGGTCTTGGTCAGCTGCTCTTCAGCGTGGTCAGCCTGCTGGCGCTCGGCCGGGTCGTCTGGGTGGTGGTCGGGCGCGCCCTGCCGCCGACGACGGACGCCGCTCTGCGCTTCAGCGGCGCCGCCGTCGTCGGCGCGCTCGCCCTCTCGTTCGAGCCGGTGCTGTCCACCCTGTCTTTCGGGCAGGTCAACCTGGTGCTGCTGGCCCTGATCGTCGAAGACCTGCTCGGTTCGGTACCGGCCCGCTTCCGTGGCGTGCTCGTCGGCGTCGCGGCGGGGCTCAAGATCACGCCGGCCCTGTTCGTCGTCTACCTGGTGGTGGTCGGCCGGTATCGCGACGCCGCCCGGGCGGTGGCGGGCTTCGCGGTGACGCTGGCGCTCGGGTTCGCGCTGCTGCCGGACGCGTCGTGGCGGTACTGGACCGGCATCGCGTACGACGCCCGGCGGGTCGGCGGTGTCGCGTACGCAGGGAACCAGTCGATCGACGCCGTGCTCATCCGGCTGTCGTCCATCGACGGCGCGCGGCTGGCCTGGCTCGCGGCTGCGGCCGTGGTCACCGTCGTCGCCCTGCTCACCGCTCGGGCGGCGTCTCGTACGGGCCGGGAGGTCGTGGCCGTGACCGTCGTCGGCGTGGCCAGCCTGCTGGCGTCGCCGGTCGCGTGGAACCACCACTGGGTGTGGTCGGCCCTGGTCGTCGCGGTGCTCGGCGCCGACCTGCTGGTCCGCCGCGAGGCGCCGCGCCGGCTCACCCTCGGGCTGCTGGTCCTCGTCGTCGCCGTCTTCGTCTCGCGGATCATCTGGTGGGTCCCGGCCACGCACGACGTCGAGTACCGGTGGCGCGGCTGGCAGCTGGTCGCCGGGAACGCCTACGTCATCGTGGGGCTGCTGTTCCTCGCCTGGGCGACCGCGCTGGTCCGTACGCAGTTCTGGCCGCGGCGCGCGGTCCGGTAACCTACGTCGCGGTGGCGTGTCCGAGCGGCCGAAGGAGCACGCCTCGAAAGCGTGTGAGGGGGCAACCCCTCCGTGGGTTCAAATCCCACCGCCACCGCCACTCGTCGACGGTGTTTCCGCAGGTCACAGGCTTGCGGAGACGCCTTCAGTGTCCTTGATTTGGCCCTCTGGTCACAGAAATGGTCACAGCGGCCGCGATCAGTCCGATTCGCCCGTCAGCAGTGCGGAGACCCGAGCCGCCGCCATGGCCTGCATCTCCATGTCGACGTGCGAGTACGTGTCCAACGTTATGGAGACGTTCGCGTGCCCGAGGCGTTCCTGGACCACCCGCGGATGCACCCCCGCGCGGAGGGCGAGCGTGGCGTGGGTATGCCGAAGATCGTGGAGGCGGATCCGCGGCAAGGAGAGCTTCTGGACCCAACGTCCGAAGTAGTAGGAAAACGTCTTCGGGTGGAGGGGTCGGCCGTCGCCGAGGCAGACCACCAAGTCGCCTTCCTCGTACGCGGCGCCGAGCGCCAGCCTCTCCTTGAGCTGACGAGAGCGGTGCAGTCGAAGAGCCGCGAGCGTCGGCGCGTCGAGCGCCACCTGACGGCGACCCTTGCCCGTCTTCGGTGTCCCCCAGGCCATGCCGGGCAGACCCTTGCGCTGGACATCGGTAGTGATCAAAGTCCGGCTGATCGAGAGACGTTCACCCTCGAAGTCCACATCGGACCAGCGGAGCCCGAGGACCTCGCCGCGTCGCATCCCGGTGGTAGCCAGGAGCCACCATCCGCCGGAGAGCCTGTCCTCCGAGACTCCCGCGAGAAAGTCTCGGAGCTCACCGGCGGTCCACGTCCTCATCTGAGCGGGCGCCGACGGGCGCGGAGGGTCGGCGGCGTCGGCTGGATTCCTGACGAGCAACTGCCAGCGCACGGCGTCCCGAAACGCCCGATGCAGGATCGTCGCCACGTACGCCACCGATCGCGGCGACAGCGGTTTGTGCTCGGCGTCCCCAGCCAGAAGCAATGCGTAGAGAGCGTTCAGATCGGAGGGCTCGACCTGCTGCAGCTTGCGGAGGCCAATCGGGCGGTCGCCCGCGTGCAGCCGGACGTTGCGGCGGTAGGACTCGAAGGTGGCGGGCTTGATCGTGTGCTCGACAGCCGGTAGCCATGTGGCGGTCAAGAAGCTGGCCATCGTTTGCCGCTGCGGCGGCACGAACGCGTTGTCCGCCAGGGAAGTCAAGACCTGGGTCAAGGCCGTCTGAGCTGCGCGCCGGGTCGGGAAGCCACGCCGACGAGTCTGGCGGCGAACTCCGCCGGGTTCGGTCATATCGACTACGAACGCCCAGGAGCCATTCGGAGTCTGTCGCACGCTCCCTCGCCTACCCGTTGTCGACGTCATCGATGCTCCGTTCCTCGAGAGGTTGGGCGGCCGTTGGAGAATGGCAGGGTTCCATCCCCGTGGTCCACAGCGATGAGGGGAAACCGGCGAGGGCGCGGCCCTTGAGACACTCTGGCCGGGATCTCCGACAGCATGGTTGGGCGGTCACCTCAAGCCGACTGTGACTCGGGGGGCGTGGAAGGCGCACTCCCTGGCACGTCGAGAAGCCTGAGCAGAGGGGCGGTGGGGANTTTGATGAGCTTGCCGATCCGTAGGACCGTGGTGGGCCAGGCACCGGTACGAACGAGTTCGTACGCCAGGGATCGGCCGACGCCCAAGACCCGGCCGGCGGTGGAGACGTCGAGGACCGGGGGTAGGGAGAGTAGTTCGTCGTGGGTCATGGTGTGCCTCCTGGGACGTGCTGTCTCGTCGCTGATGCGATCGGGTCCTACTTAGAGGTGTGCGAAAGACCCGGGGAACATGCCAGGTGTCGTCCTAACGTTTCGGTCACGCCCTTCGGAGCCCGATGGATGGTCCTCTACATCGACCGGTCCGGCGTCTGGGTCGGGGGCAACACCCAATACGGGTCGCGGCCGTATCCGCCGCGTCGCGCTGAGGTCGCGGTGGGACGGTCGGCGGAGGCGGTGACCTGGTTGGGGTCGGTGTAGGGACGCTCCGATTGGCGGACCCAGGCTGTGCGTCGGCGTGCGAGGTCGGCTGTGTCGCAGTCGAGGCGGTGCTGGGTGTCGGTGTCGACGACGTGGGTCAGCGCGTCGACGTTGGTGCCGGCTTGGTGGAGCTCGCGGGTGGCGCCGGGCAGGACCGTCTCAGTGGTGAATGACATCGTGGCGGTCAGCGCCTGGCGTCGGCCGCGGGCCCAGCGTGGC
>JGI24140J50213_10000087_pt1 | contig 37842 bp, 37 predicted proteins | sample BarGraIncu00222A_FD_50213 | JGI IMG/M metagenome (IMG submission 50213)
GTCGGGACCGGCGGTGTACTTGCGGCTCATCGTGTCCTCCGGCGGAACTCATAGGGCATCACATGAATGATCAACAAGTAGTCCGGCTCGACCAGGCCGACCACTTCGAGTTCCAGACCTCGGTCGTCCTTGCCGATCCAAACCAACCGGTCCGGGAGGTGCTCGTCTGTCGGGACCGTGATGGGCAGCGTCGTGTTGATCACATGCATGGCGTGGGCCTTGCCGATCCGGTGGCGGCGCGCCGACTGGTGAACCGGACCTTCACTCCTGCATTGTGCGCCACAGAACCTCTCGCAGGCAAGGGGAGACCCGAGTCCGGAGCCGCGCCCCGCGGGCGTCCGCGGACTCTGGCCGTGCTCGGGTGGATGGCTGAGACTGTGTGCCATTTTGTGTGCCACCAGGCCGAATCCAGGGGGATCGGCGTGCATNCACGAATGTTTGATCATGGCACTGACCTGCGACGATGCACTTTCTGGGATTCAGGTGAATGGCTTCACCTCGACTCGTANTGCGTGGGTCCAGGGTTCGACTCCCTGAGGCGGCTCCACCATCGGCTCCACGCATCGGCGAGGGTCAAAGGCTCAAGGGTCCCGAGCTATCTCGTACGGGGTGTGCGGGCCGGCGAGGTGCGGACACGCTCCGTCCGCTTCAGGCGGGCGGCGACAGCAGCCTGCGCCGAGAGTTCTTCTCGGGTGTGGTCCAGCAGGTCCACGAGGATCCGTGAGATGTGCTCGTCGCTGGCCCGGTAGAACGCGAAAGTCCCTTCGCGCCGTACGTCCACCATCCCCGCCATGCGCAGCTTGGCGAGGTGCTGGCTCACACCCGGGGCCTTCGCTCCGACCAGCTCGGCGATCGTCCCGACGTTGGCCTCGTCCTGCATCAGCACCCAGAGGATCTTCAGCCTGGTGTCGTCCGCAAGCAGAGCCAGCGAGTCAGCCGCAGCGCCGGCGACCGCGCCCGTCAAGACGTCAGGGCGTTGCTTGTCTGCGTGCATAAGCAGATGGTCTGGGAGCGGTCCCCTCGTGTCAAGCACCAGACCTCAGGCTCCCGAACGCTTGACATCGCCCGAGCCCAGAGAGGACGCTATCTGCGTAGGCACGCAGATAAGCAGGGCTCTTCGATGGCTCGTGCCCTGCGTGCTGCGACAGGAGCTCCGCATGTGGAGGAGGCTGAGGGGAGCGATGGTGGGCTGGTGGGAGCGCTTGCGCGACGGCCGGCAGATGCTGTCGTTCGCTGCCGGGCTGGCCCTGCTGCTGGTCGGGGCGGGAGCCGCCGTAGGTGGCCACAGCGGTGTGGCCGCCCTGCTGTGGACCGTCGGCACGCTGCTCGGCCTGGGGATGTCCTTGGTGACGACGGTCGCCGCGGTACGGCGTCGGCAGCCGAGCGTCGACGTCATCGCTCTGCTCGCCCTGGTCGGTGCCCTGCTGGTCGACGAGCCGTTCGCTGGAGCCGTGATCACGGTGATGCTCGCCACTGGCGTGCTGCTCGAGGCCCGGGCCGCCGCGAGGGCTAACCGGGAGCTCAGCCTCCTTGTCGCCCGGGCGCCCCGGACGGCGCGCCGGCAAGACGGCGACACCCTGATGGCTGTACCGGTCGACGAGGTCGTGCGGGGCGACCGGCTCCTGGTCGGCCCCGGTGAGGTCGTCCCGGTGGACGGCCGTCTGGTGCAGGCCGGCGTCTTCGACGAGTCGGCGCTCACGGGCGAGCCGATGCCCGTCGAGCGCCGCGCCGGCGACGACGTTCGCAGCGGGGTGGTCAACTCTGGCGGTCCGGTGGACATGGTCGCCACCGCGACCGCGCGGGAGTCCAGCTACGCGGGTGTCCTGCGTCTCGTCGAGCAGGCGCAGGCGTCGTCCGCCCCCATCGTGCGCGCAGCCGACCGGATCGCCCTCGTGTTCGTCCCGGTGACCCTGGCGCTCGCCGGCGCCGCGTGGCTGCTCAGTGGTGATGCGGTTCGAGCGGTGGCCGTCCTGGTGGTCGCCACGCCGTGCCCGCTGCTGCTCGCAGCGCCGATCGCCATCATGTCCGGCTTGTCCCGCGCCGCGCGGATCGGCGTCATCGTCAAGGGTGGCGGCGCGCTCGAGCGCCTCGCCCGCGGGCGGGTGATGCTGTTCGACAAGACGGGGACGCTGACCAAGGGAGCCCCGGTCCTGACCGAGGTGATCACGTCCGGCGCCATCGGCGCGGATGACCTTCTCGCCCTCGCGGCGTCGCTCGACCAGGTCTCGCCGCACGTCCTCGCGACCGCTCTGGTCACTGCCGCTCGGACCCGCGAGCTCACGCTGCAGCTGCCGGAGCGGGTCAGCGAGGTACCCGGCTACGGTCTGGAGGGCACCGTCTCCGGACATCGGGTCAGGCTCGGGAAGGCGGCATGGATCGTGCCGGGACCCTCGCCCACCTGGGTGCGCCAGGCCAGACGGCGCGCCAGCCTCGACGGGTCCCTGACCGTCTACGCGTCGGTCGACGACGAACCGGCAGGAGTGTTCCTGCTCGACGACCTGATCCGTCCCGACGCTGCGCGGATGATCCGTTCGCTGCGATCCGCCGGAATCAGCCGTACGGTCCTGGTCACGGGGGATCGGGCGGACGTCGCGGAGTCCGTGGGCCGCATCGTCGGCGTGGACGCCGTCCAGGCCGACTGCGACCCGGCCGCCAAGCTGGCCGTCGTCGCGGACGAGGCGCGCAACGGCCCGACCATCATGGTCGGCGACGGCGTCAACGACGCCCCCGCGCTGGCAGCGGCCGGGGTCGGGGTCGCGCTGGCGGCCAGAGGTGCCACGGCGTCGTCGGAGACCGCCGACGTCGTCCTGACGGTCGACCGCATCGACGCCCTCGCCGATGCGATCGCGATCTCCCGCCGGGCGCATGCGATCGCCATGCAGAGCGCCGTGATCGGGATGGGACTCTCGCTGCTGGCCATGCTGGCCGCAGCGGCCGGCCTGCTGCCACCCGCGGCTGGCGCGCTCCTGCAGGAAGTGATCGACGTGCTGGCCATCGCCGTGGCCCTTCGCGCGCTCCTCCCGCCTCCCGCGAGCGGCCTGACGCCCACCCTTTCGCCGGTCGACGCCGACCTGGCCAGGAGGTTGAAGGCCGAGCACATGGCCCTCAAGCCGATCGTGGAGCAGGTCCGCTCCGCGGCTGACGCCCTGACCGGCGACCCGTGCGACCTCACGCGTACCCGGGAGCTCCTGCACCGTCTGGAGACGGAGACCATCCCGCACGAGCGCGCCGAGCAGCAGGACCTCTACCCGGCCCTGGCCCGTGCCCTGGGCGGGTCCGACCCGACCGGCACGCTCAGCCGCAGCCATGCCGAGATCGAGCACCAGGTGTCCAGGCTCCGTCGGATCCTTGACGAGCTGGCTGAGACGCCCGCGGAGGCGGAGGACGTCGTCGAGCTGAGACGCCTGCTCTACGGGCTCTACGCCGTCCTTCGCCTGCACAACGCGCAAGAGGAAGAAGCCGCCTTCAGCCTCGTCCCCGAGACGGCCCCGTCGCCTGCTGGCTCGCGCTGACGTTCCTGGATCCAGCACTGAGGACCTTGGACCCCTGCGCGCGGGGGCTCTGGGTGCCAGCATTGAACGGATGAACGTCGTCGACCTGCTGCACGGGTTCGCCAACCTGGCCGCGGACAACCCGTTGCTGCTGCTGTTCACGTTGGTGGCCCTGGGCAGCGTGCTCGGGACGATCCGTTGGCGGGGCTTCTCCCTCGGTCCCGCGGCGGTGCTCTTCGTGGCTCTCGCCTTCTCGGCGTACGACGAGAGGCTCAAGCTGCCGCTCACGGTGGGGCAGCTCGGACTCGCACTGTTCGCGTACACGATCGGCGTGGCTGCTGGGCCGTCGTTCTTCGGCACCCTGCGCAGCGGTGGCCGCTCCTTGGTCCTCGTCGTCGCGCTGCTGGTGATGGCGGCGCTCGTGACCCTCGGCGTCGGGCACCTGCTCGGCCTGCGCGGTCCGGTGCTCTCGGGTGTCTACGCGGGTTCGCTCACCAACACCCCCGCGCTGGCCGCGAGCCTCGAGCAGCTCAAGTCGTCCGCCCCGACGGTGGGCTACTCGGTCACGTACCTGTTCGGCGTCCTCGGCATGCTGGTGGCGGCGGGTGTGAGCCTGCGCACCCGGGTCCGCCCGCACCGGTCGGCCGCGCCAGAAGATTCACACGCCGTCGCATCGGCAAGCTCGACCGAAGAGTCCCCCCACCTCGAGCAGCGGACGGTCCGCGTCGATGTCGATGGGCTGCCGTCCCTGGCCGCTCTCGAGGAGCGGTACGAGAACAAGGTGGTCTTCTCACGCGTCATGCGCGGCGACGTCCCTGGCCACCCGGGCACGGTCGAGGTGGCCTCCGACAACGTCACGCCGGTGGCGGGCGATATCCTCAGCGTCGTCGGCGACGCAGGCGTCCTGCTGCGGGTGGCCGGGGACCTCGGGCACCCCTCGAGCGTCCCGCTGGTCCTGGACCGCTCGCAGCTCGACTCTCGCCGCATCACCGTCTCGAACCGGGCGGTGGCCGGCCACAGCCTCGAGCAGCTGAGGATGCCTCGGCGGTTCGGGGTGACCGCCACACGGGTGCGTCGCGGCGACATCGACCTGCTCGCCACCGACGACCTCGTCCTCCAGCTCGGCGACCGGGTCCGCGTGGTGGCCCGCCGGGACCAGATGGAGCAGGTGGCCGCGTTCCTCGGTGACTCCGAGCGCGGTGCCTCCGACCTCAACCCGGTCGGTCTGGGTCTGGGACTGAGCCTCGGGCTCCTGGTCGGTCTGCTCACGGTGCCTACTCCGGGCGGAGGAAGCTTCGCGCTCGGCGTGGCAGGTGGGCCCCTGCTCGTCGGGCTGGTGCTCGGCCGGCTGCAACGAACCGGCCGCGTCCTGTGGACGATCCCGTACCAGGCCTCCACCGCCGTGAACCAGCTCGGGATGCTGCTGTTCCTCGCCTACGCCGGGTCCAACGCCGGCCATGCCCTGTCGCAGGCGCTGGCAACGGATGAAGGCCCACGCCTGCTCGCAGTCGGTGTCGTCGTCACCGGCCTGACCGCGACCTTGATGCTGTTCGCCGGTCCACGGCTGGCGGGGGTTGCCGGCGCGCGGCTGGCCGGCCAGGTGGCCGCGCTCGAGACGCAACCGGCTGTCCTGGCCTACGCGAACGAGCGCTCCGGCGGTGACCCTCGAGTCAATCTCGGGTACGCGTTGGTCTATCCCGTGGCGATGATCGTCAAGGTGGTCCTTGCGCCGATCCTGGGCACCATCCCCTGATCCAGCGACGTCGAGACCGGAGCAAGAGTCGAACGGCCCTGGCCCGCTCCGGACGATGCGGGATCATGGCTGCATGAGGCGTCCGCGCCGTGCTCGATGGGCTCTCGTGACTGCCGTGGTCACCGGCGGCGCGCTGCTGGCCGCCTGCTCCTCGACGCCGGTCGCCGGGCCGTCCACGGTCCCCACGCAGCAGCCGACGTCCGCGTCGCCCTCCGCGTCCTCGTCGCCGACCGCGACGCCGAGCGCGTCTCCGTCGTCCGCGCACTCGGCTTCGGCCACCCCTCGGCCCAGCAGGTCCGCGACGCACCCGGTGCCCGTCGTACCCGTCGGGGGCGCGTACGTCACGTCCGTCCCGATCCCGAAGGGCTGCTTCACGGTCGGGCCGGCCATCGTCGGGGTCAAGGTCTACCTGGTGCAGAAGGCGTTGCACCTGGTGGGGCACGGGGAGCAGTACGACGCGGCGACCACGGCAGCCGTCCGGGCCTTCCAGGGCGCTCATGCCCTACCGGTCACTGGGCTCGTCGACTCGCGCACGTGGACCGCCCTGGGCACCGGCTACCCGTTCTGCATCGACCAGTACACGCAGCAGCCCGTGGTGGCGCGCGGCGCCTCGGCGTCGGCCCGGATCGAGGCGATGATCGCGTACGCGACGCACCGGGTCGGGACCGTCTACATGTGGGGCGGCGCCGGACCGATCGGCTACGACTGCTCGGGCATGGTGATCCAGGCCATGTACGCCGGCGGCCGGGTCGTCGCGGGCCTGACCACGGACCGCCACATCCAGGCCGACTTCGCCACGACGAACTACCTCTACGCCTCGCGCCTCATGCGAGTGCCCTTCTCGCAGCGCCGGCGCGGCGACCTGGTGTTCTTCGGCTCGTCCCTCACGCACATGGCCATCTACCTGGGGAACGGGCAGATCGTCGAGGCCGTCCGCCCGGTGATCCGGATCGCCTCCCTGTACGCCGACGGCCTGTCGATCCAGCCGTACGTCCTGCGACCGTTCCCGTCCTGAGCCGCTAGGCGAGCGCGACGATGAAGTCCTTGCGGAAGCGGGTGTAGTAGAGCGAGGGCTGGTGGTAGATGCGCGGGTTGATCCGCGCGCCGCTCATCCGACCGACCTGGTGGGTGTAGACGAAGGCGCCCGGCCAGGACCCGTTCATGTCGAGCATGATCGCGGTACGGGCGCCGGCCCGGACCAGGCCGGCGGCCATCTGCTCGGGTGTGGCCCGGTAGCCGTACTCGTACACGAGGGAACCGTCTGGCAGCTCGCCGAGGGCTGACCGGTTCGCAGTGAGGGCCCCGTTGGTGCTCTGACCCCAAGCGCCCCGACCGATCATCGCGCTGGTCTGGTCACGGGACCCGTCGACCAGGAGCGGCAGGTTCTCGCGCACGGCGACGACGTCAGGTCCGAGACGGAGATCGCGTCCCCACATCCCGACGGTCAGGCGACCGGCGGCTGTCACGACCAGCGCCCCCAGCCCGACGACGAGCGGCTTGACGACCTTGCCGGCGTAGAAGTAGCCGCCGGGGTGGAGGTCCTTCAGCCAGAACCCGCCGTTGAAGGCGGCGACCATGTGCGGGACCCAGGTCGCAGGCTGGTTGTCGATCGACCTCGACGGGCTCTTCTCGGGGATCTGCGTACCGGGGATGAAGCGGAAGCGGACCACCTTGGGATTGATCCACAGCAACGTGATCCGGCCCTTGTCGAGCGACGTGAGGTACGTCGCGTGGATGCCGTGCACCATCGATCCCACCGGCTTCCAGGGCAGCTGGGACCCAGGTGACAGAGCGGGGCTCGAGACTGCGTGATGGGCCTGCGCGGTGGCCCGCAGCGCGACGGGGAGCGAGGGGGCCGTGGAGGAGGAGCAGCCGGCCAGCACGGCGCACCCGGCTGCGGACGCGGCCACCCAGCGAAGACCGCGGGCCCCACGCACAACGAGTTGGGACACGCTGACCTCCAGCAACCGGTGGCACCGGCTCGCTCGACCGCGCTCGACGACGGGACCTGACGTTGGGGCAACGGCGCCACGTCAGCCCGGGTTCCCCTCAGACCGGCGAAACGCCGCTGGGGGCGAAAGTTTTGCCGTCCACTAACCATCGGAGCCTGGAGGCAGCGGGCTAGGGGCTCGGAACCGCCGTATCGGCTTCGCCACCGGTGATCACCACGAGCAGCCGCTCGGCCTCGGCTGTCATCGCCGCGCGGCCCGCCCCGAGGTAGCGCCGCGGGTCGACCTCGCCCGGCTGGGCACCGAGGTACTCGGTGACGGCAGCGGTGAAGACCTTGTTGAGCTGGGTCGCCACGTTGACCTTGGTGATGCCGGCGGCGACGGCCAGCCGGACGTTGCCGTCGGAGACGCCGGACGACCCGTGCAGCACGAGCGGTACCGGTACGGCGGACGCCAGNCTTTCGATCAGTGCGAAGTCGAGCTGTGCCACCCGGTCGAGCATCTTGTGCGTACTGCCCACGGCCACCGCCAACGCGTCCACCCCGGTCGCCTCGACGTAGTCGGCAGCTTCCTTCGGATCCGTACGAACGCCTGGGGCATGCACTCCGCCCTTGCCGCCGACCTCCCCCAGCTCGGCCTCGACCCAGACGCCCGCGGCGTGGCAGGCGGCCGCGGCCCTGGCCGTCGTCGCGACGTTGTCCGAGAAGCTGCGCGCCGAGGCGTCGAACATCACCGAGGAGATCCCGAGGTCCACTGCCTCGAGCACCAGGTCGAAGCTCTCGGCGTGGTCGAGGTGGATCGACGCGACCGCGTCGCTCGCTCGTGCGGCAGCCTGGCTCGCCAGCGCCAGCGGCGCCAGGCCGCCGTGGTAGCGGACCGCGTTCTCGCTGATCTGCACGATCACCGGAAGGCTGCACCCGGCGGCCGCCGCGAGCACCGCCTCGACGTTCTCCAGCTGCACGACGTTGAAGGCCGCGGCCCCGTGGGACAGCGCGCGTGCACCGGTCACGATGCTCGACGTGCTCACCAGCGGCATCCGACAACTCCTGGCTTGAGATGTGCTCGACTGTGCTCGTGTATGACCGAATAATGGCACAAACGTCCAGGAAGCGTCTTGTCAACTGATTGTTTAGGCCGTACGGTCCTCGCATGACCGACGTCCCGGAGTCCCGCACGGAGCGCGAGGTGGCCTCGCAGCCAGACATGTGGCGCGTTGCNGCGCTACGGACNGCACCGAGCCTCGTCCGNGCCCTGACGACGCCGGGTCCNCTGGCGGTCGCCGGGTGCGGGACGTCGTGGTTCGTCGCGCAGATCGTGGCCGCGCTGCGCGAGTCCGCGGGCTACGGACCGACCGACGCGTACACCGCGACCGAGGCCCGGCTCGGGCGCGACTACCCGGAGCTGCTGGTGCTGTCCAGATCGGGCACGACGACCGAGATCTGCGAGCTGCTCGACCGTCGTCCCCCGGGCACGCGTGCGACCGCGGTCGTGGCAGTGGCAGGGACGCCGGTCGCCGGGTCCGCTGACGACGCGGTCGTGCTCGACTACGCCGACGAGCAGTCGGTGGTCCAGACGCGCTTCGCGACCTCCCTCGTCGCAGCGACCCGGGCTGCGCTCGGTGAGGACATCGAGCCCCTGGCCCGAGCGGCTGAGGCGGCGCTCGCGAACCCGCTCCCTGCTGGCGTCCTCGACGCGCGTCAGATCGTGTTCCTCGGGACCGGATGGTCGATCGGGGTGGCGCACGAGGCGGCCCTCAAGCTGCGCGAGGCCACGCTCGCGTGGAGCGAGAGCTATCCCGCGATGGAGTACCGCCACGGTCCCGTCGCGCTGGCGGAGCCCGGAACCGTCGTCTGGATCTTCGGCCAGGCACCCGACGGACTGGCAGCGCAGGTCCGGGCGACGGGCGCCACCGTCGTCGACGATCCGCTCGACCCTCTGGTCGATCTCGTTCGTGTCCACAAGGTCGCCTTGGCTCGGGCGGCGTTGCTCGGGCTCGACCCCGACCAGCCGCGCAACCTCACCCGTTCCGTCGTTCTGGGGCAGTCAGCCTTCTGACTGTCGTGTCCTTAGGAGACCCGGTGGCATCACGTCAGCGTCGAGGAACCGTACTTGCGGTGGGGGTCGTTGCCACGCTGTCGCTCGCTGCGTGCAGCAGCGGCAGCACCGGTAGCACCGGCAGTACCGGCAGTGGCACGCCGACCGGGAAGTCCGGCGGGGTGGTCCAGATCACGATGTCGCACGGGTACACCGACGTCGAGGACAAGGCCATCACCGCCCAGGTCGCCTCGTGGAACGCCTCCCACCCCGGCATCCAGGTCAAGCTGGTCTTCAACGGCGGCAACGACGGGGCGCTGCAGAAGACCCTCGCCGGCATGGCCGCAGGGTCGTTGCCGGACATCGCGTACGAGTACGGTTCGTCGATGGCGGCACTGGCCGGACGTCCCCAGGTCATGGATCTGACGGCCAAGGTCAACGAGCCGAGCTTCGCCTGGCAGGACTTCTACTCCTTCGAGCGGGACGCGGCGACGAGCAACGGCAAGGTGTACGGGGTCCCGGCGCTGGTCGACAACCTCGCACTGGTCTACAACAAGAAGCTCTTCGACGCCGCAGGCGTGGCCTACCCGACGGACAGCTGGAGCTGGGACGACTTCCGCGCCGCGGCGAAGAAGCTCAGCGACGCCGGTCGCAAGCAGTACGGCTGGGCCTACGTCGCGGACGGTTCGGAGGACACCACCTGGCGCTGGCTCGCCATGCTGTGGCAGGCCGGCGGTGACCTGCTCGACGCCAGTGGCACGAAGACCGCGTTCAACTCCACGGCCGGGCTGCAGGCCACGCAGCTCCTGCACGACATGGCCGTCACGGACAAGTCGGTGTACCTGGACCAGGGCAACGGGAACTACCTCAACCTGTTCAACTCCGGCAAGATCGCGATGCTCTGGACCGGCCCGTGGGACCTCTCGAGCATCAACTCCGACGTCAGCTANGGCGTACAGGTCCTGCCGGCAGCGGCGGGGGTGCACTCCAGCATCGCCGGACCTGACAACTGGATGGTCTTCAACAACGGGTCCGCTCGCGAGCAGGCGGCGTGGACGTTCCTCGCCTGGCTGACCAGCGCACAGACGCACGGAGCCTTCACGCTGGCCACCGGTGACCTGCCGACCCGTGCCTCGGAGACCAAGCTCGACTCGTACACCAGCTACCTCGCCAAGTACCCGGGTGACGCGGTATTCGTGCTCAACCTCACCAACGTCACCAAGGCCCGCCCCAACACCAAGACCTACCCCCAGGTGAGTCAGGCGATCGGGAGCCAGATGCAGGGTGTGCTCATCGGTCAGTCGTCACCGCAGACCGCGCTCGACGCGGCGGCCCAGCAGGCTGACACGGCCCTTGCTGCCGGCCAATGATGCGATCCCCGTGAAGCCGGAAGCGAGCACGTGACCACCGCGACCGACCCACGGGGTTCCGCACCGGCTGTCGCGCGCACGCGGCCGTCCCTCCTCCGTCGGGTGTGGTGGTCGGACACGCTCGCGGGCTGGGCCTTCATCAGCCCGACCGTGCTGCTCATCGGGCTCTTCGGCCTCGTGCCCGTGGCGTGGGCGTTCGTGCTCTCGTTCGAGCACAACGACCTGATCTCGGCGGGTCGCTGGGTCGGGCTCGCCAACTACCGCGCGCTGCTGCACGACCCGCAGTTCGCCCACTCGGTACGGAACACCGTGGTGTACACGGCCATCTTCGTACCCGTCTGCGTGGTGGGGGCCCTGCTGGTCGCCGCCGCGCTGAACCGCCGTGTCCGAGGGATCACCTTCTACCGGGTGGCGGTCTTCGTGCCGGTGGTGACCTCGACCGTCGCGACCGCGACGATGTTCGGCTGGCTCCTCGACCCCGACTTCGGGCTGGTCAACGCCGTCCTCAGCAAGGCGGGCATCGCGAGCCAAGGCTTCTTCCGTGACCCCCACGAGGCGCTGCTCTCGATCGTCCTGATGACGGTCTGGGGGTGGCTCGGCTTCGGCGTGATCATCTACCTGGCCGCGCTGCAGAGCGTCTCGGCCGACCTGCTCGAAGCGGCCGCGATGGACGGCTGTACCCGTTGGCGCGCCTTCTGGCGCGTCGAGGTCCCGCTGCTCGCTCCCGCCACGCTCTTCCTGGTCATCTGGCTGACGATCAACGCGCTCCAGCTGTTCGACGAGATCTTCGTGACCACCAAGGGCGGCCCCGTAGGGTCCACGACCGTGGTCGTCTACTACCTCTACGTGCAGGCCTTCCAGTTCTTCAACGGGGGNTACGCCTCGGCCATCGCGTACGTGCTCTTCCTCGCGATCCTGGTGATCACGGCGATCCAGCTCGGGGTCGGCCGCNGGTTCTCCCACGGGCAGCGTTGACCGATGTCGCACCCCTTCTCGAGTCCGCAGTCGCACCCACTGTCGCCGCCAGCGCTCGTGGGACCGCTGCCCGAGCCCGACCTCTCGGACCGCCGCACCCGACGACCGAGCCCCTGGCACTTCCTGCTGCTGCCGCTCTCGCTGGTGATGCTGACGCCGCTCGTGTGGATGGTGATCACGGCGATCTCCACACCGGCCGAGGCGCGCAGGTTCCCGCCGGCGCTCCCGACGTCCATCCAATGGTCCAACTTCTCCGCCGTCTGGACGGGGTCGCCATTCGGTCACTGGCTGGTGAACACCGCGATCGTGTCGGTCGTCGTCGTGGCGTCCAACGTCGTCCTGTGCAGCCTTGCCGGGTATGCCTTCGCCCGGTTGCGCTTCCGGGGTTCGGGCCTCGCGTTCATGCTGCTGCTGATGACCTTGATGGTCCCGTTCCAGGTGGTGCTGATCCCCACGCTGCTGATCGTGAAGTCCTTCGGGCTGATCGACCACCTCGGCGCCCTCATCGTGCCCAACCTGGTCACCGCGTTCGGGGTGTTCATGATGCGGCAGTTCTTCGTCGCCCTTCCCCCGGACCTCGAGGAGGCTGCCCGCATCGACGGAGCCAGCCGGCTCGGGGTCTTCCTCAAGGTCCTCGTCCCCTTGATGGGACCCCCGCTGGCGACGCTCGCGATCCTCACCTTCCTGAGCATCTGGAACGACTTCTTGTGGCCCCTCGTGGCCATCCAGAGCCCGGAGAACATGACGATGCAGCTCGGCCTCTCCACGTTCCAGGGAGCCCATCTCACCGACTGGACGTTGCTCATGGCCGCGACGTTGATGAGCCAGCTTCCGGTCATCGTGCTCTTCGTGGCCGGGCAACGCGTGTTCGTGCGGTCGATCGCTTCGTCCGGCATCAAGTGAAGGATTGCGCTGATGGCACCCATCGTCCTTGACGGTCTTCGCAAGGTGTACCCGGGCAAGCAGCCCGTCGTCGCCCTCGAGGGTCTCGACCTGACCATCGACGACGGCGAGCTGGTGGCCTTCGTCGGACCGTCGGGCTGCGGTAAGAGCACGGTCTTGCGCTGCGTCGCCGGGCTGGAGAAGCTCTCGTCCGGGCGCGTGCTCATCGGCGGGCGGGAGGTCCAGGAGCTCCCACCGGGGAAGCGCGACATCGCGATGGTGTTCCAGAGCTACGCGCTCTACCCGCACCTGACGGTGTACAAGAACCTCGCCTTCCCGTTGCGGGAGCGGCACGTTCCCCGCGTCCGGCGGGACGCGGAGGTCCGTCGCGTCGCGGAGATGCTCGAGCTGACACCGCTGCTGCGGCGGCGTCCCGGCCAGCTGTCCGGAGGGCAGCGGCAGCGGGTCGCGATGGGCCGCGCGCTCGTACGCGAGCCGATGGCCTTCCTGCTCGACGAACCGCTGAGCAACCTGGACGCGAAGCTCCGTACCCAGATGCGAGCCGAGATCGCCGAGGTGCACCGTCGGCTGGGGATCACCAGCATCTACGTCACCCACGACCAGGTCGAGGCGATGACCCTGGGCGAGCGGATCGTGGTGATGCGCGACGGACGCCTGCAGCAGGCGGGGACGCCGGCCGAGGTGTACGAGAACCCGGTGAACCTGTTCGTCGCGGGGTTCCTCGGCACGCCGAGCATGAACCAGGTGTCGGGTCGCGTGAGCCGGGGACTGCTGGTCGCCGGCTCGTTGCGCCTGCTGGTGCCGGGCGCCCCTGACGGCGACGTGGTCCTCGGGGTCCGGCCGGAGGGCCTCAGCCCGGCCTCCGTGGACGACGACGGGCTCTGCCTTGACGTCCTGGTCTCGCACGTGGAAGCCCTGGGCAACGAGAACCTCGTGCACGCGCGGGTGACCGGAGCGGAAGAGTCGGCCAAGCCTCTGGTGTTCCGGTCGCCGCCCCGGTTCAGTCCGCGCGGCGGCGACCAGGTACGGGTCCGGGTCGATCCCTCCCAGCTGCTGCTCTTCGAGCAGGAGACCGAGCTGCGAGTCACGCTCGCCGGACCTGTCGTGGCTGCCGACGAGCGCCACGTCGTGGCCTAGCGCCACGTGGACCGCTACGACCTCGTCGTCCTCGGGGACGCGAACCCTGACCTCATCGTTCGCGGCGCCCCGGAGCTGCTCACGTTCGGCCAGGCCGAGCGGGAGGTCTCCGGTGCGGGCCTGACCCTCGGGGGCAGCGGTGCGCTCATGGCCTCTGCCGCGGCCCGGCTGGGGCTGCACGTCGCCTTGGTCGGACTGGTCGGCGACGACCGAGCAGCCGACGTCACGCTCGCCATGCTCAGCGACGCCGGCGTCGACGTCTCGGCCGTACGCCGGGACCCGGACCTGAGTACCGCGATGACCGTGGTGTTCGTCCGGCCCGACGGCGACAGGGCCATCCTGACGTTCCCGGGGTCCCTGCCGGCGTTCGGCGCCGAGCACGTGGACGGGTCCCTGCTGGCTCGTACCCGGCACGTCCACGCCGCGGCTCTGTTCCTCCAACCTCGCCTGGCGGCGGCGCTCCCGTCCCTCCTGCAGGCAGCGCGTCGGGGCGGCGCGACGACGAGCCTCGACACCAACGACGACCCGACGGGGACGTGGGTCCTCGACCGTCCGTCGCTGCTGGGTGCCGTGGACTACCTGCTGCCCAACGACCGAGAAGCGTCGGCCCTCGCCTTCGGACCGATGTCGAACGACGCGGACCCGCTGCCGGCCGCGCGCCTGCTCGCGTCGTTCGGACCGACGGTCGTCGTCAAGCGCGGATCAGCCGGCGCGAGTGCCGTAGTCCCCGGCCACGACCGGATGCAGGTCCTTCGGGCCCGGCTCGCGGACCCGAGCGGGCTGGGGGGTCTCGTCGACACGGTGGGAGCGGGCGACGCGTTCGACGCAGGCCTCGTCGCCGGCCTGTCGCAGGGCCTTGATCTGCGCGGCGCCTTGCGCATGGCCGTCGCAGTCGGCACGCTGTCCACGCGCGGCGCCGGAGGATCGGAGGGCCAACCCGACGCCGCTCGAGCTGCTCGCCTCGCGGAGCATGTGATCATCGACGAGGAGGAGTGAGCATGCGTCAAGAAGACCGCCTCGGACTGATCCTCGAGCGACTGAACGCCCGCGGCACCGTCGGGGTCACCGACCTGGCCGCCGAGCTCGGGGTGTCGGTCGCGTCCGTACGGCGGGACCTTCAGCTGCTCGAGGACCAGCACCTGCTCAGCCGTACGCACGGCGGCGCGGTGTCGAGCGGCGTCCTCTACGAGCTCCCGATGCGCTACCGGGGCGGGCGCAACCAGGAGGAGAAGCGGCTCGTCGCACACGCCGCGGCCGCCCTGGTCACCGACGGCGTGCGGTCCGTGGCGTTGAGCGGGGGCACCACGACCACCGAGGTCGCGCGAGTCCTCGCGACGCGGTCCGGGCTGAAGGTCGTCACCAACGCCATCAACATCGCCTCCGAGCTGGCGCCGCGCCCGCAGATCAGCCTCGTGGTGTGCGGCGGGACCGCGCGGCCGGAGTCGCACGAGCTGGTGGGGCCGATCGCCGAGCTGACGCTGGCTCGCCTCAACGTCGACATCGCCTTCGTCGGCGTCGACGGGATCAGCGCCGCAGCGGGTCTGACCACGCACCACGAGGTCGAGGCCGCCACCAACCGCGCGATGATCCACACCGCAGCGCGCGTGGTGGTGGTCGCCGACGGGTCGAAGATCGGGCAGCGCGCGTTCGCGCAGATCGCCGCGCTGGACCAGATCAGCGATCTCATCACCGCGGGAGCGGCCGACCCCGACGAGTGCCGGCGCATCCAGGACGCAGGTGTGCGCGTCGTCGTCGTCGGACCCGGGTCCGGCTCAGAGGGCTAGCTGCACCCGAAGCGGTTCAGGTAGCAGGTCACCGTGCGCTGCGACCAGCTCGTTGCACAGCTGCCAGATGTGGTCGACGGTCAGCGTCGCTGCCGTGTGCGGGTCGAGCATCGCCGCGTTCCGCAGCAAGCGGGGGTCGCCCTCGGTGGCGGCCCGTACCGTCAGGTCGACGACGTTGAGGAACTGCCGGTTCAGCGCGGCCAGCTGTGGTGGCAGCGCGCCGACCCGCAGGGGCTGCACTCCGAACCGGTCCACGAGTGCCGGTACCTCGACCCCCGCGCCTCGGGGCAGGTCGTCGATCAGGCCGTCGTTGACGGTCGTCACCTGGATCCGGCGCAGCGTGCCCGTGGCCAGGCTGTGCACGACCTGCGGCGCGTACTCGACCGCATCGTTGTTCCCCTCGACGTACTCACCCCGGGCCAGCTGCTCCCGCAGCTCCTCGTACTCGCGCAGGTTGCCGGCCGAGATCCCCACGTAGTCGCGGACGGGGATGCGCAGGCGCTCCACCTCTGACGGCCGGTCGAGGTACCAGGGCACGTACTCGCTGGAGTGCTCGGAGGTCTCGGTCGGGTAGAACCCCAGCCGGCGGTACATGTCGACCCGCACCCGGCGCCGCAGCTCAGGGTCGGCGGCGATCCGCTCGTCCAGCAACGGGTACAGGCTCTGCCCGGCGCGCTCCCACCGCAGCACCCAGGCCTGGTGGTTGACCCCGGCGCTCAGGAAGTCGACCTCGTCGAACGGCACCCCGACCAGCTCGCAGAGGTCGTGCACCGTCCAGTGCACCGAGTGACACATCCCGGCCACCTTGACCTGCGGTGCGACGGCGGCCAGGTACTGGATGTTCATCGCCATCGGGTTCGTGTAGTTGAGCAGCCACGCGCCGGGAGCGACGGCCGACATCTCGGCGGCGATGCCGGACAGCACGGGGAAAGTGCGGAGGGCGCGGAAGATGCCCCCGACGCCCAGGGTGTCGCCGATCGTCTGGCTCAGGCCGTGCCGTTCGGGGATGTCGAAGTCGCGCATCGTCGACGCGTGGCCGCCGACGGCGATCATGTTCACCACGGCGTCAGCCCCCTCGAGCGCCGTGCGGCGGTCGAGCGACGAACGGATGACCGGGTGCGCGGCATGCCGGTCCGCCGCGAGGCGCGCGACCTGCTCGGCCGTCGACAGCCGATCCGCATCGATGTCGTGGAGCGAGAGCTCGATCTCGCGCAGCTCGGGGAACGAGAACAGGTCCCGCACGAGGTCACGCGTGAACTCGACGGATCCGGCGCCGACGAACGCTACTCGGAACATGGCGCGAATCGTAGCAGTTCGCTCACAAACGCTCAGGATATCTGCGTGATCACCGCCGCTCTCCCGTTCTGCGCGGAATGCTTCAGATCTGTCGCCACGTCCGGGCTCCGCGGCCGACAGCCTCGCTGTCAGCCGGTGGGCTCGCTCGATCGATGGCGCTTCTCCGCTCGACCCCACAGTCCCAGAACTGTCAGCGTGCCCACCACGAAGGGCAATGAGGTCCCGTGAGCGCCGTGCCGGGTCACGTCGATGATCAGTCCCGCTACGACCAAGATGCTGCAGACCCCGAGTGCCCGAACGGGCGTGGGGAGTCGCCAGAAAGCTGCTGCCAGACGCGCCATCACGACCTCCTCCTTCGATCAGTTGTGGCAGTACTGGCCGTTGTTGGGCGAGATGCCGATCGGGACGATTGAGGGCGGAATGCCGGTGAACTTGATGCCGATGCACTGGTTGTGGCCAGCCGCATAGTTGAACTGATCGATGGCATATGAGCCGACGACTGCTCCGATCGCGGCACAGACCACTGCGCCCACTCCGCCGATGGGCACACATGCCACGGCGAACGCGCCCGCGATCGCGGCGGTCGATGCGTTCTGGTAGCGGGAGACCTGAGCATCGATGGATCGAGTCGTGCCGCGGTAGATGTAGAGAGTGCAGGTGACCCAGCCGCAGTTGATGCCCGCTCCGCCCGCCCGGGACACACCCTCGGCGGTCCCACCGGTTCGCAGACCAGAACCGACAACGAGCCAGCCATCACCGCTGGCTACCACGGCACTGGGCGTGACGGCTACCAAGGGGGTCGGCGTTGCTTCGGCCGCCGTCGCAGTCCCTCCCAACAAGGCGGCGGCAATGACGCTTGCGGCAACGAGGCGGACTGCGCGGTAGCTCAAGTTGGGCTCCTGACAGGGCGTGAAGCACCGCGGTGGCGCAACACGGACCGTACCAAATACGCCCCAGGACGATCAAGCCAACTTGGAACCTGCGGGGCTCTCGTACGAGAGCCCCCCGCGGAATCACGACCGTTCGGCGCGGCCCGCTTCACCCATCGAGTGGGGGTGGTGTTGCCGCGTAGACCGCTTCCGGACCGTCCACCGCCCCCAACACCACGGGTGAAGCGCGGTCGGGTCGGTCAGAGGCCGAAGGCGGCGCGCATCGGGCTCGCGCCGGGGACCAGGGTGCCTTGCAGGCCAAGGAGCTCCTCGGTGGTACGGAGCAGCGAGAGGTGCGTGAACGCGGATGTCGCGACCGTGCCGGCACGGATCGACGGGGCGACGGCCACGAGCCCGACGTGGTTGCGGTGCGCCTTGTCGTCCTCGTCCCAGGTCACGAAGACGGCGGTCTCGCCGCTGCCGTACGCGGGGCTGTCGAGGATGGCCGTCATCCACTGCGACAGCCAGTGGTCGCCGTCCTCGACGTCGCAGTCGTGCGTGTCGTTGCACAAGTTCGGGACGACGAGCACGAACGAGGGGAGGGTGTCGGCGGCCAGGGCGGTCGAGAGAGCCCCAGCCGACACGGTGCCCAGCGGCACGTCGTCGAGCGGACAGCTGGCCGCCAGGTCGGTGTAGTACAGCGCCGGGTTGTGCTTCGTCGCGTACTTCCCCGAGCTGGTCGCGTCGCACGCCGCCGGCATCGACTCCGCGTAGGTCGCCCACGTACCTCCCGAGGCGGCGACCTCGGAGAAGATCGACGGGCCAGGCAGCGGATGCTCCGACGGGGCGCCGTCGTCGGTGACGCCGTGCGTGCTGCCCGACGTGAGCGCCAGGTAGTTGGGCAGCGACGGGTGGGTGATGGCGTGGTAGTCGCTGGCGGTCCCGCACCGGCTGGCGAGGTGGTTGACGTACGGCGCGTCTGACGATCCCAGCACGGACCGCTCCGCCTTGTTCTCCATGACGATCCAGATGACGTGGCGGTAGTGCAGAGGTGGGGCCGCGCCGATGCACGGCGCGGCCGCAGCGGTCGTCGGTGCGGTCGTACCACTGGGGGTCGCCCCGGTCGAGGTCCCCGACGGCGACGCGGACCCGACCGGCGTGGGCGACGTCGCGATGCTCGCGGCCGAGCAGCCAGCAAGCGCCAGGGCGGTGATCGCGGCAGCGGCCGACAATGCAGCGGGGGTACGCACAGCCGCCACGGGGCTACCCGAGGCCGTCGAGCGAGGCAGCGGTCGTCTGCTCCGTCGTCGTCATCCCGCGAGGATATGCGTGGCAGGGCGGCATCGGAGAAGGGACTGCCGCAGGCGGCTTGGTCGCCTATCCTGCAAGCGATCAAGACGTGGGCTGCGCTTCCACCCGTTCACACCGACGCGGGTCGCCGACTCGCGTACCGGGCTCGGTGCCCCGCAAGCCCTGGGGCCGCAGACCACGGTCACGGTGACACCACCGTCGGCCCTGATCAACGCTCTGACCTCGGCGGTGCAGCTGAACGTCACCGCCGTGGCCGCGAGCGCCAGCACCGTCGTCACGGTGTGGCCGGCTGGCCTGGGCAAGCCGTTGGCCAGCAACCTGAACGTCCCGGCCGGCGCGACCCTGGCAGCCGCGGTCGTCTCGGGTGTCGGTCCGGCGGGAGCGTTCGACGTCTACAACGACGTGGGCACGGTGAACATCGTCGCCGACATGGTCGGCATCTTCGAGGCCTGGCCGTCGCCACCGGCGGTCGCCGGTCAGGCAGCACCGCCGACGCCAACGGCCGCCGCGCTCGCTGGACGAATCAGGCCAGCTCTTCCTCGAGGGTGAGGTCGAGGACGTGCTCGAGCTCCGCCTCGGTCGCCGCGTCGACTCCAGCCAGCCCGGACTGCCACTTCTCCTCGATGTGCCCGAAGTGCCAGAACGCGAGCGCCACCACCCACGTCACGACGAACAGGCCGACGATCGCGAAGCCGACGACGTTCAGGTCGAGGCTGGCGATCCAGGCCACGGGACCATGGTCGATACCCAGCTGCTGGGCGACGATGGAGAGGACCTCGATCAGCCCGATGATCAGCGCGACGGCGACGCTGAGCGCCGTGATCGTGATGTTGTAGTAGACCTTGCGCACCGGCTTCGAGAACGCCCAGCCGTACGCGAAGTTCATGAAGCACCCGTCCATCGCGTCGAACAGGCTCATGCCGGCGGCGAAGAGGATCGGCAGCGTCAAGATCGCGTACCAGGGCAGCGAGAACGCGGCGGCGCCACCGGCGAGGACCAGGAGGGAGACCTCCGTGGCGGTGTCGAAGCCGAGGCCGAACAGCAGCCCGACCGGGTACATGTGCCAGGACTTCGTGACGGCCCTGGTGGCGCGCCCGAGGAACCGGTTGAGGAAACCGCGCTTGCTCAGGTAGTCGTCCAGCTCGGCCTCGTCGTACATGCCCCGACGCATCGCCCGGAACACGCCGAGGATCTGCCGCAGCACGACGAGGTTGAGCACCCCGATGATCAGCAGGAAGAACCCGGAGACGGCGGTCCCGACGAGGCCTGTGACGCTGTGCAGGCTGGAGGAACCGTTCTGGACCTGGCCGGCGAGGGCGCGCACGCCGGCCGCAAGGAGGATGCAGAGGAAGAACACGACGGACGAGTGCCCGAGGGAGAACCAGAAACCCACGGACACCGGGCGCTTCCCGTCGGCCATCAGCTTGCGCGTGGTGTTGTCGATGGCCGCGATGTGATCGGCGTCGAAGGCGTGGCGCATGCCGAGGGAGTAGGCGGTGAGCCCGAGACCGACGCCGAAGACCTGGGTGGAGCTGATCCGGTAGTGGTGCGGTGCGACGACCCAGACGAGCGTGCCCCAACCGACGATCGTGAGGCCGACGACCACGACCGTCATCATGATGACGGCCGCCCACTCGCCCCGGGTCAGCGCGTAGCGGATCCGGCGAAGCCGCGAGCCGATCGGCTGGGCGTCCAGGGCAGTCATCGGTGGACCTCGCTACGAATGAGGGGGACGAGCATGTCTACGGACCGCCTTCCCGCAGGCTAGGCGCCATGCGCTACTTGTTGCAACTTCGTTGCAACAAGCGGGGGCGGATTGCTCCGGTGGGCACAATCTTGTGGGCGGGCGCGGACTTCCGCATCTCGAGCGCTCTGCCGTCACGACCAGTGCGCCGGCCGATCGGCATCGGCCGGCAGCCGCGTCGCCGCGTCGCCGCGTGCCGAGTCGAGCTGCGACCGAGTGAGGAAGATCGTCCCGGTGAGGTCGGCTCCACGCAGGTCGGCGCCCCGGACGTCGGCGCCGGTCACGTCGGCCAGCCCGAGGTCCGCACCCCGAAGGTCGGCCCCGACCAGCAGTGCGCCCCGAAGGCTGGCGCCCACCAGGTCGACCCGGCGAAGATCCGCCCCCACGAGGTCCGCCCCGCGGTAGTCCGGCCTGGGCGTCCCGTCGCGGACGAGCTCGCTGACGTCGACCAGGAGGGCATTGACCTCGCGCCGGTGCGCGTCGACGTCGAGTGCCAGGAGGTCGTCGGCGGGCAGGTCGGTCAGGCGCCACGTCTCGTCGAGGGCGCGCTGTAGGTCGGCCCGGAGCGGCTCGCCGGCCTCGACCGTCCCTGCGGCCAACCTCAGCTCCACCAACCTCAGCTCCACCAACCTGAGCCCCTCGGTGACGTACCAGAGCAGCTCGTGCAACCGCCGCACCACTGCGAAGGCGGCGAACATCGGTGCGGCCGTGCCGGTGTCGCTCCGCCAGTCCCGGCCGTGGAACGTGACCTGCGTGACGTGCTGCCCCGCACCGAAGCAGTCGTACGCGGCACAGCCCGGGAAACCGCTCGGTCGCAGCCGGTCGTGGATGCCGCACCGGTCGTCGGCCTGCAGGTTCGGGCACGGCGTACCGGCCGCCTTGTCGATCCCGAAGTCAGCCGAGGCCGCGAAGGCGGTTGCCACGCAGCACAGCGCGAGGCAGCGGGAGCAGTCCGCCTGGAGGCGGGGGTCGCTCGGCACGATCTGGACCCTAACGGCGTGCGATAGCGTCCTCCATCGCCATGAGCCACGGCCCCGTCGACGAGCCGCCCGAACAGCCGCCCGAGCAGCCGTCCGACGCGTCGACCAGGCGCCTCCTCTCGCTCGCGGCCTCGGCCTTCGTGGTGCTCGCCGCCGAGCCGCTGTACGTCCTCGTCGACACCGCGGTGGTCGGCCACCTCGGCTCGGTGCCGCTGGCCGGCCTCGGCATCGGGGCCGCGCTCCTCACCCTCGTCGTCATCGTGGGCACGTTCGTCGAGTACGGCACGACCGGCCGCGCTGCCCGCTGGTACGGAGCCGGTGACCGCGCGGCCGCCGTCAACGAGGGGGTGCAGGCGTCGTGGCTCGCGGTGGTCCTGGGCGTGGCGGTGGTCGGCGTCGCGGAAGCCTTCGCACATCCCCTCACCCTTGTGCTCGCCGGCGGCAACGGCGAGACGCAGCGGGCCGCCGAGACGTGGTTCCGCATCGCGGTCCTCGGCGTCCCTGGCATCCTGCTCGTCCTCGCCGGCAACGGCTGGATGCGAGGCGTCCAGGAGACCAGAGCACCGGTACGGATCGTGCTGCTGGCCAACGGGCTCTCGGCCGTGGCCTCACCCCTGCTCGTCTACCCGGCCGGCCTCGGGCTGAACGGGTCGGCCGTAGCCAACGTCGGCGCGCAGGTGGTCGGCTCCGCGCTCTTCCTGCGGGCGCTGCACCGGGAGGCGACCCGTGGCGTCCGTCCGCAGCGTGACGTCCTGCGCCAGCAGCTGGTCGTCGGCCGCGACCTGATCCTGCGGCAGGTGGGCTTCCAGGTCGCGTTCCTCAGCGCGGCCGGGGTGGCGTCCCGGATGGGGACCGCGCAGATCGCCGCGCACCAGATCGGCCTCCAGCTGTGGGAGCTCACCGCCCTGCTGCTCGACTCGTTCGCGATCGCCGCGCAGTCGCTCGTCGGGGCAGCGCTCGGTGGCGCGGATCCTGCCGTGGCTCGCTCGACGGCCTGGCAGGTGGCCAGGTACGGGCTGTGGGCGGGCGTCGCCTTCGCCGTGGTCTTCGCGGCCGGCTCGGAGGTGATCCCCGCGGCGTTCACGTCGTCGGAGGAGGTACGGCACCAGGCGCACCTGCTGTGGCCGTGGTTCGTCGGGATGCTGCCCTTCGCTGGGGTCGTCTTCGCTCTCGATGGCGTCCTCATCGGCGCCGGCGACGTGGCGTTCCTCCGGACGATCACCCTGGTCGCCGCGGTGGGCGCCTTCGCACCGCTGAACCTCGCCGCGCTGCACTGGGGATGGGGCATCGGCGGCGTGTGGGCGGGTCTGGCCGCGTTCATCGGGGTGCGCTTCGTCGGCATGGTCCTGCGGACCCGCGGCGGCCGCTGGGCCGTCGTCGGCCCGGTCAGCTGAGCAGCCGCTCGAGCGCCCCCTCCGCCTCGGCGATGGCGGTAGCAGTCTCGGTGACGGCGGCGTCGGCCTCGTCCCGGACCCGCTCGGCCTCCTGCAGCTGCTCCACGCGCTCGGCGAGCTCTTGCTCGGCCACATCGACCGCTTCCTGTGCTCTGCGGGCCCGCTCCGCGGCCGCCTCCGCCGTCGACTCGGCGTGGGCGCCCTGCAGCCGTGCCTGAGCGAGGTCGCGTTCGGCCTCGTCGACCCTCGGGTCCGACTTGGCTACCGGCTTGCCCACCGGCACGGCCACCGGCTTCGGGGACGACTTGGCCTTCGGCCGGGCCGTCGTTGTCGCCGGCCCGAGGCCGGGGCCGCCGAACCCGCTGTACGACAGGCCCTTGGCCAGTCGCCCGGCGACCAGCTGGTCCGAGGCGTCCTGGTCGGCGACAGCGGCCGTGAGTGTCGACTCCAGCTCCTGGACGGCCGGCCCTCCGACGGCGGTTCCCTGCTCGGCAGCGCTGGCTCGAGCGAGGCCCACCAGCTCGGTCACCAGCTGGTGCCGTTCCTTCCCGTACGTACGGAGGGCCTCGACGTCGAGCGTGGCCTGCGCCGCGCGCATCGCGACGCCGAGCTGCACGAGCCGGCCGACATCGGTGGCGTGCCGGTGCGCGAGCAGGTTCGCCAGCCAGGCCCCGGCGCTGGGGCGTCGCAGCTTGCCGATGGTCCCGGCGAGGATCCGGTCGCCGGACTGCTGGGCCTCGCGCGCGGCGGCGTCACGCAGCCGGACGAAGTCGTCCGGCGGCGCCGCGTACAGCCCGTCAGCCACCTCGTCGAGATCCATGCGCCAGGTTAGAACGGGGCGGACGCGGCGGGTCGTGAAACCCGTGCCCAGCACGCGCTGACTGATCAGTCAGGAAACCAGCGCGAAGTGGGGACGGGCGACCGCTTCGGGCAGTACGTTCCGAGGCGACGGAACGCCCGACCCTGGAAGAGGGACGTCATGGCCAGCCGAAGCCGCTCCTCGCTCAGCCTGGTGGCCCTGGCCGCCGCGCTCACGATCCTCGCCGCCCTGGCCGATCCCGCCAGCGGTGCGGGGACCTCGGCCGCGTCGTCCGTGACGCCCGCCGGGACCAACCTGCTCGTCAACGGCGGCGCCGAGGTCGGCCTCGGGTCGCGGCTCGGCTACGACGAGGTGATCGTCCCCGGCTGGCAGGTCGCGCAGGGCCTGCCGACGGTGGCCCGCTACGGCGCGAAGGGCGGCGACTTCCCGGATGCGGCGACGCCCGGGCCCGCCGACCGNGGCGGCAACGTGTTCGAAGGCGGCGCCGGTGGAACCGGGGTGCTGACCCAGGTGGTGCCGCTGCGCCNGCCAGGTGGGGCGGCGATGACCGCGGGCACGCGGTACACGTTCGACGGCTGGCTCGGCGGGCTCGCGGCGTCGAAGGACAACTCCTCGGTGCGGCTGACGTTCCGCGGCACGGGCGGGGCCGCGCTGTCGGTCGTCACGGTCGGCCCGGTCACGCACAAGACGCGTGGCAACGTCACCGAGTTCGTCCACAAGGCCCGTACGGGGAGCATCCCGGCGGGCACCGTCGACGTCCTCGTCTCGCTCGTGCTGACCACCCCGGCGACCAACTACGACGGCTGGAACGGCAGCGTGCCCGGCTACAACCAGGCCTTCGCCGACAACCTCACGCTCAGCGTCGGGGCGCCGGTCCAGGCTGCGGCGCCTCTGGTCCCACCGACGACCGCGGTCCCCTCGTACGACCATGTCTTCCTGGTGATGATGGAGAACCAGGACCGCGACTCGATCATCGGCAACACCAGGCAGGCGCCGTACCTGAACAGCTTGCTGAGCAAGGGAACCTCGCTCTCCAGCATGTATGCCGAGGTGCACCCGAGCGACCCGAACTACCTGGCGCTCTCGGCCGGGACCACGTTCAGCGTGATGGGCAACCCCATCGAGACGAACCCCGCCTACACCCTGGACGCCCCCAACATCGGCGACCTGGTCGACGCAGCGGGCAAGACCTGGCGCGCGTACTACCAGAGCGCGAACGGGGCCTGCGACAACACCGTCCACGATCCGTACTACAACGACGACCTGCCGTTCCTGTTCTTCAAGGACATCAAGGACGACCCGGCCCGCTGCACGAGCCATCTGCTACCGCTGCCCCAGATGTCGGTCGACCTGCGGTCGGCCGCCACCACGCCGGCCTTCTCGTGGTGGGGAGCCGACGACTGCTACGACATGGAGGGGTGCGGGATCAAGGCGGGCGACACGTTCCTGAAGCAGACGATCGGTAGCATCCTCGCCTCGCCGGCCTGGAAGACCCAGCGCTCCCTGCTCGTGGTCACGTTCGACGAGGACGGGTACGACCTCGAGCGCCCGGCCCAGCTGGTGCCCACGATCGTCCTTGCCTCCCAGGGGGTCCGGGCCGGCGCCGTGGTCGCGACGAGGTACGACCACTACAACCTGCTGCGCACGATCGAGGGCGTCCTCGGCCTCGGTACCCTCACGGCGAACGACCGGTACGCCGAGCCGATGGCCGACCTCTTCCACTGAGCGTCGCTGTCGGCGTCGTGTCAGACCGGGCCGGGGCCAGAGGCCCCGCCCGGTCTGACAGGATCGACGGATGAGCGCACGGTCCATCGGTCTGACCCCAGAGCTGAACGCCTACGTCACGGCCCACTCGATGCCCGCCGACGAGGTCCTGACCGACCTCGCGACGGAGACCCTCCGNCTCGGGGCCCAGGCCGACATGCAGATCGCGCCCGAGGAGGGCGCATTCCTCACCGTCATGGCCCGTCTGGTGGGCGCGCGGTCCGCGGTCGAGGTGGGCACGTTCACCGGGTACTCGTCGATCTGCATCGCCCGCGGCCTGCAGGACGGCGGGCGGCTGCTGTGCTGCGACGTGAGCGAGGAGTGGACGGCGGTGGCCCGCCGGTACTGGGAGCGGGCCGGTCTCGACGGCTGCGTGGACCTCGTCGTGGCCCCGGCGATCGAGACGCTGCGCGCCCTGCCCCGCGACTCCACGATCGACCTCGCGTTCATCGACGCGGACAAGGTCGGCTACCTCGGGTACTGGGAGGAGCTCGTCCCTCGGATGCGTACCGGCGGGGTGCTGCTGGTGGACAACGTGCTCCGCGGCGGCACGGTGGTGGACGCCGAGGTCGACGAGGCCACGGCCGCGATGCGTGACTTCAACGCCCACGTCGTGAAGGACGTACGCGTCGACGTCGTGATGCTGCCGCTCGCCGACGGGGTCACGGTCGCGGTCCGCCGCTAGCGCAGGACCTCAGGACCTCAGGACGTCGGGCCGTACCGCTCGACGCGTACGGAGGCGGCGGCAACGCCGAGCTCGACCAGCAGCTGGGACGCGTGCTCCGCGAAGCCGGCCGACCCGCAGACGTACGACGTCGCGTCCGGCAGCAGCAGCGGGCGCAACGTGTCCGCGTCGATGCGCCCGGCGGCGCGAGGCCACCCGGCCGGGGTGACCCGGGTGTAGACGACCGTGGTCTCCTCCCCGTACTCGCCCGCGAACGGAAGGTCGGCCGGGCTGCGTACGGAGACGACCAGGTGCAGCGGTACGTCGAGGCCGGCCGCGCGCCGGTGCCGGAGCATGGACACCAGCGGCACGACCCCGGAACCGCCGCCGACGAGGAACGCGGGAGCGCGGCCGTTCCAGACGAACCACCCGCCGAACGGTCCGCGCACCTCGAGCGGGTCGCCGACGCGGACGTCCTCGTGCAGGTAGCCGGACACCTCGCCGTCGTCCAGCCGCTCGACCATCAGCTCGATCTCGCTGCCGTCGCCCGGCGCTGACGCGATGCTGTACGAGCGCGAGGCGGTGTAGCCGTCGGGCGCCGTGAGCCGTACGACCACGTGCTGGCCTGGTACGTGCGGGCGTCCTGCGGGCAGCGCCAGCCGGAACGTCGACATCCGCGCCGTCTCCTGATGGATCGCGAGGACGGTCGCCTGCTGCCACTCCTGCCGGGCGCCACCCGGCGGTGCCTGGCGCGTCACCGGGCCGATGCTGGGCAGCGCGGGGAGCGCGGGGTCAGTCACCCGTGTACCGCTGCTCGAGCCAGGGGTCGCCGCGGTCGTGGTAGCCGCGCGTCTCCCAGAAGCCGGGCTCGTCGTGGTCCAGCAGTCGCAGCCCGCCCACCCACTTGGCCGACTTCCAGAAGTACAGGTGGGGGACCAGCAGCCGGGCCGGCCCGCCGTGCTCGACCGGCAGCGGCCGCCCCTCGTGCTCCCACACGACCCAGGCCTTCCCGCCGGTCACGTCGGCCAAGGGCAGGTTGGTCGTGTAGCCGGTATGGCTCCAGGCGACGACATGGGTGGCCTCTGGCGTCACGTCGACCGCGCCGAGCAGCGCGTCGACGGAGACGCCGCGGAACGACGTACCCAGCTTGGACCACGTGGTGACGCAGTGGATGTCGCCGTCGTAGCGGGAGCCCGGCAGCTGCTGGATCTCGGCCCACGTCCAGGTCTTGGGCTCGGCCACCAGCCCGTCGACGCGGAAGGTCCACGTGGCCGTGTCGAGGCGGGGCGTCACCTCGGCGGTGAGCACGGGGAACGACGTCCCCGTGTCGTACTGCCCCGGCGGGAGGCGCGGGTCTCGGGGAGCTCGCGTCCCCGGTCGATGGAACGGCATGCGACCAGCCTAGGCGCGGACCGACTGGGGAAAGGTGAAGACCACGTCGGGGTCGATGGCGGCCTTGATCGACTGCAGCCGGGCGTAGTTGCCACCCCAGTAGGCCTGCTCCCAGCCGGTCAGCGCGGCGTCGCAGTAGTTCACGTAGGCGCCGTCGCCGAGGTACGGCGTCATCCGTGTGCGCATCCCGCGGGCGACGGCGTCGAACCGTGCCCCGGGCAGCGCCGCGTCGGACCAGGTGGCGGTGTACTGCACCGTGAAGGGTGCCGTCCGGTGCACGAACGCCGTGGCGGCCGGATCGACGTGGGCGACCGCTCCGCCGAGCGCGTCGAGGGACGCCGTCGCGAGCTTGAGCCCGGAGGTGGTCCCGGCAGTCTCGACCGCGGCCACGAGTGCGCGGGCTGCCGTGGTGCTCATCGGCGTGGCCGGCACGTGCGAGGTCGCCGCGAGAGCCTCGCGCTGCAGCACGCCGGTGGGCGGCAGGTGGCAACCGGCGCCGGAGCAGCCGGCCTCGACGAGCATCGCGTCGAGGTAGGAATGCCGGCGCGAGCTCGTGGATGTGGCCGCCGTACCGACCGCGGAGAGCAGCGGGGCGAGCACCGCGGAGAGCTCGCTGTCCGGCCCCGCCCAGGTGCCGGCCACGAGGACCGAGGGCGGGCCACCGCCCGCGTGCACCTTGCACGTGGACCAGCACCGCGCGTCTGCGCCCGGCGCCCAGTGCTGCCAGGCCTCGACCACCTCGGCCGCAGCGGACCACGGCCAGTGCACGGCCCACAGCGTGAGTGCGGGAGCCGGGCGCGCCGCCAGGGTGAAGGCCGTGACGACTCCGAAGCTGCCGCCCCCGCCGCCTTTGCCGGCCCAGTAGAGGTCGGGCTGGCTGTGCGCGTCGACCTCGAGCACGCGGCCGTCGGCGGTGACCAGCTGGTAGGAGGTGATGGCGTCGCAGGTCAGCCCCCACGCGCGAGTCAGGACGCCGACCCCACCACCGAGGGTCAGGCCGGCTAGCCCGACGGACGGGCACGAGCCCGCGGCGATCCCGAGCCCCGCCGCCGCGACGCCGGTGTAGACGTCGACCAGCCGGGCGCCGGCGCCCACCCGCACCGATCCGGCGCGCGCGTCGGCCCGGACGGAGGCGAGCCCGGACACGTCGACCACGAGGTCGGTCCCTGTCGACCAGCCGGCGTACGAGTGGCCACCGGACCGTACGGTGAACGGGACGTGCTGGTTCCGCGCGAACGCCACGGCTGCGGCGACGTCGGCGGCGCTCACGCAGCGGGCGACTGCGGCCGGGTGCGTCCCGTCGTAGCGCGGGTTGGCCGACAGGCGGGCCGAGTCGTACCCGCTCTGGCCGGGCAGCAGCAGCCGTCCGGTCATGAGCTCCTGCAGCTGGGTCCACGGCGGCGCCGACGGGCCGCTGGGCGTCGGTGCGGCGCTCGTGGCCGACGACGACGCGGACGGCGTGGGCGCGGCGTGGGGCGTCGACTCGCAGCCGGCCACCAGGGCGGCTCCGCCTCCCAGCGCGGCGAGCCGCAGCACGTCGCGCCTGGTCAGCGATCCCGGTGCCCCGCGTCCATCCATGGTCCACCCATCATCTCCCGAGCAGGTGTGCGGCATGATGATCGAATGACCCCAGTCGTCGTCGCCGAGGTCTCGAAGCGCTACTACCGGCGCGGTCCCCTCGTGCTCGACGCCGTGCGGCTGGAGCTCCCGCCCGGCTCCGTCACCCAGCTCAAGGGGAGCAACGGCAGCGGCAAGAGCACCTTGCTGCGCCTGCTCGCCGGCGTCACGGCGCCCACCAGCGGTCACGTCCAGGACCGGCCGCCCGTCGTCGGCTACGTGCCGGAACGCTTCCCCTCCGACCTGCGGTTCACGCCGCGGGAGTACCTCGGCTGGCTCGGCCGGATCCGTGGTCTGGTGCCGTCCGAGGTCACGCGCCGGGCCGAGGGGCTGTCCGACGAGCTCGGCCTGCAGCCGGTCGCCCGAGACCAGCCGATGCGCGACCTCTCCAAGGGCACCACGCAGAAGGTGGCGGTCATCCAGGCCCTCCTCGACGCGCCGGCCCTTCTGCTGCTGGACGAGGCATGGACCGGCCTGGACGCCGACGCGCAGGCGGTGCTCTCGGACCTCGTCGTACGGCGGCGGGCGGAAGGCTCCGTCGTGGTCTTCGCCGACCACGGGCGGCGGGCGGTCGGGCTCGCGCCGGATGCCACGTACCTGGTCGACGACGGTCGGCTGACGTCCCTGGACGGGGCGGGGGAGCGGCCCGCAGCCGGCGTGCGCGTCGAGCTGCGCGGTCAGGACGGGACCATCGCCGCGAACGTCGTCGACCCCGACCAGGTCGACCGCTTCCTCGTGACCGCGATCGAGGCCGGCTGGTCCGTCGTCAGCGTGGGTACGCGATGAGGGCCCTCGTGGGCTACCAGCTGGCGACGCTGGTCCGGTCGCAGCGGTGGGTGGGTCCATTCGTCACGTACCTCGGTCTGCTCGCCTTCGTGTACGCCTCGCAGGCGGGCCCCGCCGTTCCCGCGTACGGCGTCACGGGCTATGCGCTGCTGGTGATGTCCGCCTGGCTCGCCTCGGCGACGCTGGGCGCCGAGAACGAGGTCGCGCGGCAGGTCACCGCCGCGACAGCGGGCAGCCAGGTACGGGTCCAGGTCGCCGCGCTCGTCGCTGCTGCCGTCGCCGCGACCCTCCTCGCGGTGGCCGCCGTCGGGTGGGCGCTCGTCGCCAACACCGCCTACTCGGCCGGGGTGAAGCCGGTGGTCGGCGGGCTGGCGCTGCACGCGGTCTTCGCCCTGCTGGGACTGGGGATCGGGGCGCTGCTGGGTCGCCCGCTGGTCAACGGATCGGGTCAGGCGGCGCTCGGGATCCTGGCCGTGACGATGCTCGCTCTCATCGTCCCGGGGTCACCGGTGCAGGGGTGCCTGCGGGTGCTCGAGAGCAACCCGGTGCACGGCTTCGCGGGGCGGCTGCTCCCCTACGTGGCGGTCTTCGTCGCCCTGGCCGGCGCCGCGCTGGCGTACTCGGTCAGAACGTCGCGGGGCAGGTCGTAGCCAGCAGCTGGAGGCCGCCCAGCGTCGAGACGTAGACCGACGTCGACGTCGCCTTGGTCGTCGGGGACTTGGAGACGACGAGGATGCAGTACCCCGTCGCCGAGCCGTTGAGCACGACGCTCGCGGTGTTCTGCGGTGACAGCCGGATCTCGGTCTTCCCCAGCACGACGATGTCGGTGCTCGGACCGAACGGCAGGTAGACCTGCTGGGTCGAGTACACGGTCTCCTCGGCGGCGGCGATGCTCTGCGCGTCCACCTTGGTCGATGCGGCGGCCGCCGGGCCGCGCGCTCCGCCGAAGCCGCCGAGCGGCGTCGCCGCAGTGCCTCCCGACATGAGCTTGAACCACAGCACGCACCCGGCGATCACCAGGACGGCCAGGACCGCGAGCAGCACCTTCGTACGGGTCGACATGGACGGGCCCGACGCGACCTGGTGGTGCGATGCGGCGCGGTGCCCCGGCGGAGCGGGTACCGGCAGCACCGGCTGCACGGGTTCGGCCGGGCCGCCGAACCGGGACGGCGCGGGCGGAAGGTCAGCGGTCGCCGCCTGGATGACGTAGTCGATCGCCGGGGCCGCGGGAGCAGGGGGAGCCTCGGGGGCCGGCGGGGCCGCCGGTGCTGCCTGTACGGCCGGCGCGAGCGGCACCGCCGGCGCGGGCATCCGTACCGTCTCGGTCCAGCCCTGGCCGTTCCACCAGCGGGCGCCGCCGCTGCCTCCGGGGTCGGCGTACCAGCCGGGCGCAGGCGGTCCGGACGGGTCGGTGCTCTGCACGGTCTCGGTCATGGCCCTCGTCCTTCGGCGGCTGTTGCTTCTGTCGACGCGAGGGAGGGCGGCCTTGAGGTGGATCCGCAGTTGCGGAATCGTTAGCCCCGAACAGCCGCAGGCACGGCTAGGATGGGCCTCGTGACGACCTTTCGCGTACGCGAGGCCGCTGAGCTGCTCGGTGTCAGCGACGACACGATCCGGCGCTGGGCGGAGGCGGGCCGGATCGAGACCGCGACCGACGCGAGCGGCCGCCTCGTCGTCGACGGCGTCGCCCTCGCCCACCTCGCCGAGGAGCTGGCCGCCGCGCCCGAGCAGATCGAGGAACGCGCGGTGGTCGCCCACTCGGTGCGCAACCGCTTCACCGGCCTGGTCACCCGCGTCGTACGCGACACGGTGATGGCCCAGGTCGAGATCCAGTCCGGACCGCACCGGTTCGTGTCCCTGCTCAGCCGAGAGGCGGCCGACGAGCTCGGTCTCGAGCCCGGCGTCCTCGCAGTGGCCGCGGTGAAGTCCACCAACGTCGCGGTCGAGATCCCCGAGCCCCGCTGAACCCGTGGAGAACCCTGTGCGCCGCACCGTGTCTGCTGTCGCCGTCCTCTGCGTCGCCGTCCCGGTGCTCGCTGCCTGCGGGTCGAGCTCGACACCCGCCGCGTCGACGAGCGCCGGGGCGACCACCTCCGCGAGCCCGGCGATCACCGGGACGATCAACGTCTTCGCGGCGTCGTCGCTGCAGGAGGCGTTCACGACGCTCGGCCAGCAGTTCGAGGCCGCCCATCCGGGGGTCAAGGTCGTGTTCAACTTCGCCGCGAGCTCCGAGCTGGCCACGCAGATCACCCAAGGGGCGCCGGCCGACGTCTTCGCGTCCGCGAGCGCCAAGAACATGACGCAGGTGACGGCGGCCGGCTACGCCGGGGCGCCGACGATGTTCGCCAAGAACGTCATGGAGATCGCCATCCCGCCGGCCAACCCGGGCAAGGTGTCGGCCCTCGCTGATCTCGGCAAGGCTGGCGTCAAGCTCGCGGTGTGCCAGAGCCAGGTCCCCTGCGGCAGCACGGCCGCCACGGTGTTCAAGAACGCCGGCCTCACGGTCAAGCCGGTCACCCTCGAGCCTGACGTGAAGTCGGTGCTGGGCAAGGTCGAGCTCGGCGAGGTCGACGCCGGGGTGGTCTACGTGACCGACGTCCGTGCCGCTGGCAGCAAGGTGACCGGGATCATGATCCCGGCCGCCGTCAACGCCTCGACGTCGTACCCGATCGCGGCACTGACCAAGAGCGGCAACGCGGCGACCGCCCAGGCGTTCGTCGGGTACGTCCTCTCCGCGGCCGGGTCGACCGTCCTCACCGCCGACGGGTTCGCCAAGCCATAAGGCCGGAAGGCATCCTTGCGCGCGTGACCACTCAGGTGTCGACCGGGCGCCGCCGGCCCACACGGCTGACCCCGCAGCAGCGGTTGCAGCGGGCCGAAGGCGACCCGACCGGCACCCGGGGCGTCCCCGCCCCGATGTTCGTACCGGCCGTCATCGCGGTGCTCTTCCTGGTGCTCCCGCTCGTGGGGCTCCTCGTCAAGGCGCCGTGGCGGCACCTCTTCCAGGTCCTCGCGAGCCAGGACGTCACGGACGCGCTCCGCCTCTCGCTGTGGACCGCTTCGCTGGCCACCGTCGTGTCCGTCGTCCTCGGCGTGCCGCTCGCGTGGCTGCTCGCCCGTACCCGGTTCCCAGGGCTCGCCCTGGTCCGCGCCCTGGTCACCCTGCCGCTGGTGCTGCCGCCCGTGGTGGGCGGCGTGGCGCTGCTGCTCGCGTTCGGGCGCGAGGGCTTCGTCGGGCGCTACCTCGACCAGTGGTTCGGGATCACGCTGCCGTTCAGCACGGCCGCGGTCGTGCTGGCCGAGGCGTTCGTCGCGATGCCCTTCCTGGTCGTCACCGTCGAGGGCGCGCTGCGGTCGGCCGACCAGGGGTACGACGAGGCGGCCGCCACCCTCGGCGCCTCCCGGATGACCGTCTTCCGGCGGGTGACGCTGCCCATGATCGCGCCGTCGCTCGCCGCCGGTGCCGTGCTGTGCTGGGCCCGAGCGCTGGGCGAGTTCGGCGCGACCATCGTGTTCGCCGGCAACCTGCCCGGCGTCACGCAGACCATGCCGCTCGACGTCTACCTCCTCCTGCAGAACGACCTAGCTGCGGCGATCGCCGTCAGCCTCGTGCTGCTCCTGGTCTCCGTCGTCGTGCTCGTCGCCCTCCGCGACCGGTGGCTGCGCAGCGGACCGTTCCGGTGAGCGGCGCCGCTGCCGGGCGCAGCGGGCTTGCCGTCGAGGCGACCGTGCGGCGCGGTGACTTCGTCCTCGATGTCGCCTTCGCCGCCGCACCCGGCGCCGTGCTGGCCGTCCTCGGCCCGAACGGCGCGGGCAAGTCCACCCTGCTGCGCGCGCTCGCCGGGCTCACGCCGGTCACCGCAGGGCACGTGGTCCTCGACGACGAGGTGCTCGACGACGCGGCCAGCGGCCTGTTCGTGGAGCCCGCCGACCGCCCGGTGGGCCTGGTGTTCCAGAGCTACCGGCTGTTCCCGCACCTGTCCGTGCTCGACAACGTCGCCTTCGCCCCGCGTTCCCGAGGGCTCCGCCGCGCACAGTCCAGGGCCGTCGCCGGCCGGTGGGTGGACGCGCTCGGGCTCGGGGAGCTCGCCGACCGGCGGCCCGCTGCCCTCTCCGGCGGCCAGGCCCAGCGCGTCGCACTGGCCCGGGCACTGGCCGGCGACCCGGGGCTGCTCCTGCTGGACGAGCCGCTGTCGGCCCTCGACGCCCGTACCCGCCTCGACGTCCAGGCCGAGCTGCGGCGGCACCTGCGCGAGTTCGACGGGCCGACGCTGCTGGTGACGCACGACCCGCTGGAGGCGCTCGTCCTGGCCGACCGGCTGCTCGTCGTCGAGGGGGGCCGCGTCGTGCAGCAGGGCACCCCGGCCGAGGTCGCGAGCCGGCCTGCGACCGACTACGTCGCGCGCCTGGTCGGGCTCAACCTCTACGAGGGCCGGATCGACGGCGACCGCGTCGTGCTGCCCGGCGGTGGCTGGTTCGTCGTCCCCGACCACGGCCAGCACGGCGAGGTCTTGGTCGCCGTACGACCCTCGTCGGTCCTCGTGAGCACCCACCGGCCCGAAGGAGCGAGCGCCCGGAACATGTGGGCCGGCACCGTCGTCGGGCTCTCGCTGCTCACCGATCGCGTCCGGCTCGACGTCGAGGGGACGCCGCCCGCCCTCGTCGACGTCACCCCGGGCAGCGTCGCCGAGCTGGCCCTCGCGCCGGGACGCGAGATCTGGCTGTCGGTCAAAGCGACGGAACTGGACGTGTACGGCCGTCAGGGGACGTAGCCTCCGGATGCGTCGGACTCAAGGAGGAGCCCTCATGCCGTTCCCGTCGGACCTGGCGATCGCGCAAGCCGCCACCCTCAAGCCGCTCGGCGAGATCGCCGACCAGATGGGGCTGCCGCGGACGCTCCTCGAGCCGTACGGCGATGCGGTCGCGAAGATCAAGCTCACCGCCATCGAGGAGCTGGCCGACCGTCCGCGCGCGAAGTACGTCGTCGTCACCGCGGTCACGCCGACCCCGCTCGGCGAGGGGAAGACGACCACGACGGTCGGCCTCGGCCAGGCGATGCGACACGTCGGGAAGACGTCCACGGTCGCGATCCGCCAGCCGTCGATGGGGCCGACGTTCGGGATCAAGGGCGGCGCGGCCGGAGGCGGCTACAGCCAGGTCGTCCCGATGGAGAACTTGAACCTGCACCTCACCGGCGACTTCCACGCCGTGACGGCCGCGCACAACCTGCTGGCGGCCCTCGTCGACAACCACCTGCACCAGGGCAACGCGTGCGGGCTCGACCTCGACAACATCACCTGGCGCCGCGTCCTCGACGTCAACGACAGGTCGCTGCGCAACATCGTCGTCGGCCTCGGGTCGCGCGAGGACGGCGTCACGCGCCAGACCGGCTTCGACATCACCGCGGCCTCGGAGGTCATGGCGATCCTCGCGCTGACCACGTCGCTCGGCGAGCTCCGAACCCGGCTTGCTCGCATCGTCGTCGGCTACACCAAGGCCGGCACGCCCGTCACGGCCGAGGAGATGGGCGCCGCAGGAGCGATGGCGGCGATCATGCGCGACGCCGTGAAGCCCAACCTCATGCAGACGCTGGAGAACACGCCGGTCCTCGTGCACGCAGGCCCCTTCGGCAACATCGCCCACGGCAACTCGTCGGTGATCGCCGACCTGATCGGCATCCACACGGCCGACTTCCTGATCACCGAGGCCGGCTTCGGCGCGGACATGGGTGCCGAGCGGTTCTTCAACATCAAGTGCCGCACGTCGGGGCTCGCACCCGATGCTGCCGTGGTCGTGGCGACGGTACGTGCGCTCAAGGCCCACTCGGGCAACCACCGGATCGTGGCNGGCAAGCCGCTGCCCGAGGCGCTGCTCGCCGAGAACCCGGACGAGGTGCACATCGGCGGCGCCAACCTGCGCAAGCAGATCGAGAACGTGGCCCAGCACGGCGCGACGCCCGTGGTCGCGATCAACGCGTTCCCCGGCGACTTCGACTCCGAGCACCAGGCCATCCGCGAGATCGCCGCCTCGATGGGCGTACGGGTGGCGGTGAGCACGCACTTCGCGGACGGTGGCAGGGGCGCGGTCGAGCTCGCCGAGGCCGTGGTCGAGGCGGCGGCCGAGCCGTCGACCTTCCAGCTGCTGTACCCCGACTCGGCGACGCTGCGCGAGAAGATCGAGACCGTGGCCGCGAAGATCTACGGCGCCGACGGGGTCGACTACAGCCCGGCAGCCGCGAAGCANCTGGCCTCGTACGAGGCCAACGGGTTCGGCCACCTGCCGGTGTGCATCGCCAAGACCCACCTGTCCATCTCGTCCGACCCCGCGCTGAAGGGCGCGCCGACCGGCTGGCGGCTACCCGTACGGGAGGTACGGGCCTCGGTGGGCGCCGGGTTCGTCTACCCGATCTGTGGCGACATGCGGACGATGCCCGGTCTCGGCAGCAGCCCGGCCGCGTTCCGCATCGACGTCGACGCGGACGGCACGATCACGGGCCTGTCCTGACCGGCCCGTCGGACCTCGGCTCCGCACCGCTGCGGCGGCTGCTCGACGACGTCGCTGCCCGTACGACCGCGCCCGGGGGTGGGGCCGCGGCCGGGATCGTCGCGGCCCTGGCGGGTGCCCTGACCACGATGGCCGCGCTGTTCGCCGCGGCCGAGGACGCGCCGGGAGCCGTCGCGAGCACGGCCACCGCGTTGCGGATCCGCGCGTCCTCGCTCGCCGAGGACGACCTCGCCGTCTACGCCGCGTACGTGGCCGCTCGCCGGCTCGATCCTCGCGGGGCGGCCGTGCTGGCCGCGCTGGACGAGGCGGTACGGGTGCCCCTCGAGGTCGCGGCNATCGGCGCCGAGCTGGCCGAGCTCGCCGCCAGGCTCGTACGCTCCGGCAACCCGAACCTGCGCGGGGACGCCGCGACGGGCGCGCTGCTGGCGGTCGCGGCGACGCGGTCGGCGGCGGTGCTCGTCTGCGAGAACCTGGCTGGCCGCCCGGACGACCTGCGGCTCGCGCAGGCGGCCGCCCTGGTCGCCCGAGCCACTGCCGCCGAGCAAGCCGTCCTCTCCGCCTACCCCGCACTCCGCCCGCTCTGATCCCCACCCCCCCGCCCGCTCCGCCAGCCCCCCACGTCCGCGTTGATCATGGAGTTGTTGGGGGTCTTCCTTGATCCACTCCCCCAACAACTCCATGATCAACGCGGGTGGGGGGCCGGGCGAGGCGGTGGGGACGGGTGCGCAGGCCGGCGACCACGGCGGCGACGAGGGTGGCCACGGCGGCGGCGAGGGGGACGAGGCCGAGCCAGGCGAACCCGAGCCGCGTCACGACCTGGCCGCCGAGGGTCGGGGCGATCAGGTAGCCGAGCATCCCGATCTGCGACCAGGTAACCATCGCTGAGACGATGCGCTCNGTGGGTACCGCCTCGAGGAGCACGCCGGTCGCCCCCGTCTCCGCCGCGCCGGCCCCGAGCCCGACCANGACGAGCGCGATGCCCCAGACCGGCACGGTCCTGGTCGCCCCGGCCAGGGCGATCCCGGTGACGACGGCGAGCCCGCCACCGCCCAGCGCCACCCACGGTCGGGTGAGTCCGGCCGCCGCCGCCGAGGCCGCGACGAGCACCGCCATCAAGGTGTACGTGATGCCGATCTGCGACTGGCTCAGATGCGTCGCGAAGTGCAGCGGCAGCACGCCGTCCAACGTCCCGAACGTCATCATGGCGAACAGGATGGCCATCGCCGCATACCAGAACCCGCTCGTACGCAAGGCGCTCCGGTCGCGCTCCAGCTGCCCGTGCGCCGCGGGGGTCGGCAGCCGCAG
>JGI24140J50213_10000088_pt1 | contig 37586 bp, 33 predicted proteins | sample BarGraIncu00222A_FD_50213 | JGI IMG/M metagenome (IMG submission 50213)
GCGCTCGCCAACCATGCGTTTGCCAAGATGAACGGCATCGGCAACGACATCGTCGTGGTCGATCTGCGCGATTCGGCGGCCGCTGTCACGGCCGAGGAAGCGCGCGCGGTCGCCTCGCCCAGCGGCGTGCATTACGACCAGTTGATGGTGCTGCAGCCGCCGCGCCTTGCGGGCACCGAGGCCTTCATCCGCATCTACAATAATGACGGCTCCGAAGCTGCTGCCTGCGGCAACGGCATGCGCTGCGTGGCGCGCCGGCTGTTCGAGAAAACCGGCCAGACTCAAGTCACCTTCGAGACACGGGCCGGGCTCCTCAATTGCTGGCGTGGCCCATCCGACGATCTCTACACCGTCGACATGGGGCAGCCGAAATTCGGCTGGCAGGATATTCCGCTCGCAGAAGAGTTCCGCGACACGCGGTCGATCGAACTGCAGATCGGTCCGATCGATGCGCCGGTGCTGCACACGCCGTCCGCGGTCAGCATGGGCAATCCGCACGCCATCTTCTGGGTCGACGACGTCGATGCCTATGACCTTGCCCGTTTCGGGCCGCTGCTGGAAAACCATCCGATTTTTCCCGAGCGTGCCAATATCACTCTCGCCCATATCGTCGATCGCGATCACATTACGATCCGCACCTGGGAGCGCGGCGCGGGACTGACCAGGGCCTGCGGCTCGGCGGCCTGCGCCACGGCGGTGGCCGCGGCCCGGCTCAGGCGCGCCAATCGCATGGTGCGGATAACGCTGCCCGGCGGCGAACTCGGCATCGAATGGCGCGAGCGCGACGACCATGTCCTGATGACGGGCACCGCCACGTTTGAGTATGAAGGGCAATTCGATCCGGCCTTGTTTGCCAGCGTCGCCTGACATGAGCGTCGATGTCGTCACCTTCGGCTGCCGGCTCAATGCCTTCGAATCCGAAGTGATCGCCCGCGAGGCCGAACGCGCCGGGCTGACCGAGACCATCGTCATCAATAGCTGCGCGGTCACCAACGAAGCCGTCGCTCAGGCGCGGCAATCGATCCGCCGGCTGAAGCGCGAACGGCCGTCGGCGCGGATCGTCGTTACCGGCTGCGCGGCGCAGACCGAGCCCGCGATGTTCGCTCGTATGGCCGAGGTCGATCGCGTCGTCGGCAATGACGACAAGATGCGCGGTGAAGCGTGGCGCGTCGCGCGCACGGCACTCGATGCCGTTGGGAGCTTCGGCATCGGGCAAAGCGAAAAGGTGGCTGTCGCCGACATCATGGCGGTCAAGGAGATGGCGCCGCATCTGCTGGAGGGCTTTCAGCGCGGCCTGCCGCGGGTGTTCGTGCAGGTGCAGAACGGCTGCGATCATCGCTGCACCTTCTGCATTATCCCCTATGGCCGCGGCAATTCACGGTCGGTGCCGATGGGCGCGGTGGTGGCCCAGGTCCGCGCGCTGGTCGAGCGCGGCCACGTCGAGATCGTGCTGACCGGTGTCGATCTCACCAGTTATGGCGCGGATCTGCCGGGCGCGCCGAAACTCGGCCTGCTGGCGAAGCAAATCCTGCGGCATGTGCCTGATTTGAAGCGGCTGAGGATTTCCTCGATCGATCAAGTCGAGGTCGATCGCGATCTCTTCGACGTGATCGCGAATGAGGAGCGCCTGATGCCGCATCTGCATCTGTCGCTGCAATCCGGCGACGATCTCATCCTGAAGCGGATGAAGCGGCGGCATTCGCGTAGCGAAGCGATTCAATTCTGCGCGCAGGTGCGGCGGCTGCGGCCGGATATCGCGCTCGGCGCCGATATCATCGCCGGATTCCCGACCGAGTCCGAGCAGATGTTCGCGCGCTCGCTGGATCTGGTGGAAGAGTGCGATCTGACATTCCTCCATGTGTTTCCCTATTCCAGCCGGCCGGGGACGCCGGCGGTGCGGATGCCGCCTGTATCGGGGGAGCAGGTCAAGGAACGGGCCAGGCGCTTGCGGGCGACGGGAGAGGCCGCCTTGCAAAGGCGGCTGAGCTCGGAAATCGGCGCGACCCGCCGGGTTCTGATCGAGAGCGCGAGGCAAGGTCGCACCGAACACTTCATGCCGGTGGCTATCAGCGGCGAGACGCCGGGCGTGGTGCTGACGCTGAAGATGGCGGGGCATGACGGGGCGCGTTTGATCTCAGACGGTCATCGCCCGGCTTGACCATCACTCCCCGTTCCAGCCGCAGGCCCGAAGCCGTTCATGCAAATGCGCCGGAGCCGGCGCGACCACGTGCACCGGGTCCTTGTTCTTCGAAATCGGAATCCCGATCTCGCGGGAATGCAAATGCAGTCTTGGTTCGCCGAAACGGGGACCGTTTCCGTAAATGTTGTCGCCGAGAATCGCCCAGCCCATCGCGGCGCAGTGAACCCGCAATTGATGGGTGCGGCCGGTGACCGGTTCGAGCGCAAGCCAGGCGAGGCCATCGCGGCGTCCGAGCACTTTCCAGTTGGTGGTGGCCGGTTGGCCATCCGCATCGGGCTTCTGCCACCAGCCGCGCTCGGCGTTGAGGCGGCCGAGCGGCATGTCGATGGTGCCTTGATCCTCGACCGGGCCGCCTTCGACCACCGCCCAGTAGGTCTTTGAAATTTTGCCGTGCTTGAACAGCAGGCCCAGCGACGCGGTCGCCTTGCGATGTCGCCCGAGGACGAGGCAACCGGAAGTGTCCTTATCAAGCCGGTGGGCGAGAACCGGCGGGCGCGGCAGCCCAAACCGCAGCCCGTCGAAGGAGGATTCCAGATTGGCGCCGCCCTTGGGGCCGCGATGCACCGGCAGGCCCGCGGGCTTGTCGATCACCAGCATCAGCCCGTCGCGATGAAGCACGCGCGCCTGAATTTCCTCCGCGGTTAATTCGGGAACATCCATCGATCGGTCAAGACTTTCGCTCACGGCGCGAAACCGCTAACACACCCCCAACATGAACGATACACCTCCGGAAAAGACCAAATTGAGCTGGTGGCGGCGGCTGTCCGGCGGGCTGAAGCGCACATCAAGTTCGCTCGGAACCGCGGTGGCCGATCTCGTCACCAAGCGCAAGCTCGACCGCGCGATGCTCGACGATATCGAGGACGTGCTGCTGCGCGCTGATCTTGGAACCGAGGTCGCCGCGCGCGTCGCCGCCGCGGTCGGCGTCGGCCGTTACGACAAGGCGATCTCGGCGGATGATGTCAAAACCGTGGTCGCGGCCGAAGTGGAGAAAGTGCTGGTTCCGGTGGCAAAACCGCTGTCGATCGACCCGGCGCAGCAGCCATTCGTCATTCTGGTGGTCGGCGTCAACGGTTCCGGCAAGACCACCACCGTCGGCAAGCTGGCGGCCAAGTTCAGCGCCGAAGGCCGCAAGGTCATGCTGGCGGCCGGCGATACCTTTCGCGCCGCCGCNATCGAGCAGCTCAAGATCTGGGGCGATCGCACCAAATCGCCGGTGATTGCGGGCGCGCAGGGTTCGGATTCCGCAAGCCTTGCCTTCAATGCCGTGACCGCGGCGAAAGAGCAGAATATCAATGTGCTGTTGATCGACACCGCAGGGCGGCTGCAGAACAAGGCGGAATTGATGAACGAACTTGAAAAGGTCGTTCGCGTCGTCAAGAAGGTCGACGCTTCGGCGCCGCATGCGGTGCTGCTGGTGCTCGACGCCACGGTGGGACAAAATGCGCTGTCGCAGGTCGAGGCGTTTCAGCGTACCGCAGGCGTGACAGGCCTGGTGATGACAAAACTCGACGGCACGGCGCGCGGCGGAATTCTGGTGGCGCTGGCCGAAAAATACAAACTGCCGGTGCATTTCATTGGCGTCGGCGAAAGCATCGACGATCTTGCGCCGTTTACCGCGCACGACTTCGCGCGGGCCATCGCAGGGATTGAATAAGCTTCATCCTTCGAGACGCACACTAGATGCGCGCTTGCTTGAGATGAAGGATTGGGATGACGGAAGACCAAAGGCAATATCCTCATCCTGAGGAGGTGCGAAGCACCGTCTCGAAGGATGGCAACGCGACGAATTCGACGGAATGGAATAATGGACAAGACCACGCCGCATCCGCTGTTCAAGCTCGCGACCGAACTTGGGCCGCTGGTGATTTTCTTCATCGCCAACTTCAAATTCCATCTGTTCGTCGCCACCGGCGCGTTCATGGTGGCGGTGGTGGCGGCGATAATCGCCTCTTACGTGGTGACGCGACACGTGCCGATCATGGCGCTGGTCACCGGCGTCATCGTCATCGTGTTCGGCACGCTGACACTGGTGTTGCACGACGAGACCTTCATCAAGGTCAAGCCGACCATCATCTACGGCCTGTTCGCAGGAGTTCTCGGCGGCGGCCTTTTGTTCGGCCGTTCCTTCATCCAGATCATGTTCGATCAGATGTTCAATCTCACGCCGCAGGGGTGGCGTAGCCTGACGCTGCGCTGGGCATTGTTCTTTTTCGCGCTGGCGATTCTGAACGAGATCATTTGGCGCACCCAGACCACCGATTTCTGGGTGAACTTCAAGGTGTTCGGCGTGACGCCGCTGACGATGATTTTTGCGCTGACGCAGATGCCGCTGATCAAGCGCTATCAGGTCGAGCCGGTTTCGCTCGAAGTGAGCGAAGCGGAGGCCGGCGATGTGTCGAAGGGGTGAGCCGATGAGCAGCGCTCACTTCAAGATCCGGCCTTCAGCGCCTTGTCGATCTCTACCCTGAGCACGGTGTCGATATTGTCAGGCAGGATGGGGCCGACCATCTTGTAAATGATGGTGCCGTTGCGTCCCACAATGAAGGTCTCCGGCACGCCATAGACGCCCCATTCGATCGCGGCGCGGCCATTGCCGTCGACACCGACAACGCCGAACGGATTGCCATAGCGGCCGAGGAAACGCCGGGCATTCTCCGGCGTGTCCTTGTAGTTGATGCCGACCATCTGCAGCCGCTTGTCCTTAGCCAGTTCGGTCAGCAGCGGCGCTTCGTCATGGCACGGCACGCACCATGACGCCCAGACGTTAACGACGCTGACCTTGCCCTTGAACATGGCGGGATCGAGCCCGGGTATCTGCGCGCCACTATCGAGCAGACCCTGTAGCGGCGGCAGCGTGGTTGGCGGCGCGGGGTGACCGATCAAGGCGGAAGGGATTTTCGATGGATCGCCGTCGCCGAGCCGGAACCAGAAGATCGCGGCCAGCAAACCGAATGCGAGCAGCGGCAGCGCCATCAGCCAGGAGCGGCGTTGCGGGGATCGGCCCGATGTCTCGGGCAGCGATGTCATGGGATCTGATGAATGGGGATCGCTCATTGGATGTCCGCCGCGCTGCGCCCGGAGCGCCGAACCACGCCGCTCGCCTCGAGCTCGCGCAGGCGTTGCTTCTGGCGGCGATAATCGATCACGATCCAGATAATCAGGATCAGCACCACAGCTGTTGCCAGCGCGTAGGATGTCACGATGAAGGACGCATAGGGACCGAGCGACATCGCCGTCACGCCGAACGCTGGCTTGATTGCGTCACTTGCGCCACCTGCATCAATTGCAATGCGCGCACCCGGCGCCGCAGGATTTCGTTGCGCATCGCTGCCAGATGCAGCGTGACGAACAACAGCGAAAACGCCAGTGCCATCACCAGCAGCGGAACCAAAAACGCACGGTCGAGCGTGGAGCCGCCCATCCGCAGAACCGAGGCCGGCTGATGCAGCGTATTCCACCAGTCCACCGAGAATTTGATGATCGGCAGGTTGATGGCGCCCACCAGCGTCAGGACCGCCGCGGCGCGCGCGGCCCGCGACGGGTCTTCCACTGCGCGCCACAGCGCCATCAGGCCGAGATACATCAGAAACAGGATCAGCACCGAGGTCAGCCGCGCATCCCATTCCCAATAGGTGCCCCACATCGGGCGTCCCCACAGCGATCCCGTGACCAGTGCCAGAAACGTAAAGGCCGCGCCGATCGGGGCGGCGGCCTTGGCTGCGACATCCGCCAGCGGATGCCGCCACACCAGCGTGCCGAGTGCGGCGAAGCTCATCACGCCCCAGACGAACATCGACAGCCAGGCATTCGGCACATGGATGAACATGATCTTGACGGTGGCACCCTGCTGGTAATCGTCGGGCGCCATGGCCGATTGATAGAGGCCGATCAGCAGCAGAACAGCAGTGGCAGCGGCAAGCCACGGCAACAGCCGTGCGGTCAGCGTCAGGAACCGGGTCGGGTTGGCGAGATCGATCAGCGTCATGGCGTCCCTGATAGTCGCTGCGGCTCCGGCAGACAATGCGGCTTGTGCTGTTTCATTTGGTCTCAGCCAGAGTTGATCGGCATCGGTTCCGCATTCAATCCAGGCCGTGCCGCAGGCTCGCGGCGGCGGCGAACGGTCCGATCACGAAGCTGATCAGCGACAGCGCGCACAGGATCGAAAACGGGGTGCCGAACGACAACGGTCCAGAGATCGCCGCCTCCGACGCGGCGACGCCGAAAATCAGTACCGGGATCGACAGCGGCAGCACCAGCACCGCCAGCAGCAATCCGCCGCGATGCAGTGTCACCGCCAGTGCCGCGCCGATCATGCCGGTAAACGTCAATGCCGGCGTGCCTGCCAGCAGCGTCAAGGCAACGGCCGAAGTTGAGCCGGCGTCGAGATTCAACAACAGTCCCAGCACCGGCGTGGCGATAATCAGCGGCAATCCCGCGGCCAGCCAGTGCGCCAGTGCTTTCGCAGCACAGGTCAATTCCAGCGGCGTCCGGCTCATGACGATGAGATCAAGCGACCCGTCCTCGTGATCGGCCATGAACAGCCGGTCAAGCGTGAGCAGGCTTGCGAGCAGGGCGCCGAGCCAGAGAATCGCCGGACCGAGCCGCGCCAGCAAGGCAAGATCGGGCCCGAGTGCGAATGGCATCAGCACGACCACGATGAGAAAGAACAGCACGCCGATCAGCGCACCGCCGCCGACGCGCAGCGCGATTCGGATGTCCCGTCGAATCAGTGCGATGAGGGCGGTCATGTCACGCCGCCCCCGATCCGCAGTTCCTTTGCTTCCATACCCAACGGGGCGTGGGTTGCGGCGATGATCAGGCCGCCGCGCGCGAGATGATCGTGCATCAGGGTGGCAAACTGGCTCTGGCCGGCAGTATCGAGCGCCGAGGTCGGCTCATCCAATAGCCAGATCGGCCGTCGCACCACGAGCAGCCGGGCGATCGAGAGCCGCCGGCGCTGTCCGGCCGACAGATACGCCGCCGGCAAATGCGCGGCGTGATCGAGCCCGACCGCGACCAGGCTTTCGGCGGCATTCAACGCCTCGCCGCCCAGAAAATCCCGCCAGAACACCAGGTTTTCCAGCACGCTCAGTGCGGGTTTCATCGCATCGCGATGACCGAGATAATGGGCCTGTTCGGCCACCGTCAGTTCCCGATCGCCGTCCTCAAGGCCGATCGATCCGGCGGCCAATGTCAGCAGGCCGGCGACGATCCGCAACAGCGAGGTTTTGCCCGATCCGTTGGGTCCGGTAACGGCCAGCGCCTCGCCGGAAGCGGCTGTAAAATCGAGCTCCGAGAACACCTCCCGGCCGCCCCGCACGCATTTGACGCCGCGTCCCAGGAGCCGCATTTGCCCTTCCGTGGCCTTCCAGAATAATGGATACCGCATTGCTGCGGCACGGTTGTCGCTGTGGCGATGCCACTGGAAAGATTCTAAAAGGTTCTATAAGCCGGAACTTGATGCAGCACACAATCCGCGGCTGCAAGCCATCAGGCTAAGCCTCGCTGACGGTGTTTGGATACCCTTGCCGGGGACAACGATGAATTGGGATTGCCTCACATGACCTCGCTCGACAGCTTCAAATGCCGGAAGACCCTCAAGGTCGGCAGCAAGACCTATGTCTATTACAGCCTGCCGGCCGCCGAGAAGAACGGTCTGAAGGGAATTTCCAAGCTGCCCTATTGCATGAAGGTGCTGCTGGAAAACCTGCTGCGCAACGAAGACGACCGCACCGTCAAGAAGGCGGACATCCTGGCGGTTGCGAAGTGGCTCAAGAAGCGCAAGCTCGAACATGAAATCGCTTTCCGCCCGGCGCGGGTGCTGATGCAGGATTTCACCGGCGTGCCGGCGGTGGTCGATCTCGCCGCGATGCGCAACGCCATGCAGGCGCTCGGCGGGGACGCGGAAAAAATCAATCCGCTGGTGCCGGTCGATCTCGTGATCGATCATTCGGTGATCGTGAACTTCTTCGGCGACAACAAGGCGTTCGGCAAGAACGTGGTCGAGGAATATAAGCAGAATCAGGAGCGCTACGAATTCCTGAAATGGGGCCAGAAGGCGTTTTCGAGTTTCTCCGTGGTGCCGCCCGGCACCGGCATCTGCCATCAGGTCAATCTCGAATATCTGGCCCAGACAGTGTGGACCCGGAAGGAGAAGCTGACGGTCGGCAAGAAGAAAGGCACCTTCGAGGTCGCCTATCCGGACACGCTGGTCGGTACTGATTCGCACACCACGATGGTCAACGGCCTTGCCGTGCTCGGCTGGGGCGTCGGCGGCATCGAGGCGGAAGCCGCGATGCTGGGCCAGCCGCTGTCGATGCTGCTGCCGGAAGTGGTCGGCTTCAAGCTCAAGGGGCAGTTGAAGGAAGGCGTTACCGCCACCGACCTGGTGCTGACCGTGACACAGATGCTGCGCAAGCAGGGCGTGGTCGGCAAGTTCGTTGAGTTTTTCGGCCCCGGCCTCGATTATCTCTCGGTGGCCGACAAGGCGACCATCGGCAACATGGCGCCGGAATACGGCGCGACCTGCGGCTTCTTCCCGGTCGATTCCGAGACCATCGATTATCTCAAGACCTCGGGCCGCAAGTCCGATCGGGTCGCGCTGGTGACCGCCTACGCCAAGGCGCAGGGCCTGTTTCGATCAGCCAAGTCGCCCGATCCGGTCTTCACGGAAACGCTGACGCTCGACCTCGGCGACGTGGTGCCGTCGATGGCCGGCCCGAAACGGCCCGAGGGGCGTGTCGCGCTTCCCGCGGTCTCGGAGGGTTTCGCCGCGGCGATGACCAGCGAATACAAGAAAGCCGCCGACGCCTCCAGGCGTTACCCGGTGGAAAATCGCAATTTCGATCTCGGCCACGGCGACGTGGTGATCGCGGCGATCACCTCGTGCACCAATACTTCCAATCCGAGCGTGCTGATCGGCGCCGGCCTGCTGGCGCGCAATGCCGCCGCCAAGGGCCTTACCGCAAAGCCCTGGGTCAAGACCTCGCTGGCGCCGGGCAGCCAGGTGGTCGCGGAGTATCTTTCCAATTCCGGACTGCAGCTTGATCTCGACAAGGTAGGCTTCAATCTGGTCGGCTTCGGCTGCACCACCTGCATCGGTAATTCCGGACCGCTGCCGGAGGAGATTTCGAAGTCGATCAACGATAACGGCATCATCGGCGCCGCGGTGCTGTCGGGTAATCGCAACTTCGAAGGCCGCGTCAGCCCGGACGTGCAGGCCAATTATCTGGCTTCGCCGCCGCTGGTGGTGGCCTATGCGCTGGCCGGAACGGTGACGAAAAATCTCGCGGTCGAGCCGCTCGGCAACGGCAGGGACGGCAAGCCGGTTTACCTGAAGGACATCTGGCCGACGACCAAGGAGATCAACGCGTTGATGAAGAAGTTCGTCACCGCGGCGATCTTCAAGAAGCGTTACGCCGATGTGTTCAAGGGCGACACCAACTGGCGCAAGATCAAGACCGTCGAGAGCGAAACCTATCGCTGGAACATGAGCTCGACCTACGTTCAGAACCCGCCTTACTTCGAAGGCATGAAGAAAGAGCCGGAACCGATTGTCGATGTCGTCGACGCGCGCATTCTGGCAATCTTCGGCGACAAGATCACCACCGACCACATCTCGCCGGCCGGTGCGATCAAGCTGACGTCGCCGGCGGGGAAATATCTCTCCGAGCACCAGGTGCGCCCGGCCGATTTCAATCAATACGGCACCCGGCGCGGCAATCATGAAGTCATGATGCGCGGCACCTTCGCCAATATTCGGATCAAGAACTTCATGCTGAAGGGCGCCGACGGCAACATCCCCGAAGGCGGCCTGACCAAGCATTGGCCCGATGGCGAGCAGATGTCGATCTACGATGCCGCGATGAAGTATCAGGCCGAGAAGGTGCCGCTGGTGGTTTTCGCCGGCGCCGAATACGGCAACGGCTCATCGCGCGACTGGGCCGCGAAGGGAACGCGGCTGCTCGGCGTCCGCGCCGTGATTTGCCAGAGCTTCGAACGCATCCACCGCTCCAATCTGGTCGGTATGGGCGTGTTGCCGCTGACGTTCGAGGAGGGCGCGTCCTGGCAGTCGATCGGGTTGAAGGGCGATGAGAAGGTGACGATTCGCGGGTTGCAGGGCGATCTGAAGCCACGCCAGAAGCTGACGGCGGAGATCGTGAGCGGCGATGGCTCGCTGCAGCGCGTCTCGTTGCTGTGCCGCATCGATACGCTCGACGAGCTCGAATACTATCGAAACGGGGGCATTCTGCATTACGTGCTGCGCAAGCTGGCCGCCTGATGCGAATTGTGGTCGGTGCCTCACCGCGAAGTGAGTGGCGAGTGAAGGGGAGGCGGCCTATGAAAGGTCGCCTTCTTGCGTTCGAAGGCCGGCGCGCTCGGGTGCCGCGGGGCAGATGCAATCACGGCGGCGGCGCGAAAGTCTCCCGGTTTCCAGTATGACAGCGATGATGGCCTATAATTGTATTTCGCGGTGGTCGGGTGCGCTTGGCGTCTGCGCCATTGTAGCGATCGTTCGTCCAGCCCTGGCCGATCCGCGCGCGGTGGTCGAACTTTTCACGTCGCAAGGCTGCTCGTCATGCCCGGCGGCCGACAAGATCATTGGTGAACTCGCCAAGGATCCATCGATCGTCGCGTTGAGCATGCCGATCGACTACTGGGATTATCTCGGCTGGAAAGACACGCTGGCGGATGCGCGCTTCAGCGCCCGTCAGAAAGCCTATTCGCGGATGCGCGGCGATCGCGAAGTCTACACGCCGCAAGTGGTCGTCAACGGGTCGGTGCATGTGATCGGCAGCGATCGCGCCGGCATCGAAGGCGCAATCGGCGATACCAAAAAAGTCGATGGTGTGATGTCGGTGCCGGTTTCGATGACGCTGACCGGCAAGCAAATCAATGTTGCGGTCGCGGTCTCCAGCAAGGGTCCTGCCGCGATGCACGGCGAAATCTGGATCGGTTCGATCTCGAAAGCGGTGCCGATTGCCATTGGTCGCGGCGAGAATCGCGGCCGCGAAGTCACCTACTACAATGTGGTGCGTAACCTGTTGAAGGTCGGAGACTGGAACGGCAGCTCCGGGAGCTGGACGGTGCCGCTGGAAGATATCTCCCGCGAGGGAATCGATGCCGCTGTGGTCTATATCCAGGACGGCAGTCGCGACAGGCCCGGCCCGATGCTGGGCGCGGCGTATACGTCGCTTCACTGATTGATCTCACCGNTACTTTTTGTTTCGCGAGGCCAGTTTGCGGTTCGCTAAGGCCAAACGGAAACGCGAGCCCANCNAGAAAGCCCAAAAAGAAAAAGGACCAACTCTCGTTGGTCCAGTATTGGGGTATGCTTCTTGCGAACAGGCCCGATCCTGACGACCCCGGGGGGCTGGGGGCTGAGGAATCCGGTGCCGAAAGGACCGGGCCAACGCAGGATTCCCTTGTCGCAATCCAGAAGGGCGGTCGATAGGCGGAAATTGGGCCGTATTATGATTCCGCTAACGATCCCGTGACGGTATGTTTCCCGCTTGATCAGAGGTTGCGATCCTCCGTCGCGCACTAATTCGAACGCGCCCGCCGCCACCCTCTTGCAGCCGTGCGCAGTTGGCGCGATCATGTCACCGGAATGACAGCAGGAGGCGCTCCATGAGTTTGATGCCGGAGGAAGCCGATCCAAGCGAGAATCGCGCAGCGGCGCGCATTGCCGCTGCGGGGCCGTTGCCGAGCCGTGTGACGTTCAATCGCGTCGAACTCAACCGTATCTTGAATCTGTACGGGCGCATGGTCGCCGACGGCGAGTGGCGCGACTACGCCATCGATTTTCTGAAAGACCGCGCGGTGTTTTCGGTGTTCCGCCGCGCTTCCGAAGTTCCGATCTACCGAATCGAAAAAGATCCGAGGCTGGCGCGCAAGCAGGGGATCTATAGCGTGATCTCGGCGACCGGCCTGATCCTGCGCCGCGGCCACGAACTTGACCGCGTGCTGCTGGTGATCGACCGCAAGCTGTCGGTGGTCTAGCCGCCCCGTTGCTTGTCATTCGGGACCAGCGGGCAGCGCTGGATCCGGAATCCAGAGTTATTGAATTTTTTTGCCGCGCGAGATTCCGGGTTCGGCTTGGAGCCTGCCATCGGGCGCGCATTCGCGCGCCCCGTTTGAGCCGCCCCTGAAAACGAATTTAATTAATATTGCGTGCCGTGTTCAGCCGGCAACGTGCTCCCGCCATCGCCCAGCGGCCGCTGCATCATCACGGTGTCGAGCCAGCGACCGAACTTGAAGCCGACGTCGGGATGCGTCCCGATCGGCCGGAATCCGGTCCGGGCATGCACGCCGATCGATCCGGCGTTGGCGGAATCTCCGATCACCGCGATCATCTGCCGATAGCCGCGCGCCTCGGATTCGGCAATCAGCCTTTGCAGCAATTGCATGCCGATCCCGCGCCGGTGAATCGCAGGTTGCAGATAGACCGAATTCTCAACGGTGAAGCGATAGGCCGGCCGCGGCCGGTAGGCGCCGGCATAGGCGTATCCGACTACCTGGCCTTCGAGCAAGGCGACCAGATAGGGAAAGCCGCCGTCCATCAACATGCCAAAACGCCGTGTCATCTCAGCCTGATCGGGCGGGATCAACTCGAAGGTCGCGGTGCCGTAGCGGACCGCATGGCCGTAGATATCGGTAATGGCTGACAGGTCGGCGGCGACGGCAGGTCTGATTTCGGCAGCGGACATGGCGCGGAGACTATTTTTGTCCGTTCCAAAAGAAAAGCCCCGGCCGCAAGGCCGGGGTTCGAACCATCCGCCAAAGCGCGGGCGATCAGTCGCGCTGGCCGAGCAATTGCAGCAGCAGCGTGAACAGGTTGATGAAGTTCAAATAGAGCGACAATGCGCCGGTGATCGCAGCCCGCTCCGCCACGTCACCGCCCTGCGAGGCGTAGCCGTAGATGTAATCGTTCTTCAGCCGCTGGGTATCCCAGGCCGTGAGGCCCGCAAACACCAGCACGCCGACCACCGACACGATGAACTGCAGCATCGAGCTGGCAACGAAGATATTGACCACGCTTGCGATGATGATGCCGAACAGGCCCATGATCAGGAACGAGCCCATACCGGTCATGTCACGCTTGGTAGTGTAGCCATACAGGCTTAGCGCGCCGAACGATGCCGCGGTGATGAAGAACACCCGCACGATCGAGGTGTGCGTATACACCAGGAAGATCGACGACAGCGAAATGCCCATCAAGGCCGAGAATACCCAGAACAGCATCTGGGCTGTCGCCGGCCGCAGCCGGTTGATGCCGGCGGAGATGACGAACACCATCGCCAGCGGCGCCAGCATGAACAGCCATTTCAGCGGGCTGACGAACATCGCGTAGCCGAACGGCGTCAGGAAGGCATTGCCGATCTTGGCAGCGCCGCCGGCCGGATCCGTCGTCACCGCCGCCATATAGATGCCGAGCGCAGCGAGGCCGGTAATGGCGAGTCCGATGCTCATGTAATTGTAGATGCGCAGCATGTAGGCGCGCAGACCGGCGTCGACGGCCGCGGCGTCAGTGCGCCCGGCGGCCCGGCCGAAAGGAGAAGTGTAGTTGCGGTCTAGGTCCGACATGGTCGAATTCCCGTTGTTTGTCCGGCAGGGCGCAAAGGGTTCGCGACGCCGGTGCAGAAAGCTATCCCAGATACCGCCATTTGCTGACATTAATTTTAAAGTCATCAAGCTGGCGTCCGAGCCTGACTGGTATGTGGGAAACTAGCACATTCCCTGCAAGCTTCCATGCGCGGCTGAATGTCGCTCCGCGGGCGAGATTTCAGGTGAATACGCCCTCACGCTGCCGCGCCGATTGTTTCAATTTGTGTCACAAATTCCGCAGCACCGTAGCCGGCTTCTGGTTCAGGGCCAGCAACGTGCCGGCAAGTCCCAGTCCCACGGTGCCGAACAGCGCCACCGCCACCACGACGGTGGCGCTGCCGGCCTGCCAGATGAAGCTCAGCGTCATCAGCCGGGTCACGATCAGCCAGGCCGCGACCGAGCCTGCGATCACGCCGAAAATCGCGGTGGCAAAGCCGATCATCAGATATTCCAGCGCATAGGCGCCGAGCAGCCGCGCCCGCGTGGCGCCCAGGGTCTTGAGAATGACAGCATCATAGACCCGATGGCGATGACCGGCGGCGAGCGCTCCGCCCAGCACCAGTACCGCGGAAATCAACGTCACCGCGCTGGCGCCGCGGATCGCCAGCACGAGGTTGGTGACCACGGCGCCGATGGTGTCCAGCGCCTCGCGGACCCGCACGCTCGTCACCATCGGAAATGCGTCGGCCACCGATTTGATGATCCGGGCGTCGCCGCTGGGGTCCGGGTGGGTCTCGGTCAGCGTCGCGACATGGGTGTGCGGCGCGCCCTTGAAGGCGTTGGGGGAGAACACCAGCACGAAATTCATGCCGAGGCTCTGCCAATCCACCGTGCGCATGTTGCTGATGGTGGCCGGAATATCACGGCCGAGCACATTGACGACGATCTCGTCGCCGATCTTGAGCTTGAGCCCGTCGGCGATCTTCTTCTCGATCGACACCAGCGGCGGCCCGTCATAATTCGCATCCCACCATTTACCCTCGACGATCTTCGAGCCCTTGGGGACTTCGCTGGCGGAAGTCAGGCCGCGGTCGCTCTGCAGCACCCATTCGGCGTCGGTCGAAGGCTTGAGGTCTTCCGCCTTGACCCCGCGGGCGGCGACGATGCGTCCGCGCAGCATCGCCACGTCATCGACGGTCGATTGCGGCGTGGTCGCTTTGAGGAACGCGGCAAAGCGGTCGGCTTCGGTGCTCGGAATATCGATGAAATAGAATGACGGCGCGCGGTCGGGCAGGGCGGCCAGGAATTGCCGCCGCAGATTGCCATCGATCTGCGTGATCGTGACCAGCACGGCCAGACCGAGGCCGAGCGACATCACCACCGACGGGGTCAACGCGCCCGGCCGGTGGATGTTCGCGATCGCCAGCCGCAGCATGGTGATGCGGGTGCGCGGCAGGCGGCGCGCCACCGCCATCAGGATAGCGGCGATGCCGCGCAACAGCGCAAACACCACGATCGAGGAAGCGACGAATACCGCCGCGACCCGCTTGTCGTAGGCGAGCCCGATCGCCACCGCGACCAGCAACGCGATCACCGCGGCCATCAAGGCGAGATAGCGCCAGCGCGGGCGGTGCCATTCGCTGGTCACCGCTTCGCGGAACAATGCCGCGACCGGCACATCATGCACCCGGCCGAGCGGCCACAGTCCGAAGGCAAGCGCGGTCAACAAGCCATAGACCAATGACAGCAACAGCGCATCGGGATGCAGCGCCGGTACCACCGGCAACGGCAGCAGCTTGCCGAACACGCCGGCGACGATGAACGGCAGTGCCGCGCCGGCGGCAAGCCCGATCACCGAGCCGACCACGGCGAGCACGATCACTTGCGTGAGATAGATGGTGAAGACGTCGCCGCCGGTGGCGCCCAGCGCCTTGAACGCCGCGATCACGTCGCGGCGGCGATCGATGTGGCTTTTGACGGCGTTGGCGACGCCGACGCCACCGACCAGCAGCGCGGCAAGCCCGACCAGTGTGAGGAACTGGGTGAAGCGGCTGATGGTGCGTTCGAGCTGCGGCGAAGCATTGTCGCGGGAGCGGATTTCCCAGCCGGCCTGCGGCGCCGCACTTCTCGCATGGTTGACCAGCGCAGTTACCGCTCGAGCATTGGCCGCGTGGTCCGGCAGCTTTACCCGATAGATCCAGTGCACCAGGCTGCCGGGTTGCAACAACCCGGTCGCGCGCAAGCCGGCCTCGCTGACCAGGAACCGCGGGCCGAAGCCGACCCCGCCGGCGAGCTTGTCGGGCTCGGCGCTGACCACGCTGCGAATTTGAAAGCTCGCATTGCCGATGGTGACGCGGTCGCCGATCTTGAGATCGAGCCGCGCCAGCAGGGTTGAATCAGCGGCCGCGCCGAACACGGCCCCGGTATCGTGTTGAGAGTTGCCTTGCGGCGAATCGCCTTGTCGAGAAGGGTCTTGTCGAGAAGGGTCTTGGCGCTCGGCGAGCAGCTCGGTCGTCGGCATCGTCGGATCGAGCGTCAATGCGCCGAGCATGGGATAGGTGCTGTCCACCGCCTTGAGTTCGACCAAGGCGAGCCGGCCATCGCCGGTGCGGGCCATGGCGCGCAACGTCGCCGCTACCGATACCTCGCCGCGGGAACGTAGAAACGCAATTTCGTCAGGTTTGGCTTCACGCTGCATCAAGGAGAAGGCGGCGTCGCCGCCGAGCAGGGTACGGCCCTCGCGCGCCAGTCCCTCGCTGAGGCTGGCCGCGACCGAGCCGACACCGGCGATCGCCATCACGCCGAGGGCGATGCAGGCAATGAAAACGTAAAAGCCGCGCAGACCCCCGCGCAATTCGCGCAAGGCAAAGCGCAGCGCCAGCCATGCCGCGCGTTTGCCAGGGATCGGTTCGGCGACGAGGGTCATGGCGCGGTGATGCGATCCGCCGACTGGCCATCGATCCGGCCCGAGCGCAGCCGCACCACCCGATCGCAGCGTTGCGCCAGCGAGGTGTCGTGGGTCACCAGCACCAGCGTCATGCCGCGCTCGGTGTGTTTGGTGAACAAGAGATCGACGATCTGCTTGCCGGTGGCTTCGTCGAGATTTCCGGTGGGCTCATCCGCCACCAGGATGGCGGGATCGGGCGCCAGCGCGCGGGCAAGGGCCACGCGCTGCTGCTCTCCGCCGGACAATTGCGTGGGGTAGTGATGCAGGCGGTCGCCGAGGCCGACCGATGTCAATTCCTGCGCCGCGCGCCGCGAGGCATCGGGATTGCCGGCCAGTTCCAGCGGCACCGCGACATTTTCCAGCGCTGTCATGGTCGGGATCAGGTGGAACGACTGGAACACGATGCCGACCTGGCGGCCGCGGAAGCGCGCCAGCGCATCCTCGTCGAGGGCATTGAAAGGGGTACCGTTGACCACCACTTCTCCGCTGTCGGGACGCTCCAGTCCCGCCATCACCATCAGCAAGGTGGATTTGCCCGAGCCTGACGGTCCGATCAGGCCGATCGCTTCCCCCGACGCCACGCGCAGGCTGATATCCTTGAGGATGTGAACGCGGGCGGCGCCCGCGCCGAGCGAGAGATTGACGTTCGAGATGGCGATGCTGTCCGGCCCAAGGCCGGCCAATGACGAGGGTTCGATGAGACTGTCCATGGCTCGGTCATATGGCACTTCCGCCGCCCCGGTCGAGGGGCAGCGGCGGATGTTCGTGCACATGCTCGTGTTGGGCCTGCTCTTTTTGGGCCTCGCCGGGGAACTGGCGATCGCGCCACCGGCCGGGGCGCAAACGCCCGAGGGCCACGGCGCGAAGCCGATCAAGCTGGTAGTGCTGGGCGATTCGCTAACCGCGGGTTATGGCCTGCCGGGGCCCGCAGCCTTCCCGGCGCAGCTCCAGAAATCGTTGAAATCCAATGGGATAGATGTAGACATGATCAACGCCGGGGTCTCCGGCGATACCAGTTCCGGTGGTCGTGACCGGCTCGACTGGTCGGTGCCCAAAGGGACTGAGGCTGTCATCGTCGAGCTTGGCGCCAACGATGCGTTGCGCGGCATCGATCCCAAGATCACCCGCGAAGCGCTTTCGGACATCCTGACCCGGCTGAAGGCGCGCAAGATCGCGGTCCTGCTGTGCGGAATGCTCGCGCCACCGAATTACGGCAACGATTATGCCGCCCGCTTCAACACCATCTATCCGGATCTTTCGAAATCGCTCGGGGTGCCGCTGTATCCGTTTTTCCTTGAGGGCGTCGCAAGCGATGCCAAGCTCAACCAGGCGGACGGCTTGCACCCGACGGAGGAGGGAGTCGATGTGATCGTTAAAAACATCTTGCCCACGGTGCAGGCATTTCTTGGCGCGTTACCCGGGCAACGGAGTTGAAAAAAGGGCAGCGATGACCCTGACACGGTGTTTTTGCGGCGGGGTCGTTGTTCGAAAGTCGCGGATGCTTCGCAGAGTCACATAAGTACGGTAGAAATCAGCATCGGTGATTCGTTGCCGGGTTTGTTACAGGGCAAGATCTTTCCGGGATCATGCCTCAGCATCGGGAGTCTTGCGATGCCGCGTTTGTTTACTGGACTGGAAATTCCGGCCGAGATCGGCCAGACGCTTTCCAATATGCGTGGCGGCCTGCCGGGCGCGCGCTGGATCGACCCCGAAAATTATCATGTCACCTTGCGCTTCATCGGCGATATCGATGGCGTCGCGGCGAATGAAATCGCCTCGCTGCTGGTTCGGGTCAATCGCAAGCCGTTCGAGGTAGCGCTGCAGGGCCTGTCGAGCTTCGGCGGAAAAAAGCCGCGCGCGGTGGTGGCCCAGGTGGTGCCGAGCCGGCCGCTGATCGAATTACAGGCCGAACTCGAACGCCTGATGCAGCGCATCGGGCTTGACCCGGAGGGGCGGAAATTCACCCCGCATGTGACGCTGGCGCGGCTGCGCGACGCCTCCAATCAGGATGTCGCCGACTACCTGTCGGTGCGCGGCTATTTTCCGACCCGGGTGTTCACGGCCTCGCGGTTCGTGCTGTTCTCGTCCCGGGCCTCCACCGGCGGCGGGCCCTATGTGGTCGAGGATTCCTACGCGCTGAGCGCGTGAGCGGTGCGCTGCTGATCCGGGGCCATGACNATGTGGTTTTCTTTGGATCCCGGCTCTGTGGCATCGTGAAGGACGCTGCACCGCGTCCGGGACATCGCAAGCGCATAGCCCCTGCACCAATTCGCGGCTTGCAATTTTNGCGGCAGTAGGGCCGTAAGGTGGGTCATGNTGTCGACCCCGCCCGCCTCGTTCCACGCCCATTACCAGGCCCTCGTCTCCTCCGGCGCGATTGAGCCCGATGCCGCGCAGGCACGCGCCGTGGAGGCCTTTGCCGCGCTTGAGCAGCGGCTCGCAAGCTACAAGCCGGTGCGCAAGCAGGGCCTGTTCGGCCGGCTGTTTGCCGACAAGGACGAGGTACCGCCACGCGGTCTCTATATTCATGGCGAGGTTGGGCGCGGCAAGACCATGCTGATGGACACGTTTTTTCACCAGAGTCCGGTCGAGCACAAACGCCGCGCGCATTTCCACGAATTCATGGCCGAGGTGCACGAACGGATCCATGGCTTTCGTCAGGATATCGCGCGCGGCGAGATCGCCGATGGCGATGTGATCGCGCGCACCGCCACGTCGATTTTCGACCAGGCCTGGCTTTTATGTTTTGACGAATTTCATGTCACCGACATCGCGGACGCGATGATCCTGGGACGGCTGTTCGCCAAGCTGTTCGAACTCGGCACCGTGGTGGTGGCGACATCCAACGTAGCACCCGACGATCTCTACAAGGGAGGCCTGAACCGGGCGCTGTTCTTGCCGTTCATCGCGCAGATCTCCGATCACATGGATGTGCTGCGGCTCGAAGCGCGCACTGACTTCCGGCTGGAGAAGCTGGCGGGCGTGAAAATGTGGCTGGTGCCGGCGGACGCGGCCGCCGCTGCCGCGCTCGACAAAGCGTGGGTCAAGATGACCGGCAATGCGCCGTGCAAGCCGCGCGACATCCCGATCAAGGGCCGCGTTCTGCACGTGCCGTGCTCGGCGCATGGCGTGGCGCGATTTTCGTTCGCCGATATTTGTCAGAAGCCGCTCGCCGCATCGGATTACCTGCGGCTCGCGCATGACTATCACACCATCCTGATCGATCGCATTCCGGTCATGGATTATCCGGAGCGCAACGCCGCCAAGCGGTTCATCGCCCTGATCGACACGCTCTATGACAATGCCGTGAAACTGATGGCGTCGGCGGAGGCCGATCCGGTGTCGCTGTATCGCGCGACCGAGGGCTATGAGGCCAACGAGTTCAAGCGCACGTCGTCGCGGCTGATCGAGATGAGCTCGGAATCCTACCTGGCGCTTCCCCACGGCCACAAGGATTCCGCGGCGAGCGGCTCCAGCACGGGGTTGGTGGAGACCTGACGGCCTGACCGAAATCGAGGCAGGGCCGACAATTGGGCACGGCCCGACTTGAACGGGTCGTTCGAAAGGGATAACCAGCCATTCAGCTTCCTTCCACCCTCCTTCTTTCTTTGTGTTCAAAGGACAGATTCCCATGGCGCGCGACAAGATTGCTTTGATTGGCTCCGGTCAGATCGGCGGAACGTTGGCTCACCTCATCGGCCTGAAGGAACTGGGCGATGTCGTGATGTTCGATATCGCCGAGGGCGTGCCACAGGGCAAGTCGCTCGATATCGCCCAATCGTCCCCGGTCGACGGGTTCGATGCGCATTTCACCGGCGCCAATTCCTATGAGGCGCTCGACAATGCCAAGGTCTGCATCGTCACCGCCGGCGTGCCGCGCAAGCCCGGCATGAGCCGCGACGATCTCCTGAGCATCAATCTCAAGGTGATGGAGCAGGTCGGCGCCGGCATCAAGAAATATGCGCCGGACGCTTTCGTCATCTGCATCACCAATCCGCTCGACGCCATGGTCTGGGCGCTGCAGAAGGCCTCGGGCATGCCGCACAAGAAGGTGGTGGGCATGGCGGGCGTGCTGGATTCCTCGCGCTTCCGCTATTTCCTCGCCGATGAATTCAACGTCTCGGTCGAAGACGTCACCGCCTTTGTGCTCGGCGGCCATGGCGACACCATGGTGCCGCTGGTGCGNTATTCCACGGTGGCCGGCATTCCGCTGCCCGACCTCGTGAAGATGGGCTGGACCTCGCAGGCGCGGATCGACGAGATCGTCGATCGCACCCGCAATGGCGGGGCCGAGATCGTCAACCTGTTGAAGACCGGTTCGGCGTTCTACGCGCCGGCGGCCTCCGCGATTGCGATGGCCGAGAGCTATCTGCGCGACAAGAAGCGCGTGATGCCGTGTGCCGCCTATCTCAATGGCGAATATGGCGTGAAGGACATGTATGTCGGCGTGCCCGTCGTGATCGGGTCCAAGGGGGTCGAGCGTATTGTCGAGATCGAACTGGCCGGCAAGGACCGCGAGGCATTCGACAAGTCGGTCGGCGCGGTGCAGGGTCTGGTCGATGCCTGCAAGAAGATCGCGCCGGACTTGCTTGGCCGCTGATCGCATCCCATCCGCATTGATCGTTTAGGGCTTCCGGGGGCCGTCCAATGAATATCCATGAATACCAGGCCAAGGCGCTGCTGCACGAATTCGGCGTGCCGATTTCGAAGGGTGTGCCGGTGCTNCGGGCCGCCGATTCCGACGCGGCCGCGAAAACGCTTGGCGGCCCGATCTGGGTGGTGAAGAGCCAGATCCACGCCGGCGGCCGCGGCAAGGGCAAGTTCAAGGAAGCCTCGGCCGGCGACAAGGGCGGCGTCCGCATCGCCAAATCGGTCGCCGAGGTCAATGAATTCGCCAAGCAGATGCTCGGCGCGACCCTGGTCACCGTGCAGACCGGCCCGCACGGCAAGCAGGTCAACCGGCTCTACATCGAGGAGGGCTCCGACATCGACAAGGAGTTCTATCTCTCGATCCTGGTCAACCGCGAAACCTCCGAAGTGTCGTTCGTGGTCTCCACCGAAGGCGGCGTCAACATCGAGGACGTCGCGCATCATACACCGGAAAAGATCGTGACGTTCTCGGTCGATCCGGCCACCGGCATCATGGCGCATCACGGCCGCACCGTCGCCAAGGCGTTGAACCTGACCGGCGACCTCGCCAAGCAGGCGGAAAAACTGGTGGCGCAGCTCTATGCCGCTTTCGTCGCCAAGGACATGGCGATGCTGGAAATCAATCCACTGGTTGTCACCAAGCAGGGCGACCTGCGGGTGCTCGACGCCAAGGTGACGTTTGACGGCAACGCGCTCTATCGGCATCCCGACGTGGTGGCGCTGCGCGACGTGACCGAGGAAGACGCCAAGGAAATCGAAGCCTCCAAATACGACCTCAACTACGTCACCCTCGACGGTAATATCGGGTGCATGGTCAACGGCGCCGGCCTTGCGATGGCCACGATGGACATCATCAAGCTCTACGGTATGGCGCCGGCGAATTTCCTCGACGTCGGCGGCGGCGCCGACAAGACCAAGGTCACCGCCGCATTCAAGATCATCACCGCCGATCCCAACGTGAAGGGCATTCTGGTCAATATCTTCGGCGGCATCATGAAATGCGACATCATCGCCGAGGGCGTGGTCGCCGCGGTGAAGGAAGCCGGATTGAAGGTGCCGCTGGTGGTGCGTCTGGAAGGCACCAATGTCGATGCCGGCAAGAAGATCATCCGGGAAAGTGGCCTCAACGTGCTGCCGGCGGACAATCTCGACGATGCCGCGCAGAAAATCGTCAAGGCCGTGAACGGAGGCTAAGCCGATGGCCGAGGACCACCTCGCCGCACCGACGCCACTGGAGGAGCATCGCAAGCTTGCCGTGTTCGCGGGCGAGTGGAGCGGCGAAGAGATGGTCTATCCGTCGCGCTGGACCGCGGGAGGACCGGCCACTTCACATGTCACGGCCCGTATCGATCTCAACGGGTTTTATCTGATTCAGGACACCCGCCAGATTCGCGACGGCAAGGAAACCTTCGCCACCCACGGCGTGTTCACCTATGACCGCGAGGATCGGCTTTACAAATTGTTCTGGCACGATTCGCTGGGCTATTACCCGCCGTCGCCGGCCTCGGGCGGCTGGAGCGGCAAGAGCTTGATCCTGGTGCGCGGTTCGCTGCGCGGCAATGCGCGCCACGTCTATGAAGTCATCGACGACAAATCCTACACCATGAAAATCCAGTTTTCGCCCGACGCCGAAGGGTGGGCCGACGTGCTCACCGGCGTTTACAAGCGAATCAACTGACCCCCGACCGTATCCCCCGCGAAAGCAATCTCAACCATGTCCATCCTGATCGACAAAAATACCAAAGTCATTTGCCAGGGTTTTACGGGCAAGAACGGCACCTTTCATTCCGAGGCGGCGATCGCTTATGGCACCAAGATGGTCGGCGGCACCTCGCCGGGCAAAGGCGGCGCTACGCATCTCGGTCTGCCGGTGTTCGACACCGTCGCTGAGGCGCGCGAAAAAACCGGTGCCGATGCGTCGGTGATCTATGTGCCGCCGCCCGGTGCCGCGGATGCGATCTGTGAAGCCATCGATGCCGAGATTCCGCTGATCGTCTGCATCACCGAGGGTATCCCGGTGCTCGACATGGTGCGGGTGAAGCGCTCGCTCTCCGGATCGAAATCGCGGCTGATCGGCCCGAACTGCCCGGGCGTGATGACCGCGGGCGAATGCAAGATCGGCATCATGCCGGCCAATATCTTCAAGCCCGGCAATGTCGGCATCGTTTCGCGCTCGGGCACGCTGACTTATGAAGCCGTGTTCCAGACCACCCAGGAAGGCCTCGGCCAGACCACCGCGGTCGGGATCGGCGGAGATCCGGTCAAGGGCACCGAATTCATCGCGGTGCTGGAAATGTTCCTGGCCGATCCCAAGACCGCCTCGATCGTGATGATCGGCGAGATCGGTGGTTCGGCCGAGGAGGACGCCGCGCAGTTCCTCAAGGACGAAGCCAAGCGCGGCCGCAAGAAGCCGGTGGTCGGCTTTATCGCCGGGGTCACAGCGCCTCCCGGGCGCCGCATGGGCCACGCCGGCGCGATCATCTCCGGCGGCAAGGGCGACGCCGGTTCCAAGACTGCGGCGATGGAATCGGCCGGAATTACGGTCTCGCCGTCGCCCGCGCGGCTCGGGCACACGCTTGTCGAAAAATTGAAGTCCTAATTCAATTCTTGGTCCTTTTCAGCGCGAACATTCGCGTTATATAGATTAATAGGTCGCTATCACGCTGATCCGGTGTCCGGATCGGCTGTTGCGCCGTCTTCCACGCGCGAACCGAAATCACCAGGACGCAATCATGTCTCGCCAAGACGCGAATGCTGCATTTGCTCTCTCCTCGTTCCTCCAGGGAACCAACGCCCCCTACATTGACGATATCTACGCCCGCTACGAGAAGGACCCCGCCTCGGTCGATGCCGAGTGGCAGGAGTTTTTCAAGAGCCTGAAGGACCAGCCGGCCGACGTCCTGAAAAACGCCGAAGGACCGTCCTGGGGCCGGGACAACTGGCCGCTAACGCCGCGCGACGAACTGACCTCCGCGCTCGACGGCAACTGGGCCGAAGTCGAAAAAATCATCGGCGGCAAGCTCGCGGCCAAGGCTCAGGCCAGTGCTCCGACCAAGGGCGCCGCGGCGGTGACGGCCGACGTCCATCAGGCGACGCGCGACTCGGTGCGCTCCCTGATGCTGATCAGGGCCTACCGCATGCGCGGCCATTTCCATGCCAAGCTCGACCCGCTCGGCATCGAGCCGCCGCGCGATCGTGAGGAACTCGATCCACGCTCCTACGGCTTTGCGGAGGGCGATTTCGACCGCAAGATCTTCCTCGATCACGTGCTCGGCCTGGAATACGCCAGCTTGCGCGAAATCGTCGCGATCTGCGAACGCACCTACTGCCAGACGCTCGGCGTCGAGTTCATGCACATCACCAACGCGGCGCAAAAGGCCTGGATTCAGGAGCGCATCGAGGGTCCGGACAAGGAAATCAGTTTCACCCGCGAGGGCCGCCGCGCCATCCTGATGAAACTGGTCGAGGCCGAAGGCTTCGAGAAATTCTGCGATCTTAAATTCACCGGCACCAAGCGCTTTGGTCTGGACGGCGCTGAATCGCTGATCCCGGCGCTGGAACAGATCATCAAGCGCGGCGGCAATCTCGGCGTAAAGGAAATCGTGGTCGGCATGCCGCATCGCGGCCGCCTCAACGTGCTGACGCAGGTGATGGGCAAGCCGCATCGCGCGCTGTTTCATGAATTCAAGGGCGGCTCCGCCAACCCCGACGCCGTCGAGGGCTCCGGCGACGTCAAATATCATCTCGGGGCATCGTCGGACCGCGAGTTCGACAACAACCGGATCCACCTGTCGCTGACCGCCAATCCGTCGCATCTGGAGATCGTCGATCCGGTGGTGCTCGGCAAGGTGCGCGCCAAGCAGGATCAGCATGGCGATCCGCCGGACCAGCGTATTTCGGTGTTGCCGCTGTTGATGCACGGCGATGCGGCGTTCGCCGGGCAGGGCGTGGTGGCGGAATGCTTCGGCCTGTCCGACCTGAAAGGCTACCGCACCGGCGGCTCGCTGCATTTCATCGTCAACAACCAGATCGGGTTTACGACCTATCCGCGCTATTCGCGCTCCTCGCCCTATCCCTCCGATGTGGCGAAGATGATCGACGCGCCGATCTTCCATGTGAACGGCGACGATCCGGAAGCGGTGGTGTTCGCGGCCAAGGTCGCGATCGAGTTCCGGCAGAAATTCCACAAGCCGGTTGTGATCGACATGTTCTGCTATCGCAGGCACGGTCACAACGAAGGCGACGAGCCGATGTTCACCCAGCCGGTGATGTACAAGAAGATCGCGACGCATCCGACCACGCTCGAGATCTATTCCAGGCGCCTGATCGCCGAAGGCGTGATGACCGAGGGCGAGGTCGAGAAGGCCAAGGCCGACTGGCGCGCGCGGCTCGATGCCGAGCTTGAGGCCGGCTCCGGCTACAAGCCCAACAAGGCCGACTGGCTCGACGGCAAGTGGGCCGGGTTCAAGTCGGCGGATCAGGAGGAGGATCCGCGCCGCGGCGTTACCGGCGTCGATGTCGCCGAATTGAAGGATATCGGCCGCAAGATCACCAAGGTGCCCGATGGGTTCAGGGTTCACCGCACCGTGCAGCGGTTTCTGGAAAACCGGGCCAAGGCGATCGATACCGGGGTCGGGCTCGATTGGGCCACCGGCGAGGCGCTGGCGTTCTGCACCCTGCTGGAGGAAGGCCATCACGTCCGGCTGTCGGGACAGGACAGCGAGCGCGGCACCTTCTCGCAACGGCACTCGGTGCTGATCGACCAGGAAGACGAGAACCGCTACACGCCGTTCAATCATCTCGGCGGCGATCAGGGGCATTACGAGGTCATCAACTCGCTGCTCTCGGAAGAAGCGGTGCTCGGCTTCGAATACGGCTATTCGCTGGCGGAGCCGAAGGCGCTGACGATCTGGGAAGCGCAGTTCGGCGACTTCGCCAACGGTGCGCAGGTGCTGTTCGACCAGTTCATCTCGTCGGGCGAGCGCAAATGGCTGCGGATGTCGGGCCTCGTCTGCATGCTGCCGCATGGCTATGAAGGCCAGGGGCCGGAGCATTCTTCCGCAAGGCTCGAACGCTTCCTGCAGATGTGCGCCGAAGACAATATGCAGGTGGTCTATGCCACTACGCCGGCGAATTTCTTCCACGTGCTGCGGCGTCAATTGCATCGCGAGATCCGCAAGCCCTTGATCCTGATGACGCCGAAGTCGCTGCTGCGGCACAAGCGCGCGGTGTCGCGGCTCGATGAAATGGGCGCCAACACCACCTTCCATCGGCTGCTCTACGATGACGCGGCGATGCAGCCCGACGAAAAGATCAAGCTGGTGAGCGACGACAAGATCCGCCGCGTCGTGCTGTGTTCGGGCAAGGTCTATTACGACATCTACGACGAGCGCGAAAAGCGCGGCATCGACGATGTCTACATCATGCGGGTCGAGCAGCTTTATCCGGTGCCGTTGAAGGCGCTGGTGCAGGAGCTCGGACGCTTCAAGAATGCCGAACTGGTCTGGTGCCAGGAAGAGCCGCGCAATATGGGCGCGTGGCACTTCATCGAGCCCTATCTCGAATGGGTGCTGAACCAGATCAACGCGCCGAACAAGCGTCCGCGCTACGCCGGACGCGCCGCGGCCGCGGCGACGGCCACCGGTTTGATGACCAAGCATCTGGCGCAGCTCAAGGCTTTGCTGGACGAGGCCCTGAACTAGTTACGTCATCCTGAGGTGGTCGCGTGAGCGACCCTCGAAGGATGGCGGCTGCGTCCTTCGAGGCTCACCGCGCCGCGGCTCGCACCTCAGGACGACGCTGAAAGATTGTGAGAGGAAACAGACCATGACTGAAATTCGCGTTCCGACGCTCGGCGAGTCCGTGACCGAGGCCACCATCGGCCGCTGGTTCAAGAAGGCCGGCGACGCCGTCGCGGTCGATGAACCGCTGGTCGAACTGGAGACCGACAAGGTCACCATCGAAGTGCCGGCGCCATCGGCGGGCACTCTCGGCGAGATCGCCGCCAAGGATGGCGAAACCGTTGCCGTCGGCGCGTTGCTCGGACAGATCAATGACGGTGCTGCAGCCGCCGCCAAGCCGTCCGCAGCGCCTGCCAAGGTCGCCGCCCCGCCATCGCCAGCGGCCGCAGCACCTGCTGCCGCCGCTGCGGTTCAGAAAGCGCCGCCGGCTGACGCGCCGCTGGCGCCTTCGGTGCGCAAGATATCGGCTGAAAGCGGGGTCGATGCCGCCACTGTCCCCGGCTCGGGCAAGGATGGCCGCGTCACCAAGGGCGACATGCTCGCCGCGATCGAGAAGGCGGCATCGGCGCCGACGCCGGTCAATCAGCCCGCGGCCGCGGTCCAGGTCCGCGCACCGTCACCCGCCGACGATGCCGCGCGCGAAGAGCGCGTGAAGATGACGCGGCTGCGCCAGACCATCGCGCGCCGCCTCAAGGACGTGCAGAACACCGCGGCGATGCTGACCACCTTCAACGAGGTCGACATGAGCCACATCATGGCGATGCGCGCCCAGTACAAGGAAGTGTTCGAGAAGAAGCACGGCAGCAAACTGGGATTTATGGGCTTCTTCACCAAGGCCTGCGTGCAGGCGCTGAAGGATATTCCGGCGGCCAATGCCGAGATCGACGGCACTGATCTGATCTACAAGAATTATTATCACATCGGCGTCGCGGTCGGCACCGACAAGGGGCTGGTGGTGCCGGTGGTGCGCGATTGCGACCGCAAGTCGATCGCCGAGATCGAAAAGAGCATCGCCGATTTCGGACGGCGCGCCCGCGATGGCCAGCTCAAGATCGACGAGATGCAGGGCGGCACCTTCACCATCACCAATGGCGGCATCTACGGCTCGTTGATGTCGACGCCGATCCTGAATGCGCCGCAATCCGCCATTCTCGGCATGCACAAGATCCAGGACCGCCCGGTGGCGATCGGCGGCAAGGTCGAGATCCGCCCGATGATGTATCTGGCGCTGTCCTACGATCACCGGGTCATCGACGGCAAGGAAGCGGTGACGTTCCTGGTGCGGGTCAAGGAAAGCCTGGAAGATCCGGCGCGGCTGGTGCTGGATCTGTGATCGCGGGGTGTCGTGTCGGATGATGCTCCAACCCGTCCGCCCTGGATGCCGTCGGAAATTTACCACCGGCAGCAGTGCGCCTCCACCAGTTGGACAATTCCGCAGTCTCCGAAGTCGTGATTTGATGCGTCGCGGTTGAAGAATGCGTTTCAGACCTTGGGGACGAATATGACCGACAAAGTAGTCATCATCACCGGCGGAAGCCGAGGCATCGGCCGTGCCGCCGCGATCGCGGCGGCCGCGCGCGGCTTTCGGGTCGTCGTCGGTTACGCCACCAACCAGGCCGCGGCCGAAGAGGTCGTAGCAAAGATCGGCGCCAGCAACGGCAAGGCGATCGCGGTGAAGTGCGATGTCGCGCATGAGAAGGACATTCTGGCGCTGTTCGCGGCCGCCGACGAGTTCGGCACGCTCGGCGCGCTCGTCAACAATGCCGGCATCGTCGGCAAGAGCGGCGTGCGCGTCGACGAGATGTCGGCCGAGCGCATCCAGCAAATGATGGCGATCAACGTCACCGGCAGCATTTTGTGTGCGCGCGAGGCGGTGAAGCGCATGTCGACGAAACACGGCGGCAAGGGCGGCGTCATCGTCAATCTATCCTCGGTCGCGGCCAAGCTCGGCGCGCCGAACACCTATGTCGACTATGCCGCCTCCAAGGGTGCCGTCGATTCATTCACCATTGGCCTCGGCCACGAAGTCGCCGGTGAGGGCATTCGCGTCGCGGCGATCCGGCCGGGGCTGATCGATACCGAAATTCATGCCAGCGGCGGCGAGCCCGATCGCGCCCACCGGCTCAGTCACATGGTGCCGATGAAGCGCGTCGGCACCGCCGAGGAAATCGCCAACGCCATCGTCTGGCTGATGTCGGACGAAGCCTCCTACGTCACCAGCACCATCCTTGATGTATCGGGCGGACGTTAACACCTGTCACACTGTTCGGCTACAGGACTTCAATCATGGCCACTTACGATCTTGTTGTCATCGGCACCGGTCCTGGCGGATATGTCTGCGCGATCCGCGCGGCGCAGCTCGGCATGAAGGTCGCCGTGGTCGAGAAGAACGCGACGCTCGGCGGCACCTGCCTCAATGTCGGATGCATGCCCTCGAAAGCGTTGCTGTATGCCTCCGAGATGTTCGAAGAAGCCGGACATTCGTTCGCAAAGATGGGTGTCAGCGTCGCCGAGCCGAAACTCGATCTTCCCTCGATGATGAATTTCAAGCAGCAGGGCATCGACGGCAATGTCAAGGGCGTCGAATTCCTGATGAAGAAAAACAAGATCGACGTCATCAGCGGCAAGGGAAAGATCCTCGGCACCGGCAAGGTCGAGGTGACGGGCAGCGACGGCAAGACCCAGACCCTGGAGACGAAAAACATCGTCATTGCTACGGGTTCGGATATCGCGCGGCTGAAGGGCATCGAGATCGACGAAAAGCGCATCGTGTCCTCGACCGGTGCGCTCTCGCTCGACAAGGTGCCGGGGAAATTATTGATCGTCGGCGCTGGCGTGATCGGGCTCGAACTCGGCTCGGTGTGGCACCGGCTTGGGGCGCAAGTTACCGTCGTGGAATTTCTCGACCGCATCCTGCCGGGCATGGACGGCGAGGTGGCCAAGCAATTCCAGCGCATCCTCGAGAAGCAGGGCTTTGCGTTCAAGCTCGGCGCCAAGGTCACCGGCATCGACGCCTCGGGCAAGACGCTCGTCGCTCAGGTCGAGCCGGCCGCCGGCGGCAAGGCGGAGACGCTGGAAGCCGACGTGGTACTGGTCTGTATCGGCCGCGTCCCCTACACCGAAGGTCTCGGCCTCAAGGAAGCTGGCGTCGCGCTCGACAATCGCGGCCGGGTGCAGATCGACGCGCATTTCGCGACCAGCGTGAAGGGCATTTATGCGATCGGCGATGTCGTCGCAGGTCCGATGCTCGCCCACAAGGCGGAGGACGAGGGCGTCGCAGTTGCGGAAATTCTCGCCGGTCAGGCCGGCCATGTGAACTACGACGTGATACCCGGTGTTGTGTATACCACGCCGGAAGTGTCGTCGGTCGGCAAGACCGAGGAAGAACTGAAGCAGGCCGGCATTGCTTACACCGTCGGTAAGTTCCCGTTCACCGCCAACGGCCGCTCCAAGGTCAACCAGACCACGGAAGGTTTCGTCAAGGTTCTCGCAGATGCGAAGACCGATCGCGTGCTCGGCGTGCACATCGTCGGCCGCGAAGCCGGCGAAATGATCCACGAAGCGGCAGTTCTGATGGAATTTGGCGGTTCTGCGGAGGATCTCGCACGCACCTGCCATGCGCATCCGACGCGCTCGGAAGCCATCAAGGAAGCCGCGCTTGCAGTCGGCAAGCGAGCGATCCATATGTGATCCACGCCGCGGCGCAGGCCGGGCGGGGATGACATCGATGATGCGCCGCCTTCTTCAACCGGTCTGGGTTCTGCTTGCGATCATCTTCCTGATCGAGGCCTGGCTGTGGGACCACCTCGAGCCGATCGTGGCCTGGGTGGTTGCGCGGCTTCCGCTAAACGCCTTCAAGCAATGGCTCGCCGATCGCGTCGATACGTTGTCGCCGGCGATGACGTTGATTGTCTTCATCGTGCCGGTGATCCCGCTGTTTCCGCTGAAGCTGGTCGGCCTTTGGCTGCTCACCCATGAATATTGGATCAGCGCCATTCTCACCATCATCTTCGCAAAATTGCTCGGTGTCGGGGTCGCGGCTTTCGTGTTCGACGTGACGCGGCCGAAATTGCTTGAAATGGCGTGGTTCGAAAAGCTCTATGAGTTCGTCCTCGCATTAAGGGCCAAAGCCAGGGCATTGGTCGTGCCGATCATGTCGCAGCTCAAGGATGCTCTCGGCGGCGGCGGCGATGGCTGGTCATCGCGGATGTTGCGGCTGATCCAGCGCTTCCGCAAGCGCGTGCACGAAGCGCGTTAGCTTCTGCGTTTCGCGGTGGAGAAGGCGGTGGCGCAGTCGGCTCGCACTCGAACCCCGATGCTTGATGTCGCCTATGAATCGAGCGGGCCTGCCGACGGGCTGCCGGTTCTGCTGCTGCATGGTTTCCCCTATGACGTCAGGTCGTTCGACGGCGTCGTGGCGCTCGTCAACGCGGCGGGCATCCGCACCATTGTTCCCTGGCTGCGCGGCTATGGCGACACCCAATTCCTGTCGGCGAATACACTGCGGTCCGGTGAACAGGCAGCCCTTGGTCAGGATCTGCTGGAGCTGTTGGATGCGCTTCGCATTCGGAAGGCGGTGCTTGCCGGATATGATTGGGGCGGCCGCGCCGCCTACGTGGTTTCGGCATTATGGCCGCAGCGGGTGGCAGGCCTAGTGAGCTGTACGGGCTACAACATTCAGGACCTCGCGAATTCGCACAGGCCAGCCGATCCGGCGCAAGAGGCGCGGCTCTGGTATCAATATTATTTTCATACCGAACGTGGCCGCAACGGCCTGATTGAAAAGCGCCGCGAGATTTCCCGGTTGCTGTGGAAAATGTGGTCGCCGAACTGGGTGTTCGACGATGCGACATTCGACCGGACGGCGGGCTCATTCGACAACCAGGATTTTGTCGATGTCGTGATTCATTCGTACCGGCACCGGACCGGCAACGTCGCCGGCGATCCGCGCTACGCGGCCGTGGAAGCGCGGTTGGCTGCGCAGCCCGACATCCATGTACCGGCTGTCAATCTGCATGGCGCGGCAGACGGCGTGACGCCGGTCGGTAGATCGGAAGCCCACGGCAGACATTTCACCGCGGCATATCAGCGCCGCGTTCTGGAGAATGTCGGCCACAATGTTCCGCAGGAGGCGCCGCAGGCCTTTGCCGACGCGATCCTGCAACTGTGCAAGGACGCATCTGCTTAGCGTTTTTCAACCGCGGCCTCAGGGCAGATGCAGCAGATGCGGAACGAAGATACCGAGCACGGTAATGGCGATACCTGCCAATGTCAGGATCCCCGATATCCAGGCCAGCGCCACGATGCCGGTGATGATGGTTGCTGAGGCCAGCACGATGCCGATCTGAAACGCCGCCGAGGCAAGCTCGAAGTGGTGATACTTTGCCTCCGCAAGGTCGCGCTCTTCCTCGGCGTGCTTGGCGCGTTCGGCCAATTGCTCGGTCCCTTCGTGGGTTTCGGGCTCGGAGCGATAGCGCGCCGCGGTCTTCTGCCATTCGTCGATTTGCTTTTGCACCGCGGCCTTGGCGGCATCGTCGCTGATAGTGCCGAGGCTTAATTTGGACTGCTCCGATGCGGTCTGGACCACGGTGCGGCGGATGCTCTTGGCTTGAAAGAACGCCCATAGGTTCGACGATTCGACATTCTTGCTGATCGATTCGGTCTGGGCGCCTTTGCCCAGCGTCTCCGAAAGCGCCAGACACAGCGCGATCACGGCAATCAAAAGCGCGATCTTCCTGTTTTCGCTGGAGGCTTCCTTGGCCTGCTCGGCCTGCTCCATGCTCTCATGTGCGCTCATAATGATTCCCCTCCCTGTTCAATAGACCCACGATTGCCGAACAATACCGCCCGCGCAAGAGGCAAGCGGATGTAGCGGCAACTTGTCAGGGTCTAAAGCGGCGCGATCTTCGAGCCGTTTCCGTTCCGATCGAATCGGAACGGAGGTTCTATTTCTTCAGTTGACGCGTTTTCTTCGCGCGAACCGGTATCCACATCGCTGGAAAACGCTCTATCTTTTTGTTGGAGCATGATCTCCGCGCAAACGCTTCGCGTTTGTCGCGAGGGAAAACCGGTATCCACTTTTCCGGATCATGCTCTAAGCGCGGGGATGCGCGGAGCGGTACACTTCGAACAATCGCTCGGTATCGATGCCGGTGTAGATCTGGGTGGTCGAGAGCGAGGCGTGGCCGAGCAATTCCTGGATCGCGCGCAGGTCGCCGCCGCGGGTCAGAAGGTGGGTGGCAAAGGAATGCCGCAGCGCATGTGGCGTCGCACTGTCGGGCAAGCCCAGCGCGCCCCGCAGCCGTTCCATGGTGAGTTGAATGATTCGGGGGCTTAGCGGCCCGCCCCGGGCGCCCAGGAATATCGGCCCTTCCGGCGGCAGCGGATGCGGACACATCGCCACATAGTCATGGACCAGCGTCAGCACGTTCTGCAGCACCGGCACCATGCGGGTCTTGTTGCCCTTACCGGTCACCACCAGCACGTCGCCTGCGCCGGGCGCCGGCACATCGCGGCGCTTCAACCCGAGCGCCTCGGAGATGCGCAGGCCCGATCCGTACAACAGCGCCATCACCGCGGCATCGCGCGCCCAGATCCAGGGATCGCGGGATTCGCCGGCGCGCTCGTCGGCATCCGTGAAACGCTTCGCCGCCGCCATCTGGATCGGCTTCGGCAAGCTCTTGCCGACCTTGGGGGCGCGGATCGCCGACAGCGCGCCGACCTTGCCCTTGCCTTCCCGTTCGAGAAAACGTCCGAACGAACGCAAACCTGCCAGCGCCCGCATCAGCGAGCGCCCGCCGATATCGCCGGCGCGCCGCATTGCCATGAAGGCCCTGATATCGCTCGCCTCAAGGGCTGCGAATCGGGCCAGCGTCACCCGCGCACCCCAGTGCTCGCACAGAAAGACCAGACATTGCCTGAGATCGCGGGCATAGGCCTCCAATGTCTTCGGCGACAGCCTTCGCTCAGCGCGCAGATGCGACAGCCAACGCGTCATCTGCAGCGCGATGTCGTCGTCGGCGCAGTCAAGGTCTATTGGTCGAATGGCAGGAGCGGACCTGGACATGGGGTTCTCGGCTCTCGAATGGCCGATACTATCACACCCCGTTCGTTTAGCTTTGGTGAACCGCGCCGGCGGGCTCGGATATTCGCGCCACCGCGAGGCCGTTTGCTGGCCACCAGCGGCCGGCGACCTTAAATGGGTTCAAGCCCTTTCGAGTTGATTCGCATGGACCACTCCACGCGTGCCGGCACCTCATCTGCATCATCGACGCGCGTCGTCGATGTGCTGGTGCCGGTCGCGCTCAATCAGGCCTATTCCTACCGGGTGCCGCGCGGCATGGAGCTCAAGCCGGGCGATGTGGTGTGTGTGCCGCTCGGACCGCGCGAGGTGGTCGCGGTGGTGTGGGCCGACAACGCCAATCCCGATCCGCGCCTGCACAATCGCCTCAAGGACGTCGGCGAAAAGCTCGATGTGCCGCCGCTGAAGGAGGAATTGCGCGCGCTCGTCGATTGGGTCGCCAACTACACGCTGTCGGCGCGCGGCATGGTGCTGCGCATGACATTGCGGATGGGCGAGCATCTCGGCCCGGAGCGGATGCGGATGGGCGTGCGCCTGATCGGCGAGCCGCCGCGGCGCATGACCCCGGCGCGGCGGCGGCTGATCGAAATCCTGTCCGACGGTCTGCTGCACGGCAAGTCCGAAGTCGCCAAGGAAGCCGGCGTCAGCGCCGGCGTGATCGATGGCCTTGTCGATGAAGGCACGCTGACATCCGAACCGATGCCGCGCGCGCTGGCGCCGCCGGCGCCCGATCCCTCGTTCGCCGAGCCGAATTTTTCACGCCAGCAGCGCACCGCGGTGGACGCGATGCGGGCGCTGGCGGCGAACGGCAGTTTTCACGTCGCGCTGCTCGATGGCGTGACCGGATCGGGCAAGACCGAAGTCTATTTCGAAGCCGTTGCCGAGGTCATCCGCCGCGGCAGGCAGTCGCTGATCCTGATGCCGGAGATCGCGCTGACCGGACAGTTCCTCGACCGTTTCGCGCGGCGTTTCGGGGTGCGGCCGCTGGAATGGCATTCCGAACTGACCCCGCGCACCAGGCAACGTAACTGGGCCGCGATCGCGGCGGGCGAAGCGCCTGTCGTGGTGGGCGCGCGTTCCGCGCTGTTTCTGCCCTACGCGAATCTGGGATTGATCGTCGTCGATGAAGAGCACGACCAGGCCTACAAGCAGGACGAAGGCGCGCATTATCATGCCCGCGACATGGCGGTGGTGCGCGCCCATATCGCGAAAATTCCGATCGTGCTGGCCTCGGCGACACCGTCGGTCGAGTCGGAGGTCAATGCGCGCAAGGGCCGCTATCAGCGCGTGGCGCTGCCGTCGCGGTTCGGCGGCCAGCATATGCCGCATATCGAGGCGATCGATCTGCGGCGCGAAGCACCGGTGCGCGGCCGCTTCATCTCGCCGCGGCTGGCAGAGCATATCCAGATCGCGATCGAGCGGCGCGAGCAGGCGCTGTTGTTCCTCAATCGCCGCGGCTACGCACCNCTGACCCTGTGCCGTGGCTGCGGGCATCGCTTTGCCTGCACGATCTGCGATGCCTGGCTGGTGGATCACCGGTTTCGCCAGCGTCTGGTTTGCCACCATTGCGGCTTCTCGATGCCGCGCCCGCAGGTCTGTCCGCATTGCGCGGCCGAGCAATCGCTGGTGGCGGTCGGCCCCGGCGTCGAACGCCTGCAGGAGGAAGCCGCAAACCTGTTTCCGGGCGCGCGCACCATGGTGCTGTCGAGCGATTTGATCACCTCGATCGAAACCATGCGTACTGAATTGAACGAGATCGCCGAAGGGCGGGTCGACATCATCATCGGCACCCAATTGGTGGCAAAGGGCCATCATTTTCCGCGGCTCAATCTGGTCGGCGTGGTGGACGCCGATCTCGGGCTCGGCAATGGCGATCCGCGCGCCGCCGAACGGACCTTTCAATTGCTCAATCAGGTAATCGGGCGCGCCGGGCGCGATCAGGGCCGCGGTGTCGGCTATCTGCAGACCCATCAGCCCGAACATCCCGTGATGAAGGCATTGGTGGCGTGCGACCGCGAGGCGTTTTATGCCAGCGAGATCGAGGCGCGCGAGCGCGCCGGCTATCCGCCGTTCGGGCGACTCGCAAGCCTGATCATTTCCGCGGGCGACCGACCCACGGCGGAGGGTTTTGCCCGCCGGCTGGCCGCGGTTGCGCCGCTCGACGAACGGATCCAGGTGCTGGGACCCGCGGAAGCCCCGCTCGCCGTCATCAAGGGCCGCTATCGGTTCCGGCTGTTGGTGAAGGCGCTGCGATCGGTCGACCTGTCGGAATATTTGCGCGAATGGCTGGCGGCCGGCCCAAAGACCAAAGGCAATCTCAAGCTCGAGGTCGACGTCGATCCGCAAAGCTTTTTGTGAATTGAGTTCGATCAAGTAGGCCGAATCAAAAACAATCGTCTTTCCGGGGCGCGCATTAGCGCGAACCCGGAATCTCGCATTGATCATCTCGGGATTCCGGGTCTGCGCCAAATGGCGCATCCCGGAATGATGAGTAGGGATCGAAAAAAGGCCTGCCGTCATTGGCGACGGCAGGCCTGTTTCGGCGTGCAGGAATTCTGCGGCCGTACTGGACGCAACGCTTACCGAACGAACGGACGTTCCGACGCCTGCTTTGGTTACATGACCTCGGCGACGACGCGGCCGACGCCGGAGCCGGCGATACCGACCGCGCGCGCGGCGGCGGTCGACAGATCCAGCACGCGACCGCGGACGAACGGGCCACGGTCATTGACCGTAACGATGACGCTGCGGTCGCCGTGGGTCACCCTCAGCTTGGTGCCGAAGGGGAGCGAACGGTGGGCGCACGTCAGGGCGTTCTGATTGAAATGTTGGCCGGAGGCGGTCCTGCTGCCGGATTCGTTGCCGTAAAACGAGGCCATCCCGGAGAAGCTGCGTCCGGAACCCGACGACGGGGCGATCGCGGCGTTGGCGTCGCGCCAGGAGCCGCCGCCGTTGCTGGCGTGGTGGTGGTAATGCCGGTGGAAGTGATGGTGATAGCGATGGGCCGAGGCCTCGGTGGCGCTTCCGCCGATCAGAACGGTTGCGGCGAAAAGCGCTAATGCCGTGCGCGAATTCCCCCGCGCCGGATTCTTGGATGTCAGCATAATAATTGTCCCTCAACGCAGTATTGCCACATATGTGGCAAGTGGAACCCCCGCCCCGTTTGGTCCGAATGCCGTTTGGTGGCTTAATACGGCGTAAACGCGGCAGTAATTCATTTTGTTTCTGACTGAGATATCTTGTTACTGCCGACAGCTAATCGACCGGTGTTACCGGCTATTGTGCTTTAACTAAATTTTAACTTGGCTATTAGGTAAAGGTTCCGACGAATATAGTTTTCGACTTTGGCGACAAGATTCGCGCAAGTAATACGAAAGGCGGAATGGAGGCGCGCGGATGCCGCCCTCCTGCGCTTAG
>JGI24140J50213_10000089_pt1 | contig 37518 bp, 24 predicted proteins | sample BarGraIncu00222A_FD_50213 | JGI IMG/M metagenome (IMG submission 50213)
GGCGAACGGCGACAGGTAGTGGTAGGCCGGCACGTAGTAGGCGCTCTGGGAGGCCGTACGGATCAAGCCATAGAGCACGAATGCCGACAGACCAATGAAGGTCAGTATCGGCGACCTCCGCCAGTTGTCAGTTCGCAGGTTGGGCTTGGAAATGGGCGCCCTGCCCGGCGAGTCGAGCCCGACCGCGGTATCGGTGGCCACTTAGACCTCCCCACCGGTGCAGTGCCGTCCCGCATGANAACGGGGAAGCACCTCAACCAAGGCAACGGGATTCTCCCGCATTGCCCTGACCCGGGTCCGGGATGGCGACTCCGAACGCGGTGACGACCGCGCACCCGCGCCAGACTGCTGCCCCAACCACAGAGTCAGTGACCAGCGGAGAGCGTTATGGCGTCAACCAGTGCAGCTGGGCGGCTTTGGCCTCCTCGAAAGACCGTCGGCCCGACAGGGTGGCCGGGACTCCGACCTCCCACCAGGCACCGGCCTCGGTCCAGCTCGCCGCGTGGGTGTGGCAGACGACGACGGCCGGCCGGCGCCTCTCGAGTGCAGCTTGCCGGGCCCGCGAATAGGCCGCAGCAAGGTCTTCGACCGAGCCGCCCTCAGCAACCTCCTCGACGTGGCAACCTAGCGCCGCCGCATGGGCCGCGAAGTCGACGCGTAGGCCGGCCGCTGCTCCAGGCCCGGCGCAGTCGTCGAGCATGCTGTTGAACCCGTCGGCGCCCTGGTTGGTCTGGAGCCGGCGAATCACCGCATAGCCACCGTTGTCACACACCATCGCGACAAACGGATGCCCGGACAGCGCCGCCGAGTAGAGGTCGGAGTTGAGCATCAGGTAAGAGCCGTCGCCGAGCAGGGTTGTGACGATCCCGGACGGGTGAGTCTTCGCGCGGGCCATCGCCGCTCCCCACGGTCCAGCCACCTCGTAGCCCATGCACGAGAAGCCATATTCCAGGTCCATCGTCGCACCCGAGGTCGCGCCGTTCCCGGGCGTGGCAACGGACCGCCAGCCGCCATGGAGCTCGCCCGGGAACCCGCCCGAGGACCCCAGAACGTAGTCGTCCGGGCCGCTCGCATCGTTAACCACGCCGACCACCTGCGCGTAGGTCAACGACCCGTCCGGCGCGACGCCTTTGCGTAGCCTGTCGATGTAGGCGTCCCACAGGGCACGCTCGGTGCTCGCCCGCGATGACCAGGATGCTTCTACCGACCAACCGGCAAGCGCGACCGCCAGCTCCTCAACGACGGCCAGGGCGTCGCCGACGACAGCCCGGGCGTTGTGCTTGACCGCATCGAACCGTGCCGCGTTGACCGTGACGACCTTCACGTCGCTACGAAACAGCGTCCACGAGGCGGTCGTGAAGTCCTGCAGCCGCGTGCCGATGGCGATTACGACATCCGCCTGCCCTGCCAGGGTGTTGGCCGAGGTGGCGCCGATGATACCGAGCGCACCGGCATTCAAAGGGTGGGCGTGCGCCACCACGGTGCGTCCAGCCGGTGTCTCCACTAGCGGTATGCCGTGTGCCTCCGCCAGCCGAACCACTGCCGGACCCGCGCCGGAGTAGCGCACACCGCCGCCAAGGACCAGGAGCGGACGCCGTGCCGAGCGCAGGACGGTGACCGCCTCGGCGAGGGCGCGCGCGTCCGGCCGCTGTCGCGGTACCCGGTGGAGCCGCGGAGCGAACATGGCCTCCGGGAAGTCGAACTCCTCGACCTGCACGTCCTGCGGCAGGGCCAGCACCACGGGTCCGACGTCGGCAGGGTCCGTGAGCACCCTGGCCACCTGCGGCAAAGTCGACAGCAGCTGCTCAGGCTTGGTGATCCGGTCGAAGTACCGCGACACAGCCCGGAACGAGTCGTTGACCGAGGTCGTCGGATCGCCATAGTGCTCGACCTGCTGCAGCACCGGGTCCGGCCCCCGGCCGGTGAACGTGTCGCCAGGCAACAGCAGTAGCGGCAGCCGGTTAGCGTGCGCGAGCCCCGCCGCAGTGACCATGTTCAGCGCGCCCGGGCCGACCGAGGACGTCGCCACCATCACCTGGCGACGATCGGTCGCGCGGGCATACGCCGCGGCGGCCAGGGCCATACCCTGCTCGGTCTGGCCGCGCCAGGTCGGCATGTCGACCTTCACCGCCTGCAGGGCGGTTCCGAGACCGAGCACGTTGCCATGTCCAAAGATGCCGAAAACCCCCGCGAACAAAGGGACCTCCGTGCCATCCAGGAGCTCGCTGCGCTGGGCAACGAGCCAGCGCACCAGTGCCTGCGCGGTGGTGAGTTGTACGGTCATCAGGATCTCCTCAAGAGTCCAGCTGCGGAATCATGGGTACCCCGCGGGCCGGGTTCAGCACTGTCCAGGATGAGCGAAGCCACCCGTGCTCTGGGCCGTCACAGAAAGTCATCGACCGCTCCGCTCCACTCCTGTGCCGGTCCAGCTCGCACGTCAAGGTAGTACATCGGGTAGCCGGGCGCCGCCCCGCTTGGACCGTGCTACCCGTACGCCACCACCACGTCGCAGTCGCGCACCTGGACGTGGAGGTCGAGCGGGTCCAGCCCCGCCTTCTCGTGCCCCGCCAGTGTAGGTGCGCCCACCGTCGTCGTCTTGCCGGCGCCGCTGGGCCCGAGCAGGGATAACACCGTTCCGGTTGGAACCTCAAGATCGATGTCGTTGAGCATAATATGTGCCCCGAACGACTTGCGCAGCCCGACCGTCGCCGGCGCCGGCGACGTGAAAGGGCTCACGACAGCTGCCGCAATCAGGGCCGTGGCCAGCAATGCGTCACAGCCCGGGTTCGCGTCCACCACTGGCCCGGTTGCCTACGGCAAGGACGCGTCGCACGAACCGATCTCATGCTAAGGCAGATCAGCACCGACAAAGTTGAGTAAGTCAGCCGCAACCCGCCAAGCCCTCGCTCGGTAGCAGTTCCGCTCCGACCATGGGGGTCTTCGTGACCCGGATCCGTGCCCTCACCTGCGACACCTGTCCAGTCCTGGGACGGGTCACACCCGTTCTTCAGAACTCGAGTCTCCCCTGCCTGACCCCGCTGCGTGACCTGTCGGGCTCTTCGTCGTTGTCATAGCGAGAAGCCCCATCTCAAGCCTGGTCTAGCCGAGGGAGAAGTCATGTCCAACCGTGGAGCCCACCGTGGAGTCCGCACCATTGCACTGCCTTGGCGCAAAGCCTGTGCTGTGCTTCCTGCTGTCGCGTTGATCGGCGGCGGGATCGCGGTGGCCGCCCCCGCAAGTGACGTCAAGAGCATCCCTGTCGCGAAGACCACGCAGGCTGTCGTCGTGCCCGGCGTTGCGCTGACCATGCCCGCGGTCCCGGCGGGTGCCCGCACGCGCGCGCCCGGACTGGTGCTGCCCAAGGGCGCAGCCCCTGGTAGTTCGGACCTCGTGCTCCTGGACAGCATGGGCATCCCCACTCGTGCCCTTGAGGCATACCGTCAGGGAGCCTCGTTGGTCGGGGCTGCCGACCCTGGCTGCCACATCGACTGGGCTCTGCTGGCCGCCATCGGGCGGGTCGAGAGCAACCATGCCCGGTTCGACGGCAACCAACTCGATTCGGCCGGGGTGGCTCAACCGGGCATTATCGGGATCCGGCTGGACGGCACGAACGGCACCGCCCGGATCACGGACACGGACCGAGGCCGTTTAGACCGGGACACCTCCTATGACCGGGCCGTGGGGCCCATGCAGTTCATCCCCAGCACCTGGCGGGTAGTCGGCTCTGACGGAAACGGTGACAACGTCAAGAACCCGCAGAACATGGCCGACGCCGCCACCGCCACGGCGGTTTACCTCTGCTCCGGACCGGGAGACCTCAGTCGCCCGCGCGACCTGCACGCAGCGATCATTCGCTATAACCCCTCTGAGGCCTATGCCCGAACCGTGACGGCAATCGCGGACGCCTATCGCCACGGGGTGAGCGCGCTGCCGGCTTCCGACCTGCCCGCCGCCAACCAGGTTCCGGCCCGAGTACGAGCCGCCAGCACCACAACCAAGACCGCCAGGACGGCGAAGAACAGGTCCACCCCTCGTCCGAGCCCACCGGCCGGAGGAGGGGTCCCTGTCGCCACCCGGGCCCCGGCGACCGCACCGCACAAGTCACCGCCTTCACTCGTCCCGACCCTGCCCCTGCCCGCGCTCCCGATCCCCTCTCAGAGGCCGACACCCTCAGGGCTGCCGTCGCTGCCGTCGCTGCCGCTGTCCGGGAAGAACTGCACCGTCAGCAGTTTCGGGCTCAAGACCTGCGTTATCGCCCCGGTGCGCTGAGGCGGGCCCGCGCCGGCGATATCAGGCCTGTGCAACCCGACGTAACCTGCGCCTTCCGCTCTCGTTGTTCCTTTGTAGACCACCGGAGGTACGCCCATGCTTCGCATCTTCTCCCTGACCCTGGTCGGTACGTCGGCCGCCCTGCTGACCGCCGTACTCGTGACCCCCGCCGCTGCAACCGCCACGGCTGGCAGCACCGCTGTGGGCGCAGTCGACACCTACACCGGGTTGTCTTTTAGGGTGCCTGCAGGTCTGGATGACCAGGGCCGACCTCAGACCTGCATCATCGATGCGGACCTGTATAGACCGGACTCAGCGTCAGCTGTTAACCGGGTGCCCACCATCTTGACCACCAACGGGTTCGGGGGGTCCAAAGCGGACCAGGCCGGTCTCGGCCGGGCGTTCGCCCAGCGCGGGTACGCCGTCCTGTCCTACACGGGTCTCGGGTTCCCCAACTCAGGATGCAAGATCGCTCTGGACGACCCAGCCGTGGACGGGGTCGCTGCCTCGCACCTGGTGACCTTCCTGGGCGGCGGTGGCATTGCGCCATACGCCTCCTCTGACATGGCAGGGACTCCCGGTGGGGCTGGCACCTTGGCTGTAGACTTCAGCAAGCTGGACAACGCAGCGACGCACGACCCGCGGGTGGGCATGATCGGCGGATCGTATGGGGGCCAGATCCAGTTCGCCACTGCCGCAATGGACTCACGGGTTGACACGTTGGTGCCTCTGATCACCTGGAACGACCTGCGCTACTCCTTGGCGCCCAACAACACCGCTCAGTCAACCGGCGTGACCTATGCCAACCAGACGCCAGGAGCCGAAAAGGTCGGCTGGAGCTCACTCTTCTTCGGCGTTGGCATCGCGGACGGCATCCGCGGCGCCAGTATCGATCCCAGCCGCGAGCTTGGCTGCCCGAACTTCGTCCTGCAGGCGTGCCAGGCCAAGGCAACCCTGGACACCCTCGGCTACCCCACGACGCAGACCTACGCGCTGACAGACCGGGTCTCGGTCGGGCACTACCTGGACCGCGTGAGGGTGCCGACCTTCTTGATTCAGGGTCAGAACGACACGTTGTTCAACCTGCAGGAGGCCGTCGCGACGTACCGGGGCCTCAAGGCTCGTGGGGTGCCGGTCTCGATGGCCTGGCAGTCCTGGGGCCACTCCGGCGGCATGAACGGCAACAGCGGTGCCGCCCCTGGTGAGCTCGACCTTACCGGCGCGCACATTGAGGACACCTACCTCGGTCTGCGGATCAAGAACTGGTTCGACCACTACCTCAAGGACGTCAAGTCCGCTCCGACCGGACCAGAGTTCAGCTTCTTCCGGGACTGGGTGAAGTACACCGGCACGGCCGCGCCGGCATACGCCAGTGCATCGTCCTATCCCGTAGGGGCGCCACGCAACTACTACCTCTCCGGCGGCGGTGACCTCGTCACAACGCCCGACGCCGTCAAGAACGGCTCGGTGTCTTGGAGCAACCCCGGGCTGGGTGCTTTCGGCTCGTACTCGGAAGTCTCAGGTCTGGAGGGCCAGATCCCGCCCGGCAACCTGCCCCCTAACACGACCACGCCCTATGACGCGCCTGGCACCGTCGGCGCGTGGACCACCCAGCCGCTGGCCGCCGACGCGAGCATCGTTGGTGTGCCCACCTTAGATGTCACCTTCACCTCGCCGACCGTGGCCACGACTCAGACGGCAGGTCCTGCCGGAAAGCTTCAGGTGTTCGCCAAGCTCTATGACGTTGCTCCCGACGGCTCGAAGACCTTGGTCAACAAGCTGATCAGCCCCGTGCGGGTTACCGATGTGACGAAGCCGGTACACATCGAGCTCCCGGGCATCGTGCACCGCGTAGCAGCCGGCGATCGCCTCAAGTTGGTCCTGGCGAGCACCGACGCGGCATACAAGAATTCCTATGCCGTCCAACCAGTCACCGTTACCGCGAACACGGTAACGCCGGCGACGCTGCGGATTCCGGTGTACTCAGCAGCAGGATAGCCACCATCGGTGAGCACGCCAACGATCTGGGCGGCCAGGACCGACCTCGGCCAAACGCCGTAACTTCTCCTCAGTCCCCTCGTTGAATCACCATCAGTCAGTCTTCTCACGAAGGGTGCTCATCGTGCATCAACATCACGCCAGGTCAGGCAGGCGAGGCAGTCACCGCGGCATCGGCGCATCTGCGCTCACGGGGATCGGGTCGGCGCTGAAGCTCGGATCGGTGCTGGCGGGCAACGCGCAGGCGGCAACACTTGGCGGTGGTTCGGTCGCCGGCAAGGTGCTCAGCCACCCATACCGGCACGGAGTCGTGCAGACCCTCCAGACTAACCTGCCCGGTTTGGCGGGCCTGAACAACCTTCAGTATGGCGGGGGCACCGCTGGAGTGGGAGTCACGACCGGAGCACCACGGGTCTACTTGGTGTTCTGGGGGTCCCAGTGGGGCACGGCTGGAGCAGACGCCTACCGCTACACCACCCTGACCGGGGACTCCCAGGCCAGCGCAGCACGCCTGCAGGGCTTCTTCAAAGGCCTTGGCACCGGCTCTGAAAGCTGGTCCGGGGTGATGACCCAGTACTGCGAGGGTGTTTCCTCCGGTGCAACTTCCTGTCCCTCGGGCGGCTCACACGTGGGCTACCCGGCCGGCGGTGCGCTCGCCGGCGTCTGGCTCGACCCGTCGGCCGCCGCGCCGGCCCAGGCAACCGGAAACCAGATCGGCACCGAGGCCATCAAGGCGGCTGGGCACTTCACCAACACCACTGCCACTTCCAACCGGAACGTGCAGTACGTCGTGTTATCACCGACAGGCACTCACCCGGACGGCTTCAACACCACCGGCAGCCAGTTCTGTGCGTGGCATGACTACACCGGCGACAGTTCGCTAACCGGCGGTGCGCCGAGTTCGCCATACGGCCCGTTGGCATGAACCAACGAGCCCTACGTAACAGACGCCGGGTCCAGCTGCGGTGGGAACTTCGTCAACTCCGGACCGGGTGGTGTCGCCGATGGAGTGACCATTGTGGAGGGTCATGAGTACGCCGAGACGATCACCGATCAGTACCCCGCTGGCGGCTGGACGGATGTCCAAGGCAATGAGAACGGCGACAAGTGCGCCTGGATCAACTCTGGGCAGGGCGCAGCGCAGAACATTGCGTTGACAACAGGCAGCTACCCCGTGCAGTCCACCTGGGCCAACGACTTCAACGGCAACTCCGGTGGCTGCGAGATCGGGCACGCCACCAGCAAGTGACAAGCGATCCAGAGGCAGGCATCAAGCGACGGCCTTGATCCTCGGCCGAATGCGCCCGCGAAAGGCCCCTGGCGCACCAACGAAAGGGCATGCAGTTGAGAGGGTTAGGCCGTCGCCGGCGCGCGTGTGACCGATCCTTGACTGGTCCTTGGCTGGTCCCGATACGCGGGGCGGCAGGACACCAGATGACCCTGGCTCGGTGGCTCAAGACTCGCTGTTGGTCAGCGGGCGAGGCGTTGATGACGCCTGTTCTCGCAACGGAAAAGGGCGCCCCCAGGTGCAGCGGAACTGGCAGTCGTTACCCTGGCTAGCACGCGAAGGTTTCGCTGGAGAGCCAGGCCCATCGTGTCCACGGCCAGCGAGAACTGACCGCCGCGCGGCACGGAAGCTTGGCACTGCACGTGGTCGTCAGCGGCGCACCGGGCCCGGTCACTGGCGGCGGTTTGAGGGACACCAGCTCACGCGGCCAAACGCCTCGTTGCGACGTCATCGAGTGTCGTTCGTCAAGCTCGAGTCTGTGCGGCGTGAGGCGGTTGACCTGCCGGTGTTGAGAATCCCTCGAGCTGGCGCCAGCCCCCGTGGCGATAGGCGGGTGTGGCGGTCGCGAGGATCAGCAGAGCAGCGGTTGCGCTGGCAATCATGACCAGGCACATGGCGCGCGCATCGCCACCGAGTACGCCAACAAGCGGGCTGACGACCCCCGCGACGCCAGCCTGCATCGCGCCGATAAAGGCCGCGGCCGTGCCAGCGATGGAGCCGTGCCTGCTGAGCGCGATCGCGGAAGCGTTCGGCGGAATGAACTGGATCAGGCCCAGCGTCACCCATAGCGCCGCCAGCAGCCCGAGCAGTCCGCCAGCCCCGGTCAAGGCCACTATCAAGAGCACGACGGCCGCAAGAAGGAGCATCGGCAGTGCACAACGCAGGATGCGGATCGGCGCTACCCGCCGTACGAGCGAGGCGTTGACCTGGGCGCCTCCCACCAACGCGATCCCGTTGATGGCGAACAGGAGCGCAAACTGGTTCGCCGAGAGCCCGTACCCCTCCCGGAGCACGAACGGGGAGCCGATAACGTAGCTCATCAACACCGCCATGCCGAGCCCTGGCAGAACCGCGATGGCGACGAAGTGCTGGTCGCGCAACAGAACCCGGTACCCACGCAGAGCGGCCCGCAGGCCCGCTGCGCGACGTCGCTCGGGCAGTAGCGTCTCGGGCAACCGGCGCCATACCGCCAACCACAGCGCCCCACCGAAGACCGCGAGCGCGACGAACACACTGCGCCAACCCCACTGCCCCGCGATCAGACCGCCGACGGTGGGTGCGAACAGGGGGGCCACCCCGATCACCAGCATGAGTCGGGAAAGCAACCGAGATGCATCGGAGCCGGTGAAACGGTCGCGAATCACCGCGATGGCGACCACGGTGGCCGCAGCGTTGAAGAACCCTTGCAGCACGCGAAGCGCGATCAGGGTTCCGATTCCGGGCGCCAGCGAACACAGCAGCGAGATGACAATGTGAAGGGCGATGCCGATGAGGACAGGTCGCCGCCGCCCAAACCTGTCCGAGAGCGGACCCACGACCAGCTGACCAACAGCGCCGCCCACCAGGACGCCGGTCATGGTGAGCTGGACCGCGGTGGTGGTGGTGTTGAGCTCGCGCGCGACCTCCGGCAACGAGGGCAGGTAGATGTCGCTGGTCACCGCCGGCAGCGCGCACATCAGGCCGAGCAGCAGGACATATTTCACGTTCGGCTGGTACAGCGTCGGGTTCGCCTGTCCGCCAGTACTCATCGGGATGGAGTCACCCGAGTCGTCTCACCAGCGCTAGGTGATGCCGGGCAGGTACGACAGGTGCTTCCTACGTGTAGCCGCGGTGCGCCGATGTTCACGATCGGAGCCTCTTGGGTCTTGGGCTTCCCGTTCCCACGCGAACTTCCTCCGTTTCCAGTCTCGGCACGGTCAGGCCGGACCCAGGTCATCGGGGTCTTACGGTTTCGATCAGCTGATCGAAGGTCGCGTTGAGATCGTCGTCAACGAGCTGCTGATCGGGATTCGAGTCGTACCAGCTGAGAACCTGGCGAGCGCCGAGTGCGAAGGGAACGGTGCAGATGAATTCCGGCACCAGAGCCTTGACCTTGCTGCTGTCGAAGACCACCGAATGGGACTTGTCTCCCAGCAGCGACGGCCCGATATCCGGCGCGACGGCTGCAATGGTGTCGGAAGCGATGTGAACCAGCTGGGGCGTTGGCGCCCCGGCCGCTTTGGCAAAGACCTCGTAGATCTCGTTCCACGGCAGGGACTCGTCGGAGGTGATCGTGAAGCTGTCCCCGACAGCCTGCGGTAGCCCGAGCAACCCGACCAGAGCCTTGGCGACGTCGCTACTGTATGTCAGTGTCCACAGGGAGGTGCCATCACCATGGACCACCACCGGCTTTGCGGCCCGCATCCGCGCGATGTCCGTCCAGCCTCCGGTCAGGCCAATCCTGGTTCGGTCATAGGTGTGGGAGGGTCGAATTATGGTGACAGGGAAGCCATTCTGACGATATGCGTTGACGAGCAGATCCTCGCAGGCGATCTTGTCCCGCGCATACTGCCAAAACGGATTCCGCAACGGCGTTGATTCCAGAATGGGCAACCGCGCTGGGGGTTTCTGGTACGCGGAGGCGGAGCTGATGAACACGTACTGTCCTGTCCTGCCAGCGAACAGCTCAATATCCGCCGCCACGTGATCCGCCGTGAAGGCGACAAAGTCCACCACGACGTCGAACATCCTGTTTCCTAGTGCGGCACGCACAGAGGCCGTGTTACGTACGTCGGCCTGGAGTAACTCCGCGTCTTGCGGAGCGGGCCGCAGGGTGTGGCTGCCGCGGTTGAGAATGGTTAGCCGGTGCCCGACGGCGACCGCTCGCTGGGCTGCAGCGGCGCTGATGACGCCGGTGCCGCCGATGAACAAGACCCTCAGTCCGGTGTCGCCAGTGGCGTTCGTGACGCCGGGGCCCGCGCGCCCTACCACGCGTAGTCCTCGGGCGCGGTCTTGTGCCCAGGGAAGATCTCATCCAGTCGGTTCAGTGTCTGGGCGTCTAGGCTGACGTCCAGGGCGCGCAGCGCGGCGTCAAGGTGCTCCCGCGTTCGGGGGCCAACGATGGGTGCGGTTACGGCTGGTTGGGCGAGCAACCATGCAAGCCCGACGTCTCCTGGTTCATGGCCCAGCTCGCGGGCCAGGTCTTCATACTGCTGGATCTGGGCCCGATGCGTCTTCAGCGTCTCACGTGCCCTGCCCTCAGCCCGACGCACCCCTGAGGCCTCCTGGTGCAGCACTCCGCCGAGCAGCCCACCGTGCAGCGGCGACCACGGAAGGATGCCCAAGCCATACTCCTGCGCCGCCGGAATGACCTCCAGCTCAACGGAGCGGGTAAGCAGGTTGTAGATGGACTGTTCGCTGACCAGGCCGGGGTAATGACGTGCGGCTGCGGCGGCCTGTGCCGCCCCGATGTGCCAGCCGGCGAAGTTACTGCTACCCGAATACAGAACCTTGCCCTGCTGAACGGCCACCTCTACGGCCTGCCAGATCTCATCCCACGGCGTGTCCCGGTCGACGTGGTGGAACTGATAGACGTCGATATGGTCCGTCTGGAGACGCTTGAGGCTGGCGTCCAGTGCCCGGCGGATGTTCAGGGCCGAGAGCTTCCCGTCATTGGGCCGGTCTGTCATGCCACCGTAGAGCTTGGTCGCCAGGACGGTCTTCTCCCGTCGCTCACCACCTTGGGCAAACCAGCGGCCGAGGATCTCCTCAGTCCAGCCACGGTGCTCAGTACCGCCGTAGACGTTGGCCGTGTCAAAGAAATTGATCCCCGCCTCCTGGGCGGCGTCCATGATGGAGCGGGCGGTCAGCTCTTCGGTCTGTGGACCGAAATTCATGGTGCCCAGACACAGGCGGGAAACAGACAGGCCGGAACGACCAAGGTGGGTGTACTCCATGTGAGAAGTCCTTCTCAAAGCAGTGGTGGGTTACTGCTGCGGGCTTGCTTGATCTCTCTGGACGTCGGTGTTGGCCCGACGTCCAGGTCCCCAGCCAGCGGATCAGCCGACAGTGGCCTGTCTTTGGTGGATTCGCTGTGGGCCCAGCTGCTCAAAAGCCGCAGGGCGTCATGCGAGGGAGACCCTGGTTTGGTGGAGTAGATCCGCAGGCTCTGGTCCCCATCATCGGGCAGGGCCAGGGTCTCGAAGTCAAGCTCGAGGTCGCCGACCGTCCGGTGATGCAGGCGAACCGTCCCGGCGGACCGCGTCGTCACATGGTGGCCGGCCCACCATTGCCGAAAGTGTTCGCTGGTTACGGCTAGTTCGCCCACCAGGTGATTTGCCAGTGGATCGTTGGGATGGCGCCCGACATCCACCCGCAGCGCCGCCACTGTTTCGGCGGCGACAGCCTCCCAGTCCCGGAAGAGCTCTCTGGCGTCGGGTTCCAGGATGATCCAGCGGCTCAGGTTGCGCTCTCGAACCGGCAGGTCAGAGAAGTCCGTGAAGAGCAGATTCGCCATGCGGTTGCTGGACAAGACATCGGTCCGGCGTCCCAGGACCACAGCTGGGGTGTCGCCGATGGCGTCCAGTAGCTGCCACAGGCCGGCGCGGACACGTTGCACCGGGGCCGGTGACTTGGATGATGGTGGGCAGTTGTGCAGCAGATCTAACATGTGCGCGCGCTCGGTGACATCCAGTTGCAGGGCGCGGGCGACAGCGTCAACGACGCCCCGGGAGGGCCGGATCTGGCGGCCTTGTTCCAGTCGCGTGTAGTAGTCGGTGCTGACCCCCGCAAGCTGGGCGACCTCCTCGCGGCGCAGCCCTGCCACGCGGCGTGCGGTCGACGATGTCGCCAGCCCGATGGCTTCCGGCTGCATCCTGGCGCGCATGACCCGCAGGAACTGCCCAAACTCTGCGCTCTGACCCATGCCTGCCATTCTGCCCCGAGCCACGCCCAGGTGTGACGCCCAAGGTAGGTCAGCTGGTCCTAGGAAGAGCAGGGACAGGTGGGGAATCCCCACGAGCCTGCCCCGTGCCTAGGCTGGGATGGTTCTCCCATCAAGCAGACGGAGTTGGCGTAGACATGGTTCCTTACCTGACATTGAACAACGGGGTCAACCTTCCCCAGCTGGGCTTCGGTGTTTTCCAGGTTCCCCCAGAACAGACGCAGCGCGTGGTGGAAGACGCGTTGGAAGTCGGCTACCGACACATCGACACGGCCGCCGGCTACGGCAACGAGGCAGGTGTGGGAGCCGCGATTGCCGCCTCGGGCATCCCCCGCGAGTACCTCTTCATCACCACCAAGCTGCGTAACGGGGAGCAGGGCACGGCGGAGGAGGCCTTCGAGGCAAGCCGGCAGGCGCTTGGCCTTGATGTGATCGACCTGTACCTCATCCACTGGCCGGTCCCGTCACAGGGACTGTTCGTCGATGCCTGGCGGGCCTTGGAGAAGATCTACGCCGCGGACCGTGTTCGGGCCATCGGGGTGTCCAACTTCCTTCAGGACCATCTGGACACCCTGCTGGCCGAGACGACCGTGCTGCCCGCCGTGAACCAGATTGAGCTCCACCCGACCTTCCAACAGTCCGCCCTGTCCGCGTGGTGCCGCGCCCACGGGATCGGGGTTGAGGCATACAGCCCACTGGGTCGCGGCGCTGACCTGAACGTCGCGGCGGTGACCGCCTTGGCGACAAAGCATGCGGTCACCCCTGCCCAGATTGTGCTCGCCTGGCACCTCGGCGCCGGCAACGTGGTGATCCCCAAGACCACGCGCCTGCACCGGATGCACGAGAACCTCGCTGCCGCTGACCTGGCCATCAGTCGCGACGAGCTGGACGCGATCAGCGCGCTCGACTCCACCACCCGGATCGGCACAGACCCCGCCAAGGCCGCCTTCACCCAGATGTAGACGGGCTGGATCCCCGGCTGAGGCTCAGCGGCCCGCCGTCGTCGGCATTCTGCGTTGCGCATCTCAGGGATTTCCTACCAGTACAGACATCAGAGAATGAGAAAGAAGTTGACATGTACTCGCTGTCGATTGCGCCGATACTGAGTCAGGGAGCAGATCAAGAAGCGCGCAGCGTACTTCCCGGCGTCCCCCGTCGTACCCCACGTCGAAAGGGACCCCGTGGCCCTGCGCACCCGAAAGGCTGTCGCTGGCGGACTGCGTCACCGGACGACGTCGTCGCGTCACCACGACCGGTACGGCACGCGTCGGTGCTCTCACGCACGGGCAGACCGGCGGGCTGAGCACCACTGCGGGACGACTGACTCTGCTGACCGTCGCCGACCACTCGGCGGGAGCCGTATGACAGTCTCCAACGCTTTCGGCCAGGCTTGCGACCGTCGATGGCGCGAGATCTTCCTCGTTGATCCAATTTGAGTGCTCCACAAGGCAGCTCGTCTTCATGACCTGTGGCCAAGGTTGGGGCGGCAGTTCGTGTTGTCCATGAGGCAGTGGCTCCCCACTCGCGGTGAACTCGAGACCGGGATCACCACGACGGTAACGTTCTTGTGACTCGAGGGGCCCTTGACCTCGACCGTGCACCCCAAGGATGCGAGTACGCTCCTGATGACGCCGACCCTTGGAAGTGCCTAGCCGGGAGTGCTGATGTCCAACACCGCTGCCGCGGGACCTGGCTTGGACAAAAGGAAGTCCATCGTTCTCGGAGTGCTCGGGCTCGTCGTGATCGTGCTCATCTTTGTCCGGGTAATCCCGCAGATCGGGTCCTACCACGACGCCCTGACCTCGCTGAAGGCGATGACGGCTGGCGCGCTGGTGTGCATCGTGGCCTCGGTTGTCCTTTACCTAGCCGCCTACGGGCTGCCGTTTATGGCCGCCACTGCTGGTCTGCGGTACTGGCGCTCCCAGCAGCTCAACCAGGCCGCGTTCGCGATCAGCAACGGCGTCCCGGCGGGCGGGGCGTTCGGGCTCGGCGTCCAGTACGCGATGCTGTCGTCGTACGGGATCGCGCCGACTGCCAGCACTGCTGCGATCACAGCCGTCGGGGTATGGAGCATCTTTGTCACCTTGGGACTGCCGATCCTCGGTGTCGTTGCCATCCAGGTGTCCGGCCAGACATCCACCTCGTACGTCTGGCCCGGGGTCCTGGGCCTGCTCGTTTTGGCGGTCGCGGTTGTCGGCTTCGCGCTCGTCGTGCGCAGCGAGAGTGCCGCGCGGCACATTGGGTCGGCCGGTGACCGGATCATCGCCCCGCTCGCCGGCCGGTTCGCAAAGGCCCGCAAAGTCGACCTCGTCCCGGCGGCGCTGACGTTCCGTTCGGACATCGCAGGTCTGGTCACCCGGCGCTGGGCAGTGATCACCTGGTCGCAGCTGTCGGTGTCCGTCACCCAGTTCTTGATCTTCTACGTGGCGCTTCGAGGGGTCGAGGGCTGGGAATCGGCAGGGACGCCGCTGCTTGTGGCTTTCGGCTCGTTCGCAGTGGCCCAAATCGGTCTCATGGTCCCGATCACCCCCGGAGGCCTCGGCACGGTGGACGCGACGATGATTGCCTTGCTGACCACACTCGGTGTCGACTCCGGTGCCGCGACTGCGGCAGACCTGGTATGGCGCGCTGCCTCGTTCGTCCCGCAGATCATCATCGGGGTCATCGCGCTCATCACCTGGAGCCACAAGGGCGCGGAGGCGCTGGCCGAACGCGAGGCTGCCCGCCGTCAGCGAACCGGTGACGGCCCGACCTAACCGTGCTTGCCCTGGCGACACGCAGGCGAGAATCACAGCATTCACCTATCCGTGGCCACGGCGTCCACCCCCTTGGAACCACACGCTCCCGACACTCAGGCATCGGTCTCCGAAGCAGGCGCAGCTTGTTGGCCCTGGTTCGCCGGTTCCAGCTCGGCTCTGACACCCAGTAGCCGAACGGGCCGTCGTGAGGTGAACGTGTCCAGCGCGGCCAACGCGGCCCCCTCGATCGCCTTCACGTCCGCTGATGGTGCTGTCAACGCCCGGCCGCGGGTGCTGGTGGTGAACGGCGCATAGCGCACTTTCACCACCACGCGGACGGCGCGGCGTTGGAGGTCGGCGACGTCTTCAGCTACGCGCCGGACGAGGCCGGCGACTTCGTGGCGTACACGGTCCCAGTCCTCGAGGTCTTGCTGGAACGTGGTCTCGCGGCTGTGCGAACGAGGAGTATAGGGCGCACTCACGACCGTCGAGCTGCTCCGTCCCTGCGCCAGCCGCACCAGCCACGGACCGGTCGTAGGGCCGAACGCCGCGGCCAGAATCTGCGGGTCGGCCTGCGAAAGGTCGAGAACGGTGGAGATGCCCATCCCGCTCAAGCGTTTGGACGTCTTGGAGCCGATGCCCCACAGCACGTCGGTCGGCCGTCCGCCGAGCGTTGCGAGCCATATCGCGTGGGTCAGCCGGAAGATGCCGGCCGGTTTGGCGAAGCCGGTCGCCATCTTGGCCTGCAGCTTGTTCTGGCCGATACCCACGCTGCAGTCGAGATCGGTGGCCTCACGAATGCGCTGCTGGATCTGCCTTGCAGAAGCCTCTGGGTCGTGGGTCTCAACAGCAAGAAAGGCCTCGTCCCAACCGAGAACCTCGACAAGGCCGTCGACCTCGTGCAACGTCGCCAGGACCTTGGCCGAGGCAGCGTCATAGAGCTCCCGATCGACGGCTAGGAAGACCGCACCCGGACATCGCCGAGCTGCGGTCCGCAGCGGGACCCCGGAGTGCACACCGTATTTGCGGGCCTCGTATGACGCGGTGGCGACCACACCGCGCTTGGTCGGATCGCCATCACCGCCCACGACCACAGGTCGCCCGCGCAGCTCGGGACTGCGCAGCATCTCGACAGCCGCGATGAACTGGTCCAGGTCAACGTGCAGCACCCAGTGGGTCACACCCCCATCTTCACCCAGCGTTCCCGTCGCGGCCAGATACGGATCTTCGCGCTTGGTACCGGCAGCATCGGCGCCTTCCATGACGACCCATCGGCCAGCCCGGGTCCGTTCGCTGTTGCACCGGGACAGGCGCAAGTCACGGCAATCGGGCGGCTCCAGCCCTTGAAGACAGCGAGGTCAGGGTATCGGGAGCCCGTTGACCTCTGATGCCGCCGGCGGCTGGCGAATGGACACGAGCCAGGGGCCGGGTAGAGGCCCCAGCAGCGGTCGCAGCCTGACACCGGATGGCCGGGCGGCTCCACGCGTAGTCGTGGTCGTAGTTTGTACATGGACTGGTCACCTCCACCCGGCACATCCATCCCCTTCCCGAAGGATCACCTCCATGCCCCTGTTCGACCTCGACCGGACTGCCCTCGAGACCTACCTGCCGGACGTCGACGAGCCCACGGACTTCGACGCCTTCTGGGCCAAGACCCTCCTTGAGACGCGGCATCACGACCTGGCGCTGAAACTGACACCCATCGACTCGGGTCTGTGCCTGGTCGACGTGTTTGACGTTGAGTTCGCTGGTTTCGGTGGACACCCAATCAAGGGCTGGCTCACTCGGCCTGCCGGCCCAGCCCAAACCGCGGAGCTGCTCCCGGCAGTCGTTGAGTACAACGGCTACGGCGGAGGCCGCGGGCTCCCGCACGAACACCTCGCCTGGGCCGCCGCCGGCTATGTGCACCTGTTCATGGACACCCGCGGCCAGGGCAGCCGCTGGGGAGCCGGCGGTGACACCCCGGACCCCGTCGGCGCCGGTCCCGCCGCGCCCGGCTTCATGACCCGCGGACTCCTCGACCCCGCCGACCACTACTTCCGTCGCGTGTTTACCGACGCGGTACGCGCGGTCGAGGCCGTTCGGGCCGTCGAAGGGGTCGACCCGCCCCGGGTCGCCGTCGCCGGCGGGAGTCAGGGCGGCGGCATAGCCCTGGCAGTGGCCGGACTCGTCCCGGACCTGCTCGGCGTCCTAGCCGACGTACCGTTCCTGTGCCACATCCGGCGCGCGGTCGACCTGTCGGACCGCGAGCCGTATACCGAGATCACGACCTACCTGTCCGTGCACCGCGCTCACGTCAGCGCTGCCTTCCGCACCCTCTCCTACCTTGACGGGGTGAACTTCGCGCGCCGAGCGAACGCGCCAGCACTCTTCTCCGTCGCCTTGATGGACCCGATCTGCCCCCCGTCGACCGTTTACGCCGCGTATAACTACTATGGCTCCCACGCACTGAAGATCGCCAAGGCAATCGACGTCTATGAGTTCAACGAACATGAAGGCGGCGCGGCTCACCAGTTCGCGCGCCAGCTACCGTGGCTCGCTGCACTGGTCGCGGGAACCGGTGCACTGCGTCTCTCCGAGGCGGTCACGAGATAGTGAGCTGAACTGGGCGACGAGCTCACCGGCTCTCGATGCTCGCCGAGGCGCTGCGTCGGCCCAACGTAGGCGCCGGCACAGACATCACGCTGGCCGTACGGGATGGGGCTGTGGCTGGAGCGAGTGTCTGCAGTCTTGACCGGGGCGCCTGATCGGTGCTGCCGCCACCGCTGTTGACACTCTCGTGTCCTCAGCTCGCGACACACTAGGTGAAGTCAGGTCAGCCATCGCTGCGTCAGACCCGGCCACCAGCGCGCGGTTCGCGCGCGCACCCGGACTCCCCAGCTGATACTTCGTGAGCCTCCGCGCCGGCTTCAAACGCTGTGCAGGTGCACGACGGTGCTCGGCACGATTTTTCCCAATGATGAGCCTGTCATGTGTCATCGTGGTGTAGTGGAGGGGTGCTCCCAAGTCGATGAAGGTAGGCGAAATGAAGAAATCGATTCCGATGGTCGCGGGGCTGATGATAGTGGTCACCACGTCTTTCCTGTCCGGGTGCGCCTCGACGTCCAGCCCCACCGCAGCAACGTCATCCACGGTGCCGTCGACGAAGTCCCCCAGCGTCCAGACTGCGCCGACGACCTCAGCACAGCCGAGCGCCCCAACACAGCCCACCGCCACCCACGGTGCGAACGCTGGCGCAAACACCAGGGTCGCGACGTGCCAGACCCAGCACCTGACGCTCACCCAAGGCAGCGTCGGCGCGGCCACTGGAAGCACCTACATCACTTACTCCCTGCAGAATCGCGGTCCAGCTACCTGCTCGATGCTTGGATACCCGGGGTTCTCCTTGCTGTCCGCTAACGGGTCAGTCATCCAGCGCCCCGCCACCCGGGTCAGGACAACCGTCAGCCTGGTGCAGCTCAAGGCCGGACAACGGGCCAAGTTCGTCGTCCGCTCCGTGAACGCATCCATAGCCGGTAGCGGATGCTCAACCAGCTGGAAGACAGCCCAGGTGCAGGTCTACCCACCTAACCAGACCATCCCGATCCGGCAGCCCAGCACTATTGCCGCATGTGACCTGTCGGTCGGCCCCCTGTCAGCGGCCTAGCTCAACTTTGGTCCTCTGCGCGGTTAGCCGATTGCCGATTGGCCGGACAAGTGAACACCAGCGACGGTCCGCGAACGAGCAAGACCCCCCCGGCAGCCTGCTGTCGGCCAACCCCAAGAAACCGCTGAGGCGCCCGGGTGTCCTTGGGTCTTCGAGTTGCCGATCCAAGAACGGGACTGCTCCGGGGTCAGCGCTCACGTCAGCCCTGCACGCCGCACACGACTATCGCGTCCCGCCAGCGCCGCCAGGGCAGCGATGGCGCGGGTTTCTTCCCCAATCAGGCTGGTGCGCCGGGGCGCACCAAAACCACGAATGTTCCTCCCGGAGCCAGCAGTATGGGCTTGCCCGCGCCGTCCCTAAATACCGTCCGGTCCCCGGTGCTTCGTCGCGACCAGGCGCCCTCGATGCGTTTGCCGTTGCGGAACAGCACCACACGACCGCTTCCCACGGTGGTGGTGAACATTGAGGGGTTTCCGTTGACGTCGATATCTGAGCGATCCGGATTGACCTGGCAGTACTGCACGAGCACGTTGGGTTTGGCGACTGGCGCACCGCTAGCAGTCAGGAGCAGCTGACCACCGATGCTGCGGATGTATCGCCGTAGCTGCGCGTTCCAGACGAAACTCACATCCGTGGACCCGACCAGCGTGTTCACGCTGGCGGCTGCCTTAGCTGTGACAAGGCGCGGATCGTGGTTAGCCCAGGTAAACCCCACGTCTCGCACGCCGTGCGCCTGCGTGAAAGCAGTACTGATCTGGGCAAGGTCCGCGACAACGTTGTACGGGGCAGAACGCGAAGGGTCGCGGTTGAAGCCGACCTGCCCGCGATCGTTGATCGAACTCCACAAACCTGAGTGGTCCAACGTCGGCAGAGAGTTCCCGCCGCCGCCGCTGGCAACCAGGATGATTCTGCCGTATGCGCCCACGAGCTCCGGATCACTGGTGCGGACGCTTCGGACCGCCTCCACCCGGGGCTTGGCGCTGGCGTACACGGCCAACATCCGGGAGAGCCCACCCTCTGCCTCCTCGATATAGATCACATCGGCCTTCTCCAGACCCAAGGAAGGCCGCCCCGCCGCCGTGTCGTCCAGTTTGACGGCGATCACCGGGCCCCTCGGCACTGGACCCACCCCTGTCAGGGGGTTGGTCGCCACGATGTGGGGTGCGGGAAACTTATGGCTCGTAGTCGTCGGATTCATCACGGCCGTCGGTCGTACNACCGCCCGTGGCACCGCCTTTGGCGCTGCGTGGCCCCACCCCAACGCGACGGTGAGCACCAGCAACGCCGCCACCACCCCTGCGGCCAGCCTGAAGGCCGTCGATCCAAAGACCTTCACGGCACCCCCCCGGAACCCGTTGGTCTTCACGCGCCCCTGATCGGCAGTGTCAACAATCGCGCCAACTGTCCGCCGGGCCGCTGCCACGACGACCGGTCGCCCGTTGTCCGCCCGTGTCGGAGACCGGCGTCGAGGTGCGCCCGATCCACTCTCAGGTAGCCGCCGGGGGGGCTAAGTTCAGGTGCGCGATCTCGCAGCGTTGTTCGTAACCGACTTTGGGCCATGAGCCATCATCCACATGTCGTCTCCGCGGCCCCAATCCCCCCTGCCTGTCCACACCTGCCGGGCGCGGCCCAGGGCGATTCTCCGGGAGCCCCAGCAAGGTACTCGCAGGCGCATCGCAAGCACGGCCCCGCAAGCCGAGACACCGGCGTCGCGTGCAGGACGGTCAGCTGGTAGGCAGCCCTGGCTGAGGCAGCCGAAGGACCACGCCCATCCACCGGACAAGGATGTCGTTAGGCTGGAAACGTGGATCATGGCGAGCTTTTGGCTGACGAGTCGCCATTCGTCGGCGAACAGCGCCACGAGCTGGTGGACCGACTGCTGTCGGAATTCGACCAGGTTTGCCAGTCCCGGACCCCGAGGTGGTGGTCTCTGGAGGGATACTCCGGTTGTGGCAAGACCAGAATCGTGCAAGAGCTGTACCGGCGACTTGCAGCAGAACGGCAATCCGGTGCACAGTTCTGGCCGCCGACCTTTCTTTCCGACGCTCCTCCCGCCACGATTGCCCGGCCCTGGATGTCCATGCGCAAACGGGTGCGTCCCGACCAGGTCGGACACAACCAGGAGGCCGTGCCTGCATGGTTCTGGTGGGGGATCTCGTGCGCGACGCGAAGCGGTACTCCGGCTCAGGCGCTGGCCGATGACTTGACCCCGTTCGTAGAACACCGGGTGGGCTTGGAACAACGCTGGCGACAGCTGGCCTCGCCAAGGGCCCGGCAGGGGGCAGGACTGTCGTCCAAGCGGGGTGAGGTGCTCGAGACTGCGGCCGGGGAGATTCTGGGCGTCGCTGCCGGCCTGCAGAACCTCGCCGTTCCCAGTTTGCGGATACTCACGCTGGCAGCGAAGTGGAGCTTTCAGGCGAGCCAGGACCTGCATCTGGTCATGCAGCCGAGTCCCGTGGTGGATAAGCCCGCACCACCCAGGCAACGTCTTGTCGACGAACTAGCCCCTGCCCTCGAGCGCCTCGCTGCTGCAGGCCTGCCGATCGTGGTCGCGATCGAGGATCTGCACCTCGCCGACGAGGACCTCGTGGAACTGATGGCGCGTCTGCTGGCCGCCAAGGATACCCCCGTCCTGGTGATCACCACAGCGTCCCGAGGCCTGTTAGACGAGGACAGCCGTTGCGCCCACCGGATGATCGAACGCGTGCCGCCGGACCGGTTATGCCGGGTATCTGCCGACGAGACGTGGCAGGATCTCGGGCTCGGGGAACGGCAGTTGATCGTTCGTGCGAGACTGCCCGACGTCTCCGAGCGCAACGCACGTCTGTTGGCGGGCTCATATTCGAACCCGTTAGCGCTGCAGTTGGCGTGCGGCGTCGGCTCGGTGTGCCGAGCACAGCACGATCTCACCGCTGATGAAGTCGCGGGGCTGTCGCCCGACATCGGCTCACTGTTCATGCAGCTATGGACCGAGCTACCCGAGGAAGTGCGCCAAGTGCTGATCGTGGCGGCACTTAGCGCCCCTGCTGGTGTCAGCAAGAACTTGGGATTCAGGGACACTGGTTGGGATTCGTCGTTACTCACAGCAGTCTCAGAGACCGAGCCACGCCTGCCGGCCAGCATCCGAGACCTTTCCGCGGCACCTGGCCAGCCGAGGGACACCTCCGCCTGGATTCGGACAGTCGACGACTGGCTGCAACGGTTCCACGACCCCGCCCAGTACGAGGTCGCGGTCGCCCAGGCCACGACCGAGAATGACATCGTCGACCGTCAGCTGTTGTACGAGGCGTTGGCGCAGGGGATGGCAGCCTGTGCGGCCAAGTCCCCAATCCAAGACAGGCACCGGGCCCGACTGCTCGTCGCACTGGCCAGTGAGGGGATAGCCGCCTGGGACGAGGCAGCACTGGCCGCAGCGGTGACGCTCTGCGACTGGTTGCTCGCAGATCCTGACGTGACGAGTCAAAGCTACGTGATCCTGATTGTTGAGAAAGCGCTGCGTGCCAGTGCTGAGGCCCCGGTCAGCGGCACACTGCTGACTCTGCGTGGGCAGTATGGGAGGGCTCTTGACGAGTCGGGCCGGGTGGACGAGGCAAGGACGGTGTTCGAGCAGCTACTCGCCGACCAGAGCAGCGCGAGTGGCCCGGACGCCCCCGACACGCTGACCACCCGCAGCAACCTGGCGTCGCTGCTGGCCAGGTCGGGTCGGGTGGACGAGGCGACCACCGCGTTCGAGCATCTGCTCGCCGACCAGAGCAGGGCAACTGGCCCGGACGACCGCGGCACCCTGGGCACCCGCAGCAACCTGGCGTCGCTGATGGCTAAGTCAGGTCGAGCTAGCGAGGCGGTCACGGCGTTCGAGCAGCTGCTCGCCGACCAGAGGCGAGTGCTCGGCCCGGACGACCCCAAGACCGTGTCCACCCGCAACAACCTGGCCTCTCTGCTCGGCCGATCAGGCAGAGCTACCGACGCGATCACGGCGTTTGAGCAGCTGCTTGCCGACCGCACGAGGGTGCTCGGCCCGGACGACCCCGACACCTTGGCCACCCGGACTAACCTGGCCAGGTCGCTTGGCGAATCGGGTCGAGTAGCCAAGGCGATCATCGCGCACGAGCAGCTCCTGTCCGATCAGAGCAGGGTGCTCGGCCCGGACGCCCGCGACACCTTGGCTACCCGCTACCAGCTGGCGTCCCTGCTGGCCAGATCAGGTCGGGTAACCGAAGCGATCACCACCTACGAGCAGCTGCTCATCGACCGCACCCGAGTGTTCGGGCCAGACGATCCCGAAAACCTGACAATCCGCAGCAACTTGGCGAAACGGCTCGCCAACTCGGGCCGCGTTGCCGAGGCAATCACCGCATACGAGCAGCTCTTGGCCGACCGTACCCGCATCTTCGGCCCGGACGACCCCGACACTTTGGCAACCCGCAACAGCATGACGTTTTGGCTCGGTGAGTCCGGTCGAGTGGCCGAGGCAATCGCCGCATTCAGGCAGCTGCTGGTCGACCGCACCCGAGTGCTCGGCCCGGACAACCCCGACACCCTGACCACCCGCAACAACCTGGCATCGCTGCTCGCCGAGTCCGGCCGAGTAGCCGAGGCAATCACCGCATTCAGGCAGCTGCTCACGGACCAGAGCAAGGTGCTCGGCCCCAACGACCCTGACACCTTAGCTACCCGCAGCAACCTGGCCTCGTGGCTCGGCGAGTCCGGTCAGGTGGCCGAGGCGATCACGGAGTTCGAACAGCTGCTAGCGGACCAGAGGAGGGTGCTCGGCCCGTACGCCCCTCACACCTTGGCCGCCCGCAACAACCTGGCATGGTTGCTTGGCAGGTCGGGGCGGGTGGACGAGGCGATCACGGCGTACAGGCGGCTGCTCGCCGACCGAACCCGGGTGCTCGGCCCCGAGGACCCCGACACCCTGGCCACCCGCAACAGCTTGACGTACTGGCTCGGCGAGTCCGGTCAGGTGGCCGAGGCGATCACGGCCTACCAGCATCTGCTTACCGACCAGAGGAGGGTGCTCGGCCCGGACGACCCCGACACCCTGACCACACGCAACAACCTCGCGTCGCTGCTGGGCCGGTCAGGTCGGGTGGACGAGGCGATCACGGAGTTCGAACAGCTCCTGGTCGACCGCACCCGCGTGCTCGGCCCGGACGCCCCCGACACCCTGTTCACCCGCAACAATCTCGCATCGTTGCTTGGCCAGTTGGGGCGGGTGGAGGAGGCGATCATAGCCTACGAGCAGCTGGTATCCGACCAGAGGAGAGTGCAGGGTCCGGATGCCCCCCACACGTTGACCGCCCGGAACAACCTCGCCTTGTTGCTGGGCGAGTCCGGCCGCGTAGACGAGGCGATCACGGAGTTCGAGCAGCTCCTGGTCGACCGCACCCGCGTGCTCGGCCCGGACGCCCCCGACACCCTGAACACCCGCGGCAACCTCGCCTCATTACTCGGCGAGTGCGGTCGCCTGGACGAGGCAATCACGGAGTTCGAGCAGCTGGTGATCGACCGCACCCAGTTGCTCGGCCCGGACGACCCCGAGACGGTGTCCACCCGCAATACACTGGCGACCCTGCTGGCCAAGTCGGGCCGGGCAGCCGAGGCGATCACGGAGTTCGAGCAGCTGGTGATCGATCACACCCGATTGTCTGGCAGGGGCGACCCCGAGACCGTGTCCACCCGCAATACACTGGCGACCCTGCTGGCCGAGTCCGGCCGGGCAGCCGAGGCGATCACGGAGTTCGAGCGGCTGGTGATCGACCGCACCCGGCTATTTGGCCCGGACCACCCCGAGACCGTGTCCACCCGCAACCACCTGGCGACCCTGCTGGCCGAGTCTGGCCGGATCACCGAAGCAATCACGCACTTCGACAAGCTCCTGGCCGACCGCACCCGGGTTCTTGGCCCGGACGCCCACGAATCCCTGACCCTCCGCAGCAACCTGACGTCGTTGCTCGCAACGTCGGGTCGGGTGGACGAGGCGATCACGGCGTTCAAGCAGCTGCTGGCCGACCAGAGCAGAGTCCTTGGCCCGGACCACCTCGAAACGCTGACAACCCGCAACAACCTGGCCAGGTCGCTCGGCGAATCGGGTCGGGTGGCCGAGGCGATCCACTCCTTTGAGCAGCTGCTGGCCGACCGCACCCGCATTCTCGGCCCGCACGCCACGGACACCCTGGCCACCCGCAACAACATGGCATCACTGCTCGCCAGGTCGGGCCGGGCAGCCGAGGCGATCACGGCGTTCGAACAGCTGCTTGCCGACCGCACCCGTGTTCTCGGCCCGCAAGATTCCGACACTTTGGCCACCCGCAACAACCTCGCGTGGACGCTAGGCGAGTTGGGTCGAGATATCGAGGCGATCACCGCCTACGAACAGCTACTGGTCGACCAGAGCAGGGTGCTGGGCCCCGACAACCCCCAGACCCTGCTCACCCGCAACAACCTCGCGGGATGCCTCGGCCGCTCGGGCCAGGTCACCGAGGCGATCACGGCCTACGAGCAGCTACTTGCCGACCAGAGCAGGGTGCTGGGCCCCGACAACCCCCAGACCCTGCTCACCCGGAGCAACAGAGCGTGGTGGCTCGGCGAGTCGGGCCGGGTCTCCGAGGCGATCACGGCCTACGAACGGCTGCTTGCCGACCAGAGGAGAGTCCTTGGCCCGGACGCCTCCCAGACCCTGACCACCCGAAGTAACCTGGACTGGCTTGAGCAGCGAAGATCTGACCGGTAGCAGCTCGTCGGTAGACGTTGCCTCCCCTTTCCGTACCGATGCTGTTGCTACCAGCTGCCTGGCGGCCCCCGCCTCGCGGACAGGCAGAGCACGTCGATCACGGACTTCCCACCGGAGAGCTCAGTGATGGGCAGCCCTTGTGCTCGTTCAGACGCAGGACAGGACGGCGGTCCGTGCCCGGACCCGGCGGTGCACGGCACCGGGGGTAGCCTCGTGTGCCTGGCCTCGATGGGTGTGCCGGTCAGGCCCTCTTTCCTGGGCGACGACATGCCGGCGCCCCAGGGTCGGCATATGGTGCTGGCGATCAACCGGACACCGGCGCTGTTCGCCAGGTGGCAGATGCCCGGTCGACGCTCGCCCGCCCCGGGAGGGCATTCGTTGTCAGGTCCAACTGAGCCCCACATTCATGACCAGCGGCAAGGGTCAGCCACCCTGGGCACACTCACCATCCCAGCCCCGGTGCGGAGGATCTGCTGTTGACGGGGCCAAGCCGTTCGGCGATGCCCTCCATGCCCAGATGCAGCTAACCGCTACCCGCGCGGCCTCGGCGTTGGCTCTCGTCGGGTTCCGGGATAACCCGCATGGCGGCCTTGCGAAAAGCCCGCATTCGACCATCCATGTGTCGGGTGAGGTGAGGGGTCTCATCCCCGACGGGGCGGTTACTGAGCCAGCGGTCGAGCTCGGCAGCGGGGATAGGCCTTGACATGAAGTAGCCCTGCCCCTGGTCGCAACCCAGGCGCCTCAGCTCGACGTAGGCGACCTCAGTCTCGACGCCCTCGGCAACCATGCGTAGGCCCAGGCTGTGCGCCAAGGCGATGGTAGAGGCGACCAGAGCAGCGGCGCGGCTGTCTTCAGCCATCGGCAACACGAAGGATCGATCTAGTTTGAGCTCGTCGATGGGCAGGTCGCGTAGGTAGCTCAGCGAGCTGTAGCCGGTGCCGTAGTCGTCGATGGAGATCTGGACACCGCCTTCGCGCAGTCGGCTCAGGATCGTACGGGCGCGGTCGCGGTCGGCCATGAGGAACTCCTCTGTGATCTCCAACTGCAAGGCGTCTGGCGGAACACCTCGGGCGGCGAGCATGGCGAAGACCTCCTCTGGCAGGTTAGCGTCCACAAGTGAGCTAGCCGAGAGGTTGACTGCGACCGTCAGATGCTGGCCCCTCGCCTCCCAATCGGCTGCCTGGTCCAAGGCCAGTTCCAGCACGCGCCGCGTCATAGCCCGCATCAGCCCGGAGACCTCCACCAAGTCCAGGAATGCGTCGGGGTACAGCAGCCCTCGGGTAGGGTGGTGCCAGCGGACCAACGCCTCGACGCAGTGCACATCACCGGTGTCCAGGTCGATCTTGGGCTGGTAGTGAAGGACGAACTCGTCGCTGGTTATCGCCGTGCGCAACTCATCCGCGGTACGTAGCCGGTTCGTGCCATCGGCGTCGTCGGTGCCGCTGTAGACGTGATGGCCCTCGCCGGAAGTCTTGGCCTTGTACATGGCAATGTCGGCCTTGCGTAGCAGCGCGCTGAGCCCAGGGCCGTCGTCCGGGAACAGAGCGATCCCGACGCTGACCGTGGAGTGCAGCGTCAGGCCACCCACCGCGGATGACCCCGGCATCGTCGTAAAGGGCTCGGCCAACGTTGCGCGCAGGTTCTCGGCTACGCTCGCGGCCTCGTCGTGACCGACATCCTCGAGCAGGACCGCGAACTCATCACCGCCCAGGCGTGCCAGCAGGTCCCCGCCCCGCAGCTGCCCGCGAAGTCTGGAGCCCACCTCGACCAGGAGCTGGTCCCCGGCGTGGTGGCCCAGGCTGTCGTTGACCTCCTTGAACTTGTCAAGGTCCAGCAGCAGAAGCGCCCTAGGCCGGTCAGGCGTCTTCACCAGGCGCGCCTGCCCGTCGGTATACAGCGCCCGCCGGTTGGCCAGGCCGGTGAGTGAGTCATGGGTGGCGTCGTAGCCCAGTTCCTGCACCAGACGGGTGCTGCGCAGGGCAATGGCCAGGTGGCTAGTCAGGGTCTGAAGCATGGTCAGGTCCTCGACCGTGAAGGTGGCAGTTTCCCCAAGCCGGTCAGTGACGCGCAGGGTTCCCCGAAGGCCGCTCGAGTCCGGCAACGCGACCATCATCACATCCCGGAATCCATGTTCGACGAGCCAGCGCCGAACACCAGGGTCCTTGGTGGTTCGGCCGGCCAGCAGCGGTTCCTGCTGGGTCAAGGTGCGTACAACGACCCAGTCCTGGGCGTCGAAATCCTGGTGGCTGACCTGAAGACAGTCTGCCTCGTCAACGGCTAGGGTCAGCGCCGAGCCAACATCTGGCGGCAGCCCGTCGCCCCGGTCACCGGCGCCGCCGGTGTGGCTGTGGCTTTCACGTTCACTGTCACCGTCGACGATCATCACCTGGACGGTGCTTGCGCGCAGCAGCCTCCGGATACGTGAAAGCAGCTCTTCGGCGAGCGTCTCCAAAGACTGGGCGCCAACGCTTCCGGTGACGAACTCGTGGACGAGAGTGAGTGACTCGTGGCGATGCCGGGCGGAGGCGTACGCGCGATAGCCGGCCGCGCCCAGACCGACGAGCACTGCGGCGACCACGGCGCCCAGCACACCGTACTCGAGCAAGATGATCAGGTTGAGCGCAAACATGCTCGAGGCCACACTCAGGATGAAGGCAGGTACCAGCACCTCGACAGCCACAGCCCGGCTCAGCGGGCCGCTGTGCACGCGGATCATGATCAGGACCAGCACACTGATGATTTGATCCACCCCCGCCATCAGGAGGATCAGGACAACGGCGGTTTGCAGGTCCAGGCCCTGCTGCGGGCCCAGCAGGAGGTGCACAAGCAGGGTGTCCGCTGCCGCCTCAAACGCGTAGGCCGCCGCGTTGTAAGCCGTCTTGTCCAGCGACACCCGCTGCCACACGAACGCCAACGTCGAGGCGGCAACGCGTGTCACGACGAAGACTTCCGGCGACATCACGAGCACGCCCAGGAGCAGGGGGACACCGGCAAGGGTGAAGGTGTGGGCTTGCCGGCGAAACTCGATGTTCAGGAGGAACTGCTCGGCAAAGAAGAACCCTGCCCCCATCACGACTGCCACGGCAACGACCGGCAGGTGGAGGGCCATGATTGGCCCTCCACCTGTACGGGTTGTGACAAGCAACGCCCCGGCTGCCAGCCCCGCGCTCAGGAGCCAGGTGACCTGGCTTGGGCTTAGAGCACGACGCATCTGCTACGACCTATGACCAACTGGAATCAGACCAGCGAGAGGGCCAGCTCGAGGACCACCGCGAGGAGGACCAGCGAGAGGAGGACCACCGCGAGGAGGACCACCGCGAGGAGTCCCAGTTGGCGCTGCTCCACCGCGAGGAGGACCACCGCGAGGAGGACCACCGCGAAGATGCGAGGCCGCCGGGGTTAGGCAGCCAGTCGTCGCCGGTCCAGGTGACCCCGAGCCACTTACCGCCAGACCAGGCCGTCAAGGTGGACGTTGCCTGCCACCAAGCGGCAGCGTCCCAGGGCGTGCCCTGAACATCGATCTCACCGGAGAGGTCGTTGCCAGCGGCGTCGACGAGCACGGATCCNCCTCGGGCCGCGTCGATCGATCCCTGACCGGTCGAGATGGGGAACGCCTGGACGGCGGCTGCTCCCAAGGTGGCGGCCTTCTTGTCCGTCCCGGCCAGGCGGCTGGCCGTCTTGAGCGCCTGTTTCAGGTCGAGTGTGCCGGCCCCGTAGGCGGCTGGGTCTGCGTTGGCGAGCGGATCGGCCGACGACGTGAGAGCGAACTTGACCTGATCGGGGGTCAGGGTCGGGTAGGCCTGCAGGAGAAGCGCGACCGAGCCGGAGACCACCGCAGNTGCCTCGCTTGTTCCGCTGCCGCGGAACAGACGGCCGCTGGTGTCACCAGCAACCAGTCCAGAGGGATTGTTGACGTCAACGAAGGATCCGGGGGCCCTGGCCGATACCAGCGAGGTCCCTGGTGCGACCAGATCCACAGTACGATCAGCCGAACCACCCTGGGAGTAGGACGCCATCGTAGCGTTGGAGCTGTCCCAGCCGCTGAGGCTGCTGTTGCTGTCGGTGGCGCCCACAGCGATGACGTAAGGATCGATGGCGGGATCGGACAGCCGCCCGGGGCCGTCTCCGTTGTTGCCCGCCGACGAGACCACAACAATTCCGTGGTGCCAGGCGTTCTCGGCAGCGGCGGCCAACGGGTCAGCAAGATAGGACTGGGCCGAGTTCGTGCCATAGGACAGGTTGATCACCCGTACGCGGGTGCCGTCCGCCAGTACCGGATGCTGGGTGACCCAGTCCAGGGCGGCGATGACCTGGCTCACGTCGACGCTGCCGTCGGTGGTCGCCAGCTTCATCGCCAGCAGTCCCGCGTCCGGTGCCACGCCTAGCTGCACCTTGGCAGGGGCGTTGGACAGATCCGACGAGGGATTTGTCTCTCCCCTGCCGGCGATAATCCCAGCCATGAAAGTTCCGTGACCGTAGGTGTCTTGCTGAGTCAGGACACCATTTCCTTCGATGGAAAGGTCCGGGCCGTAGCTGACCTTGCCGGCGCCATCCAGGCCCGCAACAGGGGCGACTCCGGAGTCCAGCAACGCGACGGTGACGCCTTGGCCGGTCAGCGCTCGCCCGGACGAGTCCTGCTCCCCCCACAACTTGCGGGCACCGATCGCCTTGTCAACAGTGAACAGCGACCCCGGATCCTGTTTTGGCTGGTACAGACCAGATGCGTCCTTCGACACACGGTCGGCCGTGGGATCACCCCAGCTGCCACCGCTCAAGCGACCGGCCGCAGCAACGGCCGTGGCACCAGAGCGAGCCAGGCCACCTTGGCCAACGACCGCCTGGGCCGGAGCAGCCGCCAAGCCCATAACTGCAGCCGTGGCCGCAGCCGTGGCCGCAGCCCCCCACCGAGTAGTAGGCGAAAACACAAGTTTCAAGTTCATCAAGGCTCCGATCAAGTTACAATTCACTCTTCATGCAAACAGAGCCGTCAGTTCTCTTGGTTACCAGTACTGACCACTTCTTCGCCGACTATCCAAGGCTGTCACGGCCGCCCTTCCCGCACACTCGGTCAAACGAGTCGAAGGTCTGCCCGAACGGACTACCGGTTCGGCACCAAAATAAGTAGCCGGCATTTCGGTTGGCGGTTGGCATCAACAAACTGCAGCCAGCGCGGGATCTCGGGGAGCACGGTGCCGGAGTTCGCGCGCGCCTACCCAGCACGAGATGCCTTCTGGTCACACGCGAAGGAGCTGTCGGTCAAAGGCCAAGAAGGTCGGGTCCGACCGGCTTCCGTTCAGCGGATCTGGTCGGGCCATGGCCTCAAGCCGCGCTGGTCACAAGCGCTCAGACGGCCCAGCCTTGAAGGGAAGCCCGTCGATGTTGGGCTCTCTTGGAACCCGCCGGAGAAGGCGCTCGTGCTAGGCGAGCAGCAGAGGATCTCGATCCTCGCTAGACCATGACCCATAACCGGTTGCCGCTGGCCAAGGGCCGTGCGGCACACCCCTTAGTGACGGCAGGCGGTTCGCTGCCCAAAACACCGCTGATGGCACCGCCATCGCACAGCGGGTGGACAGCAAACGCCACCAAGGTTCGCGAGTCTCCTGCGGGCAGTCTCAGCAGAGAAACTCCCAAAGACCTTGCGGGTCCAGATGATCGTGAACACTAAGAAGCCACAGACAACAAGGGGCGGTCAGGGGTGGGCTCTCATGAACACCAGTTTCCAGCTTCCCTTCGCGCCGACCTCAAACTCTTGCGGAACTTGGCCGAGAGGTGCTTACGAGGCCTGACGGCAAAGCCCTACGCTGTGGCGTGTCCGCTACCCCGCCCGACCCGATTCACGACTTCGCCTATGGCGGGGACGTGACAACCTCGGTTGAAGAAACACCAGCCACCACAAATATGGAAGGCAATCTCACCAAAACCCTGCATTAGCCGCTTGCTGAAACCACTCATCATCTAACGCCTTTTCGCAGTGGATGCCGCTAATTCGCACAGATTAGCCACGACACTTCCAGTGAATGTCCTTCTGCCCCGCTCGGGTCGATTCCTGAGCCTGGGAGGCCGCACCGTCAAGACACTGCGAGGCAGCTGGGACAGCTTCTCACGGAACTGGTTAGGCACTGCCTCCCGTGTCATTCTCTGAGCTCAACCAGAGGGTTGACCACCAGCAGAATGCTGGGGCGGCTGATCCGCCAGCCTTGGCCGAGCGCTCGAGAGCCTTTCTTTCGTCCTGACCCCCACCGGTGGGGGCGAGATGCCCAACGAACCAGGCCCGTCCACCTGTGCTCAGGCCATCCGATAGCGTCTCGCCCATGCGCGACTTACCGCCCGGTTGGGCGACCGACCTCGCCGTCCTGGCACAGTCCGGCGCCACCGTGAAAGACCGCGGGGACCATCTGCTCATCCGAACTCCGAAAACCCCGAATACCATTGGAGCAATGCCCGTCCTGACCACCGTCGACTTGCCGCGACAGAGCTCCCTTCCCAAGGGGTACTGGTTCGTCGGNTCAGCGGAACGGACTGGGAGCAGTCTGTAGCCCGTCCGTCACGAGAACGACCGAGCCCGCGAGCAGGATCGGCAGTCCTGTGACCGATTCACTCTTAGGCAGGTGCGAACGCGGCGCGCGCTGTCTAAGCAAGGCCTGAGAGCCACGTTCGGCGCGTTCGCAGAGGGGGCGCTCATCGCCGATCTGGGCATCGTGCGATGTGACACGACTGCGCGATATCAGAGCGTCAGTACCGAGCGGGAGCATCGGCGGCGCGGGCCGGCCTGCCATCTGCTCGGTGAGGCGGCGCGGTGGTCTGCGCGTCACGACTGCGACCGATGGGTCATCGTGACCGAGGCCGCGAACCCCGCCGGGCTCCTCTACCGCGGTGGCGGGTTCCAGCCGGATATCGGCACTGCACGGGCGTATCGCAAGCCGCGGCTACCTGGCGCCAGGTTTGATCCCAAGGGGCCTGTGAGTAGAGCATCGGCAGCTGTGGTGCCCACCCTGCTCAGCACGCCAGGCTCACCGGTCTTCGGCAGCCAGCGGCGGGACCTGACACGAGAGACGCTTGCACTTTGTTACCCTCCGGTAGCATCATGGATGTTACCCACCGGTAACGCTGGGATGATTGCGGCCGAACGACCCAACCTGAGCACGGAGGATCCCTGATGGGCCATTACAAGAGCAATCTTCGCGACCTTGAGTTCAACTTGTTCGAGGTCTTCAACCGCCAGGGAATTCTGGGCAGCGGTCCATACTCCGAGGTTGACGAAGACACCGCCCGAGAGATCCTGCATGAGGTGGGTCGACTCGCCGAGAACGAGCTGGCTGCCAGCCTGCTCGACTCCGACCGCAACCCTCCGGTGTTCGACCCAGCGACCAACTCGGTCGCCATGCCAGCGGCCTTTACCAAGTCGTACAAGGCTTACCTCGACGCCGGATGGTGGCGTCTCGATGTCCCCGCCGAGCTCGGCGGAACAGTCATCCCGCCGTCGCTGCGTTGGGCCGTCGCGGAGCTGGTCCTGGGCTCGAACCCTGCCGTACACATGTACTCGGCGGGCTTCGCCTTCGCCAAGGTTCTCTTCAACCTGGGCACCGAGGACCAGAAGAAGCTCGCCCAGCACATCGTCGACAAGCAGTGGGGCGCCACGATGGTGCTTACCGAACCGGACGCAGGCTCCGATGTAGGCGCAGGCCGAACCAAAGCGGTCCAGCAGCCCGACGGCACCTGGCACATCACGGGCGTCAAGCGCTTCATCACCTCGGCCGAAGCGGACTTCTACGACAACGTCGTGCATTTTGTCCTGGCCCGCCCCGAGGGCGGTGCCGCGGGCACCAAGGGCCTGTCGCTCTTCCTGGTACCCAAGTACAACGTCGACCTTCAGACCGGCGACCTTGGCGAGCGCAACGGCGCATACGTCACGAACGTCGAGCACAAGATGGGCCTGAAGGCATCCACCACCTGCGAGATCACCTTCGGCGACAAGCAGCCTGCGGTGGGCACCCTGCTGGGGGATAGCCACGACGGCATCGCACAGATGTTCCGCATCATTGAGTTCGCACGAATGATGGTCGGCACCAAGGCAATAGCCACCCTTTCGACGGGCTATCTCAATGCACTCGAATACGCGAAACAGCGGGTCCAGGGCGCCGATCTGACTCAGATGACGGACAAGCTTGCTGAGCGAGTGAGCATTACCCACCATCCCGACGTGCGCCGTTCGCTGATGCTGCAGAAGTCGTACGCCGAAGGCCTGCGAGCCCTTGTCATCTATACCGCCACCCAACAGGACACCGTCGACCAGGCGCAACAAGCCAGCGGCTATGACGAGCTCGAGAAGGACTCTGATGCGGCGATGGCCGGCCGGGTCAACGACCTCCTGCTTCCGATAGTGAAGGGCGTCGGTTCCGAACGCGCCTGGGTGCTGCTGGGCACCGAGTCCCTGCAGACCCTCGGCGGCTCGGGGTTCCTTCAGGACTACCCGATCGAGCAGTATGTCCGCGACGCCAAGATCGACACACTCTACGAAGGCACCACAGCCATCCAGGGTCTGGATTTCTTCTTCCGCAAGATCATTCGCGACAAGGGCAAGGCGGTCACCTACCTGTCCACGCAGATCCAGGAGTTCGTCAAGGGCGCCGATGACTCGGACTTCCAGCACACAGAACGCGAGCTGCTCAGCCAGGCCCTCGAGGACTTGCAGGGGATCCTTGGGTTTATGGTCACCGAGCTCATGAACTCAGATCCTCGGGGAAGTGACGGTAGCTCCGTCAAGAACCTCTACAAGGTTGGCCAGAACACCTCTCGCCTGCTTCTCTGCGCCGGCGACCTGGTCGTGGGCTGGCTCCTGCTGCGGCAGGCTGAGGTCGCCAAGAAGGCCCTGGACGCCGGCAACGCATCAGCAAAGGACCAGAAGTTCTACGAAGGCAAGATCGCGGCGGCGTCGTTCTTCGCGCGCACGGTCCTGCCCAAGATCGCCGCTGAGCGCCAGATTGCCGAGGCGACAGACAACTCCCTCATGGACGTCTCGGAGGACGCGTTCTAGGCAAGAAGCGCTCACCAGCCTCGGCTCGCCCAAGTGAGGGTCACCGCAGCGGTAGCCGGCGATCGCGCAGGACGGGGAAGCTCGTGCGGTAGTCCGAGACCACACTCATGTCGACCTCGACGCTGAGGACCTTCTCGTCGCTGCCGGCCACCGCCACCACGTCCCCGGTCGGCAGCACGATCTGGCTGTGTCCCCCCATCTCGACCCCAGCATGGGTGCCTGCCGTGTTGCATGCCACGACAACGCACTGGTTCTCAATCGCACGAGCGTGGGCGAGCAGGGTCCAATGCCGGACCCGTGCGGCCGGCCATGCGGCTGGTATGACGAAGAGTGTTGCCCCTGCGTCAAGCTGAGCCCGATACAGCTCGGGGAACCGCAGGTCATAACACGTCGACAGCCCCGCACGAACGACTCCAGCAATCGGCGAGGAGTCGGGCACGTCAACCAGCGACAGGACATCCCCAGCTTTCATGAGCAGCGGCTCACCCTGACCGAAGCCAAAGCGATGAATCTTGCGGTAGGTCGCCGCCAGGGACCCGTCTGCGGCGAAGACCAGCGATGTGTTCCACAGGTCCTTGCCCTCGGAACCGCGGGCACCGGCTGCCGCACGCTCGACAATCGACCCCGCGTGCAGCATGACACCGGCATCCCGTGCCGCCTCGGACATCGCGGTGGCGACTGGGCCGTCAACGGCTTCGGCGCGCTCAGGCCAAAATCTGTAAGCGAAACCGCCCGGGGCCCACAGCTCCGGCAGTACGACAAGGTCATGACCTGCCTGGGCACGAACCAAGCCCGCCGCCCGGGCAACCCTCTCGTCCACAGGCTCGTTGTCGTCATACTCAAGCTGGATAACGGCGATGCGCACTGTCAGACTCCTGACTTCGGCGGGGTGGGGGGGCTCGGAGGAATGCGCCCCGAGAGCACCCCTAGGTGGGCGTTGTAGGCCTTGAGCTCAGCGTCGTCGTCAAGATCGGCCTGGCGGTCCGCACGGGTGGACTCGGCGGTATCGGAACGCACCCAGGCCCGGGTGACCAGCAAAGCCAGCACCANCGTGGGGAGCACGTCGATTACCCAGCCTGCCGCCCCACCGGCGCGCTGGTCGGCGAGCAGGTCCACCGTCCACGGCAGGTGCAGACCTGAGAAGAAGGCGGGCGCCAGCAATGTCGTGCCGCTGGTCAGGGCGACACCGAAGAACGCGTGGAAGGAGATCGTCCCGAAGAGGATGACCAGCAGCATCACCGGCGGCCAGCGCCTGGGCCCGGGGTCGACACCGACCAGCACCCAGGCGAAGAGGTATCCGGCCAACAGGAACTGCGCAGTCATCAGGACGTGCCCGGTGTGCGTACGAAGAGCCAGCTCGAACAGCGGCGAGAAGTAGAACACGATCAGGCTTCCCAGGAAGATGACGGCTGCCACCACCGGATTGCCGACCACCGCGATGAACCTGGAGTGCACCAGGGCCACCACCAGCTCACGAGGGCCCAGGGTGTTGTCNCGGCGCGGGGTCAGGGTCCGCAGGGACAGGGTGAGCGGGGCGCCGAGCACCATCAGGATCGGCGCCACCATGAAGACCGTCATGTGCATGACCATGTCCACCGAGAACAGGACACGGCCGTAGACCCCCGGCGCCCCGCAGGTGGCCCACACGAAGATGGCCCAGCCCAGCACCCAGCCGATGGTTCGCCCCACCGGCCAGCGGTCACCACGAGCGCGCATCCGGGCGACCCCGACCAGATACAGGCTCACCGCGATCACCGCCACCGCCAGCCACAGCCAGTCCAGGCGCCAGATCGTGAACCAGCCGCTGGCCGTCAGCGGGCCCGCGGGAGCCGGGTACCCGGTCAGGACGTAGGCCGGGTCCACGCTGGCCGGCACCTGGGCCCCTGGCGGCGCGCTGCGTGAGAGCGCAGCCCCCAAGGCGAACGCGGCACCCATCACGACCACCTCGACCAGGGCCAGCCGCCCGAAGAGCCGGCCCGCGAGCGGGTCGTTGGCGATCCGGTCCACCACCCGTGAACGCTGCAGCCAGCCGGCGATGCCCAGGACCACCAGCGCGACCACCTTCAAGATCACCAGTACGCCATAGCTGGAGGCCAGATTGCCGATCGACCCCACCCGGATCCAGGCGTTGACCACCCCCGAGACGGCAACAGCCACGAAGCACCACCCGGCAAGGACCGAGTAGCGCCGGACACTGACCGCCAAAGCCGTGCCCAGCAGCGGGCGCAGCATCGCCAGCGCGAGCAGGCCCCCGACCCACAGGAGCGCGGCGACCAGNTGCACGGCAAGGGAGTTCACGGCCAGGTCATGGTTCACCGNNCCCGAGGCGTGGCCGGCCAGGGACAGCGGAAGGATCGCCAGGACGGCAAGGACCGCCAGGGCGAGAATCCCTGAGCGTCGCCGGACAACCGCAGCGCCCACGGTCACAACCAGCGCCATCGCACAGCTGAGCGCGGCCACCCGCAGGAAGTCGAGCTGGAAGACGAACATCTGGAACTGACCCGCAAACCCCGGGTCGGCCAGTGAGGTGCCAGAGACGTCGGAGAACGAGAAGACCAGCCCGACCAGCCCGGCCACGACCCAGACGACACCACAGACACAGGCATAACGGGCGGCAGTAATCCGCCGGGAGCTATGGCGCGCCTCGGGGATAACCATCGCCGCCACCACCAGCAGACCCACGGTGCTCGCCGCCGCCAGGTCGTGAACGGAGCGGACAATCGGCAGCCCCCAGCGCACCAACGCGCCGACATCGCCCAGCCCAGCCACCGGTGCAGCGAACGCCCCCCCGAGCAGACCGGCCGGGATGACCACCGCCACGACCGCCACAGCAGCCAGGATCAAGGGCAGCCGGTCGGCGCGGCGAGCAACNCCGGTTGTCGTGGTCA
>JGI24140J50213_10000090_pt1 | contig 37400 bp, 35 predicted proteins | sample BarGraIncu00222A_FD_50213 | JGI IMG/M metagenome (IMG submission 50213)
CCACCGACGTCGTCCTGTTCGCTACCTGCGGGGAGTTCGGGCGCTCCTCCCCGCTCGACCCGTTGCTGGGCATCCTCTCCGAGCACCTGCGTGCCGCCGACGACGGCCGGGTCGCGTCGGTCCTCGGTGCCGAGCAGCCGCTGCTTGGTCCGCTGCTGGGACTGAGCCCCGCCTCGGCGTTCGAGCCGCTCCTCGCCGACGGGGTCGTCGGGCCGACGCTGCTGCACTCCGCGCTGACCTCTGCCGTGGCGCGGCTGGCCCCCGCGGGCGCAGTCGTGCTCGTCCTCGACGACGCCCACCGCGCCGGGCCGGCACTGGCGGAATGGCTGCAGTACGTGCGGCAGCGGCGGCTACGTCTCGTCGTCGTCATGACCGCGCGCGCTCCGGCGACGCCGCCCGTCGTGCCGACCGACGAGATCCGACTCGGCCCGTTCGACCTCGGTCAGACCGAGGCGCTCGTGGGCCCCGAGCGGGCCGCATCCTTGTACGCGCGGTCCGGCGGTCACCCGTTGTTCCTCAGCGAGCTCGCCCTGGCCGACAGCGANGACCACCTGCCGGCGTCGCTCGTCGACGTGGTGTCGGCTCGCTGCGACGCCCTGGGGCCGGCCGGCGAGACGTTGCGGAGCGCCGCGGTGGTCGGTAACCGCGTCGACCCGGACCTGCTTGCCGCGGTGCTCAACCGGCCGGCCGTGTCGATCCTGGACGACGCGGAGCTGGGCGTCCGCCACCAGCTGCTCGTCGATGACGGCGGGGTGTTCGTGTTCCGCCACGCGCTGGTGCGCGAGGCGCTCGCAGCCGCCGCCGGTGCGGGACGATCCGCGTGGTTGCACCGCCAGGTCGCCCGGGTGCTGGCCCGTCGTACGGAGGCCGATCCCGCCGTCGTGGCCGACCACGCGCGTCGCGGCGGCGACGTCGAGCTGGCCGCGCGGGCCCTGCGGTCGCTCGCCGCACGGGCGGCGGAACGTTTCGACCATGCGACGGCTGAGACTCTGCTCGACGAGTCGCTCTCGCTCGTGCCAGACCCGGAGGGATGGCTGGAGCGGGCCAGGGTACGGACCCGTCGCGGGCACTACCTGCAGGCGTACGACGATGTCGAGCTCGCCCGTCCGACCGGCGCACGGGCGCTCGAGGTCGGGGCGTGGGCGTCCTACTTCGACCGGAGCTTCGACCAGGCGATCTCGTTCGCGACCGACGGGGCTGCGCTCGCCGAGGACGCACCGACGCGCGCTCGCTGCCGCACGGTCGCTGGGCGTACGCGGCACGCCGTTGGAGACCTGTGGGAAGCCCAGACGCTGCTGGAGGAGGGCATCGACGGGTCGAGCGGCGCCGACCGTCTCATCGCCAGCGCCTGGCTGGGAGTGCTCCGCTCGCACCAGAGCCGCGCCGGCGAAGCCCTGGTGCTGCTGCGGCCGGCGACTCGTCCGGAGACGCGCGCGGAGCACACGTCGGCGATCCTGCACGCACTGCTCTTCACCGGCCACGCGCACGCGATCGCGGGCCGTCCGGCGCTCGCGCTCGACTCGTTCGAGCGTCACGACGAGGAGGCCGCCCGCCGTGACGTCGAGCGCTTCCAGGGTCGCGGTCCCAACTTCAGCGGCTGGGTGCTGCGCAACGTCGGCGCGCTGTCCGAGGGCGTCGAACGACACCTCGAGGCCTTCGAGATCTCGGACCGGCTGCCGTCGCCCGAGAGCCGCGTGGCCTCGCTCGAGGACCTCGCCGAGGCAGCACTGGGTCGGGGCGACGCCGACGAGGCGGCCCGGTTGCTGGACGACGCGGCGGCATCGCTGGTGGGCGACCTGGTGTTCGGCTGGCGGCTCCGCTTCAAGCTCGAGCTGCTGCGGGCCCGTACCGAGCTGGCGACAGAGCGACCCGAGCACGCGCTGACCCTCGCCCACGCGCTGGCCACGGAAGCGGCGAGGCTCGACGTCCCGCGCTACGCCGGACCGGCACGGCTGGTGGCGCACGCCGCCCGGGCCGCGCTCGGGGAGCGGGTCGACCTCGACGCGGTGCAGTCCGACCTCGACGTCGTCGCCGGAGCCGTCGCCCTCGAAGCATGGTGGTGGATCGGTGAATCGGCTGCGCTGCACCGGGTTCCGGCCTGGGTCGACCGCGCCGCCGGGCTGGTGGACTCGCTGGCCGAGCAGTCGGCCGAGAGGGGCGACACGCTGCGCCACGTCGGAGCCGTCTCGCTCGACCGCTGGGCCGCCGCCGCAGGCGGGTGACGGCCGCTCAGCCGCTGGCCGCCAGCACCAGCATCGGGACGACCAGTGGCGGTGCGGAGGCCAGTGCCGTTTCGCAGTCGAGCCGCAGGCGGGCCTGATCCTCGGCATCGAGCGCGGCGACGAACGGCGCCAGGTGGGCCATCCCCAGTCGCCACGCGGTGAGCTCGCTCGGCGCGCTGAGCCCGGTGTCGACGTCCTCCGTGGTGACGCGGACGCCGGTGAAGCCTGCGGAGCGGGCGAGCGCCTCGAGCAGCGTCGGGTCCTCGACGCCATCGCCGGCGACCGTCTTCGACTCGGCGTACCAGGAGGGGACGGCGAAACCGTACGACGCCGCGACGCTGTCGACGATCGCCTTTGCCGGGTGCGTCCATCCGCGCACGAACGCGCTCGCCAGGATCGCGGCTGCGACGCGACGCACCTCCACCAGCGCCGCGCCCGGATCGGGCAGGTGGTTCAGGCAGAAGGCCGCGACGACCAGGTCGAACGACCCGTCGTGGAACGGGAGCGCCTCCGCGGCGGCGACGGTTCTGGCGTCCCATCCGGTGCCCAGGCGCAGCATGGCGTCGGCGAGGTCGACCCCTACCAGCCACGAGGCGCCAGCCCGCGAGGCGGCGACGGCGGCGACGCCCGTACCAGCGCCGAGGTCGAGCACCCGCGCGCCGCGCACCAGGAGGGGCGAAGCGCCGACGAGCGCCTCGGCCAGCGCGGCGTAGGCCGAGGCCGGGCCGGCGGCCCACGCCTGGGCCGAGGCGTCATAGGCGGCCCGGATCGACGGAGGCGGCGGGGTGCTCACCGCGGCGCCGTCATCGCAGCAGCGGTGAGGCACGAAGCGCCGCGTCCTGCCACCACAACAGCTCGGCGTCGAGCCCACCGAACGCCTTCTCCCACCCGAACTGCACGAGACCGCCCAGCAGGCTCAGGGCGAGCTGGCGCTCCCACCAGGGTTCGGTGTCGATGCCACAGGCCTCCAGCGACGTACGGTAGGCGGCGATCGAGTCCTCCTTCGACTGCGGCAACCGTCGGCAGTTGATGGCGAGGTACCAGGCCAGGTCGGCCGTCGGCGCTCCACGACCGCTCGTCTCCCAGTCGAAGATCGCGGTGCGTCGCTCCGGTGTGACCCCGAGGTTGTCCAGCTTGAAGTTCGCGTGGATCAGCGTCTGCGGGGTGTCGGCCAACGCGCGCACGAGCGGGGTCGGGTCGTGCGCAAGCGGTACGACGACCTCCGCCGCGACGGGCGCGACGTCGGCGAGCAGCGGCCAGCCCTGGCCGACCAGCCGGGGCACGAGATGGTCCGATCCGAGGGCTGCCTCGCGCGCCGCCATGGCAGGAGACAGCTCGAGGTACCGGTCCGTCGGCGACACGATGTCGATCCGCTCGCCCGCCCTCCAGAACGCGGCGTGCAGCCGGGCCATGTGATCCAGGAACTGCAGGTGGTGGGCGAGCGGCACCGGTTCGTCCTCGACGGGGACGAGGCTCTTGCTGACGTCGCGCATCAGNAGTGCCGTGACCTCCGGGCCGCCTGGTGCACGACAGCCGAGCCCGACGCCGATGATCGGCTGGTCGAAGCAGTCCGGCAGGTCGTGCAGGATCCCGCGCCGCCACAGCTCGAGGCTCGCACCGCCTGGCACGCCCGCGGCTCGCATCGTCCAGTCCTCGGCCATGTCGAGGTACTTCACGATCCGTACCTCGCCGTCGATGGTGCAGCGTTCGAGGGTCGCGCCCGACTTGCCTGCCGTGTCGACCAGCGGAACCGGATCGGTCGCCCCGGCAAGGAGCTCGGCGAGGGTCACCACCGCGTACGGAGCGACGGCGTCAGTGCTGGGCATGAGCAGCCTCGGCCGCGTCGGCCGCCTCCATCTCGGCGAGCAGGGAGGCGGGCCAGCGCCCGCCACAGAGCACGGTGTCGGCGATGATGCGGTCTCCCTCGACGGTCAGGACGTGGGCATGGTGTGCCGCGTGCGGGATCCCGTTCTCGACCCACGTGAGGTAGTAGCGCACGACCTCGCCACCGGGAACCGCGATCCGCTGGAGCTCCTCGAAACGGCCCTCGGCAGCGAACCAGTGGGCGTACTCCTCGCGTATGGCGTCTGCCCCGCGCTTGTGGAACCGCCAGCCCGGGACCGTGGCGTCGAGCACCGTGGCCTCGGACCAGGCGGTGCAGCCTGCGATGTCCCCGGCCTCGACTGCCGCGAGGAACCGGTCGACAGGTGACTCTGCTGACTCGGCTGACTCGGTCACCGCGATCACATCCTTCCCAGGTCTGCGCTCCGTCCGTCCGGCGCGGAGCGGCTCCAGGGTGCGCGACCAGCCTTGCAGAACGACTGCAGCGGGTCGCGGCCGGTTGTGGCGGCAACGTCGGGAAGCGTCAGCGCTGCTCGGCGATGACTACCGGTGCATGCGTGCGTCCCGGAGGAACGGCTACTTCTCCTCCTTCCAGCCCTGGTGGCCGAAGGTCCGGTGCACCCAGTCGCGGAAGGACGTGCCGTCGCCGTACCCGGCGTCGGCGTCAAACACCGCAGTGCCAGAGGGTTCGGGCAGGTGAGCTGCCGCCGCCTCATCTAGATCACACCTGATGTACTCAGTCGTGATCTCGCTGATCTGGTCACGGTCCACGAACCGACGGCCGTGGTCCGTCTCGACGATCACACCGTCGAAAAGGTCCTCGGCGGGGATCTCCAGCACTCTCACGAGCGTCCCGAAGCGCTCTCCGGTCAGCGTCAGAAGCGGCACGCCGACCGGTACGCCCTCGTACGAGACGGGCTGGGCGTCCTCACGCATGACAACCTCCTCGGCGAGCTCGGCTCAGTCAACCACGCTGGTCAACGCTGGCACTTCGGCGCGTCTAAGGGAACTCCCGGGTGCCCGTGATGGCTGACCGCGGAAGCAGCCTCAGGTCCCACAGCTCAGCTGGGCGCCCGCTGATCTCGGTGTAGGCACGGGACACCACGTCGAAGGCGAGCTGAGCCGCGTCTCCGAGAGAGTCGGCCCGTACCCAGCATGAGACACCGACCTCGCCGTCAGGAGCCGGCAGATCGTATGAGCCGGTCTCTCGAAGGCTCGGGTGCACCTTCTCGTCGACGAGTGTGGGCAGATTCCGCTGCCACGCTGCCAACAGGGCAAGAACCCTCGTCGGGGCGTCCGATGGCGCCGCCCCGAGGCGCAGGACCACGTCGATGCGCCAGAGCTGAGAACCCGTGCCGAATGCAGCCACTCCGGCATCCTCTCTCATGCGGCCTGCGCCGGTGATCGGCACCTCGGGTCGGTGCTTCCCAGACCGAGCAGAGTCAAACGCTCTCGACTGTTCTCGTGCCCAGGAGGCCTTCTGGTCTGAACACCAGGAGAAGGATGAGGACGAGGAAGACGACGGACTGCGACCACTGCTGGCCCAGGCCGTAGGGGAGTCCGTCGTTGAAGGCCTGGACCAGTCCGATCACGTAGCCGCCGATCACGGCTCCGAGCAGGTTGCCCACCCCGCCGAGCACGGCACCGGTGAAGGCGATGAGTCCGAACTGGGCCCCGACGGAGTAGTTGGTGTCGCCGAGAGTCTCGAGGTACAGCAGGCCAGCCGCGCCACCCAGAGCGCCACCCAGAGCAAAAGTGAAGGCGATCACGCGGTCGACGTTGACACCCATCAGCAGGGCCGTCTCCGGATCCTGGGAGGCAGCCCGCATGGCCTTGCCCTGCCGCGTGTACTGGACGATGTAGGTCAGTGCCAACAGCAGCGGGACGGTCACACCGGTGACCACGAGGGTCGAGTAGCCGATCGTCACCGGCCCCAGACGGATGCCCCCGCTCGGGATGATCGTCGGCCAGACCCGCTGGCCCGGACCATTGAGCTGCAGACCGAGCCAGCGGAAGACGAAGCTGAGTCCGACGGAGGTGATCAACGCGGCGAGCTTGGGGGCCCGCCGCAGCCGCCGGTAGGCGAGGAGCTCGCTGGCGGCGTTGATCCCCGCGCACGCGGCCATCACGACCCCGAGCACCAGCACCATGAGCACCCAGCTCCTGGGCCCNGCCGTGTTCGCGCCGAGCCAGTCGACGAGAAGGATCGAGGAGAACACNGACCCGAGCATGAACAGGTCGCCGTGGGCGAAGTTGATCAGTCCGATGATGCCGTAGACCAGGGTGTATCCCAGGGCGATCAACCCGTAGAGCGCACCGACGCTCAAGCCGGCCAGTGCGACGTCGGCGAACTGCCGAGGGGCGCTCACGAAGTTCCACACCAGCCATACCGCGAGCCCGAGGACCAGCACGAGCCCGACTCCGCGCTGCGCGCTTCTCCCGAGCGGCCCGGAAGGTCGCGACTCGGCTGCCTCGACGAGGGTGGTCGTCACGTCCTTGGACCTCCGCCGCGTCGAGGATGCCGCCTGAGGCTGAACCGTAGCCGCCTCGCCGCGGCGTGCGGCGGTCTTTGGATGGGCGTAGCGTGCCCGCGGTGACAACAACTACGTCGAATGTCGTTACGCCAGACGGTCGGACGCTGTGCGTCGAGTCGGGCGGAGACCCATCGGGTAGACCCGTTCTGGTGCATAACGGAACACCGAACTCTCGGCTCATGATGGCGTCGTGGGTGCGCGATGCGGAACAGCGCGGGATCCGTCTGCTCAGCTACGACCGTCCCGGGTACGGCGGCTCGACGGCTCAACCGGGACGGAACGTCGCTGACTGCACGCACGATGTCAGGATCATCGCTCAGGCCTTCGGCATCGAGCGGCTCGCTGTCTGGGGGGTCTCCGGTGGCGGCCCCCACGCACTGGCATGCGCGGCGCTGCTACCCGACCTTGTGACCGCCGTAGCCTCGCTGTGTTCTCCTGCCCCTTACGGTGGTGAGGGTCTGGACTTCTTCACCGGCATGGGTCAAGACAACGCCGACGACATGCAGCTCCTGCTCGACGACCCGAAGGCTGCACGGGAGAAGTGCCGCGTCGATCGCGAGGACATGCTCGTTGCGACAGCGGAGGGGATTCACCAGGGAATCGCGTCGTTGCTGTCGCCGACGGATGCGGACGCCCTGACTCTTGAGGTGGCGACCGAGCTCGTCGCAGGATTCCAGTCGGGACTGGCTCCCGGTGACGAGGGCTGGTGGGAGGACAACGTCGCCGAGATGGGGCCATGGGGCTTCAACCTTGCCGACATCCAGACGCCCGTGCAGCTCTGGCACGGCGCTCAAGATCGATTCGTCCCGTTCCAGCACGGCCAGTGGCTCGCTGCGCAGATCCCCGGCGTCGACGCGCACCTCACCGACATCGACGGCCACATCACCCTGACGGTCAACCGTGTGCCCGCAGTCCACGAATGGCTGCTGCAGCACCCTTAACGACCGAACCCGGGACACAGGCACATGTCCCCCGCACTGCACGGGGTCGATCATGCCGCCCTTCGCGCCCCTGTCGGGACTTCACGGATGCCCCTTCGCTCCCAGCTCCGCCGGCGCAACCCTTGACTTTTCGACGCAAAGTTCCCTAGCCTTTGTAGGTCAAAGTAAACGAAGGGAGCGGGAGATGAACGGACCTCCGAAGGTGGATCACCCAGGGACGGCCGAGGACGACGGCGGACTGGATCCCCGGGAGGCCGCAGCGCTGATCGAAGAGACCGCCCGGCAGGCCCGGCGCCAGTTCCAGCCCCACGCGCCCTACGTGGCCGTGCTCGGCGCCGGGGTCTTCCTGTTCGGCTACGGCGCGGTGTGGTGGTCGATACGCAACCAGCACCCGTACACGACGGGTCCGGCCGGCTGGTCCATTGCACTGTTGTACGGCCTGATCATCGCCTCGGCGATCGCGAGCTCTCGGCTCCTCACCCGGCCCACCGCAGGCGTCGGCGGGCGGGCCCGCCGGCAGCTGCGCGGTCTGGCCGTGGCGGTCTGGGCCGCAGGCGTCGGCGCGTGGACGTTCCAGGGGGCACTGCGCTACCTCGGCGTCAGCTTCGAGATCGTCTACGGGGTGTACGGGCCAACGGTGCCGCTGATCGCTCTTTGCGCGGCCGCGGCCGGCTTCGCGGCGGCACGAGAGGACTGGCTCCACCTTTGCGTCACCGTAGCGATCATTGCCGTCGCCGCCGGGAGCACGTTCTTCGGTCCGTGGGGCGCCTGGGGGCTCACCGGACTGGGCTGCTGTCTCGTCCTGCTGGGCTACGCCGCTGCTCTCTCGATCCGGCTGCGCAAGGCCTAAGGCGCTCCATGACCGCAGAGCCGCTCGAACCGCTCGACCCGGTGATCCACGCCACCACGCGGCTGCGGATCATGGTGACCCTGGCCGCCCTCAACGACGGCGACACGCTCTCGTTCACCCGACTGCAAGACATCCTCGACCTGACCCCCGGCAACCTCATCACCCACCTGCGCAAGCTCGAAGACGCCGGCTACATTCACACCGCCAAGACCGGCGCGGGCACTGCGTCCCAGACATCGGTGACCCTGACCCTCCGCGGGCGCGCCGCACTCGACTCGTACACCCAGGCGCTCCGCAAGCTGCTCAGCGGGCTATAGCCCTGACCGGCTGCTTCGTCGAGTCCGCGTTCGGGACCAACTCCTCTAGCCGAGCCGCTCGGGGCACGGGAAGCGTCCGTCCCAATCAGTTGTCTACAAGGGCAGAGCATGGTGAAGCGACGGGAGCTCTGGATCTGGCGGCTGGACCTCGGGCGTTCCGGGGCGCTGCTTGTCGGCGCCGGGATCCTCGCGGCGGCATGCAGCACCGGGCAGGTACCTTCGGGATCCTCGCCGTCGGCGTGCGTCTCGCCGACCCGCACCCCCACCGCCACCTCGACCGCGACCCCGACGGTTCGGCCGACGCGGACGACCGCTCCGACGCCCCCTGCACTGCCGCCCTGGGCGCTGGGCCGGGTCATCACGCGCATCCGGACGTCGACCCGCGTGGTCGCAGATCATCGCCGAGCTGCGCGCCGACGGGTACCGGTTCGTGACGCTCGCGACGCTGCTGCGCTGACGGCGGCCTCGAGTGGGGCCGCTGCCACGCTTCGCTGCGAAGCTAGCTGGCTGCTGCCAGCACGATCGACCACATCACGGACATGTTGCCGGACACGCTGGACGTGGCGCTCAGCCCTCCTGCCGTGCCAGCGCCGACCGGGCCACCGCTGTCGACGGACAGCGACGTGATTCGCCCGCCGCCGGTACCTACCGACTGCAGCCTGCGGGTCGCACCAGCGGGCCCGGTCCAGCCGGTCGCATTCCCGGTCTTGTCCGCCCAGTACGACACCAACCACCCACCCGACGCCCCCGCGGACACCGTCGGCGTCCGGTGGCTCGCGCTCGTGCCAGGCTCGGTCGCGACGGCGAACGCAGCGATCGGCGACGCTGCCGTCCCTGAGTAGGCGAGCAGCTGCACGTCGGTCTTCGTGGTCAGCGTCGCCGTCACGGTGAGCGCCGATCCGGCGTCTGTGGCGCCGGCCAGCCGCCACCACACGGCGGACTGCATCGTTCCGTCGGTGGCGGTCTGCAGCCGGGTCCAGCCGGCCGGGACACCCAGCGTCGAGTCGGTCCGGTTGGCCGACACGAGCAGCAGCAGCGCGTCCCCCGCCCGCACGCCCGCCGGGACCGTGACGGTGGCTCGCGTCGCGTTGACCGACTTGGCGGAGCCACCGCGGTAGGCCACCGTCGATGGAGTACCGACCACCACAGTACGTGTCGCCGTGCCCGTCGCGGACTCGTCGTCGGTCACGGTGAGGGTCACCTGGTAGCTGCCCGGGCTCGCGTACGTGTGGCCCGGGGCCACCACGGTCGCGGTCTGGCCGTCACCGAACTGCCAGCTGTAGCCCACGATCGTGCCGTCGCTGTCGTACGAGCCGGCCCCGGAGAACGTGCAGGTCAGCCCGGAGCAGGCCGGCACAGCCATCACCGCAACGGGTGGAGACTCGACCTCGCCGTCCGACACCACGCACTGCTGCCCGACGCAGGTGCGCAGCGCATTCAGCCGCGCGCTCCACAGCGCGTTGTCGGGGTCGTTGGCCGTGCTCGCGTCGCCCAGCAGGTTGACCAGCTGGTCGGGGTCCGTGGTCAGGTCGTAGTACTCACGGCCGGTGACCGCCCCCGTCGTGGCGTCGTACCACTGCGTGTACTGAGCCGTCGGCGTGATCACGGACGACCATGGTGGCAGCGGTGAGTCCAGACTTCGGCCGTACTCGACGAGGATCTGCGAGCGGCGCTGGCCGGAGAGGATCGACGTGCCGTCGAGCGGGTACTTGAGCGTCGGCGTCACACCGGCCGCGTCGAGCAGCGTCGGCAGCATGTCGACGCCGGAGACGAGGCGGGAGTCCGTCGTCCCGGCTGGGATGTGGCCCGGCCACCGCATGATCAGCGTGGTGCTCTCACTGTCGGTGTAGGGGAAGCGCTTGTCGAGGATCCGGTGCTCGCCCCACAGGTAACCGTTGTCGGAGGTGAAGATCGCCAGCGTGTTCTGGTCCTCGCCCAGGCGAGTGATCTCGTCGGTGATCTTGCCCACCATGTCGTCCACCGACATGAGAGTCCGGAGCTGGTCGGTGCGCCGTTGCTGCGCCGTAGCTACGTTCAGCAGCGGCCGCGAGCTCACGTTGGAGGGCTTGTCCGAGACGTCAGCTTCGTTGAAGCTCGCCGGCAGGGTCCACGTGGGCACGGCCGCGTTGGCGTACTTGGTCTCCGGCGTGAACGGGTCGTGCGGAGCCTGCGGCGCCACATAGATGAGCCAGGGCTTCGCGTCGTTGGCCTTGAAGGTGTTCAGGTCCTGCACCACTTGGTCGCCGAGGACCGTGGAGTAGTAGCCGGCGACCTTCCGGACGGTCCCGTCGATGTTGTACGACACATCGTTGTAGCCACCGGTGGTGAAGGTCCAGTGATCCCAGTTGAGCGGGCTCTTCGACAGCGGCACGGTGTTCATGAACTTGCCGACCAGCGCGGTCGAGTACCCAGCCGCCTGCAGGTACCCCTGGAACGTGGCCGACTGGTCCATCGCTGCGATCTCGGCGTCGAGCCCGTTGCCGGTGATGTCGTTGTTGTGCCCATACCGGCCCGTGAACAGGCTGCCCCGCGACGGCGAGCACAGCGGCGTGCTCGGGTAGTTGTGCGTGTACGTCTGACCCTGCTGCTGGAACCAGGTGCGCACGTGCGGCATCACATCGAGCGTCCCCCCGGAGGGCCGCATGTCATCCAAGTTGATCAGCAGAATGTTGGGCCGGGCGTTGACGGCCGCGTCTGCGCGCGATGCGAGTCCGCCGGCGCCGGCACTCAGTGCGACCACCATCCCCGTCGATGCAGCCAGCAGCGCTGCCATCCAAGGTGAACGCTTCATCGCCGATCCCTCCGCTCTCGCACCTCGCAGGCGGCGGACCGATCTCGCAACGTCGCAACAACTCGTTCGGGGCCGACGGAATCGGGCCGTCCGCGTTCGGAAGCACCAGTCAACTCGCCCCGTAAGTGCGTCCCCAAGGGACGAAGGTCCTCATCGCTGTCGCGCCCTCTCATGTGCCTACCCGGCTCGCCCCGATGAGGGTGGAACCGGCATGCTGAGCGGGTCGTAGTGGAAGCGCGAGGCGGCCGGAGGAGGCCGCTGGGACAAGGGAGTCATGGGATGACGCGGTACTTGATCTCGTTCGACGATGGCGCGATGACCTTCCCCGAGGAGGAGGGGCCGGCCGTGGGCGAGGCAGCGCACGGGGTGGTCCGGGCGGCCCAGGAGGCGGGGGTGTGGATCTTCGGGGGCGGGGTGGAGCGCCAGCGGGCGAGCATCGTGGCCACCGACGGGATGGTCACCGACGGCCCGTACCCGGAGATCAAGGAGGTCATCGGCGGGTTCGCGATCGTCGACGTGCCCTCACGCGAGGAGGCGCTGGAGTGGGCTGCCAAGTTCGCCGTCGCCTGCCGCTGCGCACAGGAGGTCCGGGAGATCATGTTTGATCCCCTTGTCTGATCGAGGGAGGGCTCACCCGTGCCAGAGCACACTGGGAGTGACATGAGTGGGAAAGTCGTCGTGAACAGGGCGATGTCGCTCGACGGCTTCATCGCCGGTCCCGGTCATGCGATGGACTCGCGGAGCTGGCCGCGTCTGAGCCGCCTCGTGGCGCCGGACGATTTCGCGGAGATCGCGGCGGCCACCGGAGCCATGCTCGTCGGCCGACGGACATGGGACACGGGGGACAAGATGGAGGCCGAAGAGCCGGGCAGCTACGACTACCCGTTCTCCGGACCCATGTTCTTGCTGACTCATCGGCCGCTGGAGCCGCCGGACCCGGAGGTCAGGGTTCTCACCGGTGACATCGGGACAGCTGTCGCCACCGCGCTGGAGGCAGCGGGAGGCAAGGACCTGGAGATCCTTGGCGCCGACGTAGCCGGTCAGTGTCTGCAGCGAGGGCTCGTCGACGAGATCCTGGTGTACGTACTGCCCATACTCGCCGGCAACGGCATCCCCTTCTCGTCCCCGGGACTCGCTCGAGTAGACCTGGAACCGATCAGCAGCAAACGCTCGGGAGCCGTCACCCTCCTTCGCTTCCGCGTCCCAGGGCAGACATCGGCGTAGCCCTTGAGAGACAGAACTGCCGCTCCAGCGCGAGGCGGCTAGGTGCGTCTGGCTGACAGCACACAGAACTCGTTGCCCTCGGGATCTGCCAGAACGACCCAGGATTGCTGCCCTTGCCCTACATCCGCGTGCCGAGCGCCGAGGCCGAGGAGGCGCGCGACTTCGGCCTGCTGGTCGTCCGGCCGAAAGTCCAGGTGGAGACGGTTCTTGCCGCGCTTCGCCTCTTCGACTGGTTCGAACATCAGTCCGGGCAGCCGATCCGCCGCTGGCCGTATCTCGAACTCGTCTGGCGCGTCATTCAGCACGACCCACCCGAGCGCGTCAGCCCACCACCGGCCCAACATCACCGGGTCCACGGCGTCCACGACCACTTGCTCCCATTCCAGGCCCATCCTGGGAATCTACGGCCGCCACGCTGCAAACGCAGTACCGATCAGAACCGCTTCGTACGACGCTGGAGATCCCCGCCGAGCGTCTTGAGGAAGTGCTGGCTCTCCTCTGGTCAAGAGATCGGCTGGTGTGAAGCCGAGCGCCGCCTGTTCGATGGTTGGCCAGGGTGAACGCGGTGGCCGGTCTTCAGCCGCTCCTGCAGACGGTGAGCCAGTTCGTGGAGTGCCTGCGCCGCGGGACTTAGGGCCTGTCGGGGCGGGACCTGTGACCTATGCAGGTCTCGTCGTCCCAGTCGATAACGCTCATATGTGGACAAAGAACCACCGCATCGTCTCGGGTCGCGGTCGGGGAGCTGTGTCCCAGTGACCGGGAACTGGCTGCGACGCGGCGTCGGAGCAGTGATCGCCGCGGTCGTTCTGGTCGCCGCGGCCCTGCTGTGGATCGCCGTCGCGTCGGCGGACCCGATGACCGTCCCAGCGACGGTGCAACACGCGTTCCTGGGTCCTTTCTCGGTGGTGTACTCCCGGACCCGACCCCCGGGGCGAGTGATGCTCGGCGCGCTGGCCCTGGCGCTGCTCGCCATGGCAGGGGTCGCGCTGGTGACCTGGCGCTTCTCACGGACCGCGCGGGCTTCCCTGGACGCCGCCTCGCATCCGCTGTCGCCTCACCTGGTCATGAACTCCACCCGCGGCAGGTACGCCGGTGAGGTCACCATCACGGTGCTCGTCCCCGCACACAACGAAGCCGAGCGGCTGACCGCGACACTGGACTGTCTTCTCGGTCAGGACCGCCGTCCCGACCGGGTCATCGTCGTCACGGACAACTGCACCGACGAGACCGCGGAGGTCGCACGTGCCACCGGGGTGAGCGTGTTTGACACCGTCGACAACCCCGACAAGAAGGCTGGGGCGCTCAACCAGGTACTCGCACTGCTTCTGCCTGACGCGGGGGACAACGACGTGGTCATGGTCCTGGACGCCGACACGCTGCTGGCCCAGGGGTTCCTGGCCGCTGCGGCACGTCGGTTCACGACCGACCGCGCCCTGATGGCCCTCGGCGGGGTTTTCACCGGTGAGCCTGGCCACGGATGGCTCGGCATGTTCCAACGCAACGAGTACACCCGGTACGCGCGAACAATCAGTCGGCGCCGCGGCCGAGTCGATGTCTTGACCGGCACCTCGACACTGTTCCGTCCCCGGGCGCTGCGGACCGTCGCCTCCTCACGTGGCCACAACCTCCCGGGGCGCGCCGGTGACGTGTACGACACAACGTCCCTCACCGAGGACAACGAGATCACGATCGCGTTGAAGTCCCTCGGGGCCCTGATCGTTTCTCCGCCCGAGTGCATGGTGGTCACTGAGTTGATGGACTCCTGGGGCGACCTGTGGCGGCAGCGGCTGCGCTGGCAGCGCGGCGCGGTCGAGAACATCGGCGCCTACGGGCTGACACCCGCGACGTTCCGTTACTGGGCACAGCAGCTGGGCATCGGGTACGGCACGATCGCGCTCGGTGCCTACCTGACATGCATGACGATCCTCTTCCTTGCGGCCGGGACCTGGATCTGGTTTCCATTCTGGCTGGGCATCGGGACCGTCTTCATGATCGAGCGCATGGTGACGGCATGGCCGGTGGGGTGGGCGGGCCGGCTGCTGGCCGCGCTGCTCCTCCCCGAGCTGTTCTACGACCTCTACCTGGACGTCGTGTACGTGACGGGCTTGATCGAGATCACGATCGACCGCACCGCGAGCTGGGGGCACGAAGCTCTCGAACCCGAAACGGCAGCGCTCGAGAGGCAGACGGCATCGTGACGCTCCTCGGCGGCATCCTGTTCCCCACCTGGTGGCTGGGCACCGCCTGGTACGCCACCCTGACCGCCTTCGTCGCGGTGAACACCCTCGTCTACGTCGTGCTGTCAGTCGCAAAGATCGCGCCGCCAGCACACCCAGGGCAATGGCTGTACGCCCTGCGCAACCCGCGGCGCCGCCGCGAGGACCGGTCCATACACCCGCCGGGAATGCCGCTGCCCAAGTCGCCGACCGGCTAGCGGCGGTTCCCCGACGGCAGGGTTGACCGTTTCAGACCCTCGCACCAGCGCCTCTGCCCGGCTGCACCAGCACGAGCGCGTCCGCGCGACGGTAGAGGCGCGAGGTAGGGCCTGACGCTGCCGCTTCAGGTCCCCCGTCTAGCAGATGCTCGACAACGCCGATCACGCGACGTCGTTGCGGGTCTCTCGCGACACAACATCTGTGGGGACGACGCTCGTGCCCAGGACGGGGCCACTGGCTACAGCGTGCGTCTCGACGATGGTGCTGCGCCGTCGCGGAGCGAAGACGAGCAGGGTAAGTGCCAGGCTGAGGAACCCCGCCGCCATCAAGATTCCACCGACTACGCGGATGTCCAGACCGGCGACCGTGGCGTGAACAGCGAAAGCCAAGATCGCGCCGACTGCCATGAGGAAGATGCCAAGACCGATACCCATGAGTGACTACCTTCGGTCGGGAGCCGTCGCGGCGCGGCCGGTATGGGCAGCCGCGGACAGCTCGTTCTGTCTGCATCGGAATATTTCGGATGGCTCTATAGCGATTTGGGCGCACTGTCGGGCTTGTCCCGCGTGGCCGCAGCACAGCCTCCGGCCCGGGGCGGCGGGTCGACCCTTCCAGGCGGGCCCCAACGACGGTCAAGATCCACACTCCCGGTTCTGGTGCGCGACCGCCGGGGCTGGCTTGGGCTGGGGTCACCAGCAGAGCGAATGTGGCATCGGCGTGACGTCGACGGGTCGACAGGGACCTCGTAAGGGGCTTACAAGCCACTGACCTGGGGAACGTGTGCGCGCCCGAAGGGATTCGAACCCCTAACCTTCTGATCCGTAGTCAGATGCTCTATCCGTTGAGCTACGGGCGCATGGCCCCGCGGGGCCGCTGGCCAGTGTAACGGCCAGGCTCAGCTGCTGGAGACTGCGTAGATCCCCACGGCCGCCGCAGCCCCGGCGAGGCGCGTGAGCCGCGGTACCAAGCAGGTGAGGCGCTGACCGGACGTGAGCGGAGGCGGAGGGATTCGAACCCTCGAGGGGGTTGAAGCCCCCAACCGCATTAGCAGTGCGGCGCCATCGACCGGGCTAGGCGACGCCTCCAGCGCGATCGAGCGACCGCCCGCATAGGCTACCGGCCGTGGAAGCACCCACCAAAGCAGTAGCCGGCCGAGCCCGCTGCAGCGCACCGTGACCGACCTCGACGCGCGCACCCAGGCCAAGCGTGTGGTCGGCTTCGCTGCTGTCGATCGCTACGTACGTACCGGGATGCGGATCGGTCTCGGTACCGGGAGCACGGCGGTCTGGGCGATCAGGCGGGTGGGCGAGCTCCTCGCCGACGGCTCCCTCGAGGACGTCGCGGCAGTACCGACCTCCGAGGCCAGCGCGCAGGAGGCGACGGAGTGCGGCGTGCCCCTCACCACCCTCGACGAGCACCCACGGCTGGCTGTCACGATCGACGGCGCCGACGAGGTGTCGCCGACGCTCGACCTGATCAAGGGCGGTGGTGGCGCGCATCTGCGGGAGAAGGTCGTCGCGCAGGCGAGCGACCGGCTGGTCATCGTGGTCGACGCCGCCAAGCTCGTACCGGTCCTCGGCACGACGTTCGCGGTACCCGTCGAGGTGATCACCATGGCGCAGCGGCCAGAGCACGACTACCTGGAGAGCCTGGGCGCCACAGTGACGCTGCGTCGTACCGCCGACGGGGCACCGTTCGTGACCGACGAGGGCAACCGGATCCTCGACGCTGCGTTCGGCCCGATCGACGACCCGCGCGCCCTCCTCGGCCGGCTCCAGCAGCGCGCCGGGGTCGTCGAGGCCGGCCTGTTCCTCGACATGGCGTCGGTGGTCCTGGTCGCCGGGACGGCCGACGTCAGCTGCGGCGACACCGCAGCCGCCGTACGCGAGCTCACGCGAGGGTCGTGACCTCCAGCTCCCCATCCGCGTAGCGCCGCCTCAGCACCTTCTTGTCGAACTTGCCGACGGAGGTCTTCGGCACCTCGGGGATGACGGTCCACCGCTCGGGCAGCTGCCACCGTGCGACGTGCTCGCCGAGGTAGCTCCGCAGCGACTCGAAGTCGGCCGTCGCCCCGTCGCGGAGGACCACCGAGGCCAGCGGCCGCTCGCCCCACTTGTCGTCGGGCACGCCCACGACCGACGCCTCGACGACGTCCGGGTGCGCCATCAGCAGGTTCTCCAGCTCGACCGACGAGATCCACTCGCCACCGGACTTGATCACGTCCTTGGCTCGGTCGGTAAGGGTGAGGAACCCGTCCGGCGTCAGCACACCGACATCGCCGGTACGCAGCCAGCCGTCGTCGAACTTCTCCGGGTCCGGGTCCAGGTAGTACGACGCGGTGACCCACGGCCCGCGCACCTCGAGCTCGCCGACGCTCTCGCCGTCCCACGGGACCAGCTCTCCGTCCGGCCCGACCAGCCGCGGCTCGACGCTGGCTGGCACGCGGCCCTGGCTGACCCGGTAGGCATGCAGCTCGGCCTCGTCGGTGATCCGCGACGGCGGCCGGCACACGGAGCCGAGCGGGGAGATCTCGGTCATCCCCCAGGCGTGGATGATCCGGACGCCATACCGGTCCCAGAACGCATCCATCAGGGCCGGCGGGCAGGCAGAACCACCGACGACGACCTCGCGCAACGACGAGACGTCCCCGCCGTTCGCGTCGAGGTGACGGAGCAGGTCGTTCCAGATGGTCGGCACGGCGCCCGCGAACGTCGGCCGCTCCTGCTCGATCATCTGCGCGAGCGGCGCGGCCTGCAGGAACCGGTCGGGCATCAGCAACGACGCCCCTGACATGAACGCCGCGTACATCAGCCCCCACGACATGGCGTGGAACTGGGGTACGACGGCGAGCACGAGCTCTCGGTCGCTCAGCCCGAACCCCTCGGCCATGCAGACCTGCGTCGAGTGCAGCCAGATCGACCGGTGCGAGTAGACGACCCCCTTGGGGTTCCCCGTGGTACCGCTCGTGTAGCAGATCGCCGCGGCATCGCGCTCGTCGACCTCGGGCCAGTCGAACGTCGTCGGCTGCCCGCCGATCAGCTCGTCGTAGCCGTGCACCTGCACCGACGGGATGGCCAGCGGCGTGCGGTCGCCGGCCCCCGACACGATGACGTGCCGAACGGTCGTCATCTCCGGCAGGACCTTGGCCAGCAACGGGATCAGAGCACCGTCGACGATGATGACCCGGTCCTCGGCGTGGTTCGCGATGTACACCAGCTGCTCCGGGAACAGCCTGATGTTCAGGGTATGCAGGACGGCGCCCATCGAGGGCACGGCCAGGTAGGCCTCGAGGTGCTCCTGGTTGTTGAACATGAACGTCGCGACGCGCTCGTCACCCGTGATGCCGAGCTCGCGCAGTGCGTGCGCGAGCTGGGCAGCACGACCGCCGATGTCGGCGAAGGTGGCCCTTCGCGAACCCTCGCCCGTCCACGTCGTGACCGTGGACGGGGCGTGCACCGTGGACCCGTATCGGAGGAGCCGCGCGATCGACAGCGGCACGTCCTGCATCGTGCTTCTCATGATGCTGAGCGTGCCACGTCACCAGTCCGGGCGCAGCGCCATCCCGCTAGCCGCATCGGCGCCCAGCCGCACCCCGAGCACCTGGTGCAGCTGGATGTGGTTCTTCTCGAACCCCACGCGGGAGCCGGCGAGGTACAGCCGCCACACCCGGGCCCGGCCGACGCCGACCTCGGCCACGGCGGCGTCCCAGTTGGCCTCGAGGTTGGCACCCCAGTCGCGCAAGGTCATGGCGTAGTGCTCGCGGAGGTTCTCCTCGTGGCGTACCTCGAACCCGTGGTTGTTCATCTCCGTGACGAGCGTCCCGATCCCCTCGAGCTCCCCGTCAGGGAAGATGTACCGGTCGATGAAGCCGCCGGTCCGCGAGCTCATCAGGTCGTTGGGCCGCGTGATGCAGTGGTTGAGCAGCCGCCCCCCGGGCTTCAGCCGACCGGCGAGGAACGAGAAGTACGCCGGCAGGTTGGCCAGGCCGATGTGCTCGGTGAGCCCGATCGACGACACGGCGTCGAACTCGCCCTCGCGCACGTCGCGGTAGTCGAGGTGCCGGATCTCGGCACGGTCGCCGAGCCCCGCGTCGACGATCGTCTTGGCGCCCCACTCGGCCTGCTGCGTGGCCAGCGTGACGCCCAGGACCTTGACGCCGTAGTGCTCCGCGGCGTGCATGACCATGCCGCCCCAGCCGCACCCGACGTCCAGCAGCCGCATCCCGGGCTTGAGCCCGAGCTTGCGGCAGGCAAGGTCGAACTTCTCCTTCTGCGCCTCCTCGAGCGTCGAGTCGGGCCGCTCGTAGACCGCGCAGGTGTAGGCCATCGTCGGGCCAAGGATGTACGAGTAGAACAGGTTGGAGACGTCGTAGTGGTGCTGGATGGCGGCTGCGTCCCGCGACTTGGAGTGCCGGCGTCCGCGCCGCAGGGGCGGCGGCGCCTCCTCCACCGGGCGCGGCGGCGGCCGCAGGGCGTCGGTGCCCAAGGCCCTGAGCAGCTCGGCCCGATCGCTCCAGCCCACGTCCTGCCGGATGCCGCCGAGCAGGCTCTGCAGGGCGAAGTGGAGGTCACCCTCGATGTCGAGGTGCCCGGTGACGAACGCCCGGGCCAGCCCGAGGTCGCCAGGGGCGGTCGCGATGTAGCGCAACCCCGTCCGCGACCTCAGGTCGATCGTCGCCTCGGCGTCCTCGGGGCCTGCGACGCTCCCGTCATAGGCGACGAAACGCACCCCAGAGCCGTCGCCGACGATCTGCTCGAACATCTGCGCCAACTTCATCGATCCGCCTCCGTCCTCGGGGCCACCACTACTTCTGCCTGACCACTACTTCTGTCGGACCACTTTGTCGTACAGGTCGACGAGCCGGCCCTCCGCGTCGTACGTCTTCTTCAGCACGCCGTACGCCGCCCCGTTGTACGTCTGCCAGAACGTCTCCTCGTCGTAGAACGCCGTGGAGTACAGCGACTTGCGGCCGCCCAGGTCGGCGACCATCTGCTCGATCAACCGGTTGCGGTCGCCATCCTGTTCCCCGGGCCGCTGCTCCACGCTCGACCAGAAGCCGACGTTGACGTACAGAGTGCCCGGGTCGAACTCGTACAGGTCCCAGACTGCCGACGTGTCCCGCTGCTGCACAGGGCACACCCAGATCGGCTCGATGCCGATCTCGCGGTGGAAGAAGTCCAGGAACTCAGCTGTCCGGTCGATCGGGACCTCGATGTCCTGGACGACGACCTCACGCGGCGGCCGGCCCCGCCAGCGGTCCACACGCGCGGCGACGCCGTGGCGGCGCTCGAACCCGATGATCTTGGCGTAGACGTCGGAGCGCAGGTAGCGCTTCGGGACCAGGCGGCGGACGGCGGGCCGTTGGACGTACAGCGCCCGCGAGCACCAGAACCAGTCGGTGTCCCAGCGCCAGATGTAGTCGCGCACGGTGAGGTAGTCGCGCCGCCGGCTCTGGATCGAGCGGTAGTAGATCTTGTTGCCGGTGTAGTCGCTGGTGTAGGGCGCCTCGTCGACGAACGTCCCCACGGTCAGGTAGTGCTCGTGGTCGGAGAACACCGTGCCGTCGACGAAGTCGGCCCGTGCCCCGTCGTGCTCGCCCGTGCGGCTGACCTCGTCGAGTCGCGCCACGAACGCGGCGACGTCCTCGAAGCGCTCGTGCGTGAGCTGGACGAACGGCCGCACCCGCTCGAGCTCGATCCGGAGGCGCAACGAGTAGCCGAGCGTGCCGTACGAGTTGGGGAACCCGTAGTACAGCGCCGAGTGCTCGCCGTCCGGGCTCGCCGTGACCACTCGCCCGTCGCCGGTCAGCACGTCGAGCTCGACGACCGACTCGTGCGGGAACCCGTTGCGGAAGGACGTCGACTCGATGCCCAGCCCGGTCACCGCGCCCCCGAGGGTGATGGTCTTGAGCTGGGGTACGACGAGCGGCATGAGGCCATGGGCCAAGGTCGCGTCGACGAGGTGCTCGTACGTCGTCATGCCCAGAACGTCGGCGGTCCGCGCTTCCGGGTCGACGTACAGGACGCCATCGAACCCGCTGACGTCGAGCCCGGGGCGGTCGGAGGCGGTCCGCGCCCGGAACAGGTTGGACGTCCGCTTGGCCAGCCGTACCGGCTCGCCGACCGGGATCGCGGCGTAGTCGGCGCGCAGGCGCTCGACCAGGGTCGCGTACGTCACGGCATGTCCGGCGGTGTCGCTGCCCACCCCAGCGCCCTCGTCCATGCCCCCACCGTAGTGAGCGCAGGAGAGTCTGTGAATGAGCGCGCGCTCAGCGAGCCCGGCGGCCCTTCGACAGGCGGAGCGTCAGCGTCGTGATGACGACCCCGCAGACGACATAGGCCGTGCCCACGAGGACGTGCCCCTTGAGCAGGTTGACCAGCGCCAGGACGAACCAGCCCACCGCGAGGACGATCAGGATCGTCAGCCGGGCCCGGTTGGTCACGCTGCTGATCGTAAGGCTGCGGGCCCGGCTGGGCCGCTAGGTTGGCGACATGAGCGTGCGCGTGGGTGTGGTCGGGCTGGGCATCATGGGTTCGGGGATGGCCGACAACCTGCTGTCCAAGGGGCACGAGGTCGGGGTCTACAACCGCACGGCCGCCCGCATGCAGCGATTCGTCGACGCCGGGGCGACGGCGCACCCGTCGGCCGCCGAGCTGGCGGCGGCGAGCGACGTGGTCCTCGTCTGCGTGAGCGACACCCCGGACGTCGAGGCGGTGCTGTTCGGGGCCCAAGGCGTCGCTGCCGGGATCGGTACCGGGAGCCTCGTCGTCGACGCCAGCACGATCTCGCCCGAGGCGACCCGCACCTTCGCTGCTCGGCTGAACGAGCAAGGCGTGGCCTTCGTGGACGCCCCGGTGTCGGGCGGGAGCGAGGGCGCCGCCAAGGGAATCCTCTCGATCATGGTCGGCGGGTCGGCCGAGGACGTCGAGCGCGCGCGGCCGGTGCTCGAGTCGATCGGCCGGACGATCACGCACGTCGGCCCGGTGGGCGCCGGCCAGACGTGCAAGCTGGTCAACCAGATCCTCGTCGTGGTCAACATGCTCGCGGTGTCCGAGGCGTTGCTGCTCGCCGAGGCCGGCGGGCTCGACCTGGCCAAGACGATCGCGGCGGTCGAGGGAGGCGCCGCGGGCTCGTGGATGCTCAGCAACCGCGGCCCCCAGGTCATGCGCCGCGACTGGCGACCAGGCTTCACCATCGAGCTGCAGCAGAAGGACCTACGCCTGGTCCTGGAGGCCGCGGACTCCCTCGGGGTCCCCCTGCTCGCGACCTCGACGGTCCACCAGCTCTACCGCACGCTCCAGGCGGCCGGCCTCGGGAGCGAGGGCAACCACGCCCTCGTCAAGGCGATCGAGCATCTGGCCGGCGTCGAGGTCGGCCGTTCGGGCGACAATTCTGACGATTCTGGCGGCTAGTTCAAACGGATCGTCAGCGTAAGGGGGCGCTGGCCGTCACGATAGAGGGCGTGGACCGCCGCAAGCTCTCGACCTCGCGCATCGTCTTCCTGGTCGTCGCGGCCGCGGCCCCGCTCGCCGCCATGGTCGGCAACGTGCCGCTGGCGCTCAAGCTGGGCAACGGGCCGGGCCTGCCCGGCGCGTTCGTCCTCGCGACCGTCGTGCTGCTCTGCTTCGCGGTCGGCTACGCAGCGATGAGCCGGAAGGTGGTCAACACCGGCGCCTTCTACACCTACGTCGCCCGGGGCCTCGGGAAGCCGCCCGCGGTAGCCGCCGCCTTCGTCGCCGTTCTCTCGTACAACGCGCTCGCCGCCGGGCTCGTCGGCGCCTTCGGGTACTTCGGCTCGATCGTCCTCGACGGTGCCGGGATCCACGGGGTGCCGTGGCTGCTGGTCGCCGCGATCGGTTGGGCGGTGACCGCGCTGCTCGGGTACCGCTCGGTCGACGTCAGTGCCAAGGTCCTCGCGGTGCTCATGTCCGCGGAGATCTTGATCCTGCTCCTGCTCGACACCGGGATCATCGCCCACAAGGGCGCGGCTGCCCTCCCCGGTTCGGTCTTCGCGCCCTCGACGGTCTTCTCCGGGGCGCTGGGGCTGGCGCTGATGTTCGCGTTCGCGTCCTTCATCGGCTTCGAGTCGGCGGCGCTGTACGGGGAGGAGTCGGAGGACCCCGAGCGCAGCATCCCGCGCGCGACCTACGCATCCGTCCTCATCATCGGGGCGTTCTACACGTTCACCACGTGGTGCATCGTGGGCGGCGGAGGCGTGCAGGACGCGCGGCGGCTGAAGAAGGACGACCTCGGCACGCTGGTGCTGGACCTCAACGGGAAGTACGTCGGGCCGTGGGCGCACGACCTCATGGCCGTCTTCTTCGTGACGAGCGTGCTCGCCTCGATGCTGGCGATCCACAACGCTGCGAGCCGCTACATGTTCGCCCTGGGCCGCGAGCGGATCCTGCCGCAGGTGCTCGGCACGTTCCACCCTCAGCGATACTCGCCGTACGTCGCCAGCCTCACCCAGTCCGGCGTCAACGCCGTCGTTGTGCTGGCCTTCGCGATCGGCGGCCTCGACCCGTACCTCAGCCTCGCCGCGAGCATGATCGGGATCTCGACGCTCGGGATCGTGGCCCTGCAGACGGTCGCGGCCATCTCGATCATCGCGTTCTTCTGGCGGCGCGGAGAGGTCGACGTCTGGCGCACGGTCGTCGCCCCGCTGGTCGGCGCCGCCGGGCTGACGCTCGGCGCGGTGCTGCTCACCCTCAACTACTCGACCCTCACCGGCACACGATCGGCCTGGGTGAACGACCTCCCGGTACTGCTCGTCGCCGTCTCGATCGCCGGGGTGGCCTACGCGCTCTGGCTGCGGCGCAACCGCCCGGACGTCTACCGCGACCTGGCACAGGTGACCCTCCGGACCTCCTCCTCCCGTACGGCGCCGCCCGCCTCGTACGGCGCCGAGGCCGACCGCTACTGCATCGTCGGTGGCGGTCCGGCCGGGCTGATCACGGCCCGCGCGTTCGACAAGGAGGGCATCCCGTACGACCTGTACGAGCGGCACACGTCGCTCGGCGGGATCTGGGACCCCGACAACGTCGGCAGCCCGATGTACGACTCGGCGCACTTCATCTCCTCCAAGTACACCTCGCACTTCTACGGGTACCCGATGCCGGACGACTACCCCGACTACCCGAGCCAGCGGCAGATCCTGCGCTACATCAAGGCTTTCGCCCGTATGTACGGGCTGGACCGGAAGGCACGGACCGGGGTGGCCGTCGTCTCGGCGGTGCCCGACGGCGAGCGCTGGACCGTCACCCTCTCGACGGGCGAGGCCAAGAGCTACCGCGGGGTGGTCTGTGCCAACGGCGTGACCTGGCACCCGCGGCTGCCCGCCTACCCGGGGATGTCACGGTTCACCGGTGAGGTGCGGCACTCGGTCACCTACCGGTCCGCGGCCGAGTTCGCGGGACGGCGGGTGCTCGTCGTCGGGGCGGGCAACTCCGGCGTCGACATCGCGTGCGACGCCGCCCGTTCGGCGGACGCGGCGTTCCTCTCCGTGCGCCGCGGGTACCGGTTCGTGCCCAAGCACATCTTCGGCGTACCCACCGACGTCTTCATCACCCGGGGCGGGCTGCCGCCCAAGGGCGTCGTGGTCCCCGAGGACCCGACGCAGCTGGTCGACGCCCTGGTCGGCGACCTGACCCGCTACGGGCTGCCCGCACCGGACCACCAGCTGCTCGAGTCCCACCCGATCATGAACACGCAGATCCTGCACCACCTCGCGCACGGCGACATCCGGGCCAAGGGTGACGTCCGCGAGTTCCGCGAGCGGACGGTGGTCTTCGCCGACGGGAGCGAGGAGGAGGTCGACCTGGTCCTCTTCGCTACCGGGTACGACTACGCGATCCCCTACGTCGACCCGGCGCTGTTCGAGTGGAACCAGGGCCGGCCCGACCTGTACCTGGGCGTGCTGCACCGAGCGTTGGACGGGCTGTACGTCATGGGGTTCGTCGAGCTCGCCGACGCCGCGTACCAGCGCTTCGACGAGATGGCGCAGCTCGTCGTGATGGATGCGTACGCGCACGCGACCGGCACCGGGCTGGCCGAGCTCCGCCGCCTGCGCGCGGAGGACCACCCCGACCTCCGAGGCGGCCACCACTACATCGACTCGCCACGGCACGCCGCGTATGTCGACTCCGCGACCTACCAGCGCTACCTCGCCGAGCTGCGCGACCGCTTCGGCTTCGCGGACCCGGACGACGACTTCTACCCGACGGCGCGCGAGGTGGACCTCCGCGCGGCTGCACCGACGGGCCCGCAACCGGTGCGGTGACTGCGACACCTAGGCTGGCGGGATGGACCTAGCCGAGCTGTGCGCGGCCGGGCCGGTCGCGATCGACGGCGGGCTCGCGAGCGAGCTCGAGGCTCGCGGGCACGACCTCTCCGGGCGGCTGTGGTCGGCTCAGCTGCTGGTCGACGACCCGACCGCGATCCGCGCGGTGCACGAGGCCTACTTCGCGGCCGGTGCGCGAGTCGCCATCTCGGCCAGCTACCAGGTCAGCCGTCAGGCGATGGCCTCGGTGGGCCTGGCTGCGGGCGCGGCGGACGACGCGCTCCGGCTCAGTGTCGAGCTGGCGCGCGAGGCTCGGACGCGGTCCGGCCTCGCGGGGCTGCTGGTCGCCGCGAGCGTCGGCCCGTACGGTGCCGCCCTCGCTGACGGCTCGGAGTACCGGGGGCAGTACGGCCGCACCCATGAGGAGCTGGTGCAGTTCCACGCCGAGCGGCTCGCGGTGCTCGCGCAGGCTGCGCCCGACCTGTTCGCCGTCGAGACGATCCCGGACGCCTTCGAGGCCGCCGCGGTCGTCGAGGCGCTGGCCGAGCACTCGGACGTACCCGCCTGGATCTCCTTTTCCTGCAAGGACGACGCGACGACGTGCGGGGGCGACGCCTACGTCGATGCGGTACGACTCGCCGCCTCCGCGCCATCGGTCGTGGCGGTGGGCGTCAACTGCACCGCGCCCGAGCACGTGGGTGCCCTGCTCTCGGCAGCCCGTACGGTGACCGACCTGCCGCTGGTCGTCTACCCGAACGCGGGACGTACGTGGGATGCCGGCACGCGGGCGTGGACCGGCGCCGGGGCGGACGCCCTGCCGCGGGATGAGGTGCGCGGCTGGGCTGCCGCCGGCGCCCGCCTGATCGGTGGCTGCTGCGGCCTCGGCCCCCAGGCGATCGAAGAGATCGCCGCCGCACTGTCCTCCGGATCCCGGCTGGCCTGAACGGACGCCGGTTGGCCCGCAGGCAAGCCAACCGGGCCCGGTTTGGGCCAACCCGATCACGCCAGTCGTTCGACCTCGACGCCGACGCCGATGGCCGTCGAGGGCGGGCCCCGGTAGACGCCCTTGAGCGGCGGTACGTCGTCGTAGTCGCGACCCCGGGCGACGACCACGTGCCGCTCGCCGGCGGGGATGGCGTTGGTCGGGTCGAATCCGTACCACTGCCCGGTCCACCACTCGACCCACGCGTGGCTCTGCCCGACGGCGACCTCGCCGACCGCGGCGTCGGGGACCGGGTGGAGGTAGCCGGAGACGTATCGGGCCGGGATGTGGAGCGAGCGCAGCAGCCCGACGGTGAGGTGCGCGATGTCCTGGCAGACGCCCTTCCGCTGCAGCCAGGCCTCCTCGGCGCTCGTACGTACACCGGTCGAGCCCGGCACGTACGCCACCTGCTCGCCGACCCAGCCNGCGACCGCCAGTGCGGCGTCGTGCGGCCCCAGCCCGGCGCGCAGCCGGCGTGCGGTCTCGGCCAGCTCGCCGTCGACCGAGGTGAGCGGCGTCATCACCATGGTCTCGACCCGGCGCTGGCGCACCTCCCCGGCGCCGAGCTCGTCCCACGAGACCGTCGCGCCGACCGGCCCCGCGGGGGACGTCTCGACGACACTGGTCCCGGTGACCTCGAGGACCTCGTGCTCGACGTGGAGGTCGAAGCAGGTCACCTGGGCGCCCCAGTAGTCCCAGTACCGCCAGATGGCCGCGCCCGGCAGGACCTCGACGCGGCTGTCCAGCGTCGTCTGGCCGGGGAACGTGAGCGGGGTGATCCGGGCCTCGTTGTACGAGGTACGCACCGGGCCGGCGTAGGAGAAGCCGGTGTGGTGCCGTATCCGCAGCCGCCAGCCGGTCGCCGCCACTGTCAGCCCTCCTCGTGCAGCCACGCGACGGGTGCCGCGTACTGGAAGTAGCGCTTGGCCACAGCTGCCGACGCCTCGAGGCTGGCCGCCTGGATGCGCTCCAGGTGCTGCGGCAGCTCAGCGAGCAGGACGCCTGCATCGACGTACTCGAGGCCGGTCCGCAGCCGGCCGACGATGCGACGCGCAGGGTCGCCGACGCCGGCTCGGCCGACGTCGGGCTCGAGCTCGAGCAGGCAGCGCTCGGCGTCGACCAGTGCGGCGAACACCGATCGGGGGAACAGCCGGTCGAGCAGCAGGAACTCGGCGATGTGCCCCGCGTCGAGGGCACCGCGGTACGTGCGCAGGAACGTCTCGTCGGCGCCGCAGGCCTGCAGCAACGTGGTCCACGAGGGAGCGTGGTCGGCGGCGAGGACCCGCGTCGAGAGCAGCCGAGCGGTCATGTCGACGCGTTCGAGGCTGCGGCCGAGCACCAGGAACCGCCAGCCGTCGTCATGGCTCATCGTCGACTCGGCCAGGCCGTTGACCATGGCGGCACGCTCTCGTACGAAGCCGAGGAAGGCGTGCGGGCCAAGTCTCTGCGCGGCCAGCTGCTGCGCCGGGAATGCNACCCACGTAGCGTTCAGCGCCTCCCAGAACTCNGACGAGACGATCTCGCGNGCACCCCTNGCGTTCTCNCGCGCGGCGTGCCACGCGCCCGCGATGGCCGACGGCGTGGACTCGTCGAAGGCGAGCACCTCGAGCACGGTCTGGGTACCGAGGACCTGCGCCGGTTCCTTGACGCCGAGGATGCCGAGCAGGGAACGGCACGAGGCCACCTCGTCGGCCCACGGGTCCTCGAGGATCCGGTGGACGTACGCGTCGAGGATGCGCGCCGTGTCGTCTGCGCGCTCGACGTAGCGGCCCATCCAGAAGAGGGACTCCGCGATCCGGCTGAGCATCGCGGTCATCTACTGCTGCCCGGCGTACTCGGCGGCGGGACCCAGGTCNCGCTGCACCCCGTCGGTGCGNGGGAACGGTCCGGAGAGCGGCGGCGCTCCGCGGACCTCGGNCGCCGTGTCGTCCCGGTCCGAGGGCTCCGCAGGGTCGTGCGCGAGGACCCAGGTGTCCTTGGACCCGCCGCCCTGGCTGGAGTTGACGACGAGAGCGCCCTCCGGCAGGGCGACCCTGGTCAGCCCGCCGGGCAGCACCCAGATGTCGTTGCCGTCGTTGACNGCGAACGGCCGGAGGTCCACGTGCCGCGGCGCGATGGTGTCACCGACCAGCGTGGGCGCCGTCGAGAGGGCCACGGGGCGCTGCGCGATCCAGCCGCGCGGGTCGGCGGCCACGACGGTACGCAGGGCGTTGAGCTCCTCCTCCTTCGCGGCCGGCCCAATGACGATGCCCTTGCCGCCGGAACCGTCGACGGGCTTGAGGACGAGGGAGTCCAGGTGGTCGAGCACCCACTCGAGGACGTCGGGCGTCTCCAGGCGGTGGGTCTCGACGTTGTCCAGGGCCGGTTCCTCGCCGAGGTAGTACCTGATCAGCTCCGGTACGTACGTGTAGACCAGCTTGTCGTCGGCGGCGCCGTTGCCGACCGCGTTGGCGATCGTGACGTTGCCCGCCCTCGCCGCGTTGAGGATGCCGGGGCAGCCGACCACCGAGTCGGAACGAAAGTGCAACGGGTCCAGGTAGTCGTCGTCGAGGCGGCGGTAGACCACGTGCACGGGTCGTTCACCCTGGGTGGTACGCATGCGGACCCGGTTGCCGTCGCAGATCAGGTCCCGGCCCTCGACGAGCTCGACGCCCATGAGGCGGGCCAGCAGCGCGTGCTCGAAGTAGGCGGCGTTGTAGACGCCCGGGGTGAGGACGACGACGACCGGGTCGCGGACGCGCGCGGGCGCCGACGCACGCAGCGCGGCGAGGAGCCGTGACGGGTACTCGTCGACGGGGTTGACGCGGTGGGCGGCGAACAGGCCAGGCAGCAGCTGCGTCATCGCCCGCCGGTTCTCGATGACGTAGCTGACACCGGAGGGCACCCGCAGGTTGTCCTCGAGGACGCAGAAACGGCCCTGCTCGTCACGGATCAGGTCGACCCCCGCGACGTGCACGCGCACGCCGTTGGCCGGCTCGACCCCGAAGGCCTCGCGGTGGAAGTGCGCCGACGAGACGATCACACCGCGTGGGATGACACCGTCGGTGAAGACCTCGCCGGGCCCGTACACGTCGGCGAGGAACGCCTCGAGCGCACGGACCCGCTGCTTGACCCCTGCAGCGATGTGGTCCCACTCGACGGCGGCGATGACCCGTGGCAGCAGGTCGAGCGGGAACGGCCGCTCCTCACCGGCGTGGGCGAACGTCACGCCGCGGTCGGTGAACACCCGCGAGAGCTGCTCGGACCGGAACCGCAGCTCGGCCGGCCCGAACGGCTTGAGCGCGGCGAGGACCGCGTCGTACGCGGCGCGGGGCACCCCAGGGGCTTGGAACATCTCGTCCCATGCGGCCCCGACCGCGTAGTCGCCGAACAGGCCCACCATCCGCGGAGCGTAGGAACACCATGTTTCCGGCTCGTAACACCGCGGATCTTGACGCTCGCACCCGCTAGCAGCAGCGCGCCTCGGACGGCTGAGGGTCGTCGGCCGTGGCGAGCTCCTCGCCGCAGCATGCGGCATCGCCGGTCCCGGCGAAGGTCTCGCTGTCCGCCAGCACGGTGTAGACCTCCCAGCGCTCGCCGTCCGGGGCGCCCTCGACCCAGAACTTGTCCTGCTTGGCGTAGCAGCAGGTCGTACCACGCTCGTCCACCGAAGCCAGCCCCGACGCGGAGAGGCGCGACTGCTCGGAGTCGACCGTGTCGACGTCGCCGACCTCGACGCCCAGGTGGTTGAGCGAGCCGCCGTGGCCCGGGTTCTCCAGCAGGACCAGCTTGAGCGGCGGCGTCGCCACCGCGAAGTTCGCGTAGCCGGGGCGCCGCTTGGCGGGCTCGGTGCCGAACAGCTTGGAGTAGAAGGCGATCGACTGCTCGAGATCGTCGACGTTGAGCGCGAGCTGGACACGAGACATGGCTACCTCCGGTGGCTAGGACATGGTCAGAAGACGTGACATCGACGAATGTCGATGTCTGCCCAGGCTGGCGCAAGACATAGACATCTGTCAACATAGACGCATGTCAAAGTCTCCACCGCTCGAGCTCACCCCCGTGCAGGCGGTCGCCTGCTGCTCACCCCTGACGAGGGAGCCGCTCACGTCCGACCAGGCCGAACAGATCGCGCCGATGCTCAAGGCACTCGCCGACCCGGTACGGCTCCGGCTGATGTCGCTCATCGCCTCCCATCACGGCGGGGAGGCGTGCGTGTGCGACCTCGTCGACGCGTTCGCCCTGTCGCAGCCGACCATCAGCCACCACCTCAAGGTGCTGCACGAGTCCGGGTTGATCAGCCGCGACAAGCGCGGTGTCTGGGTCTACTACCGCGCCCAGCCCACCGCCCTGACCGACCTCGCTGCACTGATCGGCACACCGTCCAGGTGACCAGCACGCGCCTCGTACGACAGGCACTGGCCGAGCTGGTGGGCACCGCTTTCCTGGTCGCCGCCGTCGTCGGCTCGGGCATCGCCGCTGTCCGGCTGTCGCCCGGCGACGTCGGCCTCCAGCTCCTGGAGAACAGCGTCGTCACAGGGGCCGCACTGGTCGCCCTGATCCTCGCGCTGCAGCCGGTGTCCGCGGCGTTCAACCCTGTGGTCACCCTTGTCGAGCGCGCCCTTTCGGTCATCAGCACCCGCACGGCGGTCGTGCTGGTCGTCGCGCAGGTGGCCGGTGGCCTGCTCGGCAGCGTGGTGGCCAACGTGATGTTCGGGCTCGGGGCCGTGAACCTCTCGACCAGGGAGCGCAGCGGCGGCGGACTGTGGCTGGCCGAGGTGGTGGCGACCCTCGGGCTGGTGCTGGTGATCTTCGGTACCGCCCGCGCCGGCCGGCCCGAACGCGTCGCCTACGCGGTCGGCGGCTACATCCTCGCCGCCTACTGGTTCACCAGCTCGACCAGCTTCGCGAACCCGGCGGTGACACTGGCGCGGACGCTCTCCAACACCTTCGCCGGGATCGCGCCGTCGTCGGCACCGATGTTCCTCGGCATGCAGCTCGTCGGTGGTCTCGTCGGCTACCTGCTGGTACGCATGCTCTTCAGCGCGCAGGAGGTTCCCGCCCATGACTGAGCGACCCACCGTGCTCTTCGTCTGCGTCCACAACGCTGGCCGGTCCCAGATGGCCCAGGGCTGGCTGAGACGGCTCGCCGGCGACCGGGTGACAGTCCTGTCCGCGGGGTCGGAGCCGGCCGACCAGGTGAACCCGAGCGCGATCGCCGCGATGTCCGAGGTCGGCATCGACATCACCGCGGAACAGCCCAAGATCCTCACCGTCGACGCGGTCAAGGAGTCCGACGTGGTCGTCACGATGGGCTGCGGCGACACCTGTCCGATCTTCCCGGGCAAGCGGTACGAGGACTGGGACCTGCCCGACCCGGCTGGACGCGACCTCGCATCGGTACGGCCGATCCGCGACGAGATCCGGGAGCGGGTCGAGGCACTGCTCGCTGAGCTGCTCGCGTAGGAGCGACGACAGGCTCGCCGGCATTCCCAGCGGCTACCCAGCCGCGTCCCAGAGGCCGTGAAGGACCGGCCGCCACCGTGGGTGCATGACGACCACCACCGACGCGCTGCCTCTCGTCTCGACCCCGGCCGGCGGCGCCCCGGTCCTCGACCTCGTCATCCCGGTGTACAACGAGGAGCAGGACCTCGCGGCGTCGGTGCAGCGGGTGCACGACTACCTGTCGTCGGCGTTCCCGTGGACCTTCCGGATCACGATCGCGGACAACGCGAGCACAGACGGCACCTGGCTGGTGGCGCAGGTCCTGGAGAACCGGCTCGAGCACGTACGTGCCGTCCACCTGGCCGACAAGGGCCGAGGCCGCGCTCTTCGGTCCGTCTGGCTGGCCAGCGACGCGGCGGTCCTCGCGTACACCGACGTCGACCTCTCGACCGACCTCGCCGGGCTGCTCCCGCTGGTCGCCCCGCTCGTCACCGGGCACTCCGACCTGTCGATCGGGTCGCGGCTCGCGCGCGGAGCCCGCGTCGTCCGCGGCCCGAAGCGCGAGGTGATCTCGCGGTCGTACAACGTCCTGCTGAGGGGGCTGCTGCACGCCCGGTTCAGCGACGCACAGTGCGGCTTCAAGGCGATCCGGGCCGACTCCGCCCAGGCATTGCTGCCGCTCGTCGAGGACAACAACTGGTTCTTCGACACCGAGCTGCTGGTGCTCGCCGAGCGCGGCGGCCTGCGCATCCACGAGGTGCCGGTCGACTGGGTCGACGACCCCGACTCGAGAGTGGACATCGTCGCGACCGCGCTCGAGGACCTGCGCGGGATCGCCCGCATGGGCCGAGGGCTGGTCTCCGGCGTGCTGCGCCGCAAGGTCCGGGGCGCGGTCTCCGGGTCCGACCTCCCAGCCGGGATGGGACGGCAGCTGCTCCGGTTCGCACTCATCGGGGTGCTCTCGACCCTCGCCTACCTCGCCCTGTTCCTGCTGCTGCGCGACCCCATCGGCTCGCTGGCCGCCAACGCCGTGGCGCTGCTGCTCACCGCGATCTTCAACACCGCCGCCAACCGCCGGCTCACCTTCGAGACCAAGGGCAGCCAGGGGCTGCTCCGGCACCACGCGGAGGGGCTCGCCGTCTTCGGACTCGGCCTCGCCGTCACCAGCATCGCCCTCGCATCGCTGCAGGCCCTCGTCGTGGAACCCGCGCGCTGGCTGGAGGTCGGCGTGCTCGTCGCGGCGAACGCCGGAGCCACCCTGCTGCGGTTCGTGCTCTTCCGCAGCTGGGTGTTCCGGCCGACAAGGGCCTACGGGGCGAAGTACCCCGCGACATCGGCGATGACGTTGACCGAGCCGACGGCGTTGTAGAAGTCGACGAAGCCGCCGGGGCCGACCGGGACGATGACCAGGTTCGGGATCGCTCCAGGCCCGTTGACGTTCAGGTTCGACACCCCGGGCGGGGTCAGTGCGTCGGGGTAGACCGACACGAACGTGGGCACGCTGGCCCCGACCGCGGTCACGTTCAGCACCACCGCGGTGGCGTTGGACGGCACCCCACCCACACCGGTGACCTTGAACGTCAGGTGGTGGGTGCCGGTGATGGCCCCGGCGGTGAACGGGATGGCAGCGGGGCAGATCCCGGTCCCGGACCTGGTGTCGAACATCCGGCACGGCCCGGTGGTGGTGTACTGCGAGCCGGTCGGCGCGAAGTACCCGGCGAGGTCGGCCAGCAAGTTGGTGCTGCCGACCTTGTTGAAGAAGTCGATCACCCCACCCGGGCCGATCGGGACCACCGCCAGGTTCGGCACCGGCTTGGCGTTGGACACGTTCAGGTTCGACACCGACGGCTGGTCCGGCGAGTCCGGGTAGGCCGACACGTACGTCGGAACCGGGTCACCCAGCGCGGTCAGGTTCAGCACCACCGCGGTCGCATTGTCGGGGATCCCCTCGACCCCGGTGATCTTCACCTTCAGCACCGCACCGGCCCCGATCGTCCCCGCGGTGATCGTCGGCGGCGTCGAGCACGTCGAGGCGGCGGTACGGGTGTCGAACACCCGGCACGGCCCCGCCGTGTTGTACAGCGAACCACCGGTCGGCGAGAAGTACCCGGCGATGTCGGCGATCAGGTTGACCGATCCGGCCTTGTTGTAGAAGTCGACGACCCCGCCCGCCCCGACCGGGACGATCACCAGGTTCGGCACCGCTGCCGGGCCGGCGACGTTGAGGTTGGAGACAGTTGGCGGGTTCAACGCCACCGGGTACACCGACACGAACGTCGGCGCCGAAGCCCCCACCGCTGTCACGTTGAGCACGACGGCCGTCGCATCCGACGGCACCGTGCTCACCCCGGTCACCTTCACCCCCAGCACACCACCCGCACCGAGCTTGGCCACCGGCACGGTGGGCGAGTTCGCACACGTCCCCGTACCCGTACGGGTGTCGAACACCCGGCACGGAGTCACCGTCGTGTACGTAGAAGGCGGGGCGGTCACGACATACGAGCTCGCGGTCGAGGCCGAGGGCCCGAAGGCCGTGGAGTCGGTCGGGGTGAACTTCGCGGTGAGCGAGTGGGTGCCGACCGGAAGGGTCTGGGGCGCCAGCTGAGCGACTCCCGCGGTCACGGCGACAGTCCCGAGGGACGTGGTGCCGTCGAGGAACTGCACCGAGCCGGCCGCACCCGAGGGCGTCATGGTCGCCTTCAAGGTCGACGCAGTACCGCTCACGACCGGGCTGGCCGGCGTGACGCCGAGAGCCGTGGAGGTCGGTGTGGCCGTCGAACCCGCCACCGGGTAGACCTCGGTCCACGAACCGGCGACGCTGTCGACCATGATGTCGGCAGCCCAGAACTTGGCCGGCTGGATGCCGCCGGGCCCGGACTCCAGGATCCGCACCTGGTAGATGTTCGCGTAGCCGGCCGTGCCGTCGTGCGAGACACCGCCCAGCCAGGCGGTCATGTTGCCGCTGGCGGAGTCGATCGTGACGAGCGGGTTGGCGAACGCTGGGCCCTTGATCGGGCTGGGCGCGGCCGCGTTCGGGAAGCTGGTCGACGCTGACGCGGGTCCGTTGGTGGTCCACGTGCTCGTGTCGGCCTTGGTGTGGTCGGGCGCCGCGAAGTAGAGCGTCGCCTTGGTGACGCCCGGGTCCTGCTTGGCGCCGGTTGCCGCCGCGAAGTCCGCGATGTGCGTGAGGTCCGCGCCGCTGGTCAGCACGTTGCCCACCGCNTCGTAGAACGTGATGCCGCCAGCGCTGTTCGGGTCCGGCTCCCACGGAGGAGTGGTCGCGGCAGACGCGGACGACGCCGCCACCAACGGCAGGGAGGCAGCGAGGGCCGTACCCGCGAGGAGTGCGACGACAGCCTGGGGAAGCTTCACCGGGAGCCTTTCCGAGGGGTGGAGTTGCGGAGCCAGACGATGCCGACGGCGCCGAGGCCGACGGCAGCCGCGCCGAGCAGGCCGGCGAGGATGGCGGCCGAGGTGGAACCCCCGGACGGGGCGGCCGGGCCCTGGGCACCGGCCGCATTCGTGCCGTCGGACGAGCCGCCGGCGGACGTCGTGCTGCCGCCGCCCGGCGTCCCCGTCGCTGCAGCCGCCTTCGACGGCTTGGGGAACTTGGACGCCGGCAGGTAGAGGGCCTCGATCGACTTGGCCTTCCCGGCACCGCAGCTCGCGGCCGGCGGGTCGACCTGCACCCAGCTGGTGCCGGAGACCTGCAGGTTGGCCGCCGGGTACGTCTGGGTGACGGTCAGCTTGTTGGGGGCGGAGAAGAACAGCCGCAGCTGGACGAAGCCCGCCCAGCTGGCCGGGTAGATCTGGAGGACCTCGTGCAGGCGCTTGTCGCCCGTCGTGAACGCGGCCATCGGATGCGCGGCGTTGGAGAAGTACGACGAGCCGGTCAGCTGCGAACCGCTCCAGTCGCCCGGGTCGACGCCGTTGCGCGGCTGGTAGGCGTACAGGGTCGCCTTCGACGCGGCGTCGGTATAGCCCTTCGGCGCGGGGACGGTCGAGACCGCAGTCCACGCGAGGGGGAGGTCCAACGTGGAACCGGACGTCACCTGGTGACCGCTGCCGTCGCAGAGCGCGAGCGACCCAGCGACGGACGGGTCGACGTACGGAACCTTGGGCGTGCCGGCCCAGGCCGTCCCGGCTCCCACGAGGGTGAGTGCGAGCAGGACGGCAGGCAGGCCCAGCCGGAGGCCGCGGCGGGAGGTCATGACGGCACCACCTCGCGGGCTCGGTCACGGGAGGGAGCACCGGGCGGCCCGTCCTCGTTGGCAGCCACGGGACCGGGCTCGCGCCGCAGCCGTCGACGGCGCCAGATCAGCTCGGCAAGGCCCAGGAGCACCAGCAGCATGATCACGATCAGCAGCCACAACGGGACCGCCCAGGTGCTGGCCGTGCCGGACCAGGGGCCGGCTCCCGGGATCGCCGCGCCAGGGATCGTCAGCGGCGTCACGATGACCTTCGCCGTCTCGCGGAACTGGGGGTAGACCCCAGCCACGAGCACCCGCAGCTGGACGGCAGAGCCGGGGAGCAGCAACGGGATCTGCGCCACGTGGGCAGCTTCTGCGCGGGCGCCGAACAGGCCCGTCACCTGCACCTGCTGGGCACCGCCGAGCGCGATGTTCCCGGTGTTGCGCACGGTGTACGTCACCGCCGCCGATCCGGCCGCCAGCGGGTTCGCCGAGTAGCGGAAGGCGAGCCCGACGTTCTCGACCGTGAGCTCGGGCCGGAGCTTGCCGATGACGCGGATGAACACACGGGCGCCGACCCGCTGGACCAGCTTGTACTTCTGCCCCGTCGGCGACTCGGCCAGCGAGTCGAGGGACACCGTGACGCCGCCGACGTGGTCACCGGGGCTTGCAGCGACCGGGATCACCACCGACATGGGTACGTCGACCTCGCCGACCTTCGCCGCCGTACGAGCAGGGACGGTGACCGTGGAGTAGGCCGCGGGGAAGGAGATCCACGCGCCGGCGTCCTTGACCTGCTGCGTGTCCGGCGTCAGGGCGAACCCGCCGGTGGCCGTGTTCTCCGCGTCCGCCACGTTGATCCGCAGGACGATCGGCCGGTACGAGTAGTTGAGGATCGCGGCGTGGTCGGAGAGGTGGCCGCCCGGCGTGCCGCTGTANGAGAAGTAGCCGCGCTGGTCGACCTTGCCCAGGCCGGCCGGCTGGATGCCGAAGGTCGTGACGTCGGTCGCCTTCGCCGTGCTGGGCGTGGCCAGGGTCGACGCGGCCAGCGCCTGCACCGCAGGTCCGGCGACCGACGCGACCACGATCCCCGCGGCGACGAGCCAGCGCGGCACGGCTTGCGTTCGAGCAGGTCTGCGAGGCACAGGAGGAGGTAACAGGTCGGACGTGTCCCAACGTCAACGTGAAGGTGAACAAGGGCCGTCACGGAGAGGGCAAACAGCAAGGAGGGGCGAGCAGGTCTCCCTGCTCGCCCCTCCCGAGTCGTACTGACCGACTAGGCCACCGAGAAGGTGACCGTCCCGGTGTAGGTGTCAGCCACCGTGGACGTCGGCGCCTGGAGCGTCAGCGTCCCGAACATGGAGGCCGA
>JGI24140J50213_10000091_pt1 | contig 37352 bp, 31 predicted proteins | sample BarGraIncu00222A_FD_50213 | JGI IMG/M metagenome (IMG submission 50213)
CAGACGAAGACTCGCCGTGCTGGGGGTTCGTGGCCCGCGCACCTGGACGGGCCACGAACCCCTTGGATCGGATCAGCGACAGGTCACGGGCCAGGCGTCAGGACCTGGTACCCGGTCGGGTCGACGCCCGCCGCCGAGATGAGCGACTGACCGCTCGCGGTCTGGTAGAACGGCACGCCGCCGGGACCGTAGGTGGTCCCGCCGATGGTCACGCAGCCGACGGTGTGACCCGTACCGGAGCACGGGTTGTAGAACAGGCTCCGTACCCAGTTGAGCGTGCTGCCGGGCTCGAACGCGGTCGCCGAGTTGACGTCGCTGTCACGGAAGTAGATGTACAGCGGACGCGGGTCGAACTGGATCACGTTCGCGTCGCTCGGCGTGCCCGTCGTCCAGAACTTCGTGTCCGACACAGAGATCGTGTTGGGGCACGGCGCCGTGGCCGACTTGAACGGGCAGCTCGGGTCCTTGAAGTAGCCGCCGACACCGTTGGTGGTGCCGTCGCCCAGGTTGCCCAGGAAGAGGTTCAGCCGACCACCGGACATCGGCTCGATCGCGTCGTCCGGGTTCGCCGTGGTGGTCAGGTAGGTCGGGTCGTTCTCCTCGGCGGTCTTGACACAGGTACCCACGGTCGGGCTGCCGATGTCGGACAGGAAGCGCGAGCGGGTGCCCGAGCCGAGCTGGGGAAGCACGGGGATGATCGAGTCGGTCGAGGCACCGCCGACGTCGACCCACTCCATGGTGTGGCCCACGCCGCCGGCCGGCGACTGGGTGCAGGCGTAGATGAGCTTCAGCTGGGCCGCGGACAGTGCGACCGCGTGCGTCGGGTTCGCACCCGCAGCACCGGTGGAGAGGATCGCCAGCGGGTCGGTCCCGACCTGTGCAGCGTCGGCACCGCCGGTGCCGAAGGCCGTCACGAATGCGGCCTGCGAGGCGTACGCGGCGGAGGCCCGCACGTACTGGATCTTGAACGGCGGGGTGGTGTCGTTCAGCCAGGCGGTCTTGCCGCCACCGGACCCGTTGGGCCGCTGCACCGGGCTGAGGCCCGCCCGCAGCACGATGGTCGGGTTGAGCGTGCAGGCGTTCGCCTCGGCGTGCTTGGTGGTCTGGTTGGCCGTACCGACCGTCGCACCGGTACCAGGTGAGCAGACGATGCCGCCGGCTCCACCGTCGGTGGAGTAGGCGAGGCGGGTGTTGGCGTCAGCGGTCGCGTCGAAGTTGACGACTTTGTTGGCCGCCGACGCGTTCCAACCCAGGTCGCCCAGGAAGTCCCCGTCTGCGATGAAGTCGCCGATGTCCTGGACGGTGTCCGAACCGACACCGACGACGTCCTTGGGTCCTGGCGCGTAGTCGGCGTAGGCGGCCGGGCCGACGAGGCCGACTGTGAGGGTGATGGCCCCCACAGCGCCCAAGCCGACCTTGGCCTTGGTCATGATGCGCATGTGCTGTCCCCTTCCGGACAGAGTGCAGAGGTTCGTGCAGCCGTGACTCTGTCGGCGACGTCTCTCATGCAGGCCCTGATCGCATGAACAGGGAATGAACCGCTGCGTGACGTACTCGAAGATTCGGACATTCCCGTTGCAGAGCAACGGGAATGAGCGGCTCAGACCAGGTTGGGCAGGAGGACCACGGCTGCCTGAGTGGCTCCCCAGAGACAGGCGAGCGTCAGCGGCATCGCCAGCAGCCAGGTCTGCCATCGACCCCACCGGGAGCGGCCGAAGGCGGCCAGCAGCACCACGATCAGCAGCCCCTGCAGCCACAGGACGAGCGAGACGAGCGAGCTGCTGTCGCCCTGCATCGGCTGCGCGGCGAGCGGTACGACGTTGGGCCGGCCCGGCGGAGCCGGTTGGACCGTCCCGCCCACGAGGCTCGCGTCGACGTAGACCGTCTGCTGCGGCGCCCAGCCGCCGCGCCAGCCCACCGCCACCGAGCTGACCAGCGTCAGGCGCGACTTCCCTGCGGCCAGCGGTGCCGGCAGCGGGTCACCCTTGTGGCGCACGCCGTCGACCCGGTAGGTGAACTGGCCCTGCCCAGTCGTGACCTGGACCAGGTCGCCCGGACGCATCGAACCGATGCTCCGGAACGGCGCCCCGAAGGTCACGCTGCGCCCGAGCAGCACGCAGACTCCGGTCTGACCAGGCATCGGCGTGCTCGCAAAGTGCCCGGGGCCGCTGGTCAGGTCGCTGGACGTCGTCCCCTCGACGACCACCACGTTGCGCAGGCCGGCCGAGCGGGCGTCCAGCAGCACGACCGGGTACCCCGGCTGGATCACGCCGCCGAACGGTGTCGTCGCGCCCGAGAGCTGCTGACGCAGCTGCGCGTAGAGGACGCCCTGGTTGCGCCCCTCCTGGATGCCGCTGAGCGCGAACGCGTACAGCAGGACCCAGACGGCGAGCAGGCTGAACGCGAGCAAGGCCCGCACGGCGACAGTGACGGCGAGCGGCTCGGGCGCCGGCGGGCGTGGCTCGCGGTTGATCAGCGACGGGAAGGGGTTCCGCAGCCAGGGCCGGTCGCGGATCACGACGAGCGGAAGCTCCTCGGTCTGCTCGACGGTGTCCGGCGAGGCGGTCATCGGCGAGCCCGGAACCGAACGGCGAGCCGGGTCAGCGGCGCGGCCGCGGCACCGACGAGGGCTAGCAGGAGGACGAGTGGCAGCGCAAGACCACCAAGACCGGCCGCGGTGCCGGTCGTGCTGCCCAGCGACTGGAGGTCACCGCCCGCGACGGGCGAGGCCGTCGGAGCCGGCGTCGGCGTGCCGCTGGGGGCGTCCGTCGACGTCGGCCTGGGGGTCGGGCTCACTCCGGTGCCGCTCGTCGATGGTGGGACTACCGGGCCGGCGATCTCGCCCCCTGTGACGAGGGGCAGGTCGCCATGCTGCGCCGACACGGCCGACGCAGCCCTGGCGGTGTACGCCACCATCGCCCCGGCCCCGCTGGCCGACGTCATCGGCAAGAACCCGGGCGGCAGCTGGCCGTTGCCGAACCCGGTGGTCTGGCCCGGGCCGGCGAAGAACTTCATCATCGCCGCGTAGCGGGTCGCCTCGGTCCTGCTGAGGCCGGAGGTGGGGACGTCCATCGACACCATCAGCGTCCCCGGGTACGCCCCGGCGCCCGCCTGGTCGGTCCGCAGCCGGTCGTACGGCAGCAGCCACGAGTTGCTCGTCGAGTCGGCGACCATCATCTTCGTCGCGGCCACGAGGCTGGCCGTCGTCGGCGCCACGAAGGTGCGGCCGGTGCCGTCGGTGAACCGCACCGGGGCATCCGTCGCCGACTGCGACATGAGCGATGCCGCCGGCAGCGCGTACCGGCTGGCGTCGCCGAGCGACGTCACGCCCAGCACGAACCGCTGCCCGGTCGCCTCCCGTCCAACAGCGGCCANCTTCTGGTTCTGCAGGCCNGCGTTGACNCAGTTGATCTGNGAGTTGGCGACGTCGAACTGCATGTCGAGGGTGATCGTGGACATGGCCGAGACCGGCGCCGCCACCAGGGGCAGCCAGGGGATCTTCGTCCCCTCGAGGCACGGCTGGCTGCCGCCGTTGTAGAGGTCCTTCGGGTAGAACGTGTCGAGCAGCGGCCACGAGGCGGTGGGCAGCTTGATGCCGCGGTAGTTGCGGTTGACGACCATGCCCCACGGGTCGGCCTGGCCGTCCAGGAACGCGCGTGCCTCCGGGTCGGCGTTGATGTACGAGGTGAGCGCGTACATGACGTCGGAGTCGCTGGACAGCGCCATCAAGGTCGACGCCGGCTCGGTCGGGTAGCTGGTGGTCACGCCCGGGTTGAGCGCCACGAACTCCGGGTCCGTGCCGAGGTCGGTGGGGTTGGTGCTGACCGCGTCGTACTCCTGCTGGATCGTCGGGTTCGACGCGTACGACTCGGTGAGCAGCTTGGCTATCAGCCGGGGTGTCAGCCGGAGCGTCGACAGGATGTGGCCGTGCCGGTCGTCGATGGCGAAGACGATGGCGAATCCGGAGAGTGCGACGGGCGCCTGGACCGTGGGCCTCTGGAACGCCACGGTCGGCGGCTCGGCCTGGAACGCCGCCGAGATCGACCCGATGTTCAGCAGGTTCTTCGCTTCCGGGTCGCTCGTCTGCACGTGCTGGAACTTGAACAGCTTCGAGCTGAGGCAGAAGCTGGGCGCCCACTGCAGGGTCGCCTGGGTGATCAGCTCGGACCCGTACACGAACGTCGGAGACGACGTGTTGAGCACGGAGCAGACGTTGGAGGGCTCGGCGAAGTGGAGCGGGAAGGCGAGCCGGTTCTTCCAGTTGGAGGCCGACCACCAGAGCAGCCCGCTGACCGCCTCGTCCTCCTGGTTGCCGCCGGCGCCCGGCTGCCCGGGAAGGTACTTCCCGGTGGCGGCGCACTTCGCCTCGACGGCCGCCGCCGACGCGTCAGGGACCCCGGCGGCAGCCGTGTCGCAGCTGGTGCCCATGATCGGGATGGCGACGAGCGAGCAGGCGACCTTGTCGGAGCAGCCCATCGACGCGTTGGTCTCCGACGACTGCAGCACGAAGCCCGCGGTGCCGTTCCCGTTCGCGTCGCTGATGCCGTACGTCGTGTTGCTCGGCTGGAACTGGCCCTCCACCTGGACGGCCTCGGGCGGGATGCCGGCGCAGCCGAACGGNCCGCCCGGGTAGTCNTTNCCGTCCACCGAGACGAAGTGGACCCAGTGCGAGGCGCCACCGCCGACGGATCCGCAGGTCTTGGGGACCGTCGCCGGCTGCCCCACCGACATCGCGCGGTCGGCGGCCGAGGCGTACCTGTCCACGCGGAACGGCGGGTAGTCGAAGGTGTTGTCGACCTGGTACCGCTCGTCGGCGGTCGCCGTCCAGCAGGTCTCCGGCCGGATCTGCTGGGCCAGCGGGACGCTCGTCGAGCTCACGCCGCGGCACTCGAGGAGCACCACCGGGTACTCCTGCTGGGCGGCACCGGCCGAGTTGACGTCGGCGACCAGGCCCCCTGTAGGGTGCGCCCCGGTCCACGACACGGCGATCTCCTGCCGGTCCCGCAGCAGGGTCGTCTGCGCGACGGTCACGGTCACGTCCCGCGTGTCGACGACCTGTTCCGCGCCGGCGACCACGTGCGCCCGCGTGATCGTCTCGTGCTGGCTCACCGCAGCCGTCGCCCGCGGCGTCAGGAGCGGCACGCCGGTCCCGGCGCGTCCCGCGGGCGTCGCCACCAGAGGGAGCACCGCAACAAGGACGGCCGCAGCCGCGAACCGGCTGCGGGCGACGGTCACTTCGCGTCCTTGCGACGGAGCACGGTGCGGGCCAGCAACGGTGGGATGACGAGCACCAGGAGGATCTCGATCACGGCCAGCACGCTGAGCAGGCCGTTCGTGCTGTCCGAGCGGTCCGCCGAGAGCTCGGTCGGCACCCCGATCAGGTCCGCCGACGCCGCGTCCGTCGTCCCCGTCCCCGTACCCTGTCCGGTGCTCCCGTCACCCGTGCCGGTCGACGGGCCCGACGATGCGCCAGGAGTGGCGGTCCCGCCCGGCGTGGTCGGGACCTTGCCGGTGGACGACGGGTTCTTGGTGATGGCGTCGTTGGCCGTGCCGGTGCAGGGGCCAGCCCCGGCCTTGTCGCACGCAGGCGGTTGCGGCGCTACCTCGGCGAGGTAGTTGCGGCTCGGCTGCCCGGCCACGAACGTCGGGTTGTGGCAGGTGCTCACGCTGCGCGCCGTGATGTCCACCCCGGGGTCGGCCGCCTTCAGCTTGGCAGTCTGTTGGAAGCTGGCGGAGACCAGGTTGATGGGCAGCGGCGAGTAGCCGATCGGGCCCATCTCGGCCTGCCCCTGGCAGAGGGAGTAGTACATGAAGTCGGCCAGGGTCTGCCGCTTCGGCGTCGTCATCCGCGGGTCGTTCGACGCGGTCGGCAGCAGCATGTACGAGTACGACGAGAGCGGGTAGGTGCGTGGGTCGCCGAACGTGTAGACGTTGTGCAGGTCCTGCAGCAGGTAGTTCGGAGAGGTCTTGTCCTCGTTGATGATCGCCTTCGTGAGCGCCACCGCGACGTTGTACTGGGTCGGCAGCGTGAAGTACCCGGCGGTGTTCTCGACCTTCGCGACCGGCCAGTTCTTCCCCAGCGCGTACGAGTACTCGTCGTATCCGATGGCGCCGTTGGCAGCCGACTGGGAGACGAAGTTCATGACACCGTCCGAGCCGTTCTGCGCGATCTGCTGGCCCTGCCGCGGGTAGTACTCGGTCTCGCCGGTCTTCCCGCCGTTGTACGCCTTCCACAGACTCTGGTAGTCGGTGTTGAGGAACGTCGTGAACTGCGCGGTCGAGCCGGAACCCTCGGAGTGCACCACCGGGATGATCGGCAGCGACGGCAGCTTGCGGCCGTTGTTGTCGGCGGTGATCTCCGGGTCGTTCCAGTTGGTGATGTGGTTGGTGAAGATCTTCGCGAGCGTGAGGCCGGAGAGCCGCAGGTTCCTGACCAGCTGGCCGCCGACCTTGACCTGGTACGCGAACGCGGTGCCGCCGGCGACGACGGGGAGGTAGGCGAACGCGCGCCCCTGCGAGTTGTCCACCGCCCCAGTGATCGGGTCGTGGCCCTGGTAGCCGATGTCGCTCACGGCGAAGTCGGTGGTCTTGTTGGCGAAGTCCTGCCGGCCTTGAGCGGAGCCGGTCGCCGAGAAGACCACCTGGAGGCCGCTGGACGACACGTCGGCGATCCACTGGTTGACCGCGTTGGACGACCAGCTGGAGCCGGACCCCTCGACGAGCGCGTGGCTGTCAGCGGCTACGGCGGGCGTCGACGCGGCCGCCACCAGCCCGAGCGCGGCGACGACGAGCAGAAGCTTGCGGCCGCCGGTCATCGACGAGCCCCCTTGTCCCTGGCTAGGAATCGGATGACGACGAAGAGCAGGAGGACGACGGCCAGCAGGACGCTGGCGGCGCCGAAGCCGCGCAGGATGTAGGTCGGCTCGCCGCTGCGCACCGCGAAGTAGACGAACAGCGGGAGCGAGTTCATCGGGTCCTTGAACGGGTTGACGTTGAGGATCGTGGAGGCACCCGACGTGATCAGGACGGGCGCCGTCTCACCGACCGCGCGGGCGACGCCCAGGATCAGCGCTGTGGCCAACCCGGACTTGGCGGTCGGAAGCACGACGATGCGCACGGTGCGCCAGTACGACGCGCCGAGGGCGAGGCTGGCCTCGCGCAGGCCGCCGGGGACGACGCGAAGCTGGACCTCGGCGGAGCGCGCGATGACCGGCGTCATCATGATGGTGAGTGCCATCGCGGCGGCGAAACCGCTCTTCTCCGCGCCGAGGGCGATGATCAACGTCGTGTAGACNAACAGGCCGGCCAGGATGTCGGGCAGGGCGGTCATCGCCTCGACCACGGTGCGCACCGTGCGCGACAGGCGGCCGCCGACCTCGGTGAGGTAGACCGCCGTGCCGACGCCGAGCGGCAGCGCGATGACGGCGGCGATGCCGACCTCGATCGCCGAGCCGACGATCGCGTGCAGGATGCCACCGCGGGTCAGCGGGTCCTGGGGACCCACGCCGTACATGTCATGGGTGTAGAAGTTGATGTGGACGAGCGCGGCCCAGCCGGCATGGATCGTATACACCAGCGTCGACAGGAGGGCAGCGCCGATGAGGCCCGCACCGCCGGTGATGACTGCAGCAGCGAGGCGGTCGACCATCGTGGTAGTGGGGTTCCCGAGCGCGCTCACCGCCGCGTAGAGCGCCAGGAAGACCGCGAACCAGCACAGCGTGAACCCGACATATCCGCTCCAGGCGAGCACCTTCTCGTAGACGACCCAGACCAGCGCGAGCGACGAGACGGCAGACCCGGCCAGCGAGGCGACGTCGTCCAACGGCCGGCCACCGATGTTCCGCGGCCGGTCCTCGACGACCTCGGGCGAAGCGTCGGAGGACGTCTCGCGATCGACGACGGCGGTCATGCGGGCACCCGGGTCACGAGTCGGCCCCGCTCCGGCTGCGGCCGATGAACCAGGCAGCCACCGTGTTCACGCCGAGGGTGATCATGAAGAGCATGAAGCCGGCCGCCAGCAGGGCCGAGAGCTGCGCGGCCGTCGCCTCGCCGAACCGGCCGGCGATCAGTGCCGACGTCGTCTCCGTACCCACCTCGAGCGGGCGGAACTTGAGGTCGAAGGCCGGCGAGATGATCAGAAGGACCGCGATCGTCTCGCCGAGCGCCCGGCCCAGGGCCAGCATGGTGCCGCCGATGATGCCGCCGCGACCGAACGGGAGCACGACGGCGCGGATCATCCCCCACCGCGTCGACCCGAGCGCGTACGCCGCCTCGCGCTCACCGATCGGCGCCTGCCGGAAGACGCCGCACATGATCGCTGTCGCCAGGGGTACGACCATCATCGAGACGCAGAGTCCCGCGATGAAGGCCGACGCCTCGTACCGCAGCGGGGCCCAGGACGCGGCGTTGGGGTCGGTGTCGACATGGAAGAACGGCAACCAGCCCAGGTACTGGTGCAGCCACCGGGACACGTGGATCGCGTTGGGCTGCAGGAAGAAGAAGCCCCACAGCCCATACACGATGCTCGGGACGGCAGCCATCAGGTCCACGGCCGAGACCAGCAACGACCGGAAGCGTGCGGGCGCGTACTCGCTGATGAAGAGGGCGCACAGCAGGGCCAGCGGGAACGACACCAGCATGGCCACGAGAGCCACCTCGAACGTGCCCAGGAGCACGGCCGAGATGCCGATCTTGTCCAGCTCGGGCTGCCACTGGCTCTCGGTGAAGAAGCTGAACCCGTAGCGGTGCAGCGTCGGGATCGCCTGGTAGCCGAGGAACAGGCCGATGGACCCGGTGAGCACCAGCACCGAGATGCCGATCGAGCGCGCCGTCCCGCGGAACACCCGGTCGGACGTCGAGCGACCGGGGTCGATCTCCCGCGGCACGTCCAGCAGGTCGACGGTCATACCGGCCTCCCCACCCGCCGCGGCACGCCGTTCGGGTGCGGTACGGGGGCGGTGCGCAGGTAGCCGCGCGACCACGACGTCGACGCGAGCTGGGCGACACCCGGGCGGAGCTCGGCGGTCGGCGCCAGCTCGAGGAAGCGGAGCGCGGCCCGCTCGCACCGGGTGCGGCGGTCGAACGGGTGCCCCGACGTCGCGACGACCTCGTCCTTGCGCATCAGCCGGAACGCCCAACGGTTGTCCGGGGCGCGTACGAGGCTCGGCGACAGGATGTCGACGGCGGCCAGGAAGTCGGCGATGCCGACGAGGCAGGCCTGCTCGTCGCTGTACTCGTGGGCGCCGCGACCCATGTCGCGGTTGTTGGCACTGAGCAGGCGCCAGCGGACCGGAGCCCCGAGCCCCTGCCGGTAGAGCTGGAAGTGCAGGCCGGAGGCAGAAGTGGGGGCACGGTCGGCCGGCGCGTGCTCAGCCGAACCGGCCATGGACGTAGTCCGAGGTCCGCGGGTCGACCGGGCGCCCGAACACCTGCTCGGTCGTCCCGGCCTCCACGATCACCCCCGGCGAGCCCTGCTCGGCCAGGAAGAACGCACACTGCTGGGACACCCGCTGCGCCTGCTGCATGTTGTGCGTCACGATCACGATCGTCACCTCCGGAGCCAGCTCGGCGATCGTCTCCTCGATCCGCCTGGTACTGGTCGGGTCCAACGCCGAGCACGGCTCGTCCATCAACAACACGTCCGGATCCACCGCCAGGCTCCGCGCGATGCACAACCGCTGCTGCTGACCCCCCGACAACGCCGACCCCGGCTCACCCAGGCGATCCTTGACCTCCGCCCACAACCCCGCCCGCGACAAGCACCGCTCCACCAGATCCACCCGCTGCCCCCGACCCACCCGCACCCCGGTCAACCGCAACCCCGCGGTCACGTTGTCCGCGATGCTCATCGCCGGGAACGGGTTCGGCTTCTGGAACACCATCCCCACCCGCCGCCGCGTCTCGGTCACCCGCTGCCCCGACCCATACACATCGGTCCCGTTCAACAACACCTCCCCCGCCAACCGCGCCGACGCCGTCGACTCGTGCATCCGGTTCAAGACCCGCAGGAACGTCGACTTCCCACACCCCGACGGACCGATCAACGCCGTCACCGACGCCGCCGGCATCGCCAACGACACCCGCTCCAACACCTTGTTCGACCCGAACCACGCCGACACCCCCACCGCCTCCAACCCCGCCGGACCACCCGACCGGACCGGCGGACCCGACAACATCTCCTCCAACACGTTCAACGAGGTCGACGAGGTCAACGGGACTCCTTGGCGGCAGTTGCGGACGTGGCGGCGCTGGCGCTTGCGTCCGCCAACACCACAAGACGCGGATGGCGCTCGCCGCTACGAAAGGTGAACGCGAGGGGTACGAGGGATGACATCGCCCGGGCCCCCCTCACTGGTGCAGGAAGAACGGGTCCGTGAAGGCGTTCCGCGCCGCTGCGAGGACGGTCGGATCCGTGTCGTACGCCCAGCTGCTGCCACCCGTCGTCGAGTCCACCGCATGGTCGAAGTACACGTACGCCTTGATCGCCGGCATGGTCCGCGCCTGCGCGGCGAGCGACGAGAACACCGCGACCCGGTCGGTCAGCACCGACGACTCGACCCCGAACTCGCCGAGCATCAACGGCTTGCTCGGGTGGTTCGTCGTCGCCCAGGTGTAGAACCCGGGGAACGTCCGACCCGGCCGGTTGGCGAAGAGGGTCAGCGGCGCACCTGCGTGCGAGTACGGGTCGTAGGCGATCCAGTCGACGATGTCGTCACCCGGGTACAGGGCGTCGTAGTACCCGAGGTCGCCCCAGGCGGCGTAGCCCATGACGTCCCAGACGACGACCGGATCGACCCCGTCGGCACGCAGCCGCTGCACGACGTGCCGGAACATGGCCACGTAGTCGGTCTCGGAGAAGCCCGAACCGGCGCCGAGCACCTCCTGCTCCGGCTCGTGATGAACGGTGAGGAAGAACCGGGTGGCGCCCAGCCGGCTCAGGATCCGCCCGGCGACCGTATCGATCCACGGGTCGTCCAGCCCGGCCGAGATGTCCGCCCAGCTGGTGCCGTTCTCCGGCTTCCAGTTGACCATCAGCATCCGCGGGGTGGCCGGGTCGGTCGCGAGTGCGACCTCGGTCGGGGTCGGCCAGTCGTCGTTCCCGGAGTGGTACACGTGGACGATGTCGAGCCGACGCCCGAGCTCGGACTCCTGACGGGCGACTGCGTCGGCGGGCGACGTCTCGGCCCCGAACTGGTTCGTCGTGGACCCGAGCCAGGCACCGCAGCTGGGCACCAGCAGCGAGGACACCGAGCAGACGGGAGCGGTCGAGACGTCGTAGCTGACGGTCAAGGTCGGCCACAGGCTCGGATCGGCCTGCCGCGTGGACGCGAATGCCACGGCGGCGGCGCCCCCCGCGCCCGCGGTGATGCCCACGCTGGCGTCACCGCCCCACGGGACCTTCGCGGCCGGCAGCTGGACCGACGTGGCTATGCCGCCCGTACCCGCGACCTCGCCGTAGCCGAGCGGACCCGCGAGGCCTGGTGCGCTGGCGTCGGTGAGGCTGGCCTGGTCCCAGGGATCGACGATGCGGTACACGGTGATGCCACCGGACACGTTGCTACCGACCTCGAACAGGTTCAGGGTCACGGACACGTCGACGGCGTTCGCGGGCAGCACCGGCACCGGGAACTTCAGGTAGCTCACGCGGCCGTCGAGCTGCTCGTCGCCCGCCATCAGCAGCTGACCGTTCACCGGCGACGAGCTCGGCGGAAGCCACGGGGTCCGGTACGTGTCCTGGGTCGCCGTGATCGTCTGCGTCACCGGTGCGGCAGCGGTCGAGGGAGCGGCTGCGGACCCTCCCGGCAGAGCGACTGAACCGAGCATCGGCAGGAGGGCGACGAACGCGGCGAGCTTCACGAGGAGAGGTCTAGGCCGTTCGGGTGAACGAGGGCAGCGGGTCCGATGAACAGAGGACAGCCGCTGTTCATCCAGCAGCCGCGTGCCGACAACGTCAGTGGCACCACGCGGCCAGATCGAGCGCACACCATGGCGCTGACCAATCAGTCCACCGATCGGACCGGACCCGGATGAGCGTCAGGATCGTCACGCCGAACGCCGATGCGCGTCGCGGTGTGGATCTGCTGCGGACCGCCCAGCACCTGATCGTGGAGGCTGCCGCGATCCTCGGTTCGGCACCCGAGGACGGCGGCCTGTGGGACGCCCTGGGTCTGATCGCGGCCGACCGTGCCGAGGCGGAGGCCATCCTGGCCCGTCCGCGCCCGAAGCGCTGGTCGGCAGGCCGGCTCTCGGCCTAGACGCCGACGACCGTCCGCCGGAAGGCACGGCGGTAGGCCTGCGGTGTCGTACGCCGGTGCTGCTGGAAGTGGTGCCGCAGCACCGCCGCCGTACCGAACCCGGCCCGCTCCGCCACCGCCTCGACCGCGTCGTCGGTGTCCTCGAGCAGGCGTTCGGCGAGCTGCAGCCGCTGCAAGGTCAGCCACGAGTACGGCGTCGTGCCCGTCTCCGCGCGGAAGCGGCGGGCGAAGGTGCGCGGCGACGTGTGGTTGCGGGCGGCCAGCTGCTCCACCGTCATCGGCTCGCGCAGGTGCTCGATCATCCAGCTCAGCAGCGGCGCGAGGGTGTCGCAGTCCGAGTCGAGCACGGGCGTCTCGACGTACTGCCGCTGACCCCCGTCGCGATGCGGCGGGATGACCATGCGACGTGCCACCGCGTTGGCGATGCGGGTCCCGTGCTCGGCCCGCAGGATGTGCAGGCAGGCGTCGATCCCGGCGGCAGAACCGGCGCTGGTGACGAGCCGGCCGTCCTGGACGTACAGCACGTCCGGGTCGACCTTGGCACTCGGGCAGAGGGCCGCCAGCTGGTCGACGTACATCCAGTGCGTCGTGCACCGGCGACCGTCAAGGAGGCCGGCCGCCTGGAGCACGAAGATGCCCGAGCAGACCGTGACGACCCAGGCGCCGCGGTCGACGGCCCTCCGCAGGGCGGCCGCGACCTCCGGGGGGACGTCGACGTCAAGGCCCATGGCCGGGATGCCGACCAGGTCAGCCGACTCGAGCCGCTCGAGGTCGTGCGTCGGCGAGACGGTGAACCCCACCGAGGTCCGCACCGGCTGCCGGCCCGGGCTGCAGACGGCGAAGTCGTAGCGCGGCAGCCCCTGCGCCGATCGGTCGGTGCCGAAGACCTCGCACAGCACCCCCAGCTCGAACGGGGCGACGCCGTCCATGACGAGTACCGCGACGTTGTCCAGCATGTGCCCCACTATGCACGGTCCTTGGCAGGATGTCGATGAGAGATGTCATCTCTGCCACTCGTGGCGCGATGTTGCCTACCGGATCATTGCTGCCATGAACTCAGCAGCCCTGCCCTTCCTGTTCATCGGCGGAGCCTGGCTCGTCGCGATCCTCGGCGGACTCGGCGTCGGCGGCCTCGGCAAGGACTCGCGCGACCTCGGCGTGCGCCAGCACAGCGGGGAGCGCAAGTGGCGTTCGCTGCTGTCCCGATAGCCGGGGCCTGCAGCCGGCTACCCGCGCGGTCGGGTCTTGTCCGGGTCCTTGACGGACAGCGGCGCGACGGTCGCCGGGATGGCGCCCGACGGCGTCGCCACCTGCAGCGCCCGGCCGTCGACAGCCACCTCGGTCGCCAGCATCGCCAGGCCGATCGACCCGTACGTCGGACTGACGACCCGGCTCGAGAGCGAACCGACCACCGCCCCGTCAGCCAGGACGTCGGCGCCCACGCCGGGCAGCTCGGCGCCGGCCAGCAGCAGGGACTTCAGCCGCCTGGGAGGCGCGGCCGCGATCGCCGCGAGCACGGACTTGCCGGCGAAGTCCGGCGACCCGTCCACGGCCACCATGCGGTCCAGCGACACGTCGTACGGCGTGTGCTCGCCGGGGACGTAGTCCGTGCCGTAGATGATCAGCCCCGCCTCGACGCGCGCCGGTTCGATCGTGTCGAGCCCGATCGGTACCGCTCCCGCGGCCTCGAGGGCGATCCACAGCTCTACCGCGTCGTCACGGCCAGGGAAGATCTCGAAGCCGATCTCGCCGGAGAAGCCNGTCCGGGACACCCACGCGTGCACACCGGCCACGGTCACCCGCTCCGGCCGGAACCGGAAGTACCCCAGCGTGCTGAGGTCGGTACCGGTCAGCGACTGCAGCAGGTCACGAGACCTGGGGCCCTGTACGGAGATCAGGGGCGTGTCGTGCGTCCGGTTGGCGTACGAGAAGTCGAGCCCGGCGGTCTGCGTGTCCCAGTAGTCGGCGAACCCGCTGGTGTTCGTCAGCACCCAGTAGTGGTCGTCCGCGTGCTTGAACACGGTGCCGTCGTCGACCATGGTGCCGTTCTCGTGCACGAACGCGCCGTACTTCACCTGGCCGACGGACTGCCTGCTGAGGTCGGCGGTGAAGACGCGCTGGATCGCTGCCTCCGCATCGCGGCCAGCCACGTCCCACTTCACCAGCGGGTAGACGTCCCAGATCGCCGTACCGGTACGGATCGCCTCGTAGCCGGCGGAGGCGTCGCCGAAGCTCATCGTCCAGAGCCAGCCGTCGTCGTCCCGGAACGTCGCGCCCTTGGCCACCTGGGCCTCGTGCAGGACGGACTTGATCGGCTCGGGCATGGGGTCCTCCGGATCGGCCGACGTAGCTGACGCGCGGGTCAGCAGACTACGAGAAAGGCAGGGGCGTTGGCCGGGTCGAACGGACACAATGGCGCGATGACGGGCGCACAGTCGGACGGCATGTCGCGCAGGGGTCTGGCGCTGTTCGCGGCCATGTCGGTCATCTGGGGCATTCCGTACCTGCTGATCAAGGTGGCGCTCGACGACCTGAGCCCGACGTTCCTCGTGTTCTCCCGTACCGGCATCGCGGCCGCGATCTTGCTGCCGCTCGCGCTGCGGCGCGGGATGGTGCGCCCGGTCCTCGCTCGCTGGCGACCGCTGCTGGCGTTCGCGGCGCTCGAGATCGGGCTGCCCTGGTTCCTGCTCAACGACGCGGAACGCCACATGACCAGCAGCCTGGCCGGACTGCTCATCGCGATGGTCCCGTTGATCGGGACGGTGGTGACGTGGCGCCTCGGAGACACGGCGGCCGTTGCCGGCAGCCGGCTGCTCGGGCTGCTGATCGGCATCGTCGGCGTCGCGGCCGTGGTCGGCCTCGACCTCGGGTCCGGCGCGACCTCCTGGGTCGGCGTCACGGAGGTGCTGCTGGTCTCGGTCGGCTACGCGGTGGCACCGATCATCGCGACGCGCCGGCTCGCGGACGTACCCACCCTCGGCGTGATCGCCGTCTCGCTGACCGGCGTGGCGCTGGCCTACTCCCCTGCTGCGGTCTTCGCGCACCCACACTCCTGGCCGGCGGCCAAGGTGGTCGCTTCGGTGCTCACCCTCGCCCTGGTCTGCACCGCCACCGCGTTCCTGCTCTTCTTCCGGCTGATCGCCGAGATCGGACCGGTGCGCGCGACGGTCATCACCTTCGTCAACCCGGCCGTCGCCGTCCTGCTCGGCGTGAGCATCCTGCACGAGCCGTTCACCGCCGGGATCGCCGTGGGCTTCCCGCTGGTGCTGCTCGGCAGCTGGCTGACGACCCGGCGGCGCAGCACGGAAGTCGTGCCCGAGGTGCCGGTGGAGGTCAGGCGTCCCGACGCTGCATCAGCCACGCGGCCACGGCCAGAATGACCACCCACCACAGGGTGTAGACCGCGTATCCGTTCCACGGACTGAGCGTGTTGGTGTCCTGGGTGACTGCGGTGATCTGCTGGCCGGCGTTGCTGGTGAAGTACCGCTGGATCGCGTCGCCCCACGTGCCTGGCAGCAGACCGGTGAACGGCGGCACCACCAGCAAGGCCGCCACCGCGATCGTGATGCCGGCAGCGGTGTGCCGGAGCAGCGCCCCGAGCGCCAGCCCGAACATCGCGGTCGCGGCTAGGTAGAGGCCGCCGCCGAAGACCGCCCGCAGCACCCCTGGGCTGCTGAGGTGCGTCTCGATGCCCACCTTGGCCAGGAAGGCCTGGCCGAGGAAGAACGAGACGAAGCAGGTGAGGGTCCCCGCGATGAGCGACGGGACCGCGAGGACGACCGCCTTGGCGCCGAGCAGGCGCAGGCGGGTCGGCACCGCGGTCAGGCTGGTGCGGATGCCACCGGTGGAGTACTCCGTGCTGATCACCATCACCCCGAGCACGGCGATGGCCAGCTGGCCGAACACAAGCCCGGACAGGCTGGTCGACGTGGCGTCGAAGACGCTCCGCTGGCGGGCCTCGACCTTGGCCCAGTTGGCCTCGGTCGCCCACGAGATGAGCACGCTGAAGCCGACCGTCGTGACCACCATGATGATCATCGTCCATACCGTCGAGCGGACCGAGATCAGCTTGGTCCACTCCGAACGCAGCACGTGGGCGAACGTCGTGTCCCTGCGCGTCTGCGCGACCATGGTCACTCCCCCTTCCGTACGGTGGCGAACGGGTCGCCGTCGGGGGGCGGCGGGCCGCCGAAGCCCGGGCCGAACGAGTCCGTGTGGTACTCGACGGTGTCCTTGGTGAGCTCCATGAACGCCTCCTCGAGCGAGGCACGGTCTTCGAACAGCTCGTGGATCGTCAGGTGGTGCTCCGCAGCGACGTCACCGACCTGGGCGCACTCGGCGCCGGTGACCTCGAGGTAGCCGTCGACGGGCTTCACCTGGATCCCACGTTCGACGAGGGCGCGACTGAGGTCGTCCGCCTGCGGGGAGCGCACGCGGACGTGGTTGGTGGAGCTGGACTCGATGAACTCCTGCGTGGTCACGTCGGCGAGCAGCTTGCCCCGCCCGACGACGATCAGGTGCTCGGCCGTCATGGCCATCTCGCTCATCAGGTGGCTCGAGACGAAGACGGTACGGCCCTGGCCGGCCAGGTAGCGCATGAAGTTGCGGATCCAGAGGATGCCCTCGGGGTCGAGCCCGTTGACCGGCTCGTCGAACATCAGCACCTTGGGGTCGCCGAGCAGCGTCCCCGCGATGCCGAGCCGCTGCGACATGCCGAGCGAGAAGCCGTTGATCCGCTTCTTGGCCACCGAGGAGATCCCGGTCATCTCGAGGACCTCGTCGACCCGCCTGGCCGGGATGCCGTTGCTCTGCGCGAGGGCGAGCAGGTGCGCCCGCGCCGTCCGGCCGCCGTGCACGTCCTTGGCGTCGAGCAGGGCACCGACCTCGTGCAGCGGGTCGGGCAGGTCACGGTAGGGCCGACCGTTGACCAGGGCCTTGCCAGCGTTGGGCCGGTCCAGGCCGAGGATCAGCCGCATCGTCGTCGACTTGCCCGCTCCGTTGGGCCCGAGGAACCCGGTCACCACGCCGGGCTGCACCGTGAACGACAAGTCGTCGACCGCCACCTTGTCGCCGAACCGCTTCGTGAGTCCCTGCACCTCGATCATGACTTCACCCTAGGCGGTGAGAGCGCTGGTCCCAACTAGGCCATGCACTCGCGGCGACAGCGTCGTCGCGCTCCGTACTGGTCGATGCGCGAGACGGGTGACATGGCTAGGGTCTGGGCCAGGGGTCGGCCAAGGTCCGGGGACGCTCGATGCCAAGAGCTCGCTCGCGCACACGCCAACGGCAGACGGCCGTCCTCGTCTGCGGCCCCGTCCTGGCGATCGGCCTGGTCGGCCTGGCGACGCACGCCGCCGACGCGACCGGGGTCGACAGCGTCGACGAGATCTCTGCGAACTACGGCGATGACGCTGCCACCAGCATCTGGCTGCACTGGCGGGGAGCCGTCACCACAGTCGACTACGGCACCGACTCCTCGTACGGCTCGGCGGCGGCCGCCACGGCCAGCCCGATCACGCCGGTCGACGTGACCGGGCCGTTCGAGCAGGTCGAGCTCACGGGACTCTCGGCGGGAACGGTCTACCACTACCAGATCGGCGCCACCGGAGCAGATCACCAGTTCGAGACGGCGCCGACGGGCGACGCCGTCTGGGACGACATCGGGGACACCGGGTCGACGTACTACCTCCCGGGCTCGGCGGCCACCTGCAACAAGAGCTGGATGCCGTCGATCTGGCAGCAGCTCGCCGCGGACGACGCAGACCTCTACACCCACGGCGGGGACATCTCGTATGCCAACGTCTGCGGGAACCCGGCCTCCCACCAGCTGTTCGACGACATCGAGCCGGTCTCGACCACACGGGTCATCGAGTGGTCCGAGGGCAACCACGAGTACGGGCCCACCGACTCCACGTCGCCTCCCGGCACGGTGCGCGACTCGCTGGCCAACTACAAGGGGCGCTGGAACATGGCGCACCCGCAGGTCGAACCCAACGACACCACCACCCAGACCACGCACCCTGGCTGTTCCCCGGCAGCGGGTCAGACCACGAACGGCTGCCAGGGCCAGGACTGGGGCTGGTTCGACGTCGGGCACTACCGGTTCATCAGCCGGCCGGAGCCCGACCTCGGCGCGCTGCCCGACTGGCAGGCCAAGGCGGCGGTCATCATGGCTGACGCCGAGGCCAACCCGAACATCTACGGCATCATCACCTACGGCCACCGGCCGGCCTGCTCGAGCCTGAAGGTCTCAGGCGTGTGGTCGAGCGACCCGAACGTCGACGCGGCGGTCAACGCCCTGGCCTCGCTCTACAGCCCGACGGCTCGCCCGGACGGCAAGTACCTGCTCGACGTGGGCCACCACATCCATGGCGCGGAGGTGTGCAGCCCGCTGAACGGCGTGTGGGAGCTGACCGACGGCGCCGGCGGCTCCGAAGAGGCCAGCTACACCGCGACGAACCCGGCCTCGATCTGGAAGAGCAGCCATTTCTCGTACATCAAGGCCCAGCTGACCGGCAACCAGATCGTCATCAACTACATCTGCGGCCCGGTCTACCCGATCAGCCCGACGCGGGCGGCGCCCTGCACGACGGGAAGCACCATGTACTCGTTCACCATCACCTCGCCGGTCGGACCGACGCCCACACCGACACCGACACCCACGGACAGCGTGAGCGGCACCCCTTCCCCGACGGACTCGACCTCGCCGACGCCCAGCACCTCACCGAGCCCCACTGACTCCTCGACCCCGACACCGACCCCGACCCCGACACTTCCGCCCGCCCCGATCCAGTACGTCGGGAACACCAGCCTGGAGACCGGCCTCTTCGGATGGACCGGCATCTACAACTCGAGCTCGCTCAACCGACAGGTCCTCGGCGGATACGACGGCAGCTACAGCCTGTACTCGGTGAACAGCTCGGCCGCGACCGGTGCGACCGGGTTCGTCGACAAGCCGCACTGGCTGACGCTGGGCACGACCGGGGGGGTCACGTACTCGGCCAGTGCCTACGTCGCCGCCGACGTGATCGGCGAGAAGTTCTCGCTGTTCCTGCGCGAGCTCAACCCCGCCGGCGCCTCCGTGGGTTCCAAGACCGTCCCNCTGTATGCCAGTTCGACCGGCTGGGTACCGATCACNGCCGCGTACAAGGCAGTCGCCAGTGGCGACACGATCGCCTACTACCTGAGCGCGTCGAACGTCCCGTCCCACAAGGGCTTCCGCGCCGACCTTCTCAGCCTGACCGGGCCAGCGCCCCCGACCTTGCCGACCTCGTCCGCGCTGCTGCTGGTCGTGACTCCCATGGGCGGGCTGCTCGGCCTGGTGGCCTACCTGGGCCGCTACCGACCGAGGCATCGGCGGCAAGGACACTGACCAGCCTGGCAGGCAGATCGATGGCGCTTCAGCGAAGGCACGGCGGTGCCGATCATGGGCTGTGGACGCTCGGCTTCGGTGGCCGGGCCGCGAGGTGCGCGAGGTCAGCATGGGGAGTCAGATCGCGAAGAGTCTCAGCGTCAGCTTCTTCATCGCAGCAGCGCTGCTGGGGCTGTTCGGTGCCGTCGCGATGGGTACCGATCCCGGTAGCGCGATGGCCCAGATCGTCCTCGGCGCGGTGATGCTGGGTGCGGGCCTCTACCTGCGGCAGGGAACAGCAGAGGCACGCCTGGCCGGTCTCGCCGCATGTGGCGTGACGTCGCTGTACGGGGCGTACTGCCTGTTCACCGGGCACGGCTACGTACCCGGGACGATCGTCGCGATCTTCGCCTTCGCTCGGCTGTCCAGCGCCGCTGGGGCGTTCGTCCCACAGCAGGCACAGGCGGCCGCACCGGCTGCGTATGCCCCGCAGGCCTACCCGGGGTACGCCGGCTACCCGCCCGCCCCCGCGGCGCCCCTGGCGTCGACGCCCGACCCGGTCCTCCCGAACCCGGCCAGCCCGCCCGACCCCCGCTTCGGCCCCTGAACCGCAGGGAGCGCCGCAGCAGCGTCGCCCGCTGAAAGTCAGGCGGCGCGAGCCGCCGCGAGGGCCTTGGCCCACCACACGAGATCGTCGGCGAGCAGCGCCAACCGCGGGTCCAGCGACGCGAACACGTCGGTGTCGAACGGCTCCGGCGCTTGCCTTGCCGGGATGAGGACGTCGGGCAGGATGTGGACGGCGTGCCGGAGCGGCGCCAGCTCGAACTCGACGGCCACCTGGCGCAGCTGCTCGACCGCCCGAGCGCCACCGACGTTGCCCCATCCGACGAACGCCACCGGCTTGCGCCGCCACTCGACGAACGTCCAGTCCATCGCGTTCTTGAGGACGGCTGGGTAGCCGTGGTTGTACTCCGCAGTCAGGAGCAGGTAGCCGTCCGCCTCGTCCAGCTTGCGGCCGAGCAGCGCCACCTCCTCGGTCGGGTAGTCACGGCCGGTACGCGCCGGGGAGATCCCGTCGAACCACGGCAACGGGAAGTCGCGGAGGTCCACGAGCTCGACCGTCAGGTCGTCGCGCGCGCCGAGCCGATCGACCACCCAGGCGGACACCCGTTCGCTGAACCGCTCCTGACGCGTCGTACCCATGATGACCTGGACCTGCGTCATGACAGTGATTCCTCCCGGGACCTGTCTGGTCGCTGCCCTTCGAGTCTGTACCAGCGCAGGAAGTGAGGTTCCGGCGCCCCTTCAGCATCGGCGGCGGGCGGTCGATGCGGGGGTGTGCTCGTCGAACGCCCGAAGCTGGCACCCGTCGACCCGCCGGTCCCGTCGGCCCTGCCCGGCTGGCTGGCCGCGTGCGTCCGCCTGCGGTACTGGCTGATCGCACTGGCCTCGCTCGCGTACGCCTCCAACGGCTACGAGAACTCGGGTGGAGACTTCTCGTTCATCCGCACTGGCGCCCGTGTGCTCGTCGGGCTCCCGGCCGGCTTCTCCAACGGCAGCTACGGCCGGTTCGGGATCTACGCCGCCGACCCGCACGTCCAGGTCGGGCCGATCGCCATGCTGGTGACGGCGCCGGTGGCGGCGTTCAGCCTCGACACCAGCCGGCTGGTGATAACCGTCCTGATGGCGCTGGCACTCCCCCTGCTGCTCTGGCTCGCCGAAGACGCCGCGAAGGTGGCTACGGCACGCACGGAGCAAGAGCTCGGGACGGTCGTTCTGACCGCAGGTCTGTTCTCGGTCCCCATGTGGCACCAGGTGCTGCTGTTCGGGCACGTCGACGACGCGCTGGTCATGGTGTGCGCCGCGTGGTCGTTGCGCGCCCTCGCCCGCCGCCAACCCGTCCTGCTCGGCCTCACCCTGGCCCTGGCCGTCGACTCCAAGCCCTGGGCGCTCGGGGCGGTCCCGCTCGTGCTCGCACTTCCCACCGGCGCCCAGCGGCTCAGGGCGGGCGCGACCCTCGTAGCGGGCGTTGTCGCGGCCTGGACGCCGTTCCTCCTGCCGTCCGGAGCGCTGGGCGGGCTGCTCGGATTCCACATCCCCGTCGACGGCCGGTCGGCCTTGACCCTGATCGGCGTCCAGACCGGCTCGACGATGCCCCTCTGGGCGCGACCGGCTCAGCTGGTGGTGGCCCTGGTCCTGGTCTGGTTCGCGGTACGACAGGGCCGCCCGGCCGCCGCCCTCCTCGTCGTCGTGGCCGCACGGGTCGCGTTGGACGCCGGGGCTTACAGCTACTACCTGACCGGCCTGATCATCGGGTGCGCCCTCTACGAGATCGTGGGGACCGACCGGCGGGTCGCATGGCTGACCGCGCTGATCGCCTTCGTCGAGTACGACATCACCTGGCTCACCAACTCGACCACCGTGCTCGCCTGGATTAACCTCTCGGCCCTGGCAGTCGGCGCGGTCGTCCTGCTGGTGCCGGCGGCACGTGCTCGCGGTGGAGGCGAATCAGGTCTAGGAATTCACGACTCACCTGCGCACGTGTCGGCGTGGCACCACCGTCCCAGCCGCGACCTGGTGGATCGTGAATCGTGACGAGGACGAGCGCTCCTCGTACGGGCTGGGGGGCAGCCGATGAGTCTGATCTACATCCGTCCTGCGCTTGCCGGGGCGATCTCGACCATCCTGGGTCTTGCAGCGCTGCTGCAGCCCATCGGCCATGCGCACGCTGATGCCCTGACCCTCTGCGGCAACCCGGGCACCGCCCCGGTGCCCATCGAGCACGTCCTCGTCGTCGTGCTGGAGAACAAGTCGTACGGACAGGTGATGGGCCAGTCCGCCTACCCGACCTCCAACATGCTGGCGTCCACCTGTGGCGCCGGGACCAAGGCCTTCGGGGCCACGCACACCAGCGCCGCCAACTACCTCGCCATAGCCTCCGGGACGGTGAGCCACTTCGGCGGGTGCGGCACCGTGACGGCCTGCTCGTCCACCGGGCAGACCAACCTGTTCAGCCAGATCGACTCGGTCGGCCTGACGTGGAAGTCGTACGAGGAGTCGATGCCGGTCCCCTGCGGACAGTCGTCGACCGGCAACACCTACAAGATCGGCCACAACCCGGCGCTGTTCTACAAGCTGCCGGACTGCAAGGCGAACGACATACCCGTCGCCGACCTCACGGCCAGCACGGGCGCGTTCGCCAGCGACCTGGCCGACCAGACATTGCCCAGCTTCGGCTTCGTCACGCCCAACCTGCTGGACGACGGCGAGGGTCCCGGCGGCTACTCGGCCGCCGACCGGTGGCTCGGGAAGTTCGTGGCCCTGGTCCAGTCCAGCGCGTCGTACCAGGCGGGCAACACCGTGCTGATCGTGACCAACGACGAGGGCACGGGTTCGGACTCGGCGAGGGCCGAGGACTGCACGAATCAGGCCCGCGACCTGGCCGGGCATCAGGAGTCGTGCCACGTCCCGTTCTTCGTCGTCTACCCCTGGGCCGGCGGCAAGGACTCGACGTTCTTCGACCACTACTCGGTGACGCGTACCGTCCAGGACCTGCTCGGCTTGCAGCCGATGGCCGGGTCGGTGACCGCTCCGACACTGGTCGGACACTTCGGGCTCGCGCTGCCAGGGCCGAGCCCGACGCCCACCCCGTCGTCCTGACCGGCCGGTTCGGCTGACCCGCGAGGTCAGGACCTTCGTCCCTACGCGCCGGCGCGCCGCTCAACCTACGGTTGCGTAACTTACTATTCCGTAAGTTGTAGGGAGTGTCCACGTATGAGTCTCACCGACCTGCCCGTCGTGATCCAAGGTGGCATGGGCGTCGCCGTCTCCTCGTGGCGGCTGGCCAAGGCCGTGTCGAAGGAGGGCCAGCTCGGCGTCGTGTCGGGTACGGCCCTCGACGTCGTGATCGCGCGCAGGCTCCAGGACGGTGACGCGGGTGGCGACATCAGGCGCGCCCTCGCACACTTCCCCGACCCCGAGATGGCCGCGCGGATCCTCGATCGGTACTTCTACGACGGCGGCCGCGAGCCGGGTCAGCCGTACCGGCCGGTCCCCAAGCTGACCCTGCACCAGAACGCGGCCGTTCAGGAGCTGGCCGTGGTCAGCAACTTCGTCGAGGTCTGGCTGGCCAAGGAGGGACACCCTGGCGTCGTCGGGATCAACTTCCTCGAGAAGATCCAGATGGCTACGCCGTGCGCGGCACTCGGCGCCATCCTGGCCGGCGTCGACTACGTCCTCATGGGCGCGGGGGTCCCTCGGCAGATCCCGCAGCTGCTCACCGACCTCGCTGCGGGTCGTACCGGCGGCGTCGACGTCGACGTCCTGGGCGCCGACGAGCCGTACCGCGTCGAGGTCGATCCCGCGCAGCTGCTCGCGGTCTCGCCGACGCCGACCATGCGCCGGCCGAAGTTCCTCGCCATCATCTCGGCGGCTGTCCTGGCCACGTACCTGGCGCGCGACGAGACCACCCGGCCGGACGGGTTCGTCATCGAGGGACCCATCGCAGGTGGCCACAACGCTCCGCCACGCGGACGCATGGTGCTCGACGAGCACGACGAACCGGTCTACGGCCCGCGGGACGACGTCGACCTGACGACGATCGCGGCTCTCGGCATCCCGTTCTGGCTGGCCGGCGCGTACGGCAGCCCCGGTCGCGTCGCGGAGGCCAGGGCCGCCGGGGCCGCAGGTGTGCAGGTCGGGACGCTCTTCGCCCTGAGCGAGGAGTCAGGCATCTCCGACGAGGTGCGCGACGAGGTGCGCGAGCAGCTCGCGGCGGGGACGCTGGCCGTCCGCACCGAGGCGCACGCATCGCCCACGGGCTTCCCGTTCAAGGTCGCTCAGGTCGCGGAAAGCCTTGCCGATCAACAGGTGTACGAGGCGCGGCCCAGGCAGTGCGACCTGAGCTATCTCCGCACCCCGTACCTCGCCGAGAGCGGCGACGTGGGCTACCGCTGTGCGAGCGAACCCGTCCACATGTACCTGCGCAAGGGTGGCGCCATCGAGGACACTGTGGGCCGCAAGTGCCTGTGCAACGGGTTGACCGCCAACGTCGGGCTGGGTCAGACGCGGCGCGACGGCTACGTCGAACCTCCCCTGGTGACGCTCGGTTCGAACCTCGAAGGCGTGCACGCCCTGGCCGAGCTGTACCCGGCCGGCTGGCATGCCGCCGACGTGGTCGACTGGCTGCTCGACAGCTGACGCTCACCCGCCGTACGCGTCGCGCAGGACGTCGACCAGGACCTGCACCGCGGTGCCGAACAGGTGCGCCGGCGGCGCGGCGAACCCGACGACGAGCCCGTCCGGATGGCGATCGGTCTCGGTGTGCCAGTGCACACCGAGACCGGTGAGCGCGAGTCCTCGGTCGGCGGCCTGCGCGACGACGTCACCTTCGGTCGGGCCGCCCAGCGGCAGGTCCAGCAGCGTCTGCAGCCCGGCCGCGATGCCGCGCAGCGTGATCCCGCGTGCCGACGCTCCGGACCCCTGGAGCCGCTCGACGAGCACGTCTCTGCGACGGCGGTAGCGGAGCCGGCAGGAGCGCACGTGCCGGTCGTACGCGTGGCTGGTGATCAGGTCGGCGAGGACCAGCTGGCCGACCGTCTCGGCCTGGAAGTCGGCGTAGTGCTTGGCCTCCACGACCGGGTCGACCAGCGGGGCCGGCAGCACCATCCAGCCGAGCCGCACGCCGGGCGCGAGGGTCTTGGAGGCGCTCCCCACGTAGACCACGTGCTCGGGCGCCATTCCCTGCAGGGCCCCGACCGGTTGCCGGTCGTAACGGAACTCGCCGTCGTAGTCGTCCTCCACCACCAGCCCGCCGGTCGCACGAGCCCAGGCGGCGAGCGCGTGCCGGCGCGCCGGGTGCAGCGTGACACCGGTCGGGTACTGGTGCGCGGGCGTCACGACCACGCCAGCGGCCTCCGCATACGCGCGGCCGGCGAGCAGGTCGGTGCACGCACCGAGGCGGTCGACGGGCAGCGGCAGCACCCGCAAGCCGGAACGGGCAACGATGTCGCGGTGGAAGTCGAGACCGGGGTCCTCCATGGCAAAAGCCTTGGTACCGCTTGCTTTCGCGACCGCAGCCAGCAACGAGAGGGCCTGTTGGTAGCCCGACGTGATCACGATCCGGTCCGGGGGCGCGACCACCCCACGGGTCCGCGCCAGGTAGGCCGAGAGCGCGGTACGCAGCTCGGGCCGCCCGCGCGGGTCGCCGTACCCGTACGCGGAGAAGGGCGCGGCTGCGAGGGCGCGGCGGGCGGCCCGCAGCCAGGCGGCCGCCGGGAAGGTGGACACGTCGGGGCTGCCCGGCCGGACGTCGAGCCGCGGGACGGGCGGTCCGGCGGCGCCGGCAGGTCGGTCCGACGGCGGTGCGACGGTGTCCGCGACACGCGTCCCGGACCCGCGCCGGGCGACCAGGTGGCCCTCGGCGACCAGCTGGTCGTACGCAGCCGAGACGGTTCCCCTGGCCAGCCCGAGCTCTCCGGCGAGCGCCCGGGACGAAGGCAGCTGCTCGCGACGGGCGAGCCGACCTGACCGGATCGCCTCGCGCAGCGCGCGCTCCAGACCGGTGCGGCGACCGGCCCCCGGCTCGAGCTCGAGCAGGAGGTCCAGCCCCAGAGTGGACCACGTTTCTGACACGGAACTGGACCTTACTCGTAGTCCACCGGTCGCCTAGCGTGGGCGCCATGACCACGACCCAGCCGGTCGCGCAGACCGATCCCGCCGCTGTCCGCCTCGCCGTCGACGACCTCGTACCGCACCTGTCGAAGGCCATGAGCTCGCTCGAAGCCGCGTCCCGGAAGGTGCGCCTCGAACCCTCGCTCCAAGAGCTCGTCCGGGCCCGGGCATCGCAGCTGAACGGCTGCGCCTACTGCGTCGACATGCACAGCCGTGACGCGGTCGAGGGCGGCGAGAGCACTCGCCGGATCTTCCTGCTGCCGGTCTGGCGGGAGACTGCGCTGTTCACCCCCCGGGAGCGCGCGGCGTTGGCGCTCACCGAGGCCGCCACCCGGCTCACCGACGGTCCGGTGCCGGACGACGTGTTCGCCGCTGCTGCCGCCGAGTTCGACGAGACCGAGCTGGCCGAGCTGATCTGGACCATCACCGTGATCAACGCGTGGAACCGGCTGGGGGCGACCGCTCGCCCCTGGCCACTGCCGTGAGCCCTGGCACCGCCTCGGGCTTCGCGTCGACCTTGCGCGGGCTGCACCGACCCGGCCGGCCGCTGGTGCTGCCCAACGCGTGGGACGGCGACTCGGCCCGCGCCGTGGAGTCGGCCGGGTTCTCGGCCGTGGCGACGTCGAGCGCCGCGACGGCCGAGTCGATCGGCGGCCACGACGGGCACGTCGAGGGTGCCCGCATGCTGGCGGAAGTCGGGCGGGTGACGTCCGCCGTCGCGGTACCGGTCACCGCTGACGTCGAACGCGGGTACGGGCTTGATCCGGCCGAGCTAGTCCGCAGGTTGGCAGGCACCGGTGCCGTGGGCTGCAACCTGGAGGACTCCGACGCGGCCACCGGCACCCTGGTCGACCCCGACGAGCAGGCTGACTTCCTTCGGGCGGTGCGTGCAGCGGCCGCGGCCGCCGGGGTCGACCTGGTCCTCAACGCCCGCATCGACTCGCTGCTGCACCCGTACGGGTCGACGACGCACCAGCTCGCCGACTGCGTCGCGCGGGCGCGGCTGTACCTCGCGGCCGGCGCCGACTGCGTCTACCCGTTCCTGCTCGACGACCTGGCGGCCGTCCGCGGCCTCGTGCAACGCGTGGATGGACCGGTCAACGTCCTGTGCACGCCAAGGGTCCCGTCGCTCGAGGCGCTCGCCGAGCTCGGCGTCGCACGGATCAGCTTCGGCCCGGCGCTGTACCGGCTGAGCGAGGCCGACCGGCCGGCAGCACTCGCGGCGATCCGAGCCGGCGCCAACCCGCTGCGCGCTCAGGTCGCCTCCCGCTGACTCTGGCGGGACGGCGTCGAGCGGAGCATCCTGGGCGCGTTGGGCTGACCCTACGAAGGGAGTGGCGATGTTCGTCCAGATCATCCAGGGCCACGTCAAGGACGCGGACCTGCTGCTGGGACAGTCCGAGAAGTGGCGTACCGAGATCAAGCCAGGGGCCGTGGGCTACCTCGGGGCCACGGGCGGTGTGACGCCCGACGGCATCGGGATCACCATCGTGCGGTTCGACTCCGAGGCGTCAGCGCAGGCCAACAGCGAGCGGCCGGAGCAGTCAGCCTGGTGGGAGGCGACAGCGCCCGCCTTCGACGGCGACGTCACCTTCGCCAACTGCACGGACGTGGACCTCATGTTCGGCGGGGGCGCCGACCACGCCGGGTTCGTCCAGATCATCCAGGGCCGGGCCACGGATCCCGCGGCCATGCGTGAGCTGGGGCGCGCCATGGAGGACGACCTGCGGGCCATGCGGTCCGACCTCCTCGGCGGCCTCGTCGCCTGGCACGGCGATCGCGAGTTCACCCAGGTCGTCTACTTCAGCTCGGAGGACGACGCACGCAAGGGTGAGAGCACGATGGAGGAGAACCCCAGGTCGGCCGAGTGGGCGAGCATGTTCGACGGTCCGCCCAGATTCCTCGACCTGCCCCACCCCGACATCGACTGACATCTGTGATCGGGCCCGCTGTCGTCGCGCCATGACTGGCCGAGGTTGATCAAGCCGAGCCCTTGATGTGTCGACAAGGTTGCGGACATCCGTTCGCGACGTTGGAGGCGGGATGCAGATCCTGGTCCTCCCTCTCGCAGCGTGGATCATCTGTGCGTGCATGGCCCCCGCGCGGCTCGCGCAGCTGATTCCGAGGCGGCTCCGTCGGCCGGCGACGGCTGGGCCGTGGATCATGTGGGCCGTCGGATCCGGCTGGCTGCTCGTCGGCACGATGTGGGGCTGGTCGCTCGGGCTCGCCGGGGACGATCGCGCAGCCCATCTGACCGTTGCCCTGGTCACCGGCATGCTGCTCGGTCTACCCGCGGCGCTGGTCACGGTGACGGTGTGGCGGGCGGCGTTGGCGATGCCTGGCCCCGGTCCGCGTGGGTCGTGGCACCTGCCGCCACCGGGGGCCGTCACCCCTGCCTCCGAAGTGCGGACCTCGACGCCGCGCCCGCTGTCGACCGGCGCCGCGCCCCTCACCTATCGCCGATGGCGACGGACGGCAGTCGCCGTGCCCGTGGTGAGCGTTGTCGTACTCGTACTCGTGGTGAGCCTCTCGTGGGTCGGCGCGAGGACCACTGACGCCGATGCAGCCGGCGTCTTGCCGCTGGTCGTCATCTCGGCAGGCGCCGCCGCAATCATGTACATCTATCGAGGCCGTGCCAGGGCCCGGATTCGCGAAGGGCGGCGTGGGCCTACGGTCGACGCTGTCGTCGCCGCCAACCGCTGGCAGCTGACTCATGACGGAGACGCTGGGCTGGCTCGAACCTTCCCGGCTGCCCCGTTCCTGCGTCCGGGCGGAGCGGGTGAGCACGTTCGCCAGCTGCGCACCGTGTCCGCGTCGAGCGGCGTCCGACACTGGTGGGCGTCCGAGCAACGGGGGCAGGTCAGGCTCAGCGGCCGGCGCCAGAGTCAGCTCGTGCAGTCCGTCTGGCTGGTCTGGCTCCCGGGTGCTCGCCTCAGTCGGGTCATGGTCACAGGTCGAGACGAGGCGGACCGCCGGGTCGGTCTCAGGCGACGCCTAGGACCGAGCCTCACGCTGGAGTCGCACGCCTTCAACGAGCGACTCCTCGCGGTCGCATCCCCGGGCCAGGAAGCGCAGGCCACGGGGCTCCTCCACCCCCGCATGATGGAACTGCTCATGGCTGAACTTCCGGACGACTCGGTCCTGATCCTCGACGACGACTTCGTGTGCCTGTGGCGGAGCGGGCACCTCGACGGCACCACGCTGACCAGTCACGCGGCGCTCGCCCTCGGCATTGCCGACCTGATCCCCGGGTACGCGCTCGCCGAGGGCGATGCGTCAGGAGCTCGTGCCCCGGAACAGCTCTGACAGGTCGAGCGACGGGACGTGCCTCTTGCAGGCGAGGGACACGTAGGCGCGGGCCAGGGCGTCCTTGCCGAAGCCCAGGACCGTGCTCAGCAGGCCGATCTCCTCGACCAGGTCCTCCTTGGGCTCCGTGGCGATCACCCGCCGCCACATCGCCTCCTCGAGGGCGTTGAACGCTGTCTGCACCTCGGAGATGTCGAACCCCGCGTTGAACCGCTCCTGCGCCACCTGCTCGCAGTAGGCCCCGATGGCGGCCAGGTCCCGGTCCTGGATCGCTTCGACGACGAGCTCGAACAGCTGGGCCAACCGCTGGCGCGTGAACTGCTCGCCGGCTGCTTCGTAGTGTGCGAAGTGCGACCGCTGGACCGCCGCGTATGCCTCGTCCATCACGCGCGGCTCGGCCTCGACCAGGACTGACTCAAGATTCATGGGCTGATACCTCCACGAGCAGACTCCATCACGAGCGACGGGCGAGCACAGGGCCGAAAGGCCTACCTGCGGAGCACCCGTCCTGGATCCACCGATCCGTGGAAACCTGGGTCCATGTCCACGTCCGAGATCCTTCAGGTCGGCGACCACGAGGTGACGATCACCAGCCCGGACCGAGTCGTGTTCCCGGCCGCGGGTGTCACCAAGCTGGACCTGGTGCGCTACTACCTGGCTGTCGCAGACGGTGCGCTCCGTGGTGTCGTGGGCCGCCCGATGATCCTCAAGCGGTTCGTCAAGGGCATCACCGAGGAGGCGGTGTTCCAGAAGCGGCCGCCCGCCAAGCGCCCGGACTGGGTCGAGGTCGCCGAGCTGCACTACGCGTCGGGGACGTCAGCCGCCGAGGTGGTCGTACGGGACGCCGCGGCGCTGGCCTGGGTGGTCAACCTCGGCTGCGTCGATCTGAACCCGCACCCGGTACAGGCGGAGGACCTGGACCATCCGGACGAGCTGCGGATCGACCTGGACCCGGTTCCCGGGGTGGGCTGGGCCCAGATCGTCGATGTCGCCGAGGTCGTGCGCGGGGTGCTCGCCGACCACGGCCTCGTCGGTTGGCCGAAGACGTCGGGTTCGCGCGGATTCCACATCTACGCGCGCGTAGAACCGTCGTGGACGTTCACCGAGCTGCGCCGAGCAGCCGAGACCGTTGCGCGTGAGGTCGAGCGACGGGCGCCGGATCTGGCGACGAGCAAGTGGTGGAAGGAGGAACGGCACGGGGTGTTCGTCGACTTCAACCAGAACGCCAAGGACCGTACGGTCGCGTCGGCCTACTCCGTCCGTGCGCTCCCCGACGCCCGGGTGTCCACACCGTTGTCGTGGGACGAGGTGCCGGGCTGCCGTCCAGAGGACTACACCCTTTCGACGGTCCCGGGGCGGTTCGCCGCCATCGGCGATCCGTGGGCCGGCATCGAGTCGACGAGCGGCTCGCTGCTCCCGCTGCTCGGGCTCGCCGAGTCGATGGGCCCGGCCGAGAAGCCCCCGAAGGGGACCGGGCGCCGCCAGTCGACGATGCCGCTGATCGAGGTGGCGCGAACGAAGACCAAGCCGCAGGCGCTCGAGGCGCTCGATCGGTGGAAGGCGCGCCACCCGGCCGTCGTCCCGCTGCTGGAGGAGGCCGACGTCCTCGTCGACGGGATGCGGGGCTCCAGCTCGCTCTGGTACCGGGTACGCATCAACCTGCAGCACGTGCCCGAGGGCGATCGCCCCGCACAGGAACCGCTCGAGGTCGACTACGACCCGTGGGCCGGCCGGTCCTCGCGAGGGTTCGGTTCGTAGCTGCAGGCCGGGTCCGCCGCCAGCGCGTCGCCGGTCGCAGCGTAGGCACGGGCCCGCGAGCCCCCGCACAGGTCGGCGTACTCGCACGCGCCGCAGCGACCACTGAACTCCGCGGCCCTGATCTGCCGGAGCAACGCGTTGTCCCGGTAGATCTCGTGCAGCGGCTGGTCTCGCAGGTTGCCGAGCCCGACCGGCAGGAACCCTGCGGGATAGACCTCTCCGTCGTGGGCGACGAACAGGATCCCCTTCCCGTCCCGGGTGGCGGCCGTGTGCGCGCTCGACCGGCTCACGGGTGGCCCCAAGACCTCTGTCAGCCGGTGCGACAGGGCCCGGTAGACCGCGGTGGTGGGCACGGCCCCGCCAGCGCGCCGCTCGGTGACCACCCGACGGAAGAACGGCGCCTCGACCGTACGAAGGGTGAACCCGTACTGCGAGGCGTCGACGAGGAAGTGGCACACGTCCTCGTGCTCCTCGGGGCTGATGGCGCCGCTGACGACACCCCGCCCGACCTGTACGAGGAAGAAGACCTCCCAGATGTGCGCGCCCGTCTCGTGGACCAGGGCGGCGACGTCGGCCAGCTCGTGCATGTTCTCGCGCATCACCGTGGTGTTGACCTGGACGGTGAGGCCGGCACCCACCAACGCTCGGATCGCCGCCAGCGTGTCCTCGAAGTGGTGGTCGATCGCCCGCACGCCCTCGTGCGTCGTCTCGGTGGCGCCGTCCAGGCTGATCGAGACCGCCTTGACGCCGCTGTCCGCGATGCGTCCGACCATCGCCGGCGTCAGCATCGGGGTCACCGAGGGCGAGAGCGCGACGGGAACGCCGAGCGACGTGGCGTGCTCGACGAGGTCGAACAGGTCTTCGCGCAGCAGGCAGTCCCCGCCGGTCAGCACGAGGATCGGATAGGGGCGACCGAAGCCAGCCACCTGGTCGACGAGGTCCCGGCCCTCCGCACGCGTGAGCTCGCCAGGAAGTCCGTGGGTCAGCGCCGAGGCCCGGCAGTGCCGGCAGGCGACCTGGCAGGCCCGGGTGGTCTCCCAGAAGACCAGCATCGGCCGCTGGCCGTAGTCGACCTTGGAGCGTTGGAGGGTCGGTGCCGTCATGTCGAGCCTTCCGATGATGCGCAGGAGGTGGTGAGCAGGTCGAGCAGCTGCGACGCGATCCGGTCGCCCGCGCTTACGCACGAGGCCAGGCCGACGCCTCGGTAGGCCGCGCCGGTGACGAACAGACCAGGCAGAGCCTCGAGCGCCGCGTCGATCCGCTCCAGCCGGTCCCGGTGACCGACCGTGTACTGCGGCATCGCTTGCGCCCAGCGCTGGACGCTCGCCTCCTTGAACCCCGCCGTCAGGCCCATCGTCAGAACCAGCTCTGAGTGGACACGGTCGGCTAGCTCCTCGTCCGAGAGCGCGGTGAAGCGCCGGTCGCCGTGACGACCCACCATCGCGCGGACGAGCACGAGATCCGGATCCGCCAGGTGCGGCCACTTCGTCGTCAGCCAGCTGCAGCCGACGAGCAGCAACCCCTCCGTCGGAGGAACCAGGAAGCCGGTCGCGTCGAGGTCGCGGCTCAGCGCGTCACGCGGGTAGGCGAGGATCACGCTCGCCACGTCGGCGTACGGGATCTCGGCAGCGGCCGCGGCGGCCACGGGCGAGACAGCGGTGAGCAGGTCGGCCGTGACGAAGGCCGGGGTGGCGAGGACCACCGCGTCGGCGTCGAGGGCTCGCCCGTCGGCCAGGGTCAACCGGTAACCGGCACCCTGACGGGAGAGGCCGGCGACGCCCGTACCGAGATCGAACGTGCTCCCGTCGATCGCCGCCACCAGCGCATCGACGAGCCTGACCAAGCCGCCGTCGAGGGTGACCATGGCCGGACCGGCGGCGGCCGATGAACCGGGTCGCCCTCGCGTGCCCAGGTAGATGCTGCGATGGGCTTCCATGACCGCGTAGATCTCGGGGACGACGCTGCGGGCGCTGAGCAGATCGGCTCGGCCCGCGTACACCCCACCGAGCAGCGGGTCGACCAGCCGGTCGAACACCTGCGCCCCCAGCCGCGGCCGCAGCAGCGCGCCGACCGAAGGGTCGCTGCCAGCCTCCGCGCGGCTGCGCGGAAGCAGCAGGTCGGCTGCGGCCCGAAGCACCCCGGACGTCGAGAGCAGCCCGGACCGCAGCAGCGGCAGGAGCTTCTGCGGTACGCCGAACATCGTGCCGGGCGGGAGCGGCCGAAGCCTGCCCCGGGACCACACGCATGCCCCAGGGGCACCAGGCGCCACGACCGCGTCGGCGAGGCCCAGCTCGCTCAGCAGGGCGGCCAACGCCGGCACTCGGACCAGCAGGGCGTCCGGCCCGACGTCGATCGCGTGACCGGCGACCTGCTGGGTGAGCACCTTTCCACCCAGCCGGTTGCTCGCCTCGACGAGCCGAACGTCGACGTCAGATCCGCCGCGGCGCTGCAGGAAGTAGCTGGTGGCAAGACCGCTGACACCGCCCCCGACCACGACAACGCGCGAACGAGCCGACACGGTCGCTGATCCCCTTCCGTTGGCTCGGTTGCGACGTCAACGTAAGCGGGCCCCGCAACCGCGGCACAGGGTCCTTGGTCCCGGGCAACCGAACTGCGTGACCGCGCGTGACTCCCGCAGGCGATTTGCGTGACCTGTCTTGTGGTGCCTCGGCCGGGGGTAAACACTCAGCGTCCATCAGCGCTTGCGCGGCCGGTGCGGCCGGGCAGCCGATGGAGGCGAGCAGATGGTCGGACCGCGCCTTCGGGCATGGGCCCCGGTCGCCGTCCTGGGGCTGGTGCTGTCGAGCCTGCTCGTCCCGGCCTCGTCGGCCGCCGCTGCCGTGCCCGTCCTGGCCCGCTACCCGTACCTGACCGACCTCACGTCGTCGTCGGTCGACGTGACCTGGGCGACGAGCTCTGCAGACACCACCCCGGGCGTGGTCACGTACGGGACGGGCGGCAGCTGCGGGCAGTCGGTGGCCACGGCTCCGGCTGCTACCACCTACACCGCGTTCGGTGAGACGGCGAAGTACTACCAGCACTCGGTGCAGCTGACCGGCCTGTCGCCCTCGACGACCTACTGCTACGCGATCTACACCGGCACGACCACCCCCGTCACGGCCTTGTTGGCCAGCCTCCCGCCGTACCCGACAACGTTTGCCACCACCCCCGCCCCCGGGTCCGGGGTCCCGTTCAGCTTCGATGTCCTCGGCGACTTCGGGGAGACGTCGCTGACCAACAACACCCCACTGGGCACGTACAACAGCTACCAGGCCGCCGTGGATGCCCAGCTCGCCGCCAGTGCGACGGACAGCACGAGTCCTGCGCTGTTCGCCGTCTCCACCGGAGATGTCGCCTACAACAGTGGAACCACCACCAACTACGGCGATCTCAACCATCCGGCAGACGGCGTCGGCGGCGCCGAGACGAGCAACATCTTCGACGCACGGTACTGGGGCCAGGTCGGTTCGAGTCTGCCGCTGTTCTCCACCACCGGGAACCATGGACGCAACAGCACCTTCTTCTCCACCTGGCCCACCTCCACCAATGTCAAGAGCTCGAGCGGCAGGTACGACAGCTCTCTGTCCTACCCGCCGGTGGATGGCCTCCCCGGCGGCCCCAACCCCAGCGACTGGTACGCGTTCACGGTCGGAGGCGTCCGGTTCTACGTCCTGGACGGGGACTGGACCGATCTGTCCCAGACCAGCTACCCCACGCTCGGCACCGGATGCGTCCCCAGCACCTGTCCCAGCTACCAGGCCGAGCGCGACGAGCACTGGCAGCAGTCCAGTACGGAGTACCAGTGGCTGTCGAACGACCTGCAGCTGGATGAAGCCGCCCGAGGGACCAGCGCCCTGCGGATGGTGTTCTTCCACTACCCGCTGCGGGTCGACCAGAACAACTACACGACCCAGCAGGACGTGTACCTGCAGAACAGCGCGGCCAACCCCACCGGTGCGGCCACAAGTCTGGAGGCGCTGCTGTCCCTCCATCACGTGAACCTCGTGTTCAACGGTCACGCCCACCTGTACGAGCGAAATGTCGCGCCGCCCGGCGGAGTGCCCAACTACGTCACCGGCGGTGGGGGAGCGGTGCTGACGAACGTGGCAGCGAGCTCGGCGTGCTCTCCCACGGACGTCTACGCTCGCGGCTGGGACCCCACCCACTCCGTCGGCTCGTCCTGCGGCTCGCCCAGCAGCGGGGGAACGGCGAGACCCAGCGCCGCGGCGCAGGTCTACCACTTCCTCAAGATCAGCGTCTCGGGGACAGACGTCACCGTCGACCCGACCGATTCCACCGGGGCTGTCTTCGACCCCGTCGCCTACCACTTCGCGGCGGACACCACGAGCCCCAGCACCCCGGGTGCGCCGACGGCCGTGCGGGGTACGGGATCGTCAGCGGGCAACGTCACGGTCACCCTCGGAGCGGCTGCCACCGACAACGTCGGCGTCGTCTCGTACGACGTCTCCCGCGACGGCTCGTACCGAGCCACCGTGCCTGCGGCAGTCACCAGGTGGACAGACGTCGGTGTCCCTGGCGGAACCCACACCTGGACGGTGAGAGCGCGTGATCAGCGCGACAACGCCTCGAACGCGAGCGCCCCGTCGACCTCGGTGACGATGCCTGACACCACCGCGCCCACGGCACCGGGCGCACCCGTCGCTCAGGTCGTCGCAGGCGCCCCGCACACGGTCGGGCTGTCATGGGCGGCAGCCACCGACGACGTCGGCGTCGCGAGCTACCGGGTCCTGCGCAACGGCACGGTGATCCTGAGCGGCGTCACCGGAACGTCCGCGTCGGACACCAGCGCCGCCGATGTCACCAGCTACACGTACACCGTCACAGCCGTCGACGCTGCCGGCAACGTCTCCGCGCCCAGCCCAGCAACCGCGGTGACGACGCTGGACTGGACGCCACCGTCACCGCCGACACTCTCGGCGGCTACCGGCCCGCCGAACGAGATCGACCTGAGCTGGTCCGGCGCGAGCGACAACGTCGGGATCGTCGGCTACGACGTCTACCGCGACGGCTCCGCGACGCCCGCGGCCCGGGGCCTCACCTCGAGCGCGTGGGCCGATACCGGGCTGGCCTCCGGATCGACGCACAGCTATGTCGTCGTGGCGCGCGACGCCGCCGGGAACAGCTCTCCGCCCAGCAACACCGTCGTTGCTGCCGTCGGCGCGACCACCGTTCCTGTCGGGCCTCCGACGAGCGTGACCGTCGTGCAGCTGGCCACACCTGGGCAGGTCGCCATCAGCTGGTCGCCCCCGACGACTGGGAGCGCCGCGTCCTATGCGGTCTACCGGGGAACCCAACTGCTCACGAGTGGTGCGACGTCGACCAGCTTCATCGACATCGCAGCGCCCGACAGCCTGCCCAGCGGCTACACCGTCACAGCCGTCGACAGCAGCGGCAACACCGCGTCGGCGAGCGCCACCATCACACCGGACTGGACAGCCCCGAGCGCCCCCAGCGGGCTCGCCGTCACGGCGTCGGGCACCACGACAGCGACGGTCACCTGGTCAGCCGCCACGGATGCGGTGGGCGTCGCCGGCTACTCGGTCACCCGGACGGACAGCGCCAACANCTCCGTCACGACTCCGGTGCCCGCGACCACCTGGTCCGACACGGGGCTGAAACCCGGCGCCACCTACCGCTATGCAGTCACGGCATGGGACGCCGCTGGAAACACCTCGACTCCCAGCACGGCTGTCTCTCTGGCCGTACCGGTCTTCGTGGAGAACTTCGAGCTCGGCTCCCTGGCACCGACCGTCTGGACCACCCCCACCACGGGTCTGACCGTGCAACAGGCGACAGTGCACTCCGGGAGCTGGGCGGCGGAGGAAGTCTCGACGGGGTCTGCCACCTGGGCCAGCGCGCAGCTACCCGGTACCTATCGCGCGATCCACGCCTCCGCCTGGGTGTACATCGCCAGCCGCACCACGTCCGCGGGATTCCTCAAGCTGCGCACCGCCAGCGGTGCGTACATCGCCTACCTCTACGTCAACAGC